>Ga0207701_10000816_pt1 | contig 33095 bp, 32 predicted proteins | sample KBSSwiSSwithPhiX_FD_184294 | JGI IMG/M metagenome (GOLD analysis project Ga0207701, IMG submission 184294) | Switchgrass rhizosphere bulk soil microbial communities from Kellogg Biological Station, Michigan, USA, with PhiX - S5 (SPAdes) (version 2) | ecosystem: Environmental > Terrestrial >... | reverse complement strand
CATTTCGGCCGATGCCTTGAGCTGCGGGATATCCGAAAGCCTGGCGTGCATTCCTGATACGATGTCGAGCCCCGCTTTAAGCGCGTCAAGCAATGGGGCTATCCAATGCTGCGGGATTGCTCCTCCCGGAGTAGCGACGCCGATCAGCAAGGCCCGGGCACCCTTGGCATAGGCCTCCTTGCAGCTGAGCCGCGGAAAGCCGGTGCTTACCGTAGCTCCAGGCAAAGCAAGCTCCCCGATGCATCGGTCAGGGGCCCAATCGCACAAGCCAAATGCAGTCTTGGCATAGCCCTGCTCGACCGTATCGCCGAGGAATAATAGATACGGTCCGAGCGGGGCAGCCTCATTGGCGGCAAGGCGCGCCGATCGGTCTATTGGATCGGTCGCGCCTCCCATTGGATCAATAGCTCGCGGTCAGGCTGATGCCGATGGTGCGCGGACGGATGACACCAGTGCCAATCGCTCCATTTGGATAGGCCGGAGCGCCCAATACGGTCGTGCCGGTTGTCGAAGTCCGTCCCGCGCTGTTGAAAAGATTGCGGACGTAGGCGTCGACCGAGAATTTGCCGAAGTCGAGCGCGCCGCGAAGGTCGAATACCTGATAGCCGTCAACCTTCCGCTGATGGCCGTTGGCAACGCGGAAAGCCGCATCATAGCTCGCCGTTTGATCCGAAACGTGGCGCAGCGACGCGCCTACTGTTGCACCAATTGTGCTGGTCAGGGGCCAACTGTAATCGCCGTTCAGGCTCGCGCTGAATTTCGGCGTAAACGGAAGCTGGTCGCCTTCAAATCCGGAGATGACTGGAGCGGGAGTAAGGATCGGGGGCAGATCCTCGGTGAGACGCGCGTTGGTGTATGCCGCGTTGAGTGAAAGGGCCAAACCGGCGAGCGGCCTTGCGGTTGCAGTGAACTCTGCACCGTCGCTCTTGGCGGCGCTGCCATTGGTGTTGATATTGAACCCGTTTACCGTTGCGATCAGCTGGATGTCCTTCCAGTCGATATGGAACAATGCCGCATCGATGGTGAACCGGCCGTCGTCGGTCTGGGCCTTGATGCCTGCCTCATAGCTGATCAGCGAGTCGGAATCGAAGGTTGACACATCCGCCGGTGCGGCAGGAGGCAATACGTTGGGACCGCCAGGACGGAAGCCCTTGGCGACCCGGGCGTAAATGGATGTGTTGTCGTTGATCTCAAAACGTGGCGCCACCGAGAATGTGAACACGTTTTCGTCAGACTTCCTGGCAGGGAACGCGCGGGGGCCGCCGGCAAGGATGCCGTCACTGACCTGCTCGGCTGACTGCTTATTATGGCTGTAGCGGCCGCCGAGATCGAGATCGAAGCGGTCACTAAAGTGGACCGTCACGTCGGCGAAGCCGGCGATTTCCTTATAATCGGAATCGATCCTGGCGAGGCCGAGAACCGGTATCCCGGTGATCGGATCTAGCGTACCCGCGTGGACCGCAATGAAGTTCTGGTCGATCAGTCCGCTCTCATTTGTGTAATAAGCACCGGCAAGCCAATCCAAAATGCCCGTTTCACCGGTGAGCCGCACTTCCTGGGTGAATTTTTCAGATTCTGTTTTTTGAGCCTGGAAGAAATCGCTCGGCTGCCCGAGGACGGCGGAGATCAGGCCACCCAGCCCAAACGTCAAATCGGCTCGAAATTCCTGCTTCTGCGTCGCGTAGCTTGTCGACGTCACGAGATCGGCGAAACCAAGATCAAATGTGCCCGTTCCGTTGTAGACGCGGTATTTGACGTCTGAGAATTGCGGCACGAACTGCGACTGGGTGAGATCGCCATGCAGGCGCTTCAGCGTATTTGGATCGCTCTCAATGATCGACGGAGCGTCCGCTTCGATATTCTGAGCAAGGGCGGTGAGGCGCACCGACACCTTGTCGCTCGGTGCAAACAGCAAGGACACCCGACCGCCGAAGGTCTTCGAATCGTTGATGTCCTTGTCGAGGTCGGAGCCGCCGCTGCCGATCGAGTCGATGAAGCCGCCATATTTGCGATAGGATCCTGTTGCCCTAACCGCGACCGTTTCACCCAGTGGGACATTGACAACGGCGTTGGCGAGATAGCCCAGTTCGCCGTCATTGGTCGTTTCGAGCCCAACTCGGCCACGTGCCGTAAAGCCGGTCGTCGACGGCTGCTTGGTCACGAATTTCAAAACGCCGCTCAGTGAGTTTGCGCCGTAAATCGTTCCCTGCGGGCCGCGCAGGACCTCGATGCGATCGAGATCGAACGTGTCGAAGTCGCCGGCGAGGACGGCGCTGTTGACGAGGCCGCTGCTCGAACCGAACGGAGTTTCGTCCATATAGACGCCGACAGTCGAGGCAACGCCTCCGGAGTTCACGCCGCGAACGATAAGCCTGCCCTGTCCGGGCGTGCTTTGGTTCAGCTGAAGTCCGGGCACGAGTTTCAGATAGTCGGCGAAATTGCTGGCATTCTGTTCTTCCAGCGTCGAACCGGAAACGACGGAGATCGATTGCGGCACGTCAATCAGCAACTTGGCACGCTTTGTCGCCGTGACAACGATTAACTCGCCGTCGCTCTCCTTGGCTTCCGGCGCCGGAGCTGCCTGGGTAGTTTGCGCGGCAGCAGCCGCGGCCTCCTGCGCGGCAAACGCCGGCGTATTGGCCAGAAGTGCGGCAATGCCGGATGAAAACAGCAATGCAGTGCGGCAGTTGATCATCATTACCTCCCCTAGTTGGCGTCGCCGGCTCTTCGTCCGCTGAGCGCCTGGAAGCCGGCATGGGCTGCCGCTTCCATTAATCCCAATAGAGACACTATTGTCCTGATTAGAAAATTGTCAATCCACTTCGGCTGAAACTTTCTCAGGGGCCGCTGGATCGGCAACCACGCTCACTCCGCGCAGCAGGATTGCCGCCAAACCGGCAATTGCGGCGAGCAGCAGAAAATAGGTTGCCGGCGTGAAGCGGCTCCACAATGTACCGACCAATCCGGCGCTGAGGCTGCCGCTGAAGATCACCAGGAACCAGGACGCGACGGTGGTCGCGCCAAGGTGCGGCGGTGCGAGCCGGGCGAACAGGCCCAGCCCGGTCGGCAGGATGAACAGCTCGCCGAAAGTGAAGACCAGGAAGAACAGCGCAAGCCAGGCCCAACTGGACAACGCTCCTCCGCTCATCGCTTCCACTACCGCCAGCAGCAGGTACGATGCCCCGACGATCATCGCCCCCGTCGCCATCCGGCGGATAAGCGACGCCCGCGTTTCCCGGTGGATGTGCCGCCGCCAGTAAGCGAGCAGCGGCGGCGTCATGATCATGACGAACAGCGGATTCAGCGACTGGAACCAGGTCATTGGGATTTCGAATGCGCCAGCCGCGCGGTCGACGCCGCTGTCGGCCCACAGCGCTACCGTGTTGCCAACCTGCTCATAGGCTGCGCGGAACACGGTGACGCAAAGGCCAATCCCGAGCAGCACCAAGATGGTGTGGCGGTCAAAGCCGGTTCGATCGCCGGCGTCCGCGGCCGCCTGTTTAGCTTGCTCGACGGGCAGATATTTTTGCCCCGAAAGATAGATCAGAAGCCCCGCGACCATGCCGACGCCGGCGGCGCCGAAACCATAGTGCCAGCCATAAAGCTCGCCCAACGTCCCGCAGATTAGCGGCGCCAAAAAGCCGCCGATATTGATGCCGACATAATAGACGTTGAACGCCCAGCCGCGGCGCGGATCGTCACGCTTGTAAAGGTCTCCGACCTGGCTTGGCAGGCTGGGCAGGAACAGGCCGTTGCCCACTGCGATGGCCGCCAGGGCCGCATAGAACAGCGGCTCGAAGGCCATCATGAAATGGCCCAGCGCCATGACACTGGCGCCGATAATTACCGCCCGCCGCTTGCCCAGATATCGGTCGGCGATAACGCCGCCGATGATCGGCGTGAAATAGGCGCAGGCCGTGTAGGTTCCGTAGATGAACGAAGATTGCGCCTGCCCGATCAGCAGCTGCTTGGTCATGTAATAGACCAGCAGCGCCCTCATCCCATAATAGGAGAATTGCTCCCACATATTGGTGAGGAACAGGACGGTGAGGCCACGCGGCTGGCCGAACCACATGCGCTCGTCGTTCACTCGACTGTGACCTTGCCCGAGCCCCAGACTTCAGGGCCGGCGATGATGTTGCCGTCTTCATAAACCACGCTTGGCGTCCGATCCTCAGCAAGGAAGGTTGGGCCATCGAGGTCGACGATGTCGCAACCCTGGCCAAGGACGAACGCCGGAGCCATCGCAAGGCTGGATCCGACCATGTTGCCGACCATGACGCCAAGGCCGAGGCGGCGCGCCTCCTCTGCCATCAGCAGGCCTTCGGTAAGTCCGCCGCACTTATCGAGCTTGATGTTGACGACGTCGAAGCGGCCGACCGCGGCCGGCAGATCGTCCAGTGTCAGCAGGCTCTCGTCCCCGGCGATCGGAACGGGCGACTTGTAGCCATCGAGATCGGCTTCACGGCCCCGCGCGAGCGGCTGTTCGAGGAGCGAGACTTGCTGCTCGACAAGGGCTGCAACAAGTTCGTCGAGCTGATCGATGATAAAGCCCTGATTGCCATCGACGCCAAGCCAAACGTCCGGCCGTGCTGCGCGGATCGCCGTCACCCGGGCAATGTCGAGGTCCAGCTCGCCCGTCAGCTTGACCTTGATTGAACGGGCGTGGCTGTAGCGCCGCGCTCCCTCCGCCATGACTTCCGGTTCGTCCGCGCCAAGCGTGAAAGTCGTCCTCAGCGGCTGGGGCGGCGATAGGCCGGCCAGCTGCCACACCGGCACTCCCGCCCTCGCGGCCTCGAGCTCCCACAGCGCGCAATCGACCGCGTTGCGGGCGCCGCCAGCCGGCATGATCGAACGCAGCTCTTCCCGGGTCGGGCCTGCTTCGATGACTGACCGGACCCCGCCGATCGAGTAGAGCATGTGGGCGACGTCGTCATTGAGATAGTAGACGCCGCCGCCCTCGCCTCTACCAGTCCGGTCGCCGTCGCAAAGGGTAACCACGACGACGTCCGAACCGGTAAAGACATGCCCCGAGATCCGAAACGGCTGCGCAAGCTGCAGCGTTTCGACGCTCACATCCAACTCAAGCCTTTGCATCAGTAGTTGGTGCCGAAGCCGACGAGATGGAAGGCAAAGGCGACCCAGGCGATCACCGCGGCGGATAGCAGCAGCGTGACCGCCCAAAGCTTCACGAACCACCGCCGCTTCTCAAGGAAGACCTGGCGCAGGTTCCAGCCAGCCAGCAAGAGCAGGCCAAGGAATGCGATCGGCGTCAGGACCTGGATGGTGATGAGCAGCGGATCCAGCGGGCCTCCGAGCAGCGACAGGCTCGAGAAGCCGACGCCGATGAAGGTTGCCCAACCGGCGAGCGTCGCCAGCGAGAGCCACTGCCAGCCGTGCCAGATGCGTTGAAGCTTTAGCCTGCGGCCATCGTAGGCGTTCGCGACCTTGTACCTGCGCCGGGCAATCGCGCCGGCCGGCCAGGCAAGCGCTGCGAGCAGAAGCAAGCCGATCGCGGTAAAGAAGGTCGGTGCGAGCCAGGCGGGATCCTTGTACCAGGGCGCCCGGTCGAACATCATGAATGGCGAAACCGTGTCGAAGCTCCAGCGGTTGATCTGGCCGTCCTCGACCTTCGCCGCCAACTTCTCGTCGCTATCCAGGTCCTTCCAGACATAGGGTTCGATTTCGACCCAGCGGCGCGGCTTGTTGCCGGTATTGGTGACCATCGGCGCCGACAGCTTGCCATCCTCGTCCGGGCCGATTGCAACCGGGCTGACAAGGTCAAGGATGTGCAGGAACTTGCTGCGGATGCCGCGGCTGTTGAAGTAGCTGCCCGCAAGTTGCTGGACGTGCTTCTTGGAGGTCTCGGCATCGACTCTAGGCGTCACCGGCTTCCCGGGGAAATAGCGGTTGCCGAACTCATCAAACAGCCGCTCGCGGAGCGCACGGGGAGCGCCCTCGCCGCCGGCGCTGTTGACCGACACGAACAGTCCGACGCCATCGTCGATGAACAAGGTCAGGTCGGAGTGGAACAGGCTGGTGTCACCGCCATGGGCGATGCCGCGATGGCCGTTGATGCCTTGCTCATAAAAGCCCAGCGCCATCCGATTAAGGCCCGGAATCACGTCGTAGCGGTAATCGTGCATCAATTTGGCGGTTTCTGGCTTCAGCAGTCCGGCGCCATTGTTGAGATGGGCGATCATGAACTTGCCCATGTCCGCGCCCGACGCCGACAGGCTTCCCGCCGGGGCCGGATCGACGATCTCAAACCGCTCGGCCTTTTGCGAAGCGCCCTTGTATCCCTTCGACATGAAGGGCTGGAGGTTCTTCGGCAGCGGCTGCCGGAAGCTGGCATATTTCATGTTGAGCGGCTGAAAGATGTGCTGGTCGACATAGTCGTCGAACGACTGGCCGGACTGGCGCTCGACAATGTAGCCCGCCAGAGCCGTCGCATAGTTGGAATAGGCTGGCGTCGTGCCGGCGTCGAACACGCGGTTCGGTAGGCTCACCCTCACAAATTCATCCAGCGGCACGACCGGGACGGTGTCGTCATGGATCAGGTGCCGCACGGTTTCCTCGAAGCCGCTGGTATGCGTCATGATGTTGCGCATGGTGATCGGCTTGCCGTTGCGTGGCGGAATCTTGAAATCGAGGTAGGTGTTGATGTCTGCGTCGAGGTCAATCTTGCCCTGTTCGACCAGCTGCATGACCGCGGTCCAGGTGAACAGCTTGGAAATCGAACCTGGACGGAAAAGGGTCGTTTCGGGTGAAACCGGAGTCCGCTTTTCGACGTCCGAGAAGCCATAGCCCCGCTCGGTCAGGACCTGGCCGTCCTTGACCACCACGACCACCGCGCCGGCAATGTCACCGCGCGCAATTGCGTAAGGCATATAGCCGTCAAGCCAGGCGTCGACGTCGGTCTTGATGAGCTCATGACCGCCGGTGGGCGGGGATACAGGCGTTGCGCCCGGAGCGGCCGTTGGCAGCAACGGCTTGCCGACGGTCGTGTCGGGCCCAAGCTTGACCGCTTGCTGGGCAACTGCAGTTCCTGCGGCAATCGCCGCCAATCCAAAGGCAATTCCTCGCCACTTTCTCACGGTTTCTTCCTCCCCTAATCACCGGGATTGCCCCGGCCAGCGCCAGCCAATAAAGTTGGTGCTATTGTTCTGATCGGGACACTGTTATCCTGATTAGAAAATTCGTCAACTAGAAAGGAATCCGCCCAAATGGCCTCGGAAATTCCAACCTTGGGCGCCTTGTTGCGCGGGGTGCGCAACCGCGAAGGTTGGACCCTGAAGCAAATGAGCGAGAAGAGCGGTATTCCGGTTTCGACCCTGTCGAAGGTCGAGCATGACCGGCTGACGCTGACCTACGACAAGCTCTATCAGGTGGCCCAGCGGCTCGGCATGCGAATGTCGGAGCTGTTCGCGGAATCGAACGACGAAGCCCCGGCAGCCATCACGGCGCGGCGCAGCCTGTGCGATATCGACCATGCGGTTCGCGTCGAGACGCAGAACTACGACTATTATTTTCTTTGTACCGATCTGCGGCGGAAGCGGATGATCCCCGTAGTCTCGAAAATCCGGGCCAAGACGTCGCAGGAATTTGGCGAGCTTGTCCATCATGCTGGCGAGGAGTTCGTCTACGTCCTCAATGGCAGGGTGACCGTCAACACCGAACATTATGACACGGTGACGCTTGAAGTCGGCCAATCGATCTACATCGATTCCAGCATGGGTCACGCCTATCTCGCTGCCGAAGGATGCGACGAGGCAACCGTCCTCGCGGTCATGTCCAGCGCCGATGAGGAACTACTCCAATCCTTGATGACGATGCACGAGGGGCATCCAGGAATGAACGGCAAGGAGCCCTAGGCCCGATGGGCTCCGTACCCGCTTTTTTTGATCGGCGTCAGCTGAGCCATGAACCCGCCCGGGAGCTGCACAATGGCAGCTGGGTGGACTATTCCGAAAAGGCTTCCCGTGCCGAGACGATTGCGGCCGGTCTGCCAGCCCTGAGCCCAGCCAAGGATTTTGGACTGGAGCCGCTGCTTGCGGTTCATGATCCCGACTATGTTGAATTTTTGCGCACTGCCCATGAAGAATGGCGCGCGTCGGGCCGCGACGGCGATGCAATCGGCTATAGCTGGCCGGTGGTCCGCCGCCGGAGCCTGGCGCTGGAACGGATCGACGCCAAGCTGGGCCGCTACAGCTTCGATGCCGCGACACCGATCGCCGCGGGAACCTGGGAGGCCAGCTACTGGAGCGCGCAGACGGCGCTGACGGCACTTTCCGCGATTCTCGACGGAGATGCACACGCAAGCTTCGCTTTATCCCGGCCGCCGGGCCACCATGCTGGCCGCGACTATTGCGGGGGCTATTGCTACCTCAACAATGCCGCCATCGCCGCGCGGCGTGCCCAACGACTAGGCCGCCGTGTCGCGATCCTCGACATCGATTATCATCACGGCAACGGGACGCAGGACATTTTCTACGATGATCCGGACGTGCTGTTCGTATCGATGCACGCCGACCCGGCGACTGATTATCCTTTTTTCTGGGGTCATGCAGACGAGCGCGGCTCGGGATCAGCTACCGGCAAGACGATCAACCTGCCGCTGCCGCGCGGCACCGGTCTTGACGGATATGCGAAGCCGTTGGACGAGGCGCTCAGCGCTGTGCGCGCGCATCAGGCAGACCTGTTGGTCCTGTCATTCGGTGCGGATACGTTTGAGGCCGATCCCATCTCATATTTTCGGATCAAGCAAGACGACTATCGCGAAATTGCGAGCCGTATCGCTTCGATCGGCCTGCCCGTTCTGATCGTCATGGAGGGCGGCTACGCCATCGACGCATTGGGTACCAATGTCAGGGCTCTGCTATCCGGCTTCGAATCCCAACGCATAAACGGCGCGTTGGCTAATTGCTGAGAGCAAAGCGAAGACTGTCCGAGCACATGTCGTGCAAGCTGCGCTTTGGCTGCCAGCCCAGTTCCCGATTGGCCTTTCCGGTTGCCGCGTAAAGCTCCGGAACGTCGCCCGGCCGCCTTTCGGCCATGATATGCGGCACCGCGATGCCGGTTGCCTGCTCAAAAACCGAAATCAATTCCAGCACGCTTGTCCCATGGCCGGTTCCAAGGTTGTACACTCCAAGATTCGACCCGCGCTCCAATTTCTCCAGTGCTGCAACATGACCCTCCGCAAGATCGGCGACATGGACATAGTCCCTCACCGCCGAACCATCCGCGGTCGGATAATCTGTCCCATATATCTGCAGCGCTTCCGTTTTTCCGGTGGCCGCGCGCATCAATAATGGCATCAGATTATTCGGAATTCCCTTCGGGTCCTCGCCAATCAGCCCCGAAGAATGAGCGCCGACAGGATTGAAATAACGAAGCAGCGAAACGCGCCAACGCTGATCGCCGCGGGCCAGGTCTGCCAAGATATTCTCGCAGACCAGCTTTGCCTGGCCGTAAGGATTGACCGCTACCGTCGGATGGCATTCATCGATCGGCAAAGCCCGAGGTTCGCCATATACGGTGGCGCTGCTGCTAAAGACGATCGTCCGCAAACCCGCGGTTTGCATTGCCTCGAGCAAGCTCAACGTGCCGCCCACATTGTTGACATAATATTTCAAGGGTTGGGCGACGGACTCCGCGACCGCCTTGAATCCGGCAAAATGAATGACGGCATCCGGCCGCTGCTCAGCGAAGACTTGCTGCAGAAGGGCATTGTTTCGAACATCACCTTCAACGACCGGGATCGAGCGACCCGCAATTTGAGAAATCCGGTCCGGCACGTCGCGCTGACTATTGCTGAAATTGTCGAGCAATATGGCGTCATGCCCGGCGTCCATCAGCGAAATTGCGGTGTGGGACCCTATGAAGCCGCAGCCGCCAGTCAACAGGACGCGCATTTCACCTCACTATCTCCGCCGCGAACTCGCGGCCGCCTCTGATTTGCCGATCCCGCCAAACCGAGTGACCAGAGCGCTCCAGCAGCGCGGGAATGCTCTCAGAGTGGACACCACGCAACAAGCATTGATTTGAGGGCGCACACGGATGGCGCGCCGCGCACTAGTGTCCGCTGTTCAGAGCCGGCGGGAGAAGCCTACCTCCTGATTGGCGAGATCTTGGACCCTTCGAGGCCCAAGCCGGCCATCAGACCTTTTTGGCCGAAGGGGAAGGCGTACACGTCCTTCGCAATCGTCGTGGAAGTAGTGCTCATCGCCGCGCCCTTGTCCACTACCACCACGCTTGGTCCCGAACCGATTGCCCACCCGTCGCTCTTTCTCAGATAGGTGAGCGCCTTGTCGTTCATCAGAAACAGCGCGTAGCTGAACGACTGTCCACCGGCCTGAAGTCCAAAGGAAGCGGCACCGATCTTGTAATAGCCAGTTGGTTTGCCGCCGACGAAAAGGACGCCCTCTCCGCCCTGCCCGCCCACAACGAAGCCGGCTTTGACGATTTTCGGAAAGACCAGAATTGCGCGGGCGTCTCGCCCATATCTACGTGCTCTGTCGGACTTGGCGTAGAGGCGATTGAGCGCGGCCTTGCCATCCGCGTTCAATTCCGCCGCGGTAGCGGCGTAAGCGCTTTGCGGAACAGTCCCAAGGATGCTGGCTAGCATCAGGCAAAGTGCCATGAGCCCGTGTCGAATGCTGTTCATTTTCCCGCGACCTTTCGAAGCTAGGCGTGGCGGCGACCTTGGCTGACAAAGGCGGGTTCAACCATCAGCAAATCTACCTAGCGGATCCCGCCGCTCCAATGTCCGCAATAGGCTGGCTCGGCGAATATTCGTGAATTCGCTGGTGGCGGAGACGGAGGGATTCGAACCCTCGATACGGTTGCCCGTATGACGCTTTAGCAAAGCGTTGGTTTCAGCCACTCACCCACGTCTCCGGGAACGGCGTCGGCGGGCCTTAGCGAACCCTTGAGCTACGTTCAACCGCCCTTGCGCGGCAATTTCGGCAACGAATTGACCGGCCGAACATTGGTGAGGCGAATCCCCGCTCAACAGGCTGCAGCCCATGTCCGATACTCGCTATGCTCCTCCATCCATCGCCGACGCCTTCACCGGCAACCGGCTCCTGGCCACCTTTCCCGATGATTTGAAAACCCTGATCGAGGGCCGGATCGAACTGGTCGAGCTCGATCTCGGCAGGACAGTGCTCCGGCGTGGCACCGAAGTGGGCCATTCGCTCTTTCCGTTTGGCGCCACAATGATTTCAATGGTCGTCGACCTGGAGGACGGCCGCTCGGTGGAAGTGGCCTCAATCGGCCGGGAGGGGGCGGTCGGCGGGATCATCAGTTGCGGCTATGTGCCCGCCTTCACGCGAGCCGAGGTGATGGTCGCAGGGCCCGCCGCACGCCTGCCGATGAGCACGATAGAGGATGCCAAGGGCCGGTCGGCGCATTTGCGCAACCTGTTCTGCCGCTATTCCGATTACCTGCTGGCCCAGATCATGCAGACCGTCGCCTGCAACAGCTTCCATCCGATCGAGGCCCGCGCCGCGCGCTGGCTGCTCACCGCCCACGACCGGGCCGGATCACGGCTTGAACTAACCCAGGAATCGCTTGCCGGATTGCTGGGCGTGCAGCGGACCACGGTCAACGCGGTCGCCCGGGAGCTGCAGGATGAAGGGCTGATCACCACCAGGCGCGGGATCATCGAAGTGCATGACCGGGACGGCCTGCAGCGGCGGGCCTGCGAATGCTACGATCGGGTCGAGCGATTCTTCGGCGATGTTGTCGGCCCGAAGGGCTCGGGCAGGTCCTAGCCGGCGAATTTCCAACTGAAACTGGCGCCTGCACCGAACGGGACCAACTCGCCGATCTGTTGAGGAATAACGCACTCGGCACGTTCCAGCGTTACCGTCCCTTGATTTGCCGGAAGGCCGTAGAAGGCCGGGCCGTTAAGACTGGCGAAGGCCTCGAACCTGTCGAGCGCGCCTTCTTCATCGAACACCTGGGCATAGGCTTCGAGCGCAAAGGGCGCGTTGAAGATGCCGGCGCAGCCGCAGCCCGACTCCTTGGCTTCGCGCGCGTGCGGAGCGCTGTCGGTACCAAGGAAGAATTTGGGCGAGCCGCTGACCGCCGCCTTTCGAACCGCCAGCCGATGCACTTCTCGCTTGATCACCGGCAGGCAATAAGCGTGCGGCCTCAGTCCGCCCTGGAACAGCGCATTGCGGTTGAGCATCAGATGCTGCGGCGTGACGGTCGCCGCGACCGTGGCCGGTGCGCCGGCGACATAATCCGCCGCCTGCATGGTCGTGATGTGCTCAAGCACGATTTTAAGGCCCGGGAAATCACCCACCAGCGGCGTCAGGATACGGTCGATGAAGACGGCCTCGCGATCGAATACATCGACTTGTGGATCGGTGACTTCGCCGTGCACGCAAAAGACCATCCCGATCTGCTGCATGCGCTCGAGGGCCGGATAGATGTTGCGAATGTCGGTCACGCCCGAGGCGCTGTTGGTGGTGGCGCCGGCCGGGTAGAGTTTGGCGGCGATCCACACGCCATCGCCATGACCGCGGGCCAGCTCATCCGGATCGACATCGTCCGTCAGGTAGCAGGTCATCAGCGGCGTGAAGCCCGGCCCGGCCGCGGCAATGATCCGATCGCGATAGGCGATTGCGTCCCCAGACCGGGTAACCGGCGGCACCAGATTGGGCATGACGATCGCCCGTGCGAACTGTCGCGCCGTGTAGGGCGCAACAGTCTTCAGCATATCGCCATCGCGCAAATGGACATGCCAGTCGTCAGGCCGGCGGATGGTCAGCGATTGCAAAGTCACGCCGGCTCCTTAGCTAAGCGTCATGGCCCCGAATAGCCCAGCGAGTACCACCCTTGTAGATAGGGCCGTCATTCGCCTGTCCGGCGAGGACGCGGGCGAATATCTGCAAGGGCTGGTGACCCAGGATGTCACGGGGCCGCTGCCCGTCTGGGCCGGTCTGCTGACCGCCCAGGGAAAATGCCTGTTCGACTTTCTGGTTTGGGCGGACGGAGATGATCTGTTGCTTGATTGCGAAGCGGAGACTGCCGGCGACTTGATCAAGCGGCTGTCGATCTACCGCTTGCGACGTCCGATCAAGATCGAGCGCGATGACAGTCTGGCAGTACATTGGTCTCCGGATGGAGATGAAGGCGTAGCCGATCCGCGCCTGGCGGAACTTGGCCGGCGATGGCTCGCCCAAGCCAGCGAACCGGCAACAGGCTGGCTCGAGCAACGCCTGCGGCTCGGTGTTTGCGAGGGCCGGGCCGAACTCGGCGATCTGCTCTGGCTCGAATGCAACGCGGCCGAACTCAATGGCGTCAGCTTCACCAAGGGCTGCTTCATCGGCCAGGAAAACACCGCCAGGATGAACTGGCGGCAAAAGGTCAACCGGCGACTGGTGGTAGTGGACGGCGATGGAGGCGATCGCCAACGCGTCGCTTATCCCGACCTGGGCCTGGCGGTAATCCACGCTCGGGCAGATGCGCTTCCGGCCAATGCGATCGTTCCGGCTTGGCTCGAAAGGGTAACGCCAATATCGTAGAACCGGTCGTTGTGTAGATTTGAGAGGAGGCCGGTTGTCCATGCGTGCCCTCCCCCTTGTTCTTTCCATCGTTGCCTGCGCCGCCGCGACCGCTTCAACCCCGCCTGATTTACCGCTGTTCCACGGATGCCATGATGGCTTCATCAACTGGATCAAAAAGAATCCCGAACCCGAAGCCAGTCCGCTCCGGCTTGTCTCGATCGACTGTGTCGGCATCAGCTCCGACTCATATTATCCAACATCCGTTTCGCCGAACGGGGCTGCAGTTCAGCATTGGTCTTCAGGATATATCCAGCATTTCAATATCGCTCCGCTCGGCGAGCCTGGAGGCGTGCAGCTTGTCAACAAGGTGACCTACCGCACCCTTGCGTCTCACGATCCATCTGGAGCAGCCCCGGACGCGATTGCTTGGAGCGTGGATTCAGGGGCCCTTTGGTCCGTCCGACAGGCCGTCAATCCGAGCGGCTTCGCCATCACCGGACTGACCCCAATCAAGCTTGGCCTCGACGGGTCGATCCATGACCTGCCGCTGCTTCGTCACGCGGCGGGACCGCTTGACGGAATCATGTGGGTCGGAGGTGAAGGCAAGGCGGTCGCGCTTTTCGGCTGGAGAGGCGGCTACTACAAACCCGAGCATGACGATCCCGAACCGACCCTGGCCATCATCGACGCCTCGACAGGCAAGATTCTCGACTCGCTGCCCGTCCGCACCATTCCTACATTCAAGGATCGCCTGCCTGCCTATGGAGTGACTCATTCGATCGGCAGCGCGACCGGGGCGATCCTGCCCGACGGCCGGGTTCGCACGGTCCTTCACATGAACCGGTGGATCGAACGCCCGCAGGGCGGCAGCAACAAGCGCGAAGATATTATCAGGCACACCGACTTCTGGCTGGAATGGACCCAAGGGGAGGCCCCGCAGGAGTGGAGGGATTCCTATGCGTCGGATTGGCTCAAGCCCGCCGTGCTGTCCGCGGACGGGTCAAAGCTGCTTGTCATGCGCGAGCTGCAGCCGAACGGAGTTCAAGTGTTCGACTGCGACGACTGTAAGGTGACGCCGCCGACGCCCGTGACGGGTACGATTGCCGAGTTGATCGATGTTGTAACCCGACGTGCGCTTTGGACCCTGCCCGCCACGGCGACGCAATTCTGGTCGCAGCGAACGCCTCCAGCGATCAGCCCAGACGGACGTTATGGACTCTTTCAATTGCCGCCCTCCGACATGCGGCGGCCCATTGCTCTCGTCGACATGCGGAATGGCCGGATCATACAGACAATCGCTCCGTCGATGGTCGGCAGCTATGCTGACAGCTTCGGTTTCACCAAAGAGGGCAAGCGTGTGTGGGTCGCGACCGCCAATGTCGTGCGCATTTACTCATTCGACTGATTGAGAAGGCGTCGGTTGGCGTCCATCGGACTAGGTTGCGACGGGGGTGGTCACCCAACCGATCTTCGGGTCGTTGAAATCGACCACCTCGTTCAGCTCGCGGACGTTGGCATAGCCATAGCCGACGAGGTTGATGAAGGTCTGGATATTGAGCGCCAGCCGAACCGCCTTGGTCTCGACCGGCGCCTTGTTGTTCGAAAAATTGTTGTTGCAATAGATGAGGATCGGCCGGTCCTTGTTACCGATCACCCGGGCCAGGCTGGCCGCGGTGAAATCGGTGAAAGGCAGGTTGACGGCCCCCTTGATATGACCGGCCGCATAGGCGTCGGCCGAACGTGCATCGAGAATTAGGGTCCCGGGCTGGCTCCCCGCCTTTTCGAAATCATCCCAGTTCAGGAGGCGTGACGCGCGATAGTCGGAAACGTCCCGGGTCAGCTGCTGAAAACCGGCATAGTCGATCAGCGGGTTGCGGTCCTCGGCTTCGGCCGGGGCGGCGGCGATCAGCAGCGCGGCGACAAGCGTTCGGAGCATGGCAACCTCCCTTGTTGCGAGAATGATTGCGCCCACGAAACTGACTGGCTGCTTAATTGTCCAGCAAGGCGAAGGCGCGGACCGGAAAGGTGCCCATTCCCTTCACCTTGGGCGGGACGGCCGAGAAGCGGAAGCCCCGGTCAGGCAGCCGGTCCAGGCCGGTCAGATGCTCGCCGATCGGAATCTCAGCGCCGAGCAGCAAGGTGTGCACCGGCCGCGTCCGAATGCGGGTGTCGTCGATATTATAGCTGTCGATCCCGACGAATGCCGCGCCGCCTTCGATCAACGCGCGCGCCGCCGCCTCGGTCAGGAATGGATGGCCGGCGAAATAGGCGTCCGTCCGCCAGAACCGGCTCCAGCCGGTGGCGACCAGCACCGCCTTGCCGCGAACTTCATGCCCGGCAAAGGCCTCGGCATCGACCGCAAGGCCCTGTTCGAACGGCCGCCGGACCACCAGCCCGTCAAGCTCGGCCAGCGACTCCAGGGGCAATTCGGACAGGTCCTTGCCGTCGGCATATCGGTGGAACGGGCTGTCGACGTAGGTGCCGGTGTTGGCGACCATGTCGATCCGGCCGATCTGGAAGGTCGAGCCGTCGTCGTAATTGGCCGCCGAAGCGTCACGGGTCCAATAATCGCACAGGTGCGGACCGGGCAGACCCTTGTAGGTGGTCATGCCCTCCTCAATCACATGGCTGAGGTCGATGAGCCTTTCCGATGCGCGATCCGCCATAGCGCCACTCCCCCAATCAGCATCCAGATGACGTTGAGCGCCGCGGATGGCAATGCGCCGTGCCACCAGCCATTGACCGTGAAGCCGGCGGCACCGACGACGTTCATCCACTGATAGATCGCCGACCGGCCAGTCAGCTTGCCCATCGACAGGAACAGATAGGCAAGCAGGATCAGGATCGCGCCGAACCAGCCGACGATCTCGACGAAGAGGTCGACGCCGCTCAGCTGGCCAGGTTCCTCAGCACATACTGGAGGATGCCGCCGGAGCGATAATATTCCAGCTCGTTATAGGTATCGATCCGGCAGCGCGCGGTGATCATCTGGGTCGATCCGTCGGCGCGAGTGACCTGGACCGCAACTTCCTGCCGGGGCTCGAGCGAAGCAATGCCGTCGATCGTATAGGTTTCGCTGCCGTCCAGCCCAAGCGTATTGGCGCCCTCGCCGTCCTGGAACTGCAGCGGCAAGACGCCCATGCCGACCAGGTTGGAACGGTGGATGCGCTCGAAGCTCTCCGCCAGCACCGCACGAACGCCGAGCAGGATAGTCCCCTTGGCGGCCCAGTCGCGGGAGGAGCCGGTGCCATATTCCTTGCCGGCGATGACCACCAGCGCGGCGCCGTCGGCCTGATACTTCATGGCCGCGTCATAGATCGGCATGATCTCGCCGGTCGGCGCGTAGCGGGTCATGCCGCCCTCGACGCCGTCGAGCATCTTGTTGCGGATGCGGATGTTGGCGAAGGTGCCGCGCATCATCACCTGATGATTGCCGCGACGCGCGCCATAGCTGTTGAACTCGGTCCGCGGCACCTGGTGCTCGGTCAAATAGCTGCCCGCCGGACTGTCGAGCTTGATCGAACCGGCCGGCGAAATGTGATCGGTCGTGATCGAGTCGCCGAAGACCGCCAACGCCCGTGCACCCTGGATGTCGGTCAGGGGCTTCGGCGTCATCGTCATGCCGGCGAAATAGGGCGGGTTCTGGATGTAGGTGGAACCGGCAGGCCAGCTGTAGGTATCGCCGCCCGTCACCTCGATCGCCCGCCAGCGGTCATCGCCACGGAATACGTCGGCATAGCGTGAACGGAACATGTCGCTGTGGACATGAAGATCGATCAGGTTGCGGACCTCGTCGTTCGAAGGCCAGATGTCGGCCAGGAACACGTCCTTGCCGTCCGTGGACTGGCCGATGGGCGACTTGACCATGTCGTTGCGGACCGTGCCCATCAGCGCATAGGCGACCACCAGCGGCGGCGACGCGAGATAGTTGGCGCGGCAGTCGGGCGATACACGGCCTTCGAAATTGCGGTTGCCCGACAGCACCGATGCGGCGACCAGGTCATTGTCATTGATCGCCTTGCTGATCGACTCTGCCAACGGCCCCGAATTGCCGATGCAGGTGGTGCAGCCATAGCCGACCAGGTCGAAGCCAAGGGCATTCAGGTCTTCGCTAAGGCCACTGGCATTCAGATAATCGGTCACGACCTGGCTGCCGGGGGCCAGGCTGGTTTTGACCCAGGGCTTCGGCGTGAGGCCGAACGCCCTCGCCTTGCGGGCGACCAGGCCGGCGGCCACCAGCACCGACGGGTTCGACGTATTGGTACAGCTGGTGATGGCGGCAATCATCACGTCGCCATTGCCGACCTTGTAGCTTTCGCCCTCGACCGCGACGCGATCCGCATTGATCTTCTTGTAGGTGCCTTCCAGCTCGGCATTGAACAGCTCGTCCACTTCGCTGAGGCGCACCCGGTCCTGCGGGCGCTTGGGGCCGGCCAGCGACGGTTCGACCATCGACATGTCCAGCTCGAGCGTGTCCGTGAACAAGGGATCCGGGGTCGAGGCGTCGCGCCACATGCCCTGCGCCTTGGTATAGGCGCGAACCAGTTCGATCCGGTCATCGTCACGCCCGGTCAGCTTCAAATAATCGATGGTCCGTTCGTCGATCGGGAAGAAGCCGCAGGTCGCGCCATATTCGGGGGCCATGTTGGCGATGGTCGCGCGGTCGGCCAGCGACAGCGCATCAAGGCCCGGGCCGAAGAACTCGACGAACCGGCCCACCACGCCCTTGGCGCGGAGCATCTGGGTAACCGTCAACACCAGGTCCGTCGCGGTGATGCCTTCCTTGAGCTCGCCCGAAAGCCGGAAGCCGACCACTTCGGGGATCAGCATCGACACTGGCTGGCCGAGCATCGCGGCCTCGGCCTCGATCCCGCCGACGCCCCAGCCGAGCACTCCAAGGCCATTGACCATGGTCGTATGGCTGTCGGTTCCGACCAGCGTGTCGGGGTAGGCAACTTCCTCGCCGGACTGGTCGACGCCGGACCAGATCGCCTGCGCGATATGCTCGAGATTGACCTGATGGCAGATGCCGGTGCCGGGCGGGACAACCTTGAAATTGTCGAACGCGCTGGAGCCCCACTTGAGGAACTCATAGCGCTCGGCGTTGCGGCTATATTCCAGCTCGACGTTCTTCTCGAATGCGCGCGGTGTGCCGAACTCGTCGACCATCACGCTGTGGTCGATCACCAGATGAACCGGGACCAGCGGATTGATTCGCTGCGCATCCCCGCCGAGGCTTTTCATCGCATCTCGCATCGCGGCCAGGTCGACCACCGCAGGCACGCCAGTGAAGTCCTGCATCAGCACCCGCGCCGGACGGTACTGGATCTCGCGGTTGATCCGCCGCTCCTTCTGCCAGTCGGCCATGCACTGGAGGTCGTCGCGGGTGACGGTAACCCCGTCCTCATAACGCAGGAGATTCTCCAGCAGCACCTTCATCGAGAAGGGCAGGCGGCTGACGTCACCCAGTGCCGCGGCAGCCTTGTCGAGCGAATAATAAGCGTAGCGCTTGCCGCCGGCCTCCAGCGTTGAGCGGGTCTTCAAACTGTCCTGGCCGGTCGGGATCATTCCTGGGTCCTCAATGAGATGCATGGAGCCGCACGGCAGCTACGGACGGCGGTTGGCCGCGCCCCTAGCAAGATAGGCGAGGGAAGACAAAGGGCGAGGGCTCGGGCTTGGCAAGCCGAGCGGCAATGCTACTCATGATAAATGACGGCTTCCTCGCGGCCGAAGCCGCTCATCATCCTCGCCGCCGTAATGGCCGCGACCGCTGCCCTTATGCTGATGATAGGCCGTCCGCCGATCTGCACCTGCGGTACGATTGAATTGTGGGGCGAAGTCGGGCCGAAACAGAGCCAGATGCTGGCCGACTGGTACAGCCCGAGCCACATCATTCATGGTTTTCTCTTTTATGCGGCGCTTCGCTGGCTCTGGCCAAAGGGAAGCGTCGAGTTGCGCTTCCTGGTGGCAGCGCTGATCGAAGCCCTCTGGGAAATTGTCGAAAACAGCCCGATGATCATCGACCGCTACCGCGAGGCGACTATCGCGCTCGGCTATTCGGGCGATTCGATCCTCAATTCGATGAGCGACATCATGATGTGCGCGATCGGCTTCCTGGCCGCAAGGCGACTGCCGTGGTGGGCCAGCGTACTGACCGTCGCGGTGCTGGAGTTAGTGCCGCTGATCGTCATCCGCGACAATCTGACCCTCAACATATGGATGCTGCTGGCGCCGAACGACGCGATCCTGGCCTGGCAGGCCGGCGCCTAAACGCAGCGCGTGATCTGCGGCGCGGCGCCCTCAACCAGGTTGAACGGCCCGATTAGGGACCCGTCCTCAAGTTCGACGCTCAAGACCATTTGGCCCTTCACGGCACTGCCTGAATAGGTCGCCTGCTGGGAGACGAATATCTGGCCGACGCGAACCGGCCCGGGCGAACCGGCATGATAAACGCCCTTGGCCGAAAAGCTTCCGTCCTTGGCCGGATAGACCAGCATATCGATCGAACCCGAGGCGCAATCGAACTGGACTTCGGCCATCCCGCCCTGGAAGGCTACCGCCACGTGCGGCCCTCCCCAGACGCCGGCGAGGTAAGGCGGCTTGGCCTCGAGCGCCGACCAGCTGGTCGCCAGAAAAAGGGTTGCTACAACCACCCAACGCTTCATTGCGACCCCCTTAAAGCTTTCAAATTCGCCCGCATGACATTCTCGGCATTGGCCGCGACCGGGCGCAGTGTGGGACTTCCGCCAGACTTTGCATAGCTCGAGTGCAGCTTGAGGCCCTCCTCGAGGACGATGTTTTCCTGGGCGCGATAGGCATTGTCAAAATCGCTGGCCGCCGCCAGCGCGTCGAGCATTGCCTGGTGCTGGGGATCAAGCGTCGCGCTCGGCAGGAGATTGAGGCGCCGGCCCGCGTAATTGAGTTGCTGGCTCGTGCCCATATGAGCGCTCAGCATTCGCTCGGCAAAAGCACGGTTGGCGGGGTTCTGTGACCGCTCGAGCGCAAGCTGCGCGGCCTTCACCTGAAAGAGGTCGATCGACGAAGCAATTGCGACATAGGCCGCGGCGCTCAATGCAATGGGCGCAATGCTTGCCGCCTGCACCGAAGACGCGGGTTGGACGCTGGCACCGCCGCCGCCGCCGCCGCCGCCGCAGCCCCCGACGAGGGTCAAAGCCAAGGCAAGCGAGGTAATTGCAAGACGCTGCACGGCATTACTCCTGCTCCAAGCAGGCTAACCCTATCAGGAAATTAGCGGCCTAGCATCTTCTCCGGCTTGACTACCCGGTCGAACGTCGCTTCGTCGACCAGGCCAAGCTCAAGGCCGGCCTCTTTCAGGGTCAGGCCCTTCTTGTGCGCATGCTTCGCAATCGTCGCCGCATTGTCATACCCGATCTCGGGCGCGAGCGCGGTCACCAGCATCAGCGACCGGTTCATTAGTTCCGAAATGCGCTGTTCGTCAGGCTCCAGTCCATCGAGCGTCCGCTCGGTAAAGCTCTCCATCGCGATGGTCAGCAGGTTGATCGAGCGGACCACATTGGCCCCGATCAAGGGCTTGAACACGTTCAATTCCATATGGCCCTGGAGCCCTCCGACCGTGACCGCGACATGATTTCCCATCACCTGGGCGGCGACCATCGTCATCATCTCGCACTGGGTCGGATTGACCTTGCCCGGCATGATCGAGCTGCCCGGCTCATTCTCCGGCAGCTTCAGCTCGCCGAGGCCGCACCGCGGGCCGGAGCCCAATAGCCGGATGTCGTTGGCGATCTTGGACAGGCTGACAGCGATGGTGTTGAGCACCCCGGACAGTTCCACAAGGGTATCGTGCGCCGCAAGCTCCGCGAATTTGTTGGGCGCCGACGTGAACGGCAATTGGGTGAGGTTGGCGACCTCCTTGGCAAAGGCCTCGGCGAACCCCTTCGGGGCATTGAGACCGGTGCCGACCGCGGTGCCGCCCTGCGCCAGGCGCATAACCCGCGGCAGCGTGCCTTCGACCCGGGCAATATTGTCGGCGATCATGGCCGCATAGCCGGAGAATTCCTGGCCAAGGGTCAGGGGCGTCGCGTCCTGGAGGTGGGTGCGGCCGATCTTGACGATGGTGTCCCAGCGCTTGGCCTGATCGGCCAGCCGGTCATGGATCAGCTTCAGCGCGGGAAGCAGCTTGCGGCCGACGGCGATCCCGGCAGCAATGTGCATCGCGGTCGGGAAGCTGTCGTTGGACGACTGGCCCATGTTGACATGGTCGTTGGGGTGAACAGGCTCCTTGCCGCCCCGGGTACCGGTCAGCTGTTCGTTGGCCCGGCCTGCGATCACCTCATTGGCGTTCATGTTCGACTGGGTGCCGGAACCGGTCTGCCAAATGACCAGCGGGAACTGGCCGTCGAGATCGCCTCGCGCAACTTCGCCCGCTGCCTGCTGGATGGCTTCTGCGATCTCGGCGTCGAGGCCGCCAAGCCTGGCGTTCACCCGTGCCGCCGCCTGCTTCACAAAGCCCAGCGCATGGACGATCTCGGCCGGCATCCGCTCGCGCTCGCCGAACGGGAAATTGGCGATCGAGCGTTCGGTCTGGGCGCCCCAATAGCTGTCGCCAGGCACCTCGATCGGGCCAAAGCTGTCGGTTTCCGTACGGGTGTGGCTAGCCATCGCTTTCCTCAAAATCGTCATTCCCGCGAATGCGGGAATCCACCTTTTTCTCTTGTGTTGAGAGCCTTACTCGAATGTCCCCCAGACATTCTCCGCGCGTCACTTTTTCCGTGTGAAGTCGACGTTGACGACGTTCGATCCGTCCTCGGAAGGCTCGGCAACGGGAGCGTCATTCTCCGCCTCGTCATGCTCCTCGGGCACGTCAACCGCTCCATTGGCCTGGAATTTCAGGCTGAAATCCACCGCCGGGTCGACGAAGTCGGTAACCGCAGCGAACGGAACGACCAGGGTCGACGGCACGCCGCCGAAACTCAGGCCGACCGAAAACTCATGGTCCTCGACCTTCAGGTCCCAGAAGCGATGCTGGATGACGATGGTCATTTCGTCCGGGAAGCGTTCGGCCAATTGCTTGGGGATCGAAACGCCGGGCATCTTGGTCTTGAAGGTGATGTAGAAATGATGGCCGCCGGGCAGGCCGCCGCTCTGCTCCACTTCACGCAACACTCTGCCGACGACGTCGCGCAACGCCTCCTGGACGATCTCGTCGTACGGAATCAGGGACTCAGGGGTTTCCTCACTCATCGCTTTTCGTGGTAGCGAGCGGGGCAAACCGGTCAAGCGGAGTCAACCCAACCGATGCCCATCGACGCCAAGCAGCCCTATGACGACCAGAATATATTCGCCAGGATCCTCCGCGGCGAAATCCCCAGCAAGACGGTGATGGAAACGGCGCACAGCCTCGCTTTCCACGACATCAACCCGCTGGCGCCGATCCATGTGCTGGTCATTCCCAAGGGGCCGTACGTTAGCTGGGACGATTTTTCCGCCAAGGCATCCGACCCGGAAATCAGCGACTTCGTGAGGGCAGTCGGAGAGGTCGCGCGGATGACCGGGGCCGACAGCCAAGGCTATCGCATCCTTGCCAACAGCGGGAAGCGCAGCGGCCAGGAGGTCGCTCACCTCCATGTTCATGTGTTTGGCGGCGCGCCGCTTGGACCGATGTTGGCTCGATAGACGTTATTGAGCCGTTCGCCGAAGGGGGATTGCGCATGCGATGCAAGGCGTTAGGGTCGCGCCCAAACCAATAAACCCGAGGGGAGATTGAATGGCCACTGCGGCACCGAGAAGTTTTTTGGGCCGGATAGGGCTGCGCAAGAGCGTCGCCCAGATCCAGGAGGAAACCCGGACCAGCGAGCTTAAGCGCACTTTAGGGCCGTGGAACCTCGTGTTCCTCGGTATCGGCTGCATCATCGGCGCCGGCATTTTCGTTCGTACCGGCAACGCCGCCGCGCTGCATGCCGGACCGGCGGTCCTGATTTCCTACGTCATCGCCGGCATCGTCTGCGCTTTTGCGGGCCTTTGCTACGCCGAGTTGGCGTCGACGCTGCCGGTTTCCGGATCCGCCTATACCTATAGCTATGCCACGATCGGCGAGTTCGCCGCATGGGTCATGGGTGCTCTCCTGCTGCTTGAATATGGCCTTGCCGCTTCGGTCGTCGCAGTCGGATGGTCTGGCTATATGGTCAGCCTGCTTGGCGACTTCGGGCTTCACATACCAGCCGCGTTGACCGGACCGACCGGGCACCATCTGCAAAAGGACGGGGTCGACGTTCTCGTTAATGGCGCGCCCGTCGTCTATCTCTTCAACCTGCCGGCATTCCTAATCTGTACCGCACTTGCGATCCTGCTGGTAATCGGCGTTTCAGAATCCGCCAAGTTCAACAACGCGATCGTCGCGATCAAGGTGACGGTTCTGGTCGCCTTCATCCTGGTCGGCGGCTTCATCATCCTGAAGAATCTGCCCGCCTACACGCCCAATTGGGAGCCGTTCATTCCGGCTCCGACCGGCGAGAAGGGCGAATTCGGATGGAGCGGAATTTTGCGCGCCGCGTCGATCGTCTTCTTCGCCTACATTGGGTTCGAGGCCGTCTCGACCGCCGGCCAGGAGGCCAAGGATCCGGCGAAGGACATGCCGTTCGGCATTATCGGCTCACTCGTCGCCTGCACCGTAATCTACATTCTGGTGTCGATCGTCCTGACGATGGTCGTGAACTACAAGTCGTTGAACGTACCCGATCCGGTCGCGGTCGCGGTCGACGCCTTCGGCCCGCAATGGGCGTGGTTCGCCAAGACCATCAAGGTCGGCGCGATCGTCGGGCTGACCTCGGTCATCCTGGTGCTGATGTACGGCCAGACCCGCATCTTCTACACCATGGCCCGCGACGGCCTGCTGCCGAAGATCTTCTCGCGCGTTCACCCGAAGTTCCGCACGCCTTGGATCAACACGTTGGTCGTCGGGCTTGCCGTCGCCTCCGCCGCAGGATTTTTCGACATTAATTTCCTCGGTGATGCGACCTCGGTCGGCACGCTGGCGGCTTTCGGCATTGTCTGCCTGACGGTGATCTGGCTGCGCCGCACGCATCCTGACATCAAGCGGGGCTACCGTGTGCCGCTCTATCCCGTCTTGCCGGCGCTTGGCATCGTGAGCTGCTTCTTGCTCATTTTCACGGTGGAAAATCGGGTCCTGATTTTCTTTGCCTGGTACATCGTGGCCGCCATCGCGCTCTATTTCATCTACGGCATGCACAATTCGGAGCTCGCCAAGGGCCATCCGGTCCTCGCGGACGCAGAGACACCCTACTTCCCGGAGGATGCTCCGAAGGATGAAAGCGGCAAGCCGGTCATCCGGCCGTAAGGCTTCCAAGGGGGCAAGAAGGGCGGGTCCGGCGACGGGCCCGCCCTTTTTCATTGGCTCGAGCAAGCGTAAGCTTGGGTTATGAGCCATCCGCCATTCGCGCTCGAAGGCATTGACCATGTCGTCCTGCTGGTTCGCGACATGGCCGCGGCGCAGAAATTTTACGAGCAGGTGCTCGGCTGTGCCGTCGACCGCGCGCTACCCGAATATGGCATGCTCCAGCTTCGCGCCGGCGCATCGCTGATCGACCTGGTCGACATTGGTTCGCATGAAGGCGAATGGGGCCGGCCCGAGGTCGAAGGTGGCCGCAACATGGACCATGTCTGCATTGCGACGGGCCCGTGCGACCAGGCCGCGATGCGAGCGCACCTCGCCCGCCATGGGGTCGCGATCGTCGAGGAAGGGATCCGCTACGGCGCCGATGGCGACGGCATGTCCTTCTACATCCGCGATCCGTCGGGCAACCAGGTCGAGCTCAAGGGCCCGCTCGCCGCTTAGGCCAGCACGCCCTCGGCCAGCGCCTTCAAATCCTGTTCCGGCCGGGCGCCGTAATGCTGGATCACCTCGGCGGCGGCGATCGCACCCAGCCGGAGCGAGGCCTCGAGGCCCAGCCCGCGCGCCTCGCCGGCGAGGAAGCCGGCGGCGAACAGGTCGCCGGCGCCGGTGGTGTCGACCAGCCGGTCGATTGCCTGAGCCTGGACGTCAGCGCGATTTCCGCCCGATACAGCCGTGGCCCCGGCCTCGCTGCGGGTTACGACCAGAGTCTGGACATATGCGGCTAGCGCGGGAATGGCCTCCTCGACATCGTTGACTTGCCCCATTGACGCCGCTTCGGCCTCGTTGGCGAACAATATGTCGACCTTGCCGTCGCGGAGCAGCTGCCAGAACGAATCGCGATGCCGGTCGACGCAGAAAGTATCGGACAGCGTGAAGGCGACTTTGCGTCCGGCGGCATGGGCGGCCTCGATTGCCGCCTCCATCGCCGCGCGCGGGGCCGCGGGGTCCCACAGATAGCCTTCGAGATAGACAATGCCGCTGTCGGCCACGGCCGCCAGGTCGACCGAGCCGGTTTCCAGCATTTGGGCGGCGCCCAGGAACGTGTTCATCGTCCGCTGGGCGTCCGGCGTGACGAGGATCAGCGAGCGGGCGGTCGCGCCGACGTCGCCGCGCGGCTCGACCAGGAAGGCGATGCCCTGGGCCTCGATGTCGTGGCGGTAGATCTGGCCCAGCTGGTCGTCGGCGACCTGGCCGATGAAGGCCGCGTCCAGGCCAAGCGCGGCAAGGCCCGCCGCGGTGTTGCCGGCGGAGCCGCCGCTGATTTCCCGGCCCGGACCCATCGCCTCATAGAGGCGAACCGCCTCTTCCTCGTCGATCAACCGCATCGACCCCTTGTGCAGCCCCTGGTTAGAGAGGAACGAGTCGGTCGTGTCGGCAATGACGTCGACGATCGCATTGCCGATGCAAAGCACGTCGAAGCGGGGCTTGGTCATGAAACGGTCGATCCTGCGGGGAATGGAGTTGCCGCGCGCCTAGCGGTGGCGAGCGGCCGGGGCAAGCTTGCCAGCCGGACTCGTCGCCGCCACAAGTGCCTCATGCGTCGTATTGCACTCCTCCTCGTCCTGTCGGCAGCTGCCTGCGCCCCTCGGCCCGAGCCAGCCCCCGCACCCGTCGCCACTCCCGCCGCGCCAGGTCAGGGCGAACATCGGAGCATCAACGGCATGACCGCTCACGAGCTGGTCCAGCTTTTTGGCAAGCCGCGGCTGCAGATTGTCGAGGGGGAAGGCACCAAGCTGCAATTCGCCGGGCCCAATTGCGTGCTCGATGTCTATCTCTACCCGCCGTCCGGTGGAGGAACGCCGCGCGCAACCCTGATCGAAGCACGCAATTCGCAAGGCAACGACGTCAGCGCGCAGAGTTGCGCCGCGACGATCCAGCAACGCTAGAGCCGCTCCGACGCCCACTTCGCCGCGTCAGCCACGACCGGATCGTCGCTCTCCAAGTGCCGCTCGATTGCCGGCCGCAGCGTGGGGTCTCCGCTGTTACCGGCAGCGATCAGGCAATTACGCATCATGCGATTGACCCCGATCCGCTTGATCGGCGAGCCCGAAAAAAGCTCGCGGAACGAAGCATCGTCCAGCGCCAGCAGGTCGGCCAGGGCGGGCGCCACCAGTTCCGGCCGGGCCGCGAATGCCTTGTTGGCCTGCGCGTCGCTGGCGAAGCGGTTCCATGGACAGACCGCCAGGCAATCGTCGCACCCGTAGATGCGGTTGCCGATCGCCTCGCGAAACTCGTGCGGGATCGGCCCGGCATGTTCGATGGTGAGGTAGGAAATGCATTTCCGCGCATCGACCAGGTTGGGCGCGATGATGGCCCCGGTCGGACAGGCGTCGATACAGCGCGTGCAACTGCCGCAGTGCGGCTCGGCCGGCGTGTCGGGCTCAAGCTCCAGGGTAGTGTAGATAACGCCGAGGAACAGCCAACTGCCATGATCGCGATTGAGCAAGTTGCTGTGCTTGCCTTGCCAACCGATCCCGGCCGCGGCCGATAGCGGCTTTTCCATCACCGGCGCGGTGTCGACGAACACCTTGAGCTGGCACCCGGCCTCATCCGCCAGCCAGCGGCCCATCGCCTTCAAGGCCTTCTTGACCACCTTGTGATAGTCGGCCCCCTGAGCATAGACCGAGATGCGCCCGCAATCCTTCGCATCCGCCATCGCGAGCGGGTCGGAGGCAGGCGCATAGCTCATCGCCAGCGCAATCACCGATTTTGCTTCGGGCCACAGACCCTGCGGACTGGCTCGCTGCTCGGCTCGCGCCTCCATCCAGCCCATCTCCCCATGGTGGCCTGCCGCGATCCATTCCCTGAGGCGATCGCCCGCTTCCGGCACGGAGTCGGCGCGCGCGATCCCCCAGGCGCAAAAGCCCAGCTCCGCCGCTTTGTCGAAAATCCGTGCCTTGAGGCTTGTCATGGCGCGGCCACCCTTTACCCATTGATGCCATGGGGGAAAGACCAATCGCCGCAAGAGCAAGCGACCTCGTCAAGGAGTTTGACGGGAAACGCGCGGTGGACGGGGTCAGCCTGACCATTCCGGAAGGCAGCATAACCGGGATCCTTGGCCCCAATGGCGCGGGCAAGACCACTTGCCTCAGGATGATGCTGGGTATCATCGACCCGAGCTCCGGGACCCGTTCGCTGCTTGGTCACGACCGGCCAATCGAAATTGCCCACCAGGTCGGTTACCTGCCCGAAGAGCGCGGTCTTTATCCGGCGATGCCGGCGGTCGAGGCGCTTGCCTTCATGGGCGCGCTGCGCGGGCTGCCGATCAGGGAGAGCCGCCGGCGCGCCCTGGAGCTGCTCCATGAGGGCGGCCATGACGATTGGGCCAAGCGCCCGATCCGCACCCTGTCCAAAGGCATGGCGCAGACCGTCCAGCTGCTCGGCACCATCATCCACCGCCCGAAGCTGATCGTGCTCGACGAACCATTCGCCGGGCTCGATGCGATCAACCAGGAGAAGCTGGAGCAGCTGATCCGCGACCAGGCGGCGGCAGGCGTCACCGTGATCTTCTCGACGCACGTCATCGCTCATGCCGAGCGGCTATGCGAGCGGATCGTCATCATCGCCGAGGGCAAGTCGGCATTCGAGGGAGACGTCGACGAGGCGCGCGGCCGCCTCAGGCCGATCGTCCATGTCCGCACTCGCGCCGAAGATGGGCCCTGGCGCGCGGCCTTGCCGGCCGCCGCCAAGAAGATCGGCGAGCAATGGCGGTTCGAACTGCCCGCAAGCGGGCCCGAGCCGCTGCTCAAGGCGCTGATCGATGGCGGGGCTGGAATCGAGACGCTGAGTATCGAACGGCCGGGCTTGCACGATGCTTTCATCGCCATCGCCGGCGAGGCGGTGGCGCGTGAAATGGGTCATGCGCCTCGAGCGGAGGAAGCGGCATGAAATTGCCCGAGACGATCCGCGCGGCCTTCGTCATTGCCCGGCGCGACTACACCTCGACGGTGCTGAGCAAGACGTTTCTGCTGTTCCTGATCGGCCCGCTGTTCCCGCTTGCGCTGGGGATGGGGATGGTCGGCATTGGCGCCCAGGTCGACCGAAACGCCAAGGAACCGCCAGTAGCGGTGATTTCGACCGTGCAGGACTATCAGCGGCTCGAGGCGGCGCGAGACCGGCTCGCCCCGCTCGCAGCGCCTGATCCAATTGTCGAGCTTCGTCATGTCAAACCGGAAACCGATCTGGAGTCACAGCGCTCGCGACTATTGGACGACGACGGAAATCCGGTCATCGCCGTCCTCGACGGCGGTTTCGGCCACCCGAAACTGACAGGTGCGGTCACGAGCCGCGGCCGCACGGCCCGTGAAGTCAATCTGATCGTCGACGAGGCTAGGCGGATGGCAGTGCAACCGCCGATGCTCAGCCTTCCGGTAGAGCTGGTTCCGACGACCGACACGTCCGGCCTCAAGGCTTTTTCGCGAAGCATGACCGGAAGGATCGGGCAGGCCCTGCTGTTCGTGCTGACCATCCTCCTGGCCGGCATGCTGCTCAGTCAGCTTATCGAGGAAAAATCGAGCAAGGTGATCGAGGTGCTGGCGGCAGCCGTGCCGATCGACGCTATCTTCCTCGGAAAGCTGTTCGCGATGCTCGCCACTTCGCTCACCGGCATTGCAATGTGGGCCATCGCCGGGGCCATCGCCATTGGCGGACTTGTTTCCGGGGGAGTTGGCAGCCTTCCCCAGCCCGCGGTCGGCTGGCCGGCGTTCATCACGTTGATCCTCGTCTATTTCTCGATGAGCTATTTGCTGATCGGGGCGACATTCCTCGGCATCGGCGCCCATGCCTCGACGGCGCGCGAAGTCCAGATTTTGTCGATGCCGGTGACCATGGCCCAGCTGGTGCTGTTCGGGTTCGCGTCGCTGGCAGTCGGCCGCCCGAACAGCAGCGAGGCGATCGCCGCCGCGATATTCCCATTATCCTCGCCGTTCGCGATGATCGCCCGGGCGGCCGAATTGCCGGAGATCTGGCCGCACCTGGCTGCGCTTGGCTGGCAGGCGCTGTGGGTCGCGGTGATCCTGAGGACAGCCGGCGCAGTGTTCCGCCGCAGCGTGTTGAAATCCGGCAAGAGCCGCCGCCGGTTCTGGCAGCGCTGGCCCGCCTAGGCGAACGCAAGCCTGGCAGATTCTTCAAGCTTACCCATGAGCGCCATGTACGGGAATGGCCCGTGACTGATCCGCGCCACTCCAGTTGCCGCCACCTCGGCATTGGACGGGCATCCCGGGTAAGTCATGAAATTCACGGGCACCGGAGACTTCGAACAAAGCCGTCGGAGGAATTCGAGATTGCCGAGCATCGGCACGAAGAAGCCGCTCGCCCCGGCTTCAGCGTAAGCCAGCACGCGATCGATCGCTTCGCCCAACATCGCCTCGTCATGAGTTTCCTGCTTCGCCTTGAGGAACAGGTCGGTACGGACATTGATGAAGAAATCGGGTCCAACCGCGGCGCGCGCCGCGGCAATACGTTGGGCCTGGAGCGCGATCGGGTGAAGGCCCTCCCCGCCGACAATCTGGTCCTCGAAATTGCAGCCGACCGCGCCGGTGTCGGCCAGCCGGACGATATTGCGGGCGCCTTCGTGCGGATCGTCCGAATAGGCGCCTTCGAAATCGACCGTCACGGGAAGTTCGACCGCACCGACGATCCGCGCGGCATTGGACAGCGCAAACTCCATCGGCAGTTCCTGGCCGTCGCCCAAGCCACTTGCCATGGCAACGGAGGCGCTGCCGGTGGCAATGGCGCTGGCCCCCGCTTTCGCCACCGCCTGGGCGCTGCCGGCATCCCATATATTGAACAGCACCAGCGGGTTGCCGGCTACATGAAGTCGGGCAAAATCCTTGAACTTGCTCATGACGGCCTGGGCCTCCTTGTCGAACAAGTTCATTGCCTCAGCGCGCGGACTTCGGCTTCTCAAATCTTGCGCTCAACACCCAAGCTCAGCTTATGGCTGCGCTCGCCAACTCAGTCAGCTGGGCCATCAGCGCCCGGTGCGGAAAGGGACCATGGCTGATGCGGGCGACCCCGGCCGCGGCCCATTCTGCCTTGGGCGGGGCGCCCGGAAAAGCGATCACGTTAAGGGGCAGCGGCACTTCGCGCACGATCCGCTCGATCTGGCCGGGATCGGCCAGCCGCGGCACGAAGAAGCCGCTCGCGCCCGCATCGGCGAAAGCCTTGCCGCGCTCGATCACCTGGTCGACCAGTGCATCGTCGCGCTGTTCGACCTTGATGAACAAATCGGTGCGGGCGTTGATGAAGAAGTCGTCGCCGACCGCGCCGCGGATGGCCTCGATCCGGCGAACCTGCAGGTCGAGCGGGTGCAAGCCCTCTCCGCCGACAATCTGGTCTTCGAAATTGCAACCTACCGCGCCTGTCGCCTTGAGCCGCGCGGCATTCTGGCCGCCCTCGCCGGGATCGGTCGAATAGGCTCCTTCGAAGTCGACAGTGAGCGGCAGCGGGTCGACCGCCTCGACGATCCGCTTTGCATTGGCGAAGACATAATCGAGCGGGACATGATGGGCATCGCCGAATCCGCTGGCGTCGCCGACCGGGTGGCTGCCGGTGGCAAGCGCCCTGGCGCCGGCCTTCACCACCGCCTCCGCGCTGCCGACATCCCAGATATTATAGAGGATGACCGGATCGCCGGGGACATGGAGCGCGGCGAAAGCTTCGAATTTTTGAGATTGGCTAACCGGCATGGAAACCTCCGCTCTGGCTTGGCTACCAAGCTAGGTGCGCGGATGCGATCCGCAAGTAACCAAATGCAAAGATCGCCGGCCTATCCCCGGTTCGCTTCGGTGGAGGTGTGATGCGTCGAATATTATTGCTGGCCCTGGTCCTGGCAGCCCCGCTTTGGTTCATGGTCGCCCAGGACGGAAGTGCCGCGGCATTGTCGCAGCGGACGGTCGATCTGCTCGACAGCCGCCCGGCTCGATCGATCCTGATCGTGGGCAACAGCCGGACCTATTACAACGACATGCCTGCAATGATCCGCGAGATCGCGGACTCAGCCGGAAGCCCGGCCAAGTTCCAGATCGAGACCAGCGCCAGGCCCGGCTATTATTTCAAACACCATTGGGCGTTTGGCCGAACCCGGCACCTGCTCGCTGCTGGATGGGACGACATCATTCTGCAGGGCGCAAGCGCGGAGCAATGGAACGACGAAATTCAAGGCGACTTCTTCACCTATGGGGCAAAGCTCGCCGCCATCGCCAGGGTGAACAATGGCCGCCCCCGCCTGGTGGTCAATTGGGCATATGATCCTGCGGAATATCAAGGCGATGCCGAAGGATATCGCGAGCTGCATCTGGAGCGGATCAAGGCTGCTCACGCTCGTCTGGCGAGCGAGGCCAATCTGGCGCGGATCAATCTGGCAGGCCTTTGGGAGTCGGTGCGCCATTCCCATCCGTCGATCCGCCTAACGTCGGACGGCAACCATCCAACCATGGCCGGAAGTTACCTCTATGCGCTGGCTATCTACGCCAACCTTGCCAACGATAGGGTAGCGAACGTCGCCTACGTTCCCGATGGTCTCAATCCAGACGATGCCAAGGCACTTCGTGAGGCCGTCGACGCCTACCCGCTGCTAGGCTGACCGGTTCACTCCGGCGCAGGACCAAGCTGCTGCCAAAGTTCCACTTTCACTCCGTCGGGATCGAGGATCCAGGCAAAACGGCCATAATCCTCGTCCTGGCGGCCGAGAATTTCGATCCCCTTGCCCTCGAGGTCGGCAACCAGTCCGTCGAGGTCGTCGACGCGTAAATTGACCATGAAAGGCTTGTCGCTCGGCCCGAAATAGTCAGTGTCTGCCTTGAACTGCGAGAACAGGCTGAAACCGTCGGGGGCATCCTGCTTGAACGGGAACATGGCGCCCCATTCGCCGCCGATGCCGAGGGTCTCCTGGTACCAGGCACGGGTTTTTTCAGGGTCTGCCACCTTGTAGAAAATGCCGCCAAGGCCGGTGATCTTAGCCATGTGCCCCTCCCGTTTTGACAGTGCGCTTAATGGACGAACCTTGCGACCACGTCGCGATAGCTCCGTGACACTTTCACCTGCGCTCCCGAATCCAGCACGAGGAAGCATTCGCCATTGGTGTGCGGCTTGACCTGGCGGACGAGGTCCAGGTTGACGATGGTGGAGCGATGGACGCGTTGGAACCGGCGCGGGTCGAGCCGCTTTTCCAGATCCTT
>Ga0207701_10000815_pt1 | contig 33140 bp, 23 predicted proteins | sample KBSSwiSSwithPhiX_FD_184294 | JGI IMG/M metagenome (GOLD analysis project Ga0207701, IMG submission 184294) | Switchgrass rhizosphere bulk soil microbial communities from Kellogg Biological Station, Michigan, USA, with PhiX - S5 (SPAdes) (version 2) | ecosystem: Environmental > Terrestrial >... | reverse complement strand
CCGCTCCTCTTCGACCTGCTTGCGCGCGGTGTTGTCGGTGCCGATCAACAGATAGCCGATGATGGCGTCCTGCGCGTCGCGCAGCGCCGTGACAGACACCACTGCCGGGAACCGGCTGCCATCCTTGCGGATGTAGGTCAGCTCGTAGATATCTTCGATCCCGCGCGAGGCTTTGAAGACCAATGCCTCAAAGCCTGGCGTAATCGGAGTTCCGAGCTCGACGCTCAGCGCCGCCGCCCGCGCGATCACTTCCAGCGGATCGGAAATGTCTGCCGGCGTGATCTGGTTCATCACTTCGGCGGCCGTATAACCCAGCATCCGCTCAGCGCCGACGTTGAAGATCTGAATGACCCCGTTCGCGTCGGTGGCGATGCTCGAGAAATTCACGCTGTTGAAGATCGCGGTCTGCAGCGCCCCTGCTTCACGCGACGCCTCTTTGCTCCGCACCTGGTCGCCGATGTCCAAGCGGCGGACGACGTCGTGGTCGGGAAACGCAGGATCGTAGATTTTCGCGGACATGTCCCACTGCTCCGTCCACACACTCACATCGCTTTGGCCGATGCTGCCGTCTGCCGTCGTCGGCCGCCGTCGCACAGCCTTCCCGGATGAGCGCTTCGGCTTCATGCGCCGGTAAGTCAGAACGTCACCTCGCTCCACACGCGACAAGTCGGCGCCGTCAACGCGGTCCGCAAGTTTTCTCACCGCGCATGGCCATCGTCGCCCGCCTCGGAGTCCACCGGCTCGAAACGCACGATCAGCAGCGTGATGTTGTCGCTGGCCACGCCTTCATTGGCGCGCGCAAGCAGCTTCTTCGCGGCTGCCTCGGGTGCAGGTTCCGCGTCGAGAACGGCCGCGATTGCTTCGTTCGTCACCATTTCCGTCAATCCGTCCGAACACAGCAGCAAGCGATCGCCAGCCTGCACTTCGAGCGCACGGGCTTCAACTTTGACGCCGAGCTCCGGGCCGCCGACGGCGTTGGTGATGACGTGCCGGAACCGGTGCCCTGCAACCTGATCCGGCCGAAGGGCGCCGCGGCGCACCATGTCCGCCATTAACGTATGGTCCTGCGTGAGCTGGTCCAACTCGCCGTCTCGGTACAAGTACGCACGGCTATCGCCCACGTGCACGACACACAGCTGTACACCCAGATGGAACGCCATCGTCACCGTCGTCCCCATGCCGTTCAGTTCCGGGTGCGCTGCAGCTTCTTCGGCTATACGGGCGTCGGCTTGACTGAATGCGGACTGGAACTGCGCGAGAACTTTCTTTGCTTCGGTGTCGTCCGCGCCAAAGAACCACTTGAACGAATTGAGCGTGAACTGCTCGATCGCGGCAACGGCGAGGGCACTGGCCCGTTCGCCCGCTTGATACCCGCCCATCCCGTCGGCCACGAGAAACAAATGTGCGCGTTCCTCCCCGACCTGGAGCTTCGGTTCCGACAGGCTCGTTTGCCAGATGCGCATCGCTTTGGTGAGCTCGGCGACGAGGAACTGGTCCTCATTGGTCGTGCGCACCTTTCCTTTGTCGGTGATGCCGAAGGCCTTCACCGTCAGCACACGGGGAGGCATCGACGTGGCGGCCCCGTCGGTCGTCGGCATCGCCGTTGGTGCAGGCGGCGCCGTATCTTCATCGATACCCGTGGAATTCATGCGAGTGCTTCCCCTTTAGCAGGAGCCCGGGCGGTCACCATGGGTGCCATCCACATCGCACCCAACGCGATGATCCATCTTGTCTGCTTCACCAGGCTCCGACAGAGCCAGCCTACGCGCGGCGAGAGCCCAGCGATGTACCGTCCTATACACAGCGCCCGCTCCCGCCAAGAGCCACGACTTCGTGCAACCCGGGCGCGCTCGATCGTCTCGATGTGCGTTTAAGGACATCACTCGGACGCCGCTCCAGCTACGCTGGAGGGTAGGCGCTTCATAAGACGCGGAAATCCGACGGCACCACATCCATTTACCGACGGGCCGTGTGCCGAGAGGTGGTTACTATGGCTGATCGCACATTCTCGCCAGCGTTCGTGATCGTATCTGACAAAGACATCGCGAAGCGCGCGCACGAGATCTACGTCGATCGCGGGTACGCAGACGGCTTCGATCGAGAGGACTGGCTGCGCGCGGAGCACGAGCTTAAAAACCCGCCGATCGCCGAGCGAGTATTTCCGCGAGACGCGACGAGACGATGACCGCCTAGAAAAGGGCGCGATGAAGTGTCACCCTTGTGCTGGGATTTCACATACGGGGTTCACCGGCCGATGTGAACTCCGATGTGAACCGTGCGCCGTTGTTGCTGAAAAAGGGCAGAGGAAAGCAGCATGTTTTCGCGTGCTTTTAATCCCAGTGATTGTCGGCCACCGGTTCGGAGTGGTTCCAGCGCGCCGAGCCAGGGAGTGTCCACGTCACTAAATGTTTACCTCGGGCTGTGGTGCGAGGCGAGAAACCTCTCTTATATCTGCACCACGCTTGGGGAACGGGCCGGTCGCCTCACTGGGCAATGCCTTCGTGGCGACTGCGCTGGTGCTGAAAAGGTACGAAGGATTAAGGAACGCTTCGATCTCGGTCGGTACACAGTTGTCTACCCAGCCAGCGCTCATGAAAGCCACAAATGAGGACGAATGGGTTCAATTCCCCAACAGGGGTTGTGCCGGAGTGGACGCGCGAAGTCCCCGGAGAAGTCAAAGCAGCGTAGCATTGGGAATGGGCTAATCGCGTGATGCTGCCTGAACGTGCCCTCCAGCTTCACTGACGAAATGCGCATGGAAGAATGTCGTTAGGAACAGGAGCACCCAAGAAATCAGTAGAGCCTTGACCAGCGTGATCAGCCATCCCTTCGTGTTCATTGCAGCGCTCGACCCGTGCATGATCGTCATGCGGACCGAATAATCCTCACCGCCTAGATCCTCGAGGAGGCAAGTGAGGGCGAGCGGGCTGGCTGCCCGCCCCTTTGCCCACTGCCGGGGCCACTTTTCGAGCCCTGCCCGGTTGCGCTCTACCGTACGGCCCGCGGTTCGCCGTAGACGAAGTCGTCCATGATCACGAGATCGCGCGCCGGTCCATGGTCGCGGTCCGACACGTCGGCCGCGTCAGAGCCAAGCGGCCCATGTCCAGACCGGATGTCGACCGCCGACACGATCTCCGACGGGAACTTGACGCCGACGAACGAGAACCCTTCGGGGCACGCTGGCGCCAGGTACACGCCCAGACTGTTGCCGTTCGCGCCGAGCAACTTGATGGAGGCCGACCCCATCTGGTCGACGTCCGAGAACACGACGCCGAAGCCTGTCGAGCGTGCGGGCGTTTGGGTTCCCGCGACGAAGAAATCCACTCGGCTTTCGGCGCTCCCGATCGCGCTGAATGTTCTAATCGGACTGAACGCGTTGAATTGAGCATCGTAGGACTGGTTGATGAACCTGAAATCGTTGTCGCTGACGCTGAGGCCGCTTCCGTCGGTTGAGAACACGACGCCTCGTGCGCGCGGGCTGAAGTTCTGATTGAAGAAGTCTCCAGGGAACGTCAACGTGTTGGTGAACCCTGGCGGCACCGCGTCCCAGTTGACTTCGCGGCGTCCCCCCCTCTCGCCGACCTCGCCGGGCACGTTCGGGTTGAGCGTCCCGAGCGCCGTTCGGAAGCCTGTCAACGCGGCATTGATATCGCACGCCGCGGCAAAGATCGACGGCTGCGCGCGCTCGCTGGCATTGGAGGACTCCGGCGCACTGGCGGCAGTCGACGCTGCGCCGGCTGGACGACCTTCATCAGGACTGACTGGCGAGCGCCGGTCGCACGCGACCGTGGCGCAGAGGCCAATGACGGCCACAATTGCGATCATCTCATTCGTTACTTTCATCACTGGACTTTCCTCGGAAAACAGAGAATTGGTGTGTTGCAGACAGGCATCTCGCAAAGGCGCCAGCGCGCGCTCCGCCATCGCCACCTGCACAGTGGACTGACGTATGTTCAACTTCGCGGCTCGCTCGAATATTCCCGTCTGGATAGGACAGACGGCCTGGTTGTCTTTCACGGAACGGCCGTGTTTCCTCGTCGTTGTCCGTAAAGTGCCGGGTACGCAATACGTCGTATTCGCCGACGGAGACCCTTTGGCGACAAACACTTGTCATCACACTGCCGCCGCTTGGCCTGAGGAGGCAAAGAAAACACTCGCGTGGCTCAGCACCAAAGCATCGCGGAGGCTGCGATAGTGACTGAGAAGTCGGCGCGCTGGGTTTCTCCCGCCTAAGTTTTGCCGCAGCTGTCCAGCGATCCTTTTGTGTCTCAGCACATCCGCCGAAGGAGCCAGCAGCATCGTGACGCCTACAATGAGACGGACCTTGTTGTTACACCGATCGACGACCACTGCGGTGGAACGACGATTACACGTTGGTGCCGACGGACGGGACCAGGTAGGCCGAATTCGGGGACGTCTGCCTTTCAATTTCATCTGACATCACGGTCGAACATCGCCTGGAGGTACGCCAGGACCTCATCAAAGGAGGCTCCCGTCCCGTAGGTCCCCTAGCACTCACTGCGGGTCTATACTGATGTCCGTTGACCAATCGGTCGACTGAAACCGACCTGTTAATTGCGACGCTGCGAGAGGTGTGCTGTGATGCGATTTTGCGGTGCAGGCGTTCTGACTCTCGGCCTCACCTTGCTCGGACCGACAGATCTCGTACAGGTTCAGTTCAGCCCGACCACCGCTGAGTGGCACGTTCGATCGACTGATCATTTTGAGATTTACTACACGCAAGCACCCGATCTGAATTCAATCGTCCGCGAAGCGGAGCGAGCCTACGATCGCGTCAGCCACGACATGCGGCGCCAAATGTCCGCCAAAGTGCCGCTCATGCTGGTGCCGACCAGTCGCGACTTGCCACAGTCTGAGGGAGAAGCGGGCGTGATCGTTCGGGCGAGCGGTGCGCCGGATCGCGACCACTTGTTTTTATCCATCGAACCACGTAATGGTCGAGAGAAGATGCTGGCGAACGGGCTGACGCACGTCCTCGAGTTTGAAGGGCGTCGAATCGAATAGCTGTTCCCGGAAGTCCTCGCTCGCCCTCCCCCAGGCGCATCCAACGATCCTGTTCGGTGACGGCGGCGCTGCGCGCTGTTGTCGCGTGCCGTCACCGCCGGCGGCACGGTCACGACGTTGGTGCAGGCCATTCGAGAGCAGGAGCGCCGGCACGCTCGCGAACTTTTTCAGCGGGATTGTGTGTCCACAAGCGGTGGCGTCCCCAACGGGATTGCCGCCCTCTAACGCAATGGGCTTTCCATCGGGGGGTTGTGTCTCGGCGCGTGGCCTGACACGCGTTTTCCCTTCGAGAAGTTCAGCTTTCGGAAGACGGTGGCAGTCGAGAGCGATTCAACGAGCGACGGGGCCGAGGTACTGGTCCAGCCAGGAGAGCACCTCCTTCACGACCTCTGTCCGATTGACCATCACGTCGTGTGCCGCGTCGTAAAGGACGTGCCGCTTGTCCTTCTCCGCCGTGCCGAGCCAGCGAAAGTACGGCTTCTGCGAACTGTCCACCGGAAACGTGTAGTCGTATCGCCCGTTCAGCATGAGGACCGGGATTCGAACGCGCGGAAGGAAATTGAAGCTGTCGACCTCCGGCAGCCCGGCCGGCCTCAGGTACAGTCCGCCTTCGAAAAGAACGGCGGTGCGGAAACGCTCCTCGAGAGACACCATGGCAGGGGCCATTGCGGCTCCCCAACTCGCGCCAAGATAAGCCAGCTTCGAGCCGTCGATGTCGCCGCGGCTCACTACGTACTCGACCGCTTGCCGGAGGTCCTGGAACCTCTTGAGATCGCGCTCCTTCTGCTCGATCTTCGACGTCGAGGCCGGGAGGACGCGGTTGAAAGTGCCGATATAAATCGGATAGATCACCGCCCGCCCACTGCGAATGATGAACTCCATGCGATTGAAGCCCTCCATGCTGGCGAAGGTGCTCGTGAAAGCGCCGGCGCTGGGGTGATACACCAATGCCTGATAGGGTGGCCTCGCGTTCTTGGGAAGGAACACGAACGCCGGTACGCGCACGTCTCCGTAGGCGGCCGAAAAGCTGACCTTTTCTTTCCTCCAGTACGGAGAGGTGTCATCAACCTCGTCCACCGAAGCCTTCAACTCGCGCGGGGCGTACGCGTAGGCGCCGCGGATGACGCGGAAGGCCTCGTCGCCTACAGGCTTCTCGAGCGAATAGTCGCGGAACGTGCGCCGGAGTGGCCCGAGCAACGATGGTCGCGGCGGCGTGGGGTACTGTGCGCAGCGGAAGCCGTTTGCCGAGCCGCGGTCGAAAGGCGGCTTGGCGTCGGGCTGGTTGAACTGGTACGTGGGACTGCTCCAGGCCCCTCCCAGAATGAAACGGAATCCGTCATCCGCCTCGTTCCACGACCATTCCTGGGCGTTCCCGGCCATGTCGTACGTGCCGAAGGGTCCAATGCTCGAGTAGCTGCCCACGCGCGCCAACCCCTTACCGGCGAAATTGCTCGCTGGAATCAGCAGCGGTGAGACGCGGATATCGGCGGCCAGAAACCAATGCGAGATCGTTGGCAGGCTCTTGCCCACGAACTCCGCGTAGGCTGCCGCCTCATACCAGCTCACGCCGGAAACGGGAAGATCGTCATGTCCCGTCGGAAAGGTGCCGCCCTCCCAGGTGGAGGGACCAGGCCGGCCGGTTGTGTCGCGAAACACGGCCATCGCCTCGTCCCAGGGAACCGGCTTTCCATCCCTGACGAACGGCGTCTTCCAGTATTCCGGCTTCTGATAGCCGCCCTGGTCGACGAACTGTTTGAATTGCCGGTTGGTCACTTCGTACCGGTCGATGAAGTAAGGGTCGTGCGGCCCTTCGACAGCCGCGATGCCGATTACCCCGCCGAGGGAATCGGCACCCGGCACGAGCACCATGCCGTCGGGAACCTCACCCTCCGGCGCCAGCCGCAAATTCACCACTGACCACCAGGTGGGGGCTGCCCCCGTTGTCTCCGCGAAACCTGGTTTGGCGACTTTCCACAGGAAGTAACCACGCGGCAAGGGCACATCCTTGATCGGCGAGGTGCCAACGTACCGCCATGGTTTGTTCCCATCCCCCAACTCGCGGATGTAGACCGCGGCCCCCTGTGGTTCGGTTTGTACAAGCGGCTTGGGGCCTGCTTCCGCCCAAGCCTGCTGAAAGGTGGGGTCGTCCGGGATGAGCGCCTCGACCCGCTGTGCGAGGTCGAACGCGGCGAATCCCTGGTCTTCCGCAAGCAGCCGGGCGATTTGCGGCAGGCCCTCGCGACGAGCCCAATCGGCCCGGCTCTGTTTGTAGAGCTTCCATCCACCGAGGATGGCAGCCACTACCACCACCGCGGCGCCCGCGGCCAGCCACCGTCGGGTCGCTGCGCCGGGAGGCGCTCCCGCACGCGGCACCGACGCCAGCGCAGACGCCAATTCCCCGCCGGACGGGTAGCGGGCCTCCGGGTTCTTCTCGAGCGCGCGCTTGACGACGTGGCGGACAGCGGGCGGAATGCGCGCGGCATCGAGCGCCGGAGGCTCATCGCGCACGATGGCGGCGAGCGTCCCTAAGTCCGAGTCGCGGCGGAACGGTTGCACCCCGCTCAGCATCTCGTAGAGCACCGCGCCGAAGCTGAAGATATCGGCCCGCTGATCTACCGGCTTGCCCTCAGCCTGCTCGGGAGCCATGTAGGACACGGTGCCCAGGATCGTCCCCTCGCGGGTTTGCACGGTCCGGGTGGCGGCGCCCTCGCCGGACACCGGCTCGATCAGCTTCGCCAGGCCGAAGTCCAGCACCTTCACGCGCCCCTGCGCGTTCACCATGATGTTCGAGGGCTTCAGGTCCCGGTGGACGATCCCGGACTGGTGGGCCGTCGCCAGCGCGTCTGCGATCTGCGCTCCGAACTGCATCGCTCGCGCTGGTTCCATGCCGCCGGGCGGGATCATGTCGGCCAGCGCTTGGCCGGCCACGTACTCCATGGCGATGAAGTCGACGCCGTCGGCCACGTCGATGTCGTAAATCGTGACGATGTTGGGGTGATTCAGTGCCGAGGCGGCCTTCGCCTCGAGCGCAAAGCGCCGCTTGCGCTCTGAATTCGCTACCGAGTCGGCGGGCAGCATCTTCACCGCGACGAACCGGTCAAGATGGATGTCACGCGCCTTGTACACGGCGCCCATCCCACCTTCACCGATCTTTTCGATGATCTCGTAGTGACCGATCGTTTGGCCGATCAAGGGGAGTCCTGCACCCCGCTACTCTATCAACTCCGTCGTGTTGCTATTCCTTCGAATGAAGTTTGGGTAAGCAGAGAACTCACTTTTTCAGCGCCTGCTAGAGGTGGCTGCACAGATGGAACTCCACATCTGTCCCAAGCCTCACCTTTGCACACCTACAGCTTCTTTTTGCGGACCGCGACGAAGTTCTGTTGCGGCGGCGGCTGGATGACCTGCATCTGCGCCACCGCGCCGCTCGCGTCCCGGGCGAACTCCACGGCGAATGCGGGCAGTTCTTTGATGAAGTAGTGGAGTCCCACTTGCTGTTGAAGATGGTACAGAGGTTGACCGGGCATCAAGAGTGTGAGCGTCCCGTCCGGCTGGGCCGTCACGACGATGGTGACAGACTCGGCCTCGTACTCACCGGCAATGGATGCGACCAGCGCGGCGTCACTGCTTTGCGCCGCGGGCGAGGAAGCTGCCGGTGCCCCCGACTGGCGCGCACTCGCATCATGTGACGCGCCGAAGAGCGCCAACAGCAAGAGAGCTCGACCAGCGATCCGCGCATCCAAATATCGCATCGTTCACTCCTGACAGGATGGGATGCGAGATTCTACCTCAGCGCTAAAGAAGCCCCTTCCTCCCGAGCATACGATCGAGCGAATCTGACGTCTGATAGATCAGCGCTTCCGGATAATGCGCGTACGGATGGAAGTATTCAAACGTGCAGTAGCCGCGATAGCCGATCGCTTCGAGCGCATCCATCACCGCCGGCCAGTTCGTCGTGCCATCCAGCAATGGCCTGAATGATTCGAGCGAATGGTCCGTGCCCTTCTTGGTGAACTCCTTGAAGTGTGTATTGGCGATCCGCTTGCCGAGGATTGGGATCCAGTGTTCGGGATGCTGGAACAGCATGATGTTGCCGGTGTCGAAGTGCACGCGCACCGCGGGGCTCGAGAAACTGTCCACGAAGGCGTTCATTTCCATCGGCGTCATCAGGTAGCCGTTGAAGAAGATGTTTTCGATATTCAGCGAGACTTTGAGTGTCTCGGCGGTCTTCACGAGTGCGGCGATCGCTTCGCGGGCCCGCCGATCGCAGACGTCGTTGGGCACGGGTTCGTGATCGTCGCGCCACGGAATATGCACAGCTCCGGGGACCACGAGCAAGTTCTCCACTCCTAAATCGTGTGCAGCATGCGTCATGCGGTCGGCGAGTTCGAGCCCGCGTGAGCGCTTGGCCGGATCGTTGCTCGTCAACGGGAAGGGCCAGAACAAAAAGGAGCACAGGCCGCTGATCGCGATGCCGATGCGGTCGGCCGCGCTTCGTATCTGCTGGAATTCGCGCGTGCCAGCCTTGGGCGAGAGATCGGATTCGAGGTCGTAATTCAGCTCGATGCCGTCGAAACCGGCGTCTTTCGCCAACTGAAGGCATTGCACGAGTGACATCTTCTGCGGATAGGGGAACGCCCACAGGTTGATCGACTTCTTCATGTCGTACCGCTTCCTTGGGACGGAAGCGGCCGCGCGCGGATCCTGCGCGCTCAGCGGAGGAGGCGCCAGGAAGGCGGCACCTGCCAGTAACGTTGCCCCGATAGCTTGTCGACGCGAAATCGGCCCGAACGGACCCGCAACGGTATCGTCATCGGCGCTCATGGAATCCTCCCGTGAGTGCTGCGCGTTCGCGAACCGCACTATACGCTGATGCCCGTGTCCGGTCGATCCGTCGCTTCGAATACTGCGGGTTGGCCGTTGCCGTCAAAGCGGCTCTCGATCACGGCTGTTGCAGGTGGTAGTCTGTGCCCCATCAGTGAGGCCGAGATGACGCTGTCGATTCGACAACTCTTCTTAATGACGGCGGCGCTGCTTGCAGCCCCCAGAGCGTGGGCGCAGGGCCAGGGCGACCGCGAATGGGTGGCGACGGACATTTTTCTGATCGCCGGTGTCACGGTGAGCAACGCTCAAGCGAATGCTGTCAGCGACACCGGCCAAGTAGTCGGCGGTTACTCCACTCCGGATGGGTTGAGTCACGCGTTTTCCTGGACGCCGAACGGCGGTCTCGTCGACTTGAGCCGACCAGGGGCAAGCAATCCTGGCTATGCCATAGGCGTGAATAACGCGGGCCAGGTAGTCGGCCCCGGATACGTCTGGTCGCAGACGACGGGGATGCGCAGTCTCGTTTTTGTGTGGTGCTGTAGTGGTATCGATAGGGAAACCCTCTCTCCCTACGACATCAACAATGCGGGTGAGATCGTAGGGATTTGCTCAACGCCTGTGGCGGGGCCCAGCCCATGCACCTGGACGACAGCTACGCAGGCATTACCCGAATGGTTTTTCATTTTTGAGGGCACTCCGAAGGCGGTGAACGATGCCGGGCAGGTGGTGGGTTCGGGTTTCGACGGTGCCTTCTTGTGGACTCGCTCTGGCGGGACGGTGAATCTCGGCACGTTGGGCGGCCGTTTGAGTGGCGCCTCCGGCGTGAGCGAGAACGGCGAAGTCGTCGGTTCCTCCCTCCTTAACGACACGACTTACCACGCGTTCAGTTGGACAGGCGCCGGGGGTATGGTTGACCTCGGCACCCTCGGTGGCACGAACAGTGCGGCCACAGGCATCAACGATGCCGGTCTGGTCGTGGGCACATCCGACACTACCGACAACACAGCGTCCCATGCCTTCGCCCGTCCCAGAGGCGGTTCCATGGTGGATCTGGGCACGCTGGGCGGCACACGCAGTGAAGCGACGGCGGTCAGTAACGCGGGGGAAGTTGTCGGCTGGGCGCTCAACGCCGCCGACGAGCGACGCGCGGTCATCTGGAGTGGACCGTGGAAGGATCTGGCCGTGAACTTCGGCCCAGGTCTCGGCGTCTGGGCGCTACGTCAGACGTCGTGGATGCAGGTGCACAGTGTGAGCCCCGAATCGATGATCACCGGGGATCTCGATGGCAACCGGCTCGACGACTTGGTATTCGATTTCGGCTCGCAGGGCGTGTGGGTGTGGATGAACCACGCGACTTGGCTGTGGCTGAACCCGCAGAATCCGACGCACCTCGTGACAGGGGATTTCGACAACAACGGACGCGACGAGGTGGTGCTCGATATCCCGGACGCCGGGCTGTGGGTCTGGCGAAATAACACGTCCTGGGAGTTCCTCCACCCGGTCAACGCGAGACATCTCGCGGTTGGGAACCTCGATGGCCTGCTCGGGGACGAGTTGATCGTCAATTTTCAGGGTGGGCATGGGGTGTGGACGCTTGTCAACGACACGACCTGGGAGCGGCTGCACGGACTTGACGTGACCACGATGGTCACTGCGGACCTGGACGCTGACGGCAAAGCTGAATTGATTGCGAACTTCCCGACCTTCGGCGTCTGGGCGTTCCGGAACTTCGCGAACTGGTCGCAGGTGCATCCGTTCGAGGCGCTGCGAATCGAGGCGGCGCATATCGATGCCGGGACGCAGATCGACCTCGTGTTCGACTTCGGACCGGGCTGGGGGTTGTGGACCTACGACAACGACGCGGACTGGGCGCTGTTGCACGGGCTCTCGTCGCAGGGGATGGCGGCAGGGGATTTCGACGGCGATGGCAAAGACGACCTGGTCGTCGGCTTCGGCGGCGCCGGCCTGTGGAGGTACGCCAAGGGCGCCTGGTGGCCGCTGCACGGTGTCGGCCCCGGGGGATTCGCGACCGGTCGGTTGCACTGACCAGCAGAAGGCGCTCAGTCGGATCGTCCCTGCTCCGGTGGCGACGACAGTCGCTGCAGAAGCCAGGCCTTTGCCACTGTCCAATCCCGCTCGACGGTCGCGGACGATACGCCGAGCGCGTCGGTGGTCTCGGCGATGCTGAGGCCCGCGAAGAAGCGCAATTCGACAACCCGGCAGAGACGCTCGTCGAGCGACGCGAGATCGGTCAGCGCCTCGTCCAACGCGAGGACGTCCACGATGCCCTGCTCATTGCCAGCGATCGTGTCGTTCAGCGTGACGATGGTGATGCCGCGGCCGCGCTTGACTGCGTTCTTGCGCCGGGCGTGATCGACCAGGATTTCGCGCATCAACCGCGCCGCCACCGCAAAGAAATGCGTCCGGTTCTGCAGCGTCATGCGGTCGAGGCCGACGAGTCGCAGGTAGGCCTCGTGCACGAGTGCCGTCGTCTGCAGCATGTGGTCGGACGCTTCGCCGCGGAGATGTGCCCTCGCCACGCGGCGTAGTTCCTGGTAGACGACCGGGATCAGGCGTGTCAGCGCGCCTTCGTCGCCGCCGCACCAGGCGGCGAGAAGTTGTGTGACGTCCTGATCGCCGGACTGCGTCGACATCGTGCTTGGACAGAGTACAACGGTTCAGCTAGAATCCGGACCTCCCCCCTATGACAGCACCGCGCTCGGAAGGCTGGAGTCGTGTCCGCGAAATCTTCGAAGCGGCTCTGGAACAACCCGACCAACAGCGGGCGTCTTTCGTCGCCGAGGCCTGTCAGGGTCAGCCCGCGATAGCGCAGCAAGTCATGGGGCTGCTCTCGTCCCATGAGCACGCCGACAGGTTCCTCGAAACGCCGTTAGCCAGGCTGCTCGAGGACATACCCAGCGCCGATCTCACGGGCAGCACAATCGGCCCGTATTTTCTCGAGGCGCGAATTGGTTCCGGGGGCATGGGCGAGGTCTACCGGGCCCACGACACACGACTTCAACGGACGGTGGCCATCAAAGTACTTCCGCCGCAAGCGGGGGCTGGCCGTCCGCCGGCGGAGCGATTCATTCGCGAGGCGAGGGCGGTCGCGGCGCTGAATCACCCGAATATCTGCACGCTGTACGACGTCGGCAATCACGACGGCGTCGATTTCCTCGTGATGGAGTTCCTCGAGGGAGAAACTCTTGCGGCCCGCCTGCGACGCGGCCCGCTCTCGATTGCCGACGCGATTCGAATCGCTATCGAGATTGCATCGGCGCTCGATGGAGCGCATGGCAGCGGCATCATCCATCGCGACCTCAAGCCGGGCAACATCATCCTGACGCCTGGGGTCGGTTCATCACCGCCGCAGGCGAAGCTGCTCGATTTCGGCCTCGCCAAGCCCACCGCGCCGGCAGTCATGATGGAACAACAGAAGAAAGGAGAACTTTTCGCTAGCGCATCGGGCAGGATGGTTTCACCCGAACTCACTGCGCCCGGTACTATCCTCGGCACGCTTCACTACATGGCACCGGAGCAGCTTGAGGGGCGGGACGTCGACGCCCGCACTGATCTGTTCGCATTCGGCTGCGTGTTCTACGAAATGGTGACCGGCAAGAAAGCCTTCGATGCGCGCAGCTCCGCGAGCCTTCTGACCGCGATCATGGCGCTGGCGCCGACGCCCCCGCGCCAGCTGCAACCGAACGTACCCGCCGATGTCGAGTCCATCATTGCGCGGTGCATTGAAAAAGATCCGGCAAATCGATGGCAGACGGCGCGCGATCTCGTCACGGAATTGAAGCACGCTGCTGCGCTCGAGCGTCGGCATGGGCGTCGAAAACCGTTGGCAGCAGCCGTGCTCTTGGCCCTTCTGGTGGCGGTATCACTACTCGCGGACCTGCCGCTCCGCGTAATGTCTCTCTTGCCGTCGCAGCGGGGTAGCCAGAGCGGCGCGACAACACTTGCTGTGCTCCCGTTCAACCAGCTGGAGCCGCTCGAGGGCGACCGGATCGGCATCGGCATCGCCGACACGCTGATCACGCGGCTGAGCCGACTGCAAAGCGTCATCGTCCGACCGACGGCCGCGGTGTTGCCGTTCGCGCGCACGCGCATCGAACCGGCTGAAGCGGGTCGCACTCTGAATGTCGATTTCGTGCTGGACGGAACCGTGCGCCGATCCGCCGATCAGCTCAGAGTGACGGTGCAGCTGGTGTCGGTGGGTACGCGGACTTCGCTATGGACTCAGTCATTCGACGAGAACGCCACTCGTCTATTCGACGTCGAGGATTCCATTGCCGAGCGGATTGCGCAGACCCTGGTGAAGCAATTGCCGAACGACGATCGTGCGGCGCTCCTGCGGCGCTATACGAGCGATCCAGAAGCGTACCGTCTCTACGCGGCGGGCCGATATCTGTGGAACAGGCGTACTGACACTGACTTGAACCGCTCACTTGAGTACTTTTCAGAAGCGATCGCTCGCGACCGATCCTACGCGCTCGCCTACGCGGGGCTCGCCGACGCCTACATCACCCTCGGTAACCGGGGCTTCATCACGCCCGCCGAGGCGTACCCTCGCGCGAAATCAGCGGCCGCCGAGGCCCTGGCGATCGACGAGAGCCTCGCCGAGCCGCGCATCGTGCTCGCCTATGCGGCGTTCCTGCATGACTGGAATGCGAGGGCGGCGGAGCGTGAGTTCACGCGTGGCCTTGATAGCAACCCAAACTATGCCAGCGGACGTCAATGGCATGCGATTTACGAGGTAGCGCGCGGTCGAAGCGACGAAGGCCTGGCCGAGATCCAGCGCGCGAAACGGCTCGACCCGACCTCGCTCATCATCGATGCCACGGTGTGCTGGCTCCATTACCTGCGGCACGACTATCAGCGCGCCATCGACACCTGCAGGCAAACACTCGATCTCGATCCTAACTTCAGAAGCGCACATTATTATCTCGGCCTTGCGTACCTCGGGAAGGACCGTTTTGGCGACGCCATCAACGAGTTCGAACGGGCGCGCGATCTGGACTCGAGGGGAGGCGCAATGCCCGACGCCGGCCTCGTGCAGGCGCTGGGTGGTGCCGGCAGGCTCGGTGAGGCGCGCGACCGCCTGCGATCGCTCGACGAACTGGCCGGTCGCCAATACGTTTCCCCGTACGTTCGTGCGGTGGCGCTCGCGGGACTCGGCGAGCGCGACGCGGCGTTTGTTGCGCTGGACGACGCCTACCAAGAACGACATCCCTGGCTCGTGTTGCTGGCAATCGAGCCGCTGCTCGATCCGCTTCGCGACGATCCCCGGTTCGGCCGTTTGATGCGGCGGGTCGGGTTGTGGGACCCACAGCCAGCCGCACTATCCCACTGAGGCACACCACCTCCACACGCCATCGCTGAGGGAATCCGGCGGGCATTTGCGCCTATCCAATCGAGGTAGTGCTGCCATGAAAAGAATTGTGCTCACGGTATGTCTGTTGGCGTTTTGCCGGGACGCCAACGCGGACGTGATCATCGGCAATTCCGTCGCCGGACCGTACCAAGGCGGAACAAATATCGGAACAAAGTCGCTTGAATTCCACACAGGTTCGTCGATCCTCTTGCTCGACGACATCCAGGTCGCGCTTGGGGGGATGACGGGGGGCGGCGCCGGCGGCAGCGTCCGGTTCACGCTCAATGCCGACGCGAACGGCCTGCCGGGTGCCGTGATCGCACTCATTGGCACCGGCACCGTAACTGCCTTTTTCGCGCCACCAGCGCCGTTTCGAATTGCACCGGCCGTGCCGCTCCTTCTCAATCCAAATACTTCGTATTGGATCCAGGCGGTATTCATCGTCGACCCGGTCACGAACGGCAGCGCCGACTGGGTCCGGACCGATCCGGCGTCTGCGCCGTCTTCTCCTTTGGGACTGGCCACATTCGTCAAGTATGTGTTCGATGGTGGCTCGGGACCTGTGGACTCCACGACATTCAACGCCATCGTCGTGAATGGACGCACAGTCGCCCGGTCCAGCGGCACGGCGGCGCGCGCGATTCTGACCGGGTCGCGGTGCGGGCAGGCGATCCCTTCGCTTGACGAGATCCACGGTGACTACGGCGTCGACGCGTTCTCCAGACTCGATTACGACCACGTCGGCTGGAGCGGCGCCGCTGGCATTCTGCCGGCGACCGGTCCACGTGTGGGCGCCTATGTCACGACCAACAATCTGATCGCGGCGGCCATCGGAACCCCACTCGGTGTCGGCGTCGCTGGCGCACGCGCGATTGCCTTCAGCCAATACCGTAACAACACAACCGGCTCTCTCGCGGTGTCCGCGACCGCGAATCTCGACGGCGAATTCTTCAGCGCCCCGAACCTGTCGTTCCGCTCAGGCTTGTGCGGAGAAATCGACGCCAACGCCTCCGGCGGCCAAGGCCATTCGACCGCTGCCGTCTATGTCTTTGACGCGGACAAGTTTTTGAACGCGATCGATAGCAGCCACCAATCCGTGCCGGAGTACTTGTTAGGCAGCGACACGCTGGCTGATTACCAGAGCGGTACGGCGTCGACGCTCGCGCTGACGCGCTTCGCGTCCTTGTCAGCGGCGGTGATAGCGGAGCACTTCCTGCAGGTTGATCCGCTGACTTTCACTCCCGGAATGAATGTCGGTCCTGGCGTGGTTGTGGTGGCCCCTGGACAATCAGTGATCGTCGTGTTCGACATCTCTGCCTACAGCCCTCCCGGTGCCTCGGTGCGGTTCATCGACACCCTGAAGCCGGCGCCGGGATTCATGACCGGCATGACGCCGGTCGGTACCTCCACCCCGGAACCACCGGCGGCCGCTCACCTGACGCTCACGCCATCGTCGATCACCAGTCCCATCACGACGCCGGTCACGGTGACGGCGACGGCGACCACGGCATCGGGGTCACCCATCCCGAACACGATCGTCCTCCTTGAAATGACCGCCGGGCCGAACGCTCACCCGCTGGGCCCGGCCGTGACGGATGCGAACGGTCAGGTGTCGTTCACCTATGCCGGTGGTGCGATCGCCGGCATCGATGTCATCTACGCACGCGTCGGAGCGGTGCAATCGAATGCGGCAGCAATCACCTGGACGACTCCAGGACCGCTGGATCACATCGCCGTCGATCCGGCGAGCGCGACCATCACCGCGGGCAGCAGCCGAACGTATGCGACGCAGGCACTAGACGTCTTCGCGCACGGTATCGGTGACGTCACCGCCGGCACCACGTTCACGATTTCACCGGACGGCTCGTGCACCGGGGCGTCGTGCACGGCGAGTATTGCCGGTCCGCACACCGTGACGGCGACCTACAACGGCAAGATCGCGACGGCAACGCTGAACGTAACGCCGTCCACCTATGTGTTCGAGGGCTTCTCCAGGCCGATAGACATGTCTACGCCGGCGCTGATCGTGTGGAACACGGTGAACGCGGGGCAGGCCGTTCCGGTCAAGTGGCTGCTGACGCGGAATGGCTCGGCAGTCTTCGATTCCACCAGCTTTGTGGGTTTGTCGTCGTATCCCGTCCTGTGTTCGTCAGGCTCGGGATCGATCGACGACGCGATCGACCAGACCGCAACCGGCGGGTCGGGCTTGCAGTACTCCGGCGGCGGGAACTGGCAGTTCAATTGGCAGACGTCACCGTCCGACAAGGGCGCATGTCGAGCGATCGCTGTGACGTTCAACGATGGCACCACGAGTCCCGTCGCCTACTTCAAGTTCAAATAGGAGGTTCAAATGTGTGTCAGGTTCCGTCACGCTATCAGTACGGGCGCGATTGTTGTCGCATTCGTGGGAATGGTCCTGTCGACCTCGTGTGCAGAGAGTCCTGGCAGTCCGGCAGCTCCGAGTGCTCGTGCAGCAGATTCTGCCTCCGCCGCTTCTCCGGCGAGCACGCACCTCGGGCTGCTGCTCACGAAGACGTGCAATGCGATCGACCATTGCACCGTGATCACATCGTCCTCGGGGCCCATTCCTGTCGGGAGCGATATCCATTACTTCGGACCGCTGCTCGAAACCAGAACCACTAGCCGCATCGTCGTCACCACGCCGAGCGGCGACACGGCTACAGGCAATTGCTCCTTGAGCTACAAAACGTTCGCTGGCACATGCGTGCTGACGAGTGGCACCGGAGCGCTCGCAGGACTCCACGCGAACGTGAAAGTATCGGGGGATTTCGAGATCGATCCCGCCGGGGTATTCACGTGGGAAGGGAGCTACCATTTCGAGCGCTGATCGCATGACGCGCGGCGGTTGAAGGTCGCGTCGGTCACCGCCGCGCGTTCGATGGATGTGACGCTCACGCCGCTGAGTGACATCGCAAGTAACGTCGGTAACCTATTTCGCCCCCGACGCACACCTACTTAAGCCATTTATCCAGGAATTCGTACGCCGCAGCTCTGATTCTCGAGGGGAATTCGTGTCCCGCATCAGGGTAGATCGCAACCAACCGCTCTTTCACGCTGAACACCTTGTCGTACACCGGCATCGCCGCATTGACGCAGTCCCTCACGCCGGAGACGTCAAAGTTTGAATCGTGCAGCGGCGCATTGATGAAGAGCGGGCGGGGGGCGAGTGCGACAAGGATGTGAGAAAAGTCGAAAGGCATCAGCGCCGGGTCATTGCCGTAGTGTCCTGCGATCCGCGGCATGTAGCGTTTGCCCGCCCAGCCCGCCAGATTACCGTTGTCATACTTCCGCATCGATGTGAAGCCGCAGCTCGTCACCATGGCTTTGACCCGCTCGTCGAACGCCGCAACGAAGAGCGTATTGTGCCCGCCGAGCGAATGACCGATTGAGCCTATGCGCGTCGGGTCGACGTCGGACAGCGATTGCAACACGTCCACTGCGCGCATGTGATTCACGATCCCCTTCATCGTGCAGCTGACGTAGCCGTGCTGGTAAGGATCGAATTCATTTTCGCCGAGGTAGGGATAGTCGGGCACGATGCAGACATAGCCGCGCTCGGCCAATTCTTTGGCGTAATGCAGATTCGCGTTGCCTTCCAGGCCCACGGGCTCGTCCTTGCCTATCTTGATCGTCTGATGAAGGCAGACCATCGCGGGCGCGCGTCGTTTCAGGGGTTTCGGTATGAGCAGATAGGCGGGGACGTCGTCACCCCGCTCACTGACGTATGTGATCTTTCTTCGGGTGAAGACGGGCTTCTCTTCGCTTTCCAGCGTCACGATTCCCAGTGCCAGCTCTGTCGTTTTAGGACGTTCACCCATCACGAGCTGCATCCCGGCGAGTATCCGGTCTCGCTGCACCCTCCAACCATCGCGATTGCGAATGGCGGACAGATCTATCCCGTTTTGTGCGAACGACCGTGACGGGTAGACGGCGGCTCCGGCAATCGCGCTTGTTACCTCGATCAGAAAATCCCGCCTGTTCATGATGCGCAATTCTAGTGTCGAAACACGAGCTTGGTCCCGATGACGCTCTGAATTACGAACGGGTTCCGGCGGCGGCGTGCAAGATTTTCGGGTCCATTCGTTCTGACAGTTACAAGGCGCAGGTGGCCGGAACATCGTCCCTGCCGCGGTGTCTTGATGTGTCGGCATCCAGAGCCGTCGCACTTTACCGTGTGACGCCACGGGAGGAGTTCGCACCGGCTCGGCGTGTCGTGCCCCGTGACAGCCACTGACGCGAGGGCATCGTCCAAAAGAAGGACTGGAAGCGAAAGGAGAGGGTATGAGACTCCTGGCAGTTGTTATGTCGGTGGCTGTGGTCGGGGGCGCGGCAATCTGGGCGCAGACTCAGCACACCACGCCCGAACCGAAAATTGCGGCGGCGTCGCCGCGGGTATCGGCTGCGGTCGCCAAAGGGGCCCGATGGCTGGCGTCGGTGCAGGGCGCCGACGGCGGGTGGGGTCAGGACGGAGGCGAGGATTCCTCGGCGCGGCCGGGAGAGCGGCTGGAATCGAGCGGCAACGACGTCGCCAACACGGCGGTGGCGGCCCTTGCGCTCCTGCAGGCCGGCAGCCAGTACAACCCGCAGGTGGAGCGCGCACTCGCATTTGTCCTGCAGCAAATCGAGGCGAGTCCAACCGACGGCCTGGCAATCACCAATCGGCAGGGCACGCAGATCCAGCGAAAGCTGGGCCCGTGCATCGACACCTTTCTCTCGTCGATGCTGATGTCGCAGCTTGACGGACGCGCATCAACACCGGCGCTGAACGCTCGCGTCCGGAAGGCGCTGCAGAAGACGGTCGCGAAGATCGAGAAGCATCAGCAGTCGGACGGAAGCTGGAACATTGCTGGCGGCTGGGCGCCAGTGCTCGGCACATCGATGGCCTCGCGCAGCCTCTTCGAGGCTCAAAACCGAGGCGTCGCGGTGGATGCCGCCGTCTTGAAGCGTGCCGAGGACTACACGGTGATCGCCCTCAGCGCCCCGCCGCCGCCCGCGGCTCCAGTCGCGGCTGGTGGAGTGTCCGCCGGCAGGATGGGTGGTGCCGCGTCGGCGGCGCCCGTTGAAGCCGCAGGCGTCGCGCTCTATCAAAGTGCGCAGGCACTGGAGCAGTTGAGCCGAACGACGGCGGACAGAGTGCAGAACGCCAAGCAGATCAGCGCGATTCAGGGTCAGCTTTCCAATGCAGCCTTCGTCGGTGGATTCGGGTCGATGGGCGGCGAGGAGTTCTTCTCCTATCTCAACATCAGCGACAGCATGAAGCGCATCGGCGGCGACGCCTGGTCGAAATGGCATGCGGACATCACACAGAAGATTCTCGGCCTTCAGAACAGCGATGGCACGTGGGCCGGTCACCACTGCATCACTGGAAGGGTCGCGATGACCAGCGCGGCGATTCTGAACCTCACGGTCGATCGTGCGCGTTGACCGCCGCATCTTCTTGTTGACGGCGGCGGCCGCCGCCGGGTGTTCCTGGAAACGTGAGCGCAGCTCGCTTGCGCGGGCTGCGCAATATCTCTGGGCACAGCAGGCAGCCGACGGAGGCTTCCACAGCTCTACCTACGGACTGCTTCGTTCCGGCCAATCGTTGACGCCCTTCGTACTCGGTGCGCTGCTGCGCGTTCCAGTTGCCATAGCGCCTGCCCCCGCTGGCGCTGTCGATCGTGCGATCGCGTTCATCAGAAGGCATACGAGCGTCGACGGCACCCTGGGCATCACAGGCGACAATGCGGATTATCCGAACTACGCCACGGCGTTGGCCGTCGATGCCCTGGTGGCGGCGCAGCGCGGTTCGTGGACGGCGGATATCGCGCCGATGGTGGCGCAACTCAGAGCGCAGCAGTTCAGCGACGCTAACGGCTGGACACCGGAACACCCGGCGTACGGCGGCTGGGGAATGGGAGGCACTATTCGTCGTCCGCCCGACGCCGGCCATGTGGACCTGTCGATGACGCGGTTCGTGCTCGAGGCGCTGCGCGTCTCCGGCGTCGACAGCTCGGATCCGGCGATGACTCGAGCGCGTGTGTTTCTCGAGCGGTCACAAAATCACGACGGCGGATTCTTCTTCTCACCCGTGACGCCAGCGCTCAATAAGGCGGGCCAGAGCGGCGAAGGGTTCGTCAGCTACGGTACGACCACGGCCGATGGAGTGCTGGCACTCAGGGCGTCTGGAGTTCCAGACAGCGACGACCGAATTGCCAGAGGGATCGCATGGCTCGACAGAAATCACCAGTCCGACCGCGTGCCGGGCTTCGACGAGGGTGAGAGTCCGCAGGCTTCGTGGAGCGCGGGACTGCGCTTCTACTACGCTGCCGCGATCGCACGCGCGCGGCCTCAGCAGCGCGTTCGACTGCCTGAGCCGGCAGACGATGGCAGTTTTCGCAACGTCAACGGCCGCGTCAAGGAGGACGATCCACTGATTGCGACGACGTTCGCCATCCAGATGATCACCCGCGCGGGAAGGTAACGGTGCGATCGGAAGCACGTGGATCGGCGTCTGTGCAGGTGAGGCTGTTCGTTCAGCGGTCAGTACATCACCAGGTAGCTGCGTCGACACAGGCGTCGCCTCCAGCCAGCCGCGATAATCGAATCGATCTATTATTCCGTTACGCATCACACCAATGTCGACGCGTATGAGCCCGCGGGTCGCTGTGGGATTCGGAATTCTTCTGGCGGCCGCGACAGCGTGCGGCCGCCAGCCCCTGCCTCCCGCCAGTCCCGGAAATGGCGGGCTAGTCCTGCCCGATGGTTTCGAAGCTGCGATACTGCACGACGGTGTCGGCCGGGCGCGTCACCTTGCGGTGTCCGACGATGGAATTGTCTATGTCAAGCTGCGCGCGCCCAATCCAAAAGGGTTAATCGCTCTCCGTGATACGCGCGGCGATGGTCTCGCCGACGAGGTCGAGGTTTTCGGCGATTACGACGACACCGGCGAGTACGGCACTGGCATGCGCATCCACAACGGCTACCTCTATTTCAGTACCGCCGGCGAAGTGTATCGACAGAAGATTGCTCGGCGCCACCTCGTTCCCACCAGTTCCGTCGAGCTCATTCTGAAACACAACTACAAGAGCGATCGCACGTCGTACGAGCACATCGCCAAGCCGCTGGCATTCGACGATAGCGGCCACATGTACGTGCCGTTCGGCGCACCCGGTGATTCGTGCCAGGAAGCCAACCGGCGGCCGGGAGCGCCGGGACAGGATCCGTGTCGAGAGCTAGAGTGGCACGGCGGCATCTGGCAATTCGATGCGAATCGTCCGGGACAAACCGAGCGTGACGGCCGCCGCTACGCGACCGGCATCCGCAGCATCGTCGCCATGACCTGGAACCGTCAGGTCGGCCATCTGTACGTACTGCAACACGGACGCGACGATTTCTACCGGTCGTGGTCCCCGTTCTATTCACGATGGCACAGCGCGGTTCTGCCGTCGGAAGAGTTCTTCAAAGTCACCGACGGGTTCGATGGCGGTTGGCCCTACTACTACTTCGACTGGATGCAGGGAAGGAAGCTGCTCAATCCCGAATACGGCGGCAACGGAGTCAACGTCGGCAAGGGAGGTGATCTCGAGAAGCCGCTCATCGGCTTTCCCGGTCATTTCGCGCCGAACGACCTGTTCTTTTACGAGGGGGATCAATTTCCAGAGCGCTACCGGCACGGCGCGTTCATAGCTTTTCATGGCTCAACGATTCGCATGCCGTACTCGCAGGCGGGTTACTTCGTCGCCTTCGTTCCGTTCTCGGGCGGCACACCGTCCGGGCCGTGGGAGGTATTTGCCGACGGCTTCGCCGGCGTGGATCCGATCGTCAACACGAACGATGCGGCAGCGCGGCCGGTCGGCCTCGCGCAGGGGCCTGACGGGTCGCTCTATATCAGCGACAGCGTCAAGGGAAAGATCTGGCGCGTGATGTTCAAAGGCGACGGCGCCGCGTTCGGCGCCGCACAGCTCGCGGGCATGGAGGTGCGCAAGCAACAGCAGGCACACATCCGCCAGCCGGACGAAGAAAAGGATCTGCTCGGGCGAGAGATGGTCGAAGCCGGTGGGAAGTTGTATGAAAAGGTCTGTGCCGTGTGTCACCAGCGTGATGGCAAGGGCGACGGCAGCCGCTTTCCGTCTTTGGTCTCGACCGACTGGGTGATGGGCCGCAAATCGCGGCTGATCGCACTCGTCCTAAATGGGCTGCAGGGGGAGATCGAGCTCGATGGCTCGAAGTTCAACGGCGTTATGCCGTCGCACGCTTTCCTGAACGACGAGCAGGTGGCGCAGCTACTGACGTTCCTCAGGCAGAACTTCGGGAATCATGCGGACACGGTCTCGGCGGCGGATGTGGCGGATGTGCGCGCCAAGCGCGAGGCGGCAATCAGCCCGCCGGTGGCGCGGTGAGATCGAGCTGCCGCGGATGATTGCCTAACCATCCGCGCGCCTCCGCCGTCCAACGGCTGACGCAACCGGTTCGGAGAGTACATGCCCGACCTGCGCGATGCGGTGCGCTCGCTGAGATCCACGCCTGTCGTGTCGCTGATGGCGATCCTGTCACTGGCGCTCGGCATCGGGGCGAACACGGCCATCTTCTCGGTTTTCGACAGCCTGTTCCTGCGCACACTGCCGGTCAGAGACCCGCACCAGCTCGTCATGCTCCGCGATGCTGCAGGTCGCCGGACGTTCTGGTCCAATCCCATGTGGGAACAGATCCGCGAGCGCGACCACCTCTTCGACGGCGTGTTCGCATGGGCGGGCGCGCGCCTCAATCTGGCGCGCAGTGGACAGACCGAGATCGTCGATGGCCTGTGGGTCAGCGGACGGATGTTCGACCTGCTGGGCGTCCCCGCCGTCCTCGGCCGTCCGATCACCGACGCTGACGACCGCCCCGGTGGCGGGCCGGACGGGCCGGTCGCGGTCATCAGCTACGGCTTCTGGCAGCGTCGCTTCGACGGCGCCGCCGACGCGATCGGCCGGACGCTGACCGTGGAACGCGTGCCGTTCACGATCATTGGCGTCACGCCGCCGCGGTTCTTCGGCGTCGACGTCGGCCGCACGTTCGACGTCGCCATCCCGATCGGTACCGAGCTGTTGTTGTACGGTGGCGCCTCCAAGCTGGATGGCCGCTCGAGCGGCTGGCTCAACATGATGGTCCGCTTGAAGCCGTCCCAGACCGCGCAGGCGGGCGAAGCGGCGCTGCGAGGTGTACTCCCGCAGATTCGTGAAGCGACGACGCCGCAGGAGCTGAGCCAGCGGGAGCGGGACAGCTTCCTCGGAGAAGGGTTCGCCCTCGTGCCGGCGGCCACCGGCGGCTCCGGACTTCGCGAGCGCTATCGGCAGCCGTTGGCGGCGATCATGGTGGTGGTGGCGCTGGTACTGCTCATTGCCTGCGCGAACATCGCCAACCTGTTGCTCGCTCGCGCCACCGCGCGACGGCAGGAGCTGAGCATCCGCGTGGCGCTCGGCGCGTCACGGCTGCGAATCGCGCGCCATCTCCTCGCCGAGAGCCTCCTCCTCTCGGCGACCGGTGCGATCCTCGGCCTGGCGTTCGCGCAGTGGGGAAGCCGCCTGCTGGTGCGTCAACTCTCGACCTCCGTCAACAACGTCTTCCTCACGCTGTCGATCGACTGGCGGATCCTCGGGTTCACGGCGGCCGTCGCGATCGCCACCGCGGTGTTGTTCGGGATGGCCCCTGCTCTGCGCGGCACCCGCGTCCAGCCGAACGACGCGCTCAAGGCGCGAGGACGAGGCATTGCTGGCGAGACCCGCTTCGGCCTGGGCAGCCTGCTCGTTGTCGGTCAGGTCGCGCTCTCGCTGGTGCTCGTCGTCGCTGCCGGCCTGTTCGTGCGGACGTTCGCCTCGCTCGCGACGCGCGATCTCGGCTTCGAGCGCAACCCGGTGCTCATCGCCAGTATCAACCCGCTGCCAGCGCGTCTGGAGTCGGCCGCGCGCTTCGAGCTGTTCCGGCGGGCGCTCGACACCGCCGCCGCCGTGCCGGGCGTGGAGAGTGCCGCGCTGTCGGCCGTGACGCCAGTCAGCGGGAGCGCCGCCAGCACGCGCATCGAAGTGCCGGATGGTCCGCCGCTGTCCGAGGCAGACCGCATCGCCTCCTTCCACCGGGTGAGCGCCGGCTGGTTCCGCACGTACGGCACGCCGATGCTGGCCGGCCGCGACTTCATGAGCGCCGACACCGCCGACTCGCCGCCCGTCGCCATCGTCAACGAAACCTTCGCGCGCAGGCTGCTCGGTGGCAGAAATCCAATCGGCGCACGCGTCCGCCAGGCGCAGTCCGGCCGTCCGTTCGTCGAACGCGAGATCGTGGGCTACGTCAAGGACGCGACGTATCGCGATCTACGCGAGCCCATTCCGCCGACGATCTACATCCCGTACGTGCAGCAGGATGCACCGTCGATCATGTCCCTGAGCGTGCGCACGGCGAGCGCGTCGCCGGTCCTCCTGACCAGACCACTCGCGGCTGCGCTGACGCCCATCCATGGCGACGTCACGGTGACGTTTAGGTCGCTCGCCGAGCAGGTGAACGCGTCGCTCGTCCAGGAACGGATCGTGGCATGGCTCTCCGGGTTCTTCGGCGCCCTCGCGCTGCTGCTCGCGGGGCTCGGCCTCTACGGCATCACCTCCTATACCGTGAGCCGTCGCCGGACCGAGATCGGCATTCGGATGGCCCTCGGCGCGGCGCCTGAACGGGTTGTCGCGCTCGTGCTCGGGCGAGTGGCCATCCTGGTCGGCCTGGGCACGATCGCGGGCGTGGCCGCGAGCCTGTGGGCGACGCAGTTCGTGTCGACCTTGTTGTACGGCCTGCAGCCTCGCGATCCCGTCACGCTCGCGACCGCCATCGTCATCCTCACCGTGATCGGCGCGGTAGCAGGATGGCTGCCGGCCCGACGCGCCTCGCGCATCGATCCCGCGCGCGTACTGCACGACGGCTAGCGCGACCCTTTAGAGTCCCGAGACTCTCAAGCGGTGGCGGATCCTTAGGTGCCAGATCCACATGATCGCCGCCGTCACCCACCAGGTAATCCCGATGAGCGGCGCGTCCCGGATCATGAAGCACGGGCTATAATCGCGCTGCGATCGGAAACTATCCCGCACCCGGACTTCAATGACGTTTCGAATCAAGTCGAGCGCACGGTTGATCTCTCCGCGGCAGCGGCTGCTCCTGATCTTCGTCGCTGTATGGCTGGTCACAAGTGTCGGCCTGGCATGGCCCGGCGGAGGTCAGTCGAGTCCCTCCGCCACTAAGTGGTACAAGGGAAACACGCACACGCACACGCTCAACAGCGACGGCGACAGCACGCCAGACGAGGTCGTACGCTGGTACCGATCGCACGGTTATCGGTTCCTTGTTCTTACGGATCACAACTTCCTCACGAGCGTCGACGGCCTGAACGCGCTCCACGGCGCAGACGAGCGGTTTCTCGTCGTGCGTGGTGAGGAAGTCACGGACGCCTTCGACGGCAAACCGCTGCACGTCAACGGCCTCAACCTCGCCCGCCAGGTCGAGCCGCAGCACGGCACGTCGATACTCGACACCCTGCAGCGCACCATTGATGCGATTCGCGCGGCCGACGCGGTCCCTCACGTCAATCATCCCAACTTCAGGTGGGCCATCACGCCGGAGGAACTCCGGCAGATCCATGGCAACAAGCTCCTCGAGATCTTCAACGGTCATCCGGAGGTCAACAATCTCGGCGGCGGCGGCGTCCTCGGCCTCGAGGCCGTCTGGGACACTGTCCTCACCGCGGGCACGCTCGTGTACGGAATCGCGGTGGACGACGCCCACGTGTTCAAGGATCCGGGGAACCCGGCGGTCGCCGGTCCAGGGCGCGGTTGGGTGATGGTGCGTGCGCCGCGTCTCGAGGCGCGCGCGCTGGTGGACGCCCTCGAACGCGGCGATTTCTATGCATCGACCGGCGTGACGCTCGCCGACTACCAGGTCACCGCCCAGGCGATGACCGTCAAAGTCGCGGCGACAACCTTTGCGAAGTACCGGATTCAGTTCATCGGATCCGGAGGCCGGCTGTTGCGTGAAGTCGCCGATGCGTCGGCTGAGTACTCGTTCACGGGCAGCGAAGGCTACGTGCGCGCCAAGGTCCTCGAAAGTAACGGGCTCGTCGCGTGGTGCCAGCCGGCGCTCGTGCCGCGACGATAGAGCCGCCTCCGGCGGTCATCTCCCAGGATCCGGAATCGGGCGATAGTTCACATCGAGCGCGTGATCTTTCGATTGGTAGTAATCGAAATACGTGTGGCTCGTCCGCGTCATTACGCCATCGCAGTTCAAAGCAGAGCGCCTCCGTTTCCGTCCAATGCATCGCAATGGACATCAGGCGATGAGACTCGCCTTTTTTCAAAAGTGGCGACATCGACGTGGATATCATGAATTGACTATGGCCAAGGTCCTGCAACCTTTTCGGCTCTTCAACGCGACTGTAATTCTTCCCGATCGCCTGATTCCAGGCGGCGCTCTCGATGTCGAAGACGGCCGGCTGACAGCCGTCGGTCGTCTCGACGATCTTCCCCGGTGGTCGGGCGCGACGATCGATGCGAACGAAGGCTTCGTGGCGCCCGGTTTCGTCGACCTCCACGTGCACGGCGGCGACAACGCGGATTTCATGGACGGCACCGTCGACGCGTTCGAGGCGGTGGTGCGCGCGCACACGCGGCACGGGACGACGAGCATCGTCGCCACGAGTACGGTCGCCCGCCACGATCAGACGCTGACGTTTCTGGAGAATACGCGCACACTTCAGCGCCGTGGCGCCGAGCCCGCGCGCGGGCTGGCGCGCCTGGTCGGTGCGCATCTCTACGGTCCCTACTTCAACGAAGAAAAGGTCGGATGCCATCCAAAGGATCCTGCTCGGCCTCCAACACCGGACGAGTACGAGCAATATCTCGAGTTTGCCGACGTGATGCTGACCGCCACGTGCGCGCCGGAACTGCCGGGCGCCGCCGGCTTCTATCGGGCGGCGTCGGTCAAGGGGATTCGTCTGAACGCCGGCCATTCGAACGCAACTTGGGCCGAGATGACGGCCGCGCATGCACTCGGCGTGCGGCATGTCGATCACTTCTACTGCGCGATGAGCAGCGTCTCGTCTCTGCGCGAGCGCTGTGGAACACCGATGCAGGCGAGTATGCTCGAGTTCGTGCTCGACCACGACGACATGACGACCGAGGTGATCGCGGACGGCCGTCATCTGTCGCCGGAGCTCCTGCGATTCGTCGTCAAGTGGAAGGGCGCGGGCAGGACCGCGCTCGTGACCGATTGCAGCCGGGCGCTCGATCAACCGCCGGGCCTCTACACGTTCGGGCCGCTCGACGGGGGCGAGACGTTCTACAACGACGGCGGCGTCGGACTGCTGCCGGACTCAGAAAACCTTGCAAGCAGCGTTCGCGGAATGGATTTCATGGTGCGGCACATGCACCAGCGCGCCGGAGTTGATCTCTTCACAGCCGTGCGCATGGCGTCGCTGACTCCTGCGACGATTCTCGGACGACAGGGCGACGTTGGCAGCCTCGAAGCCGGTAAGCACGCGGACTTTCTGATTCTCAACGATCAGCTCGAGATCCGGCGTGTGTTCGTGGGCGGCGAGGAAGTTTCGGTGTCGTGACTGCGGCAACCTTTCGGCTTTCCTAATCGTCTTAGGAGAGCATGGGAAACGCGGAACTCCTGCCGGGCACGCTCGACCTGCTCATCCTCAAGGCCGTATCCCTCGGCCCGCTGCATGGATACGGGGTGCTTCTTCGCATCCAGCAGATCACAGAAGGGGCCCTGACCATCGAGCAGGGCGCACTCTATCCCGCGCTCTATCGTCTCGAGAAACAGGGACTTCTCGACGCCGACTGGGGCGTCTCCGACAACAATCGGCGCGCGCGGTTCTACCGGGTGACGACGGCCGGCCGAAAACGGCTGCGAGATCACACCGAAACATGGAATCGGACCGTGTCGGCGATGACCGCGGCGCTGAACGCAAAAGCGGAGGAGATCTGAAATGACACGGCTTCGCGTGCTGTTGAAAAACCTCTTCCGGCGCGGTGCGTTCGAAGATCAGATGACCGAGGAGATCCAGTTCCACATCGACTCTCGCGCGGCCGATTTGATCCGGTCGGGCATGCGACCGCATGAAGCCGCGCGTCGGGCACGACTCGAATTCGGCGGATCGGAGGGGTGGAAGGAACGGATGCGTAAGGCCGGCGGCCTCGGGTGGATCGACGCGGTGCGAATCGATCTGCGATACGCGGTGAGAACGTTGAGGAAAAGCCCGGTCTTCGCGTCGGTCGCCATCCTCTCCCTCGCACTCGGCATCGGCGCCAACACCGCCGTCTTTCATCTCGTCAATGTCGTCCGGCTGCGCGCGCTGCCGGTTCCTCATCCGACGCAGCTCGCCGGCGTCCGCGTCAAGGATTCACATGGCGGCATGGGCGTCAACGGCTTTCCAGCCGATATGACCTACCCGCTGTTCGAGCAGGTCCGCGATCATCAGCAGGCGCTCGCTGGTTTGTTCGCATGGGGGCACGGCTCGGCGGCGATCGGCGACGGCGCGGACATGCGGCCGGTACGACTGCTGTGGGTGAGCGGCGAGATGTTCAGCACGCTGGGCATCGCCGCCGAGCGGGGCCGACTGCTGACACCGGACGACGATCGCCGAGGGTGCGCGCGAGCAACCGCCGTCCTGAGCCACTCGCTGTGGCAAAGTCAATTTGGCGGACGCGAGGACATCGTCGGCAAAACAGTGACGATTTTCATGCTCCAGGCTGATGTGGTCGGCGTGACGCCGCCTTCCTTCTTCGGCATCGAAGTCGGTCGTGCCTTCGACATCGCCCTGCCGCTGTGCGCGCGCGGCCCCTCGCTTGATGCTCGCCACGTGTGGTGGCTTTCCGTGCTCGGCCGCTTGAAGCCGGGCTGGACGGTCGAGCGCGCCACCGCCCACCTGGACGCCATCAGTCCAGGCATTTTCGAAGCGACCGTGCCGAGCGATTACGCCGAGTCGAGTACCAGCAAGTACAAGAACCTGCGTCTCGAAGCGCTGCCGGCGGCGAACGGGATCAGCGCGCTCCGCCAGTCGTATGACACGTCGCTCTGGCTGCTGCTCGCCATGACCGGCGCCGTGCTGCTGGTCGCGTGCGCGAATCTTGCCAACCTCACGCTCGCGCGTGCAAATGCGCGCGCGCGAGAGTTCGCGGTGCGGCTGGCGCTTGGCGCGTCACGCGGACGTCTCGCTCGCCAGCTGCTGACCGAAGGCTTGCTGCTGTCGGCGATCGGCACTCTGGTTGGACTCGCTCTCGCACGAACGCTCGCCGGAGTGATTATCGACTTTCTTCGAACCTCCAACGATCCGGTTCCGCTCGATCTGAGCATGGACTGGCGCGTGTTCGCGTTCGCGGCTGCGCTCGGGATGGTGACATGCGTGTTGTTCGGCTTCACCGCGGCTCGCCGCTCGGCTTACACCAGTCCCGGCGTTGCGCTGAAGGCCGACTCCCGAGCCGGGTCTGGCCGGGAGCGTCTTTCGTTTCAGCGCGTTCTCGTGACCCTGCAGATCGCGGCGTCGCTCGTGCTCATCGTCGGCGCCATGCTTCTGGTTCAAACCTTCCGGAATCTGGTCACGCTGGATCCCGGTTTTCATACCCAGGGTGTGCTCACCGGATTCGTCAACTTTGCGCGGCTCGGATTGCCGCCAGAACGCTGGCAGCCGTTCGTGCAGGACTTCCTCGACCGGCTGGAGGCGCTTCCAGAAGTGGAGTCGGCGGCCACGACCACCAACATTCCCTTGTTCGGCAGCAGCTGGACGATGGGTGTGCACATCGCCGGCGCGCCAGCGGAACGCCGCGGCTCGTCCAAAATCACATTCATCAGTCCTGCGTACTTCCGCACAATGCGGATCCCAATGCTGCGAGGACGCGAATTCACAATCAAGGACGACAAGGCGTCTGTCGGTGTGGCGATCGTCAACCAGACGTTCGTTCAGCAGTTCCTGAACGGCGGGGACCCAATCGGGCAAGCGTTTCAGACCGGGCAGGAGCCGGGTTACCCGGCCGCGTCTTATGAAATCGTCGGCGTGGTCGCCGACACGAAGTACAGCCGGCTTCGCGAGGACATTCGCCCGATTGCCTTCGTCCCCGCGGCGCAGCACCCGTCACCGCAGGTCGGGGCGGCGCTCGTCATCCGTGCGGCGGGCGCGACGGCAGCCGTGCCTGAAGCCGTTCGGCGCCTGGCTGCTGATGTCGATTCCCGGCTCGCGGTCGCCGGTATCAGCGACTACGAGACGCAAATCCGCGAGACGCTTGTTCAAGAACGGCTGATGGCGGCGCTGTCGGGATTCTTCGGTCAACTCGCGATGGTGATCGCGGCCATCGGCTTGTACGGTCTCGTCTCGTACATCGTCTCGACGCGTCAGCACGAACTCGGTATCCGCGTCGCCCTCGGCGCCACCCGGGCGAGCGTGCTGGGTCTGGTGCTTCGACAGAGCCTCACGCTGGTCGCGTACGGTCTCGTCATCGGAGTGCCAGCGGCATTGCTGCTGACTCGTTGGATGACCTCGCTCGTCTTCGAGGTCAGTCCACGTGACATTCGAACCATTGTGGCCGCAGTCGTGATGCTGGCCGTCGTTGCGATCGGCGCCGCGTTGATTCCCGCGCGGCGGGCGGCGTCGATCGACCCGATAGTCGCGCTGCGTGTGGATTAATCTTTCTCGCGGAGAGCGCAGGTGCGTCGCTTTACGACATCGAGGACGAAAGCGCGGATCCCTGGGGCCACATCCCGCAAAGCTGATCGATCTACGCCTTCAGGAGTTTGAACGCGTGCGTCCAGCTGTTGTTGCGAAATCCGGGAATGCACCACAGCATGCACAGGGGCTCAATAGCCCGCGCTGCCTCCGCCGCGCCCATGTCCGCAACCTCGAATCCGAACTGGTCGAGAATGGCCGCGACGTCGCGCTTGGCCACGTCGTGATTGCCGCAGATGAACATCGTCGGTCTGCCGCCTTTGAAATCAGGATTGACCATGAGCGCGTTACCGACGCAGCTGAACGCCTTGACAAAGTGTGCATCGGGGACCAGTCTCTGAATTCGCTCCATCAGCGATTCGTCGAGCGACGTGAAGAACCGCAGAACTCCGTTCACCGGAGGCGCATCGGCAATCGGGTTGGTCGTGTCGATGACGGTCTTACCCTGCAAATTGTCGAGCCCTGCCACCTTCAATGCAGTCTCAGCTGCCGTTCCCTTGACCGCGAGCACGACGATATCGCCGAATTTCGCCGTCTCCTCGAACGAGCCGACAGCAGCCTTGCCGTTTGTTTTCGCTGTGAGCGCGTCGCGCTTTTTTGAATCGTTGCTTCCGATGGTGACGTCGTAACCGTGCTCGAGGAATCCATTGGCGAGCGTCAGGCCGACGACGCCGGATCCGATAACGCCGATCTTTTGTCCCATAGCATTCGCTCCGATGCAGACCGATGCCCCAACCGGGACGCGCGCATCTCTCGCTCATCGTAGCGTGACATCGCCATTCGCGTCACGTTGGTCACTTCGCATCGCCTGAACAGGCGAACATGTATCCTTACTCGCACGATGATCTATGCTCCAGATCTGGTCGCTCCGTTATGTATGGATCGTCGATCTCGCCGGTGCGTTCCTCGCGATGACGTGGGACTTTGCGGTCTGCCGTTCAGGCGCAGCGATGCCATTGAACAGGGTGCTCGTGATCGCCAACATCGCTGCCGCCGTTGTTTCGGTTGCCTTCGATACCCGGTGGCAGCGGTGGACTCGGGACGGCTGGGTCGTGTTTGCTGGCGCGTCCGTCTTCACGACAATCCTTTGATTGCCGACGGAGTTGCTGCGCACTACCAGTCGATGGCGGAAGTGGCCGGCGATTTCTACGACTTCGTCGTCACACCGTCCGGTCAGTT
>Ga0207701_10000814_pt1 | contig 33152 bp, 26 predicted proteins | sample KBSSwiSSwithPhiX_FD_184294 | JGI IMG/M metagenome (GOLD analysis project Ga0207701, IMG submission 184294) | Switchgrass rhizosphere bulk soil microbial communities from Kellogg Biological Station, Michigan, USA, with PhiX - S5 (SPAdes) (version 2) | ecosystem: Environmental > Terrestrial >... | reverse complement strand
CACGTTGAAGTAGCGAAGGCCGACGGTCGACAGCCCATAGCAGCGGCCGAACACATCGGCATAGAGCTCGTCGACGAGCTTGCTTACCGCATAGGGCGAGAGGGGACGGCCGATCACGTCCTCGACCTTCGGCAGCTGAGGGTGGTCGCCGTAGGTCGAGCTGGATGCAGCGTACACGAAACGCTGGACCTTTGCTTCCAGCGCGGCCACCAGCATGTTCAGGAAGCCGGTGGCATTGGCGGCATGGGTTCCGAGCGGATCCGCAAGCGAACGCGGAACCGACCCGAGTGCCGCTTCGTGCAGCACGATGTCTATGCCCTCGCATGCACGCCGGCACGCATCGAGATCGACGATGTCGCACTCGCGGAATGTGTGGCGCGCCCATGCCTCGGGCCCAACGGCCCGCCGCACTTCCTCGAGGTTGCGCCGATAGCCGGTCGAGAAGTTGTCGACACTGACCACGCGCTGGCCGAGACGCAGCAATGCCTCGAGTAGATGCGATCCGATGAACCCGGCGCTGCCGGTGACGAGCCAGATTCGCGGCTTCTCGCGCAGCGTCGCTTCCGTGGCAGCGAACGCGGGATTGCGGGCGGCGGGCTGGTCCGTCATCACAGCCTCCACACGGTGACGCCCCGCGCACGCAGCGCCCCGGCGTCCGCTTGCGACTTGACGTCGACATAAAGGCCGTTGGCCGCGACCTTGGCGCAGACCTCGTCCAGCGAGCGGGCGCGCAGCTCGTTGTGGGCAACCGCGGCCACGATCGCGTCGGCGCGCGGAAGGTCGTCCCACCCTGTCAGCGCCACGCCGTATTCGTGGACCGCCGCCTGCGGATCGGCGACCGGGTCGTGCACGTGCACGGTCACCCCGAACGACTGCAACTCGTGGATGACGTCGATCACGCGGGAGTTGCGCAAGTCAGGGCAGTTCTCCTTGAACGTGAGGCCGAGCACGTTCACGTGCGCCTTCTTCACGTGCACGCCTGCCTGCGTCATGAGCTTGACTGTCTGCTCGGCAACGTACTTACCCATGCCGTCATTGATGCGGCGGCCCGCGAGGATCACCTGCGGGTGATACCCGATCATGTCCGCCTTGTGGGTAAGGTAGTACGGGTCGACGCCGATGCAATGCCCACCCACGAGTCCCGGTCGAAAAGGCAAAAAGTTCCACTTGGTGCCGGCAGCCTCGAGCACCTCGACGGTATCGATGCCGATCTTGTGGAAGATGAGCGACAGCTCGTTCATGAGGGCGATGTTGAGGTCGCGCTGGGTATTCTCGATGACCTTCGCGGCCTCGGCGACCTTGATGCTGCTCGCGCGGTAGACGCCCGCGCGCACGACGCTGCCGTAAAGCGTTGCAAGACGCTCGAGCGTTTCCGGCGTATCGCCCGATACCACCTTCGTGATCCTCGTCAACGTGTGCTCGCGATCCCCTGGATTGATACGCTCCGGCGAGTACCCGACGAAGAAATCGCGCTTCCATTTCTTGCCCGAGTGGCGCTCGATCGCGGGCACGCAGATCTCTTCGGTCGCGCCCGGGTAGACCGTCGATTCGAATACGACGATCGCCCCGTGCTTCAGATGTCGACCGACCGACTCGCTTGCGGACAGGAGAGCGCCGAAGTCGGGTTGGTGCGCCTCGTCGACGGGCGTAGGCACCGCGACAATGAGGATATCGGCATTCCCGAGCTCGCTCGGATCGTTCGTGGGCACGAGCTTCGATGCGGCACGCAACTCCTCCGCTGAAACCTCGCCCGTCGGATCCACGAAGGCGCGATATGACTCGACCTTCTCGCGCGAGAGGTCGAATCCGATGGTGTTGAACAGCTTGCCAAACTCGACGGCAAGTGGCAGCCCGACGTATCCCAACCCGACGACGGCCACTGTCGGGTCCGACAAGGATCCGGCGTGCGTCGCCGCCACAGTGTCGAGTGACTGCAAGTTCGTATCGTTCATAGATCCTTCAGCATTTTTTCGGCTTCTTCGCGCGTAGGGCTCGGGACGTCGGCCTTCGAGAGCTCCGTAAGCTCTTTCTTCGCACCGCTCTTGTCGCCCGCCTTCACCAGCGCCCGCGCAAGTCGCAGTCGTTTGGTGGCGTCGTTGGGAGCAAGCTCCCCGGCCCGGCGGAGCAACTCGATTCCGCGGGCGGTTTCTCCCTTCTGGACCAGCAACCAGCCATACGTATCGTTGATCCCCGCAACGTTGGGCGCGAGCGCATACGCCTTCTCAGCATATTCGAGAGCCTTCGGATCTCCCATCTCGCCCAACACCCACGCAAGGTTGTTCACGATGACAACGTTTTCCGGCTCGAACTCGAGCGCGTTGCGCAGCTGCTGCGCTGCGGTCTTGTAGTCTCTTTTGCCCATCGCGACCTGGGCGAGAAATGCGCGCACGGGGACGTCGCGGGGATGGTCGCGAATCCAGCGTTGCGCAACGGACTGGACTTCATCGCCCTTGCCCGCGGCGTCGAGCGATGCGAGGAGGCGAAGAGCAACAGGTGCTTCTGGCTGGCGAGCGAGTGCCGTGCGAAACGCCGCGACGGCCTCGGGCCATTTCTTCTGGCGAACATATAGCTCGCCTTCCAGCCCGAAACCCGTTGCCCGTTCGGGGTACTGCTTCTGAAGTCTGCGAGCTTCGTCCATTCCCGCCGGCAGACGCCCTGCCTCGTCGTACACACCAGCAAGGAGAACCCATCCCGGCGAAGATGCCGGCTGCAGATCGACGACCGCCCGGAGGGACTGGATCGCCCCGTCCCAATCCTTCACCCTGGTCTGGAGTTCGGCCAGCACAAGAAGCGTCTGGGCGTTGCCGGGCAGAAGTTGAACCGCGCGCTTCAGGGTCGCGACAGCCTGGTTCGGCTCTCCCGACGCGAGCTGCGCCACGCCCAGCGCTTCCAGGATTGCACCGCTGTCCGGCACCGCGACCTGCGCGGCCTGGCCTGCGACCACCGCGGCCGCCCAATCCTTGCGGCTCATGAGAAACGTGATCAACGCGAGGCGCGGCTGCGCGCTCGCGGGGTTGGCCGCCACCGCACGCTCGATCGCAGCGCGTATCTCCTCGGGAGGCGCTTTCGTTGCGGCCAGCAGTTCCGCGAGCGCAAGCAGTGCAGCCTCGTTCTGCGGATCCTTGGCGACAATCGACTGATAGCGGCTGCGTGCGCCCTCGAAGTTTTTCTCCAGCGCGTCGAGGCGCGCGAGGTTGAACACGGCCGTGACGAACTCCGGGTTCAGCGAAACCGCCTTCTCGAAGCTTGCCCGCGCTCGCGCGTTGTCGCGCATCGCCAGATACACGGCGCCCTTGGCGTTCTGCGCCACGGCGCTGGCCGGTTGCTTCTTCTCGAACCGCTCCGCCGCAGCTAGCGCCTTCGCGTACTCGCGAGCATTGAGGTGCGCCGATATGAGCGCGAGATCGGCCTCGCCGTCCCCTTTCTCGCCGGCTGCCAGATTCTCGAGGTCTCGCACCGCCTGAGCGGAATTGCCGGCGGAAAGGTTGACCTGCGCCAGGCGAACTTGACCAGGCAGGTTCGCACTGTCGATCTTGCTTGCGCGGGCGAAGAAATCAGCCGCCTTTGCCGTGTTGTTGGCGGCGAAATGGACCTCGCCCATGGCGCGCAGCAACGAAGCGTCATTTGGCATTGCACGCAGGGCCGGCTCCAGTGTTTCGAGTGCCTGGACAGTTCTGCCGCGCTTGACGTAGAGGGCCGTCAATGCGCGCCGAACAGTGACATCGTTCGGAACCTTTGCGAGCGCCGAGCGCAGGCTCGCTTCTGCGGCTGCGTACTTGTCGAGCCTAAAATCGATGAGACCCGAAAGGTACAGCGCCGGCAGGTAATCCGGTGCCGACTGCTTCGCCCGCTCCACGAGCTCGCTCGCGGTCTTGAGATTGTTTTGTGCATAGGCGACGAGTGCCTCCGCGTACCAGGTGCGAGGATCATTCGGCGCGAGTTTCTTGACGAGGGCGACTTCTTGGGCCGCCTCGTCAACCTTTTCCGCGCTAATCAGCGCGGAGGCGAGTGCCCAGCGGGGCAGCGGCTTATCGGGCGCGGCAGCTGCTGCTTGCCGGAAGGTCGCGATCCCCTCCGCAGTGCGCCCGAGCGCAGTCTCGAGCTCCGCTCTTTGCACGAGCGCTTCCTCGTTTCCGGGATCCATCGACAGGATCGCGCTTAGCTGGGAAAGCGCGTCCTGCGGATTGCCATTCGCCACGGCGAGCCGTACACGCGCCATCTTGGCTGGAGCGAAGTTGGCATCGGCCGCGAGCGCTGCATCGAGCGAGCTGCGTGCGGCCGCGACATCCCCGAGGGCGAGGAACGCCTGCGCGCGCAGCGTCGCGATTTCGGCACGCGTCTTCGCCGTTTCGCCTTGCCGCTCGCTCGTCTCCGCGATGAGTTTTCTGAACTCGCTCTGAGCGAGAAGCGCGCGGGCGAGAATCGGCAAGACCTGGTCCGGGGGATACTTGAGGTCGAGCGCCTTGCGTGCCTCGGTCGCGGCGTCGGCCGCTTGTCCCGTATCGAGCAAGGAAGCAGCGAGGAGATAGCGCGCCTCGGCACTGTTCGGCTCGATCTTGAGAGCGTTCTTAAGCTCTATGACGGCTGCGCTGTATTCCTTCTTGGCGAGATGCTTGCGGGCCGACGCGATATAGCTCGACGACGTGTCTCCGCCGCACGCCACAAGGAGCGCGATCAGGCTGGCGGTGACGAGGGCGCGTACTGGCGCGCGGTTCATTCTTCTTCTCCTAGTGATCGACGGATGCGGTGCGGTCGCCGGTGGGCTGCTTGAGGCCGAACCTGTGCATGAGGTCATACAGGGTCGGCCGGCTGACGCCCAAGAGCTCCGCTGCCTTGGTGAGGTTGCCGTTGACGCGGCCGAGAACGCTGATGACCGCCGCTCGCTCCGCCTCCTCGCGGACCTGCCGGAGATTGAGCGCCACGCCCTCGGCTGCGGCCGGTGCAATGTCGATGTCGGCCCGCGTGATCGTCGAAGTTTCCGACATGATGACCGCGCGCTTGACGACGTTCTCGAGCTCACGAACGTTGCCTGGCCAGGCGTGACACTCGATGGCGTCGAGCGCGTCGGAGCTCAGCGACATCGTTGGACGCCGCTGCTCTTCGGCGAATTTTCGCACGAAATTGTGCGCAAGCAAGGTCGCGTCGCCGCGACGCATGCGCAGCGGCGGGATCTCAACGACAATCTCGGCGAGCCGATAGTAGAGGTCCTCGCGAAACTGACCCGTCTGAATCTGGTCCTTGAGACTCTGGTGAGTCGCGCAGACGATGCGTACGTCGACCGGAACCTCCTCACGACCGCCGACGCGCTCGATGACGCGCTCCTGCAGGAAGCGCAGCAGCTTCGCCTGCAAGGACATCGGCAAATCGCCGATCTCGTCCAGGAAGAGCGTACCGCGGTTCGCAGTCTCGATCTTGCCTATCGTGCGCTTGGCCGCGCCTGTGTACGCGCCCTTCTCGTAGCCAAAGAGCTCGCTCTCCAGCAGCGTTTCCGGGATCGCCGCGCAATTGATGGCCACGAATCGTCCGGCATTTCGGGGGGACAGCGCGTGCAGCGCCCGCGCGAACAGTTCCTTTCCAGTCCCCGATTCGCCCAGCAGCAGCACGGTCGCCGACGACGGCGCCACTTTCTCGATGGTACGACAGGTCCGCTGCATCTCCGGATCGCGGGTGATGATGCCCGACGTGGCCGGCGCTTGTTGCTGGGCCTGCAGGCGTTTGTTCTCGTCCTGCAGGTCGTACATCCGGAACGCGCGGTCGATGGTCAGAGACAGGATGCTTGCTTCAAACGGCTTGGTACAGAAGTCGTACGCTCCCAGCGCGATCGCCCGGAGCGCATTCGCGCGATCGTTCTGGCCCGTCAAAACGATGACCTTCGTATCCGGTGCGAGCGAGTGAATCTCGTCCAGCAGCGACAGCCCTTCCTCGGGATCGTCCGGTCGTGGCGGCAACCCGAGGTCCATCGTCACCACGGGCGGCTCGTAGCGACGCAGTTGTGCAATCGCCGACTCGCGATCGCTCGCCACCACCGTTTCGTAGCTGTCGAAGGCCCATTGCATCTGCTTTTGCAGCGCTGGGTCGTCCTCCACGATCAAGAGCGTGCGGCGCGTTCCGTTCATGCAGCGACCCGCGACGAAGCCTGTGACGCGGGCCCCTGGCCCAATGCGGGCAGCAGCAGCCGGACGCGCGTCCCGGCGCCCGGCGTGCTGTCGACTTCGATTCTACCGCCGAGCGCCGCGACATATTGCGTGCTTTCGTAGACACCGATGCCCATGCCTCCCGGCTTGGTGGTCTCGAACGGCTTGAACAGTCGATCGCGCACGAACTCAGGTGACATTCCGATCCCGGTGTCGATCACTTCCAGGACGACATACGAGCCTTCCGTGCGCAAACGTACCGTGACAGAACCGCCGCCGGCCGTTGCGTCGAGCGCGTTCTGGACCAAGTGTCCGATTACATGGTCCAGGCGGTCCTCGTGCGCGAGGGTTGCCGGCATTTGCGTGGACTCCACCTCGACCGCCGCGCGCGCGAGGCCCTTGGCTTCGCAGACTCGCCGCACCACCGCGGCAATCTCGGTAACCCCCGGCTTGTCGGGGGGCTCGCTGCCCGTTCGGAGCTGCAACATGAGGTGATACATCCTTCCTACGACGTGTTCGACGGTTGCGAGCATGTCCCGCTGGAACTCGGGATTGTCTCGGTGGCGCTCGGCGTTCTTCAACATGAGCGAAAGTTGCGCGACAAGATTCTTGAGGTCGTGGACGACGAATGCGGACATTCGATTGAATGCGTCGAACTTCCGTGCCTCGAGCAACGATTCGGTAGCGCGGAGATATCCCATGAATCCTGCGGCTTGGCGACTCGCCGTCTTCAAGACATCGAGGACCTCCCAATCGACATCGAATGCCGTTCGCGGGTTCAGCAATACGACGAAACCGGCGAGCTCCGTAGGCGACATGAGCGGTACAACGAGCCAGGCGGACGGCATCGCGCGCAGCCACTCGGGCACCTCAAGCTCGGGATAACGACTCGGTGTCGCGGCCAGTTCCTTCAGATCGACGATCCAGGTCGTGCGCGCAAGGAAGGACACGAAGGCCCCGCCGGTGCGTTCGATCGCATCGATCGCAGGCGAATTGCAGCGCGACACCGGCCTGAATATATCGCCGTCCGGCAGCCAAAGCACTCCACCCGGGCTTTCGACGAGATCGGCAAGCGCCATGATGGTTCGCTCCTGCACGCCCTGCCGAGACGTTTCAGCCGACAGCGTCCGGGTGAATCGAAGCCACTCCTTCCGATAATCGTATCGATACGAGAAAAAGTGCTTGCTGACGAGGACCCGAAGTTTTGCTCGGAAGCCGCCGGACGACGCGACGAAGACGACGACAAGCAGTGCAGCGAACAGCAACACGACCTGGATCGACCTGCCCCAGCTGCCCCCTACGTAGCGCACGAGGACGCCCGCCGCGGCCACCACGAGAAGAAATCCCGCCGATACGAGAATTGCCGTGGAGTGGAACACCACCTGGCGTGACATGTGCATCTCGATGGACCACCGCGGGTTGCGGGCGGTGGCGGCTGCAAAGAATGGAATCAGCAGCGCGTTTGCGAGACCGCGAACGCTCCAGACTGCCTCGTCCAGCCGGCCGAACAGGAGCGCGTCGGCGTAGAAGTAGAGATCGAAAGCGAAGAGTCCCGCGAGGCCCACGCCCAGAGGTCGCACCGCCCAGCGCGCATCGGGCTGCGCGCGCCGCAGGAGCTGCTCCACCATCACCAAGCCGGCGATGGCGAGACCGAGCCGGGCGCCGTACGTCCAGTCGTCTGCATGAACTTCGAACGTCGGCCCGAACGGCGTCGCTTCGCCGAGGACGACGCTGGCAACGAGTCCTGCGACAAGGACTGCGGCAAACCAGATCGGCAAAGGACGTGAGGCCAAGGTGGCCGTCCTGGTCTTTTCTCCCCCACGCAACACGGACCATAGGAATGCGAACCAGATGGCATACCGCACAGCGTCGAGCGTCACGTAGCTTTGCCACGTCGCGGCGGACGGCCACCACGTGGCCAGCATTCCGGTCAACGCCCATATCGCGCTGACGAGCACGGCGGCCACCATGAGCGAGCCCCGCGCGGTCGCTCGGAAACCCATCCCAAGACGAATCAGGAACGCGAAAAAGCCCGCGACGGCGAGGCCGTAGCTCCACAAGGCAACGGTGCCAACGGTATTGTCCATCATGACATTGTCGGGCACGACGGCGCCACGTTCGCCAGCGCCACGCATGCCTTTCGCGGCAAACGGTGGCGAACCGGGCCGCGGCTACCGAGCGCCTTCGCCGCGCATGACCACACGCACAGTCGCAAGCAGGATGTGGAAGTCGAGAAACAAGCTGTGGTTCTTGACGTAGTAAAGGTCGTATTCGAGTTTTTTCATCGATTGCTCGACATTTGCTCCGTAAGAGTATCGTACTTGGGCCCATCCCGTTAAACCCGGCTTCACGCTGTGGCGCACGGCATAGAACGGTATCTGCTGGGTCAGCATCTCGACGAAGACCGGCCGCTCCGGGCGCGGACCGACCAGGCTCATCTCTCCGCGCAGGACGTTCACCAGTTGGGGCAATTCATCGGCGCGCGTGCGGCGTAGCAACGCCCCGAGCTTCGTGATGCGCGGATCGCCCTCCTTGGCCCACCTGGGTTTCCCGTCAGCCTCGGCGTCGGGGCGCATGCTCCTGAACTTCAACAGTCGGAACGTCCGGCCGCCTAATCCGACGCGCTCCTGGCGATAAATGATCGGCGCACCGCTCTCCATTCCCAGGAGGGCGGCCACGATAACGATGAGCGGCAGCGTTGTGATCAAGAGCACGAGCGACGCTACGATATCGAACGTTCGCTTGATCGCGGTTCGCAGGAAGTCTTGACGGAACCCGTGCCCGTAGATGAGCCAGCTGGCCTTGAGGGCCTCGATCGGGATACGTCCGTGAACGCGCTCGAAGAATCGGGGCAGGTCGGTCACCTGAATCCCGTGCAGCCGGCATTCGAGCAGCGCGCGCAGCGGGAGCACGCCACCTCGCTGGTCGCGTATGGCGACGATGATTTCGTCGACCTTGAGCTTGCTCACGACATCGAGCAGTTCGGTGTCGCGACCGTAAACGCTCGACGAATCTACCTTGTTGGCTTCGTGGACGTGCGAATAGAAGCCGACCAGGTGCATGCCGGGAGCGGCATTCGAAGCGAGCGAAGCCTCGACGCCGCGCGCTTCCGGCCCCGTCCCCATGACCAGCACGTTGTGATGAAATCGGGTAAGCAACAGCGGCGACACCACGATGCGGTGCACGGCTACGAGGCCCACGAAAGCCAGCACCAGGATGTCGCCAAAAATATGCTGGAAAGGGGTGCCGCCAGGCAACGGGTCCACCAATAGGTACGCGATGGGCGCACCGATTGCCATCGCGAGGACCAGGCGCACGACGTACGTCGAGAGGGACAAACGGTCGGGTCGCCGATAGAGTCCGAACATGAAGTTGAGCGACACCATGATCAATGCAAAGACGATTGCGGGGCCGAGGTTGCGCGTCGCTGCTGCCGTCGGCTGCCCATCGAGCCAGCGCGCAACGAACACGGCGAGCAGCAACCATGCGAGTTCCGCCGCCAGCTGTGGCAGCCAGGTACGAGACGTGTTCGATCGCAGCGAGTTGACGATGTCCATCAGTTGATGCGGCTAGGCCGAGCGAGACATTCCGGAATGTATGCCGAATGCTTGGAAGGTCATAAATCGAACGCCGCTTTGTACAGTACCACCTGAAGAACTTGTTCTTAACTTCAGTGACTTAGCGACCAATTCTCGACTATGACATTTGAGTTTATTCTGCGCAACTGTCGCCAATCCCCGTCGGACCGGTAAGTTTTGCCGCGGCGGATCCCCGCGCGCACTTTGCCAGCGATTTGTTTCAGCAAGATGCTATTTGGCAGCCTTGAATTTGCAGAGGATTCCCTTGACGGACGTCGCGAATTGGTCTAGCAAAACTGCGTTGCACAACGTGACGCACCCGACAGCCATCCGACTGGACGCGGACCGGTGGTGGTTTACGGCTGACTAACGGGCCTGAATCTGGCAGGCGCCCGGATGCAGCGGCCCCCCGGCCAATGCCACGCTCTTGCGTGGGTGACGATATTCGCAGGGTTGGCGAAGCGAAATCCCGTTGGCCTGTCCGGCGTCTACTGCGCGGCTGGAAGCGGACGGGTCCGCCCGAAGCTGCATGTCGTACGCTAGTGCGTCGACCACGTCCGACGCGCGCAGGCGGACATTTCCCGACCGACCGCCGATATCCGCCACGAAACGGCCTGCGCCGATCAACACGTTGTTCAACGCAAGCAATCGCAACGACTCATCCGGACGAGCACGCACGAACTCGCCGCCACTCGGAAGCTCGTCGAAGAGCGTGTTGTTCACGAGGTAGAGCTCGTTCGTGTGCGAGCTATACCCCTCGGCGCCGAAGCCGATCATGGCTTCGTTGTCGGTAAGCGGGCTTTGCGCGATCACGTTGCCGATAACGTACGCGACGCCTCCATTCGGGAATTCGAGCTCGTAGCTCGCGCGTCCCGCCGCCTCGTCGGTCAGCCGGTTGCACAGAATGTGGTTTTCGCGCGCCCTCGACTTGACGAGGTGTCCGTACGCGCCCGCATGGATGTAGCTGTCGCGCAGCGTCAGGCGCCGGATGCTGCCGGCGTAGAGCTGGTGGCCGATCCTTCCTCCAGGCTGGTACCGACCACGGGCGGCGTTGTAACAAAACTCGCAACGCTCGACGACGAGCTCGGCCGAGAGGCTGTTCCAGGTCAGCAGACCCATTTCGTTGCGCTCGAATACGCAATCCCTGACAGTCAGCAGCCCACCTTCGTGGCGGATACCGGCACCGTTCTGGGCCGGAACCGCGGCGCCGCTGAACTCGATTCCCTCCACCACCACGTCGGTGCCCTTGGTGACGAAAATAGCTTTGCCCTCCGCGGTCCTGGCGACGGATGAGATGCAGACCGGACCGCCCGCGCTGCGAATGGTGATCTCGCTCTGCGGCCACACCGCGACGTCGTCGACGTAATTGCCGGCATCGATTTCCACGATATCGCCATCGCGCGCAGCCGAGGCGGCCGAAGCAATCTTGGCAATGTCCCGGCCGGGGCCGACCGCAAGAACGCGCGAGGGACGAGCGTCCTGCGGTCCGGGAGAACCCTCGGACAATGCCGCGCGCGCGCGTCCCGCCGGGAGCACCGCGGTTGCGAGCATGCAAGCCAGGAACGTACGCCGGCTGCCGGCGGCCGCGGCGCGTGGCCTCACTTCGGCGCGGCGGCGTTGCCCGTGCGCTCAGCCGGCTGCGTCGGCGTCCATTGGCCCACTGCCTCCAGCCGCTTGCGCAGGCCAGGCAGTGAAAATCCCAGCTCGTAAGCACGCTGCGCGTGCTCGCGCGCCTTGGGATAGTCCTTGAGATCGAGGTAGACGAGGCCGAGGTTGTAGTGGATGTTCGCGTTGCCCTGGTCGAGCTTGAGCGCCACTTCGAGCTGCTCCAGCGCTTCTCTCTGCTTGCCGACGCGCGTGAGGTACGTGCCGTAGACGAGACGGACCATCGGGTCGTTGTCCGCGAAGCGGATCGCTCGGTCGAAATAGCAGGGAAGCGAGTACTTCGCGCCCGGCGGCTGATTGGTATTGAGCTTGCGGCCGAGATTCGCCATGGCGATCAGCGCCCGCGCATGATTCGGCGACGTACGCAGCGTGTAGTCGAGGTCGCCACCGAGCTGTCCCGTGTTACCGCTGCGCAGCGCTTCGACGTCCGGCGTGAAATGCGCGATTTCGACGATGGCAAGCTTGTCCCGGCTGGTGCGGTAGTCGAATGGGCCGTAGGCGTTTTCGAGCTCGCCGCATTCCTCGAAGGCATGCGCGCGGTTCGCACCCAGCGCGAGCGCAACTATCACCGCGAGGCAGAGTAGAAAATAGGTCGGGGAGCGCAATTCCCCCCGGAATAAGTACATCATGGAACGCTCGAATCCTTCCCGACGGTACTGTTTCGCGTCGAAGACCATGGCTGACGTGAGGTAGTGTACCCGGGGGGTCGCGACTATGGCGACAGCCGCGCATCTTCCAGTAAAGAGGCCAGATCGCGCGCCTGTTCGCGCCGCTCGAGACGCGCAACGGCCGACGTTTCCGGCAGCACCGCCCGACCTTGCTCGATCGCCTCGACAAATTCATGGAGTGCGACCGCGATATCGTCCGTCGAATCGAGCCTTGCAATCGTGCCGATTCCCACGCTGCGCACCGCGCCCGCGGTATCGCCGGACGGATCGGTAAGCGCGAGGATCGGACGCCGGGACCGCAGGTATTCGTAGAGCTTGGCCGGAATCTGTTCGTTGCAGTTGGCCGCTTGGAGGATGAGCAACCCGTCCGCGCGCAGCATCTCGGCCAGGGCGTGACGATATTCGGTCGGAGCCAGCACCTCGACCACCGATTGCAACCGATGGCGTCGGGCGAGCTCGTTCAGCATCGCATCGTTTCCGGATGCGCGGAAGCGCACCTTGAGCCGTCCCTGCCCGAACTTTCCTGCAGAGACCAGGCGCTCCAGCGCTTCGAAAAGACACGTTGGATCGCGCTCGGACGGATAGACGACGCCGCTGTGCAGGAGCGTTGTCGCACCAGGAGTCAGCGGCTCGCACGTGACCCCTTCCAGTGCCGCAAAGCTCGCTTCGTCATAGCCGTTGGGAAGGACTCGGATGTTCGGCGCGAAGCGCGGATACCGGTTCTCATAGACCCGTGCGGCGCCTGGGGTCGTAAATACGGACCAGCGGGCCGCTCCGACCGTGTGCTGCTCGATCGACTTGAACGCGCTCCAGATGCGTGGGTCCGCCGGGTAACCGTCCTGGGCCATGGGGTCGCGGAAATCCGCGACCCAAGGTATGCCGAATCGGCGGTGGAGATCGGCGCCGATGACGTGGGCCGTGGCGATGGGGTAGGTCGACCACAGGACATCGGGACGACGAGCGCGAATCAGCCTGCCTCCCGAGAGGGCTGCTCCCCAACGCCACGACATCCAGCGATCAGGCGACGCAAGCCACCATGGATACCGGCCGAATGCGGACAGATGGCGACGCGTGTCGACGGCGAACGCCCGCTCGACCGCGACGTCGGGACCCACTTCGGACATGAGGTCCTGGCTGGTTCGCTCGTAGGCCCGGCTGTGCGCGGTAAGCACGGTGGGCTGCCATCCGAACGAAGGCAGGTGCGCGGCAAAGCGCAGCGTGCGCTGGATCCCGCTGCTTCCTGCGAGCGGAGGAAAGTGGAACGCAACCATGAGCACCTGCTTCATGGCCCCTTCCCCAGGACGAGCTCCCGCAGCCATTGCACGGTGCGAGCCTCCGCTTGACTCCGCGCAGCTGCGGTTGAAAACGTGTGGTCGGCGTCGGTGAAGTCGCTCCGGGTGATGCAGGGTGCGTCGAGAATTCCGCGCCAGGCCGGATCCATCGCTGCGTAATCCAGGAACTCACGCGCGGTGAGGTCCTGACCGCTCAGGAGCAGCAAGACAGGGCCTCCGAACGCACGTAGCCCGCCGGCCATGCGATCCTGGAACTGCCCGCGGTCGGCGCGTCCCCCTGCCCCGCCGGCGTTCGCGACATGCCGCGCGACGGACGCAGCACCGTTGGCGAGATCGACTTCGAGCCGCAGGACCTTCTTCCAGAATTCCCTTTGCAGCAACCGCTTTGCGTAGTAGTGCACGAGCTGGGTCTTCGCGTAGCTCGCGTCCGAGCGAATCCACGGATTGACGAGCACTATGCCGGCGACCCGCGGGTCTCGGTGCGAGCGCGCATGGAGCAGTATGACCGAGGCCGCGTCGCAGAGGCCCCACAGGACGACACGGCGAACCGTCGGACACGACGAGACCATTGCGCCGATCGCGCACTCGACATCCAGCGTGGACGATTCGAAGGATTGCATCGGCCCTGTCGCATCCCCCATGCCCCGCACGTCGAAACGCAAGGCAGGTACGCCGGCGGCGGCGAGCGCACGGGCCAGGAGTACGAACTGACGATGGCTGCCCGCGCGGTATTGAGGTCCGCCGACCACGATCACGACTCCTGTATCGCCGCAGACCGAAGGTCTCGCCAAGACGCCGACGAGCCGCTCGGCGCCGCAAGGGATGGCGAGCGCATCCTCCTGCCAGGGGATCTCGCTCAGCGCGGCCATCCGCCCACGATATTCGCCGTTGCGTCTATCAAGGCCTCGGATTCCGCGATCTCCTGCGTTTGCCAGAAGGCCGGTCCCTGAATCGAGTGAAGGGTCGCATCCAGACCCGAGTTGCGCCAATCGTTGACGCGCGTCTGTGCGAGGGGGCGAACGCCGGTGTCGGCATCCGGCACGATCTCGATCCAGGCCGCGCGGATCGCGTGCTGAGGCAGCGAAAGGTTCGCCGCCTCCAGCCCGAGCGCGAGGCCCGGCGCCAGCAGGTACCCGGCCACCTCGAGCGCTTCTCCACGCAGGAATGCGTCGCGAAGGTCCTGCGTCCTGGCGCGCGGATGCGTCGACGACCCGAGTGCCTGCGCCACGCGGAGCCTCAGAAACTGCTGCAGCGCCTGCGCGCCGGCAGGTTGAGGTTGCCAGAAAAGGAACTGATCCGCACCGATGGCGCTCGCTGCGTCGCACGCGAGCAGGCAGCCGGCCCGCATGCTCCACAGGATGGGCGCGTGGCCACTTTCCGCGCGCCACCATTGCGCTGCGTCTACTACATCATCGCGCCACTGCGACCAGTCGGCTTCGCTGAAATCGCCGTCGCTGTCGCCGCAGCCATACAGGTCGACGAGGAGCACGCTGAACCCCCGGTCCGCGAGGGCGCGCGACTGCAGCGCCACCATGCGCCGCGACTTGTTCATCTCTTCGGCAAAGGCGTGGACGAAGAGGAGCGAACCCAAAGCGGCACCTCTTGCCGAATAACGCACGCAAAAACGCCTTCCGCGCCGCAGTGGCAGGTAGAAAGGTTCCGGTAGCGGCACGCTGGGCCACGCTTACTGGCTGAGCTTGACGTTCACGAACTCGACCAATGTACCGATCGTCTGGAAGGCCGAGCCATCGATTTCGTCATCAGCGATCGTGAACCCGAAGCGCTCCTCGAGCGAGGTGATCAGCGTGGCGACCGCCATCGAGTCGAGCTCGGGAACGTGCCCCAGCAGGCGCGAAGAGGCATTGAGCGGTCCGCCTCGTCCCCGCAAGTCCAATACGCGATCCACGACCGCAACGACTTCCTTCTGCACATCCAAGTCCAGCTCCTGCAGCAAATTAACGACGACATTATTCCATCGCCCATCAAACCGGATACTAACGCTCGCTACTGGCCCGAATTTCGCTACCGTATCATCGTGCCTGATCGATTGCGAATATCCCCGATGTCCGAACCAGGGTCGTCTCCCGGCCAGCTCCCGCCCTCATCAGCGACAGAAGCCAACGAAACGCCCCTCAGAGCGATAAGGCGTAACGGAGGTATCGCGCGCCTGCCAGTATTGGGCTGGGCAGCATTCGCCGGCCAGCGGCACGCGGCGCTGCCAAGCATCGACGAGCGCCGGAACATCGTGTACACCACGAGCGGGCGTGCCGCGATCGCGCTTGCCCTGCGCGTGATCGGGTGCAAGGCGGGCGATCGCGTCCTGGTGCCGACGTACCACTGCCCGACCATGATCGCACCCGTTGTAAAGTTGGGCGCGGTGCCCGAGTTCTATCCCTTGACTGCCTCGGGCGCGCCCTCGATGGCCTACCTCGCCCAGCGCGGACGGAACGCGCGGGCGATGCTCGTGGCGCACTACTTCGGATTCCCCCAGCCGCTCTCGGAATTGCGGGCCTTCTGCGACGCAAACCGCATCGCGATGATCGAGGACTGCGCCCACGCTTTCTTCGGCGTGGTGGACGGCAGGCCTGTTGGTGCATGGGGTGACGTCGCGATCGCGAGCGCCACGAAGTTCTTTCCGGTGGTCGAGGGAGGCTGCCTCGTAGGCGACCACCCCGCGCTCCGCCACATGAATCTCAAGCCTCGCGCTGTCCGGGATGAGTTCCGAGCAGGTATCGATGCAGTCGAGCTCGGCGCACGTTACCACCGGTTTCCCGGGTTCGACCTTCTGCTGCGCACCGTGTTCGGGCTGAAAGAGGTGATGCGAGGGCGACCATTTGAATTCGTTACGCTCGATGATGCGGATACGGTCCTGCCGGCGTCGGTGGACGAGCTGGACGACGAGCTGGTCCTTCATTCGCCAACCCGTGTATCGCGCTGGACGATTTTGCGGGCACACAGGGCGCGCATCGTCGCTCATCGCCGTCGCAACTACGCGATGTTTGCGAGCGAGCTTGCGGACCTGCCGGGCGCGGCTCCGCTCCGACCGCAGCTGCCGGATACCGTAGCGCCTTACGTATTCCCGCTCCAGGTTACGAATCCGCAACGAAGGTACCGGGCACTGCGGGCAGAACGAGTGCCTTTGTTCCGGTGGGATCGCGTCTGGCCAGGCACACCCGCACTTGCGGACGACATCGGCCATCGCTGGTCCACTGAAGTGTTCCAACTTGCTTGTCACCAGGACCTGTCCGAAAACGACGTGCGCACCATCGCTGGAACCATTCGACGGGTGTTCAACACGATCGCTTGACGCCGCCAGGGATTTGCTCAGGCGTCCCGAGACGCGCCGCCCGCGACCTCCAGCGAGCGCGCAACCGGGCGAGCCACGGGAAGCGGTTGACGTTGACGTGATAAAGCATGCGCGCCTCACGCGTCCATTGCATGTGCCAATCCATGACCTTGCCGAAGAACTCCACACGACGAATGCGCTTTTCGCCGAAATGCTGTCGAATCTCCTCCTCCCGCAGAAGGAACGCCGGCGACAGGTTCGAGATGGTCTCGTCGTAGGTCGTCTTCAGCACGACCTCCATGCCGCCGCCTTCCACGCACAGGTCCATGGCGACCACACGATCGCCGAAAGCGAGGCGGTACACCCTGCCTTTCCCGAGCGAGCAGAAGTTCTCGAGCATCGCGCGGTAGAAGCGTCCTTGCGAATTGTCGCGCTCGATCGCGGTTCCCGTTGCGGCCTTCCAGCCCGAGCTCTCGAGCTGCCCGTAGGACTCGATCGCGCCGGCAATGTCCTCGGAGCGCGTCAAAACGTCTAAGCGTGTCGGAATGCCATCGGCGACGAGGCGGTTGCGCTGTTTCCTCATATTCGCGCGGAGATTCTTGCCGCGGCCCGCCCAGTAGTCGTCGAACGTACCGTCCACCGCGACCGCAGCGGTCTCGACGTAGTCGAGGGTTGCCACGTCGTGACCGTCCGCTGGTCGGTCGTACATTGCTGGATCGAGCTGGGTGAGGCCGAGCTGCAACGCGAATCCGGGTAGGCGACGCAGGAGCGCCCGTGCGATGGCGACCGGGTCCTGCCCGCGTCGCACGAGCCACGGCCCGAGAGGAAGCTGCGAAGGCTGAAAAGTGTCCCACACGCCAGCGGACCTGCGGACCAGGATCGTCATCGCGGCAACGCCCTCGCGATCGCGGCATACCGCCAGTCGCTCGCGCCCGCTGCCGAAATGGGTAAGCAAGGGAAGAACGAACGGAGACGACAGGAAAGGCGCTCCGCCACAGTCGTCGACCAACCTGTCCCAGTCAGGGACAAATTGTGCGAATACTGTCGTGGGATACAGTTGCCAGGGCACGTAAGCCGTCAGGAAGCGTTCGAAGCGCGAAAAGCTTACCGCCAGTCAGCGAGCCTCAACTGCACGCGATCTCCTCCCAAGCGCTCCCCGCGCCTTGCGGCCCCACTCCAGAATTCCGCTCAGTTCGGCCTCGAATTCCACCTGCGAGATGTTTTCTCCATCCAGGAAGCGGCGAAGCTCCATCCTCTCCGTCTCGGGATAGTTGAATCCAGACATGCATGTGGATGCGCTCTCTATTCGCATTTCGCGAAGCCAGGCAAACTGGTGAGCGTGGTACTCGCCGCTGGGGTAGCAGAAGTGGACTAGCGGTGCCCGCACCGCAGGGCGCAGTACCGCGCGATTTTGTTCGATCTCCAAGGCAGCGCCGGCTGCGTCGTTCTGGGGCAGCAGGTGGTTATGAGTATGCAGTTGGAGGTCCATTCCACGCGCCGGCAACTCCGCGAGCGCTCCCCGGTCGATGAGACGGAACAAAGATGCCTGCTCAAACTCTTCCCAGTTCACCTGCAGCCTCTGCGCTATTTGTTTGAGAAGGTCGTGTCGACTCGCAGGATCTCGACCTGAAGCCGCCTCAACAACGAGGCCAGCGACAAGCTCCCGGCGTTCCGGAGTATCAAGCGCAAATCGGCTGGATCCAAGCCCCAGTGACGGAAGGTCAAGTTCGCAACGCCTTCCCTTCCATAGCAGGTAGCGCAAGGCAACATCGAAGACCGGGACTTGGTCAAGTACGTCGCGCGTTGTGACGTAAAGCGTGGATGGGAAGCCAAATTCCTGTAACGCGGGTGCTGCTTTCGTTGCTGTTCCAATCCAGCCATCGTCGAACGTAATGACCACAGCGCGCGGGGGCAACCGCCGTGCCTCGAGGAGTGCCAAGGCTTCGCCAAGCCCGAGAACCGGGTATGCATTATTCCGCAGGTATTCAAGCCGCCTGCGAAACGTATCCTCCCGCATGAACAACTTGGGCTGAAACTCATGCTCGTCAGCGAGCGAAATGCCGTGATAGCAGAGAATCCGCAAGCCTGCGCCTGTCAGGGCTCGCGAAAGAGCGAAGCTTCCCGTCAGTCTTCCCAGCCCAAGTACTTTGCGCCGAGCGGACATCTTAGCTGTCCAAATCCAGTCCCTGCTGGCGCATCTCGCGCGCCCAGCGGAGCAGGTCGTCGCGTGCCCAGACCATCAGGTAGTTGGACGGCGCATAGATACCTTGCTCATAAAGTTCCTTGCGCACCTTCGAAAATTTGATTGCGTTCCGCACCGCCGCTTCATCGGGTCCAACGCGAAAGATCCGCGCACCGCCCCCCAACGGGCGCTGCCGAAGAAACCCAATACTGGGGGTAATGCGCTCCGCCTCGGGATCGAACCACCAACTGCTGCCAAACACGCCGCGAATCCGCGAATCGAGTTCCAGCACATCCGCAATGCGCAGGTAACAACTGTCCCAGCCTCGGGGCGTGAATTGGCCTAACGAGCGCGGGTCCAGATGCATTTCGTACAGCGGGCGGAACCCTCGCAGACGCGTCGAGAAGAACCACGCGACTTGCAACATTTGCACCACGCCGCCGGTCAACGCCAACCTGCGGGGCACCCCCGATAATACGTCAACCAACTCCGCTCCGCACGGCAGAAGCTTGCCGCGGCAAATGGCAAGATCTTTGGCAAAGAGGTCATTGCCATGGAGGTAGAATCGCGGTTTTGTCGTCTCGAACTGAGAAAGAATTCGGTGGAACTCGATCGCACACTGACTAACTATGGACTCGGGTAGTCGCTCGGCTTGTCGCCGGTGATCGAAAGCGGCGATCAGGGTGGAGAGAATCAAGCGATGATATAGATCCAGGGTGTCTAGCCCGGCAGCTTCGGCGATGCGCGCGCACGATTCTCCGACTGCAACCGGAACCTTGCCGTACCCCCCATATGTTTGTGAGGCATCCAGTTCATCGATGTATTGCTGTGGCGGAAACTCATCGAGCAGGCCGGGATGCGACCGCTCGAGTCGTGACTCCAGCTCCAGAACAAGCGCAGCGGCGCGATGGCTAGGCGAGTCGCTCATCGAATTTGCAGACAGTTTGGGCTGGCAGTAGTGGCAGTTGGACCGGTGAGACGGCAAGTCATGCGCACGTCATGCATGTTCGTCGCTGGCGACGCCAGTACGATGACCCGTCGGTACAATCAACGTTGTTGCAAGGTCCGACGGTTTGAGCTGACGAGAGTGACAATTCTATCTGCCGCCGTCAATCCCGTTTCGAGAAAGGCACTATGGACGTTGCGCAGACAAGAGCTACGATCATGCAGGTCATTCATCGCGTTGTTACCGAACGCGGACACGAGATACCGGAGCTCACGGGAGCGACCGTGCTGCTCGGCGGTGCGATACCAATCGATTCGCTCGATCTGGCGGCCATTGTCGTTGAATTGGAATCGCGCTTCGGGAAGGATCCCTTCAAGGAAGGGTTCATCGAGTTCCGGACGCTTGACGAACTTGTTGCGCTGTACGTCGGCTAGCATCTCGCGTGAATCCCAGCGACCTGCTTTCGTGCAATGAGTTCCGGGTCTGGCAGGACGGAACCGAAAGAAGTGCAGCGGGCCTCCGCGACGATGCCATACGGATCGAGGCAGCGCTCGGCGCAGGGATTCCCATTCGTGCCGCGTTGGCCAGCAGTCGAGCCGATCATGTAGTTGCGTCACTCACCGCGTGCCAAGCCCGTGGCTGCGAGTTGCTTCTTCTCCGCGATAGCATGCCTGTTGAACCCACCACGTTGGCGCAGTGGGGAGTTTCCGCGCTCATCGACGAAAGTCTTAGGCTCACGTGGATGGATGCGCCTCCTGTCGAGGTCGAGGGTTTTCGCGTCCTGATGACCACCTCGGGCACCACGGGCGCTCCCAAGGTAGCGAAACATCGAGTCGAACGGCTAACAGGCCGGATCCGGCCTGCGAAAGCTGGTTCGGGAACGGCGCGGTGGCTGCTCACTTATCATCCCGCGAGTTTCGCGGGCTTGCAGGTCTTGCTGACTGCAATCGGGCTCGGTGGAGATCTGATCTGCATGGCACGACCGACGATTGCCAGCCTGGCCGAAGCGGCGTTGGCGACAAGGCCGACGCACATCAGCGGTACCCCGACATTTTGGCGCGGCTTCCTGCTCGCACTCGGGGAGCGTGCAGCCGAAATCCCCTTGGTGCAGGCCACGCTGGGCGGGGAGGCCGTGGACCAATCGATCCTGAACCGCTTGCGAGCCCGGTTCCCGTATGCGGGGTTGACGCACATCTATGCTTCTACAGAGGCCGGGGCGTTGTTCGCGGTGAGGGACGGCCAGGCGGGCTTTCCGGCAAGCTGGCTCGAACACGAGGTGGACGGAATTGAACTGCGCGTCCGCCACGGTCAACTGGAGGTTCGAAGTCCGCGGGCGATGGATGGATATGTCGCAGCTTCCGTCGATACGCCGCTTACCCAGGACGGCTGGCTGCGCACGGGCGACTCAGTTGAGATCGGGGGCAACCGGGTAATCTTCCTGGGCAGGGCCGACTCCACGATCAACGTCGGTGGCGCAAAAGTATTACCCGAGGAAGTGGAAGCTGTGCTGCTCGAGTTGCCCGCCGTTGCCGATGTCAGGGTCTACGCGGTGAAAAATCCCATCACCGGGGAGCTGGTTGCAGCAGAGGTCGTCTTGCAGCAAGGCAGCGAGCCAGCGTCTGCGCGGGCCGCGATCCTGGCACACGCTCGCTCGAGGCTTGCGGAGTACAAGGTACCCCGTATCCTTCGCTACACGGGCCAAATCGCCGCCTCGGAAGCCGGAAAGAAGAACAGGGTCTGAATGAGTCTCGAGCAAAAGTGTGTACTGGTCACAGGTGGCAGTCGCGGGCTCGGCTTGGCTATCATCCGCCGGCTTCTGGGAGAGGGCTTTGCAGTGGCTACCTGCAGCCGGCGCCCCAGTATCGAGCTGGACACACTTCTTCGCGAGCACGCTGACGGGTCTCTGCTCTGGTTCGAAGCCGCGATTGGCAATGAAAGCAGTGAAGCGACTTTCTTCGCACACGCCCTCGCCTGGGCGGGTGGCCGGAACCTTTACGGTGTGATCAACAATGCCGCCGTGGCCCGGGATGGGGTTCTGGCGACGCTGCCCAACGTCGACAGCGATCGCATCATCGAGATCAATCTCCTCGGCTCCTTGCGCATGTGCAGACTCGCGCTTCGGCACATGCTTGGAACGCGACTTCCCGGACGAATCATCAACATCAGCTCGATCATCGGATCGCGCGGATACGCAGGGCTTGCCGCCTACTCGGCATCGAAAGCCGGTCTCGATGGCATGACGCGGGCACTCGCTCGCGAGGTCGGCCGGCGCCAGATCACGGTCAACTCGGTGGCGCCGGGTTACCTCGAGACCGACATGTCCGCCGGTCTCGAGATGCGTCAGCGCAGCCAAATCGTGAACCGTACGCCGCTCGGGCGCCTGGGAAATGTGGATGACGTCACGCCGCTCGTCAGCTTCCTGCTAAGCGATGAGGCGCGTTTCATCACTGGCCAGACCCTCGTCGTGGACGGCGGCATAAGCTGCTAGACCTCCTCGAGGAAGTAAATCTCACGCCACAAGGGCGCGATCGAGAGCGGCGCAGCACTCGGCATCGACGCAGGAGCCAGGGTCCCGGAGGTTGGGAAGGACCACCCTGTCCAGCCAGGACAAATTGTACGAACGCAATCGTGGGATACAGCCGCCAGAGCACGTAAGCAGTCAGAAGATCTGAAGTGGCCGGACGCCCGTCGACTCCAAGCTAGCGTGTGGCAATCCGCATGCGCGCGCCGGCCGCGTAAAATTGCGCACGACCTTCGTTTCGTCCGTTACATCACGCCCGAGCACAAGGCTTCATGGAAGCGACTCTGCTGCACGAACTTGCGATGATCGCAGCCACCCGGGATCCGGATGCGTTGGCGCTGACGCACGGCAACCGGTCCATCAATTATGGGACGTTCGCGCAATCGGTTGCCGATGTTTCGGCGTCGTTGCGAACGCTGGGACTGGCGCGTGGCGGGCGCGTCGCGGTGTACCTCGACAAGCGCGTCGAGGCGGTGATCGCGATGTTCGGCGCCGCAGCGGCAGGCGGTGTGTTCGTGCCGCTGAATCCCGTACTGAAGCCGTTGCAGATTCAATACGTCCTGCGCGACTGTGCGGCGCAAGTGCTCGTGACGTCGAGCGACCGCCTGGCGCTCCTCGACGAGGCGCTCCGGGATTGCGACGACCTGCTCCACGTCGTGATCGTCGACGCCGATACCGTGCCGAAGTCGGGCCATCGGTATGCGATGCATCGTTGGGAAGACTTCCGAAGCGCATCCGTATCGGGCCATCGCGTCATCGATATCGACATGGCGGCGATCCTCTACACGTCGGGCAGTACCGGCCACCCGAAAGGTGTCGTGCTGTCCCACCGAAACCTCGTTGCTGGCGCCAAGAGCGTCGCTTCCTACCTCGAAAACCATTCGCGGGACGTGCTTCTCGCGGCACTTCCGCTATCGTTCGACGCCGGGTTCAGCCAGCTCACGACGGCGTTTCACGCCGGCGCGCGCGTTGTGCTTCTCAACTATCTGCTGCCCAAGGACGTCTTGAACGCCCTTGTGCGCGAGCGCGTGACGGGGCTCACCGCCGTGCCGCCCCTGTATCTGCAGTTGACACAGCTGCATTGGCCGGACGGTATCGACTTCCATCTGCGCTACTTCGCCAATACCGGCGGTCGGATGCCGCTGGAAACGCTCCGCGCGCTGCAATCGCGATTGCCGAAGAGCAAGCCCTACCTCATGTACGGGCTTACCGAGGCGTTCCGGTCCACGTTCCTGCCGCCCGAGGAAGTGAATCGCCGCCCTGATTCGATCGGCAGGGCGATTCCCAACGCCGAGATCCTGGTGCTGCGCGAGGATGGCACGGAGTGCGCTGCCGACGAGCCGGGGGAGCTCGTTCACCGCGGTGCGCTGGTAGCCATGGGCTACTGGAACGATGCCGAAAGGACCGCCGAACGGTACCGGCAGCTGCCCGGTCGTGAAGGCGGACTCGAACTGCCCGAGATTGCCGTCTTTTCCGGCGACATCGTTCGCAAGGACAGCGAGGGTTTTTTGTATTTCATCGGTCGTCGCGACGACATGATCAAGACGTCGGGCTATCGCGTAAGTCCAACCGAGATCGAGGAAGTGCTGTACGGTACCCAGTTGGTCGGCGAAGTCGCTGCGTTCGGCGTGCCGCACCCGACGCTCGGCCAAAGTATCGTCGTCATCGTCACACCGAAGGGTGACAACACCGTCGACACGGTCGTCCTGTTGGCGGCGTGCCGCGACCGGCTTCCCGCATACATGGTGCCGGGCAGGATCGATTGTCGCAGCGGACCCCTTCCCCGCAACCCGAACGGCAAGATCGACCGCAAGCAGCTTCGTCTTGAGTTCGAAGGTGCATTCAACGTCGTAGAATCGACGTAGATGCAGACCGCGAACGAGCTGCCCGCCTCGCCAGCCCCGCGCCACGAATCGATGCGTTGGCGCGTCGTCGACGATTGCCTGATGATCGGCGGCATGACCGTCGAACAACTTGCCCGACGCGTCAGCCGAACCCCCTTTTACGCGTATGAACGCGAAGCGATCGCTGACCGGATCGCGCTGCTCCGGAGACATTTGCCGCCCGGCGTCGAGCTTCACTACGCTATGAAGGCGAACCCCATGCCCGCGCTGGTCGGGTTCGTCGCGGGCCTCGTGGACGGGCTCGATGTCGCCTCCGGAAGGGAGCTCGCAGTCGCGCTCGACGCTGGAATGCCGGCTTCCGAGATCAGTTTCGCCGGTCCCGGCAAAAGCAACGCCGAGCTCGGACAAGCGCTCGCCGCAGGGGTTCTGGTCAACGTCGAGTCGACGCGCGAAATCGACATCCTTGCCCGCCTGTCCAGGGAAAGCGGCCGCCCGGCGCGCGTCGCGGTGCGCGTCAATCCCGATTTCGAGTTGAAGTCGTCCGGCATGAAGATGAGTGGCGGACCGAAGCAGTTCGGAATCGATGCCGAGTGCGTACCCGATGCGCTCGAGTCGATCGGGCGACAAGGCTTGGCGTTCGAGGGCTTCCACATCTTCAGCGGTTCGCAGAACCTTCGCGCCGATGCGATTTGCGAGGCCCAGCGGCAAACGATCGACCTCGCGCTTCACCTTGCCCGGTCAGCCCCTTCTGCGGTGCGGGTCATCAACATCGGTGGCGGCTTCGGCATTCCCTATTTTCCAGGGGAAACGTCGCTCGATCTCCAACCCATCGCACGAAACCTGCAGGACGTGGCGGAAAAGGCGCGAGCTGCCCTGCCGGATGCGAAGATCGTCATCGAACTCGGCCGCTTCATCGTCGGCGAATGCGGGATTTACGTGTGTCGCGTCATCGAGCGGAAGCTGTCGCGCGGACACGCGTTCCTCATCACCGACGGCGGGCTCCACCACCACCTCGCGGCGTCCGGAAACTTCGGACAAGTGATTCGCAAAAACTATCCGGTGGTCGTCGGCAACCGTGTGCAGGGTACGCGGCGCGAACTTGCCTCGGTCGTCGGTCCGCTCTGCACGCCGCTCGATTTGCTCGCGGATCGCATGGACCTGCCGGAGGCGCGTGAGGGCGACCTGGTGGTCGTCCTCCAGTCGGGCGCCTACGGGGCGAGCGCGAGCCCGCAAGGGTTCCTGAGCCATCCTGCACCGGCCGAAGTGCTGGTCTAGCTTTGAGATTGCCCGAGCCCGCTGCATTCTGCGTCGGCGACGCACAGTTCCTGGACAGCGATCTGGCAGGCCTTGCGGCAGCGCAAGGTCCGGCCGTCGCCTGGGGGGCCGCGTTTGCGAAGTTTGGAGTCGCCGCGCCACTTCACGTCCGGGGCGACTTTGCGGTAGCGGTAAGCGATGCGGCCGGACGAACGCTCCTCGCCGTCGATCGCTTCTCGATCCGTACGCTCTGCTATCGCGTTGACGGGTCATCGCTACGGTACGCGGAGCGTGCCGATGAACTCGCCGGTGACTCGTCGGAACTCGATGCCCAGGCGCTGTTCGACTACCTCTATTTCCACGTCATTCCCGCGCCGCGCACGGCCTTCCGCAATGTCCATCGCGTTCCCGCCGGCCATTGCGCAGTGTTCGAGGACGGCAAGCTCGCCGTATCGCGTTGGTGGAGGCCGGAATTCATCGAGAGGCGCGCGCAGCCTCTGGAGGCGCTTGCGGAGGAGTTTCGCAGTCTGCTGCGCGCTGCGGTGGAGGACAAGGCCGGACGCGGCAAGGTTGGCTGCTTCTTGAGTGGCGGTACCGACAGCTCGACCGTCGTGGGGATGCTTGGGCAAGTCAGCGGGCGCGCGCCGCCGGCATTTTCCATCGGTTTCGACGCCGAGGGCTACGACGAAATGACGTACGCCCGAATCGCCGCCCGTCATTTCAATGCCGATCATCACGAGTACTACGTGACGCCTGACGATGTCGTGCGAAGCGTTCCGCGTATCGCCGCCGCCTGCGACCAGCCTTTCGGTAACTCTTCGGTGGTTCCGGCGTACTGGTGCGCGCAAATGGCCAAGGACGCGGGCATCGATGCCATGCTTGCGGGCGACGGCGGCGACGAGCTCTTTGGCGGCAACACGCGCTATGCGAAGCAGCGCCTGTTCGGAGTCTATGGCCGACTCCCCGCGGTTGTCCGCCATCGCCTGCTCGAGCCCGCGATCCTCGGTCGCGCGTCGTTGAAGGGCATCCCGGTGCTCGGAAAAGCGCAAAGCTACGTCGAGCAGGCCAGGATCGACATGCCAGACCGGCTGCACGCCTACAACCTGCTCCTGCGCGTGGGCGTCACGGATGTCCTGACAGAGGAATTCCTTTCGAATGTGGACCAGGAGAAACCGCTTCGCGAGCAGCGTGCGACTTATGGAGCATCGACGGCGACGACGCTCGTCAACCGCATGCTGGCCTACGACTGGAAATACACGTTGGCGGACAACGACCTTCCCAAGGTCATGACGGCGGTTTCGCTCGCGGGCGTGACCGCGGGCTTTCCGTTGCTGGACGACCGCGTGGTCGATTTCTCGCTGCGACTCGCGCCCTCTCTCAAGGTCCGGGGACTCACGCTTCGCTGGTTTTTCAAGAAGGCTTTGCGCGGCTTCCTCCCCGAGGCGATCATCGCAAAGAGCAAGCATGGATTCGGCCTGCCGTTCGGGGTGTGGATGACACGCCACTCGGGCCTTCGAACGATGGCTCTGGGCTCGCTCGAATTGCTTCGCGACGGCGGGATCGTACGCCGTGACTTCCTCGACCGGCTCGCCAAGGAACTGCTGCCGCAGGCGCCTGGATACTACGGCGAGATGGTGTGGATCCTGATGATGCTCGGGCAATGGCAGGCGGCGCAGCGCAACACTCTCCTGACCGGGCACACGCCCCAATGAGCGCTTCGGCAGCGACTGTGCATGTCCCGTAAAGCGTTCGCCTTCTCCTTTGCCGATCGTTATGTGGGGCTCGTCGTCCACACGCTGTCGGCGATGATCATTGCCCGCCTGCTCTCGCCGCCCGAGATCGGAGTCTACTCACTGACAATGGTGCTCGTTACATTCATCGCGACGTTTCGGGATCTCGGCGCAGGAATGTATCTTGTGCAAAAAAAAGAGCTGACGACGTCCGACGTCCGTGACACCTGGGCCGTGCAGCTGGGCCTCGGGCTATTGTTCGCATTGCTCATCGCAAGCGCATCCATGCCGGTTGCAGCCTTCTACCGTGAGCCTCGCATGATGGACATCATGCTGGTGCTCGCGCTCAACTTTGCTCTCACTCCGTTCCAGGGGCTGCCGTACGCGTGGCTGATGCGCGCAATGAGGTTCGACGTGCTCGCGAGCATGCGCATTACGGCGGCGCTGGTCCAGGCAGCCTGCGGTGTCGGACTCGCGTGGCAAGGAATTGGGCCGATCAGTCTTGCGTGGGCCAACCTTGCAGCGACAGTCGCCGGCGCCACTTTTGCCATCGCAATCGTGGGGCGGGAATTGCCTTGGAAACCCCGCTTCGCCGGCGTGCGACATGTCGTTTCGTTCGGAGGGCGCATAACGGGGATCACGTTCCTCAACACGATACGCAACGCGTCCCCGGAGCTGTTCCTCGGCAAGCTGCAGGGCATGACGGACACGGGGTTGTTCAGCCGCGGACAGGGGCTGGTTGCCATGTTCGAACGACTCATCATGGACGCGGTAAATGCTGTTGCCTTGCCCATGTTCGCAAACGAGATACGTGAAGGCAGGGAAATCACTGCTTCGTTCCTGCGTGCGGTTGCGCTCCTCACGGCGCTGGGCTGGTCGTTTCTCGCGTTTCTTGGAATTCTCGCGTTTCCCGTCATTCGTGTCCTGTACGGAACGCAATGGGACGACGCTGTCGACCCAACACGTTGGCTCGCCGCCGCGATGGCGATCACTGTGCCGGCCCACATTTGTCTTGCACCCCTGGTCGCTACTGGAGAAATTCGTGCGGTATTTCGCGTCGCGTTGCTGTCGATGCTTGTCGCGGTAATGTGCGCGGGTGCTGGCGCGTACCTGGGTCTTCTTCCGCTTTGCCAGTTGATGGTTCCCGCCGCCATAGTATCGAGCGGCTTGTGGCTTCGCGCTGCGCAACGACACGTGATTTTTCCCTGGCCAGCGATCCTCCGGACGTTTGCCGGTAGTGCGTGCCTTGCGATCGCCGCCGCCGCAGTTCCGCTCACTGTCGCCATGTTTTTTGGATGGCGCTCGACGGATATCATCGTGACCCTGGCCATTGCGGTACCAGGCAGCGCTGCCGGTCTGTTGGGTGTCGCATACTTCATGAAACACCCGGTTTGGGAGGAAGTGAGACGGGCGATTACCCAGGCGGCTGCGCTACTGAGGCGTTGACGATCCAGAGATCAGCCCGATGCCGCATGCGATTGCAAATCACGCCCAGAGTCGCTTCAAAAGCGGCCAAAAGTCCGAGTCTCTGCCGGTATGCGCTTCGTACCAGCGGCGGAAGGCAACCATGCTTTGCTCGAACGTGTGAAGCGGACGGTAGCCGAGCGTTCGTCGCGCTGCGTCAGGCGAGTGCCGCACACCACGCAGTTGCTGTGCGCACAGCAGAACGTTCAGGTTCGACCCGGCTGGCATTCGCGGAATGGGCAGCGGACCGGAGATCGCGAGGCGCATCCTGTCCTCGAATCTAACGCCAAGCACTCCCACGCCCTTGCGGAGGAACGTATCCAGACGTGCCAGCAAGGGGTCCTGCCTAAGTGCCTCACGCACCTCTCCGGACACAAGGTGCTTCACGCTTCGCAGCGGAGAACGTCTCGGAATCGCCATCGCCGAACGATGCAGATCGCGCAATTCCTTCAGACCGATTCGATCTACCCTGACTCCACCGGCCAGAGCCTGCACGTGCTGGATCACTGCGGCCCAGGTGACGGGATCGTCGTCGGTAATGAACAGCCTCTTCGGGGCGGTGGAGCAATGCTGCAAAGCCAATTCGATCGCAAAGGCGAGGTTATCAACGTCCACGGTAACGCAAGGCGCGCTGCCATCCTCCAGCTGCGCAAATCGTCCGTTTCGCACGCTGTCTATCAAATTGATCAAGTAAGGCGAATACGGCCCTGTGATGTTGGGTGGACAAAGAATGGCGCTCGGCACGCGCGACGCCGCTTTCATCACGAGACTGTCCTGCTGCGCCTTTATCGCTCCGTACCCGATCAGCCTAGGCAATGGCGCCGATTCCGATGTGCTTTCTGGAGTTGGCGGATCCCCGTAAACCATGACGCTCGACAAGTGAACAAATCCGGCGATGCGCAAGTCATCGCACACGTCCAGCAAGTTGCGCAGACCACGCAGCATTACGTCGTCACCACCCCTTGAGCAGTTCACGACATGCGTGCAGCCGTTCAAAGCCGATGCAATCTCATGCTTGTCGAGCAGATTCGCAGATCGCAGCGGCACGCCCCGCCGCGCGAGGCGCCAAGCACTGCCACTGGAGTGGATGACGGGGACGACTTCGTCCGTCCCGGCCGCGATCAAACGCTCGCAGAGATGCGCACCCACAAATCCGGAAGCACCTAGTACGGCTATCTTCCTCATTCCGATGCCTCGGCGTACCAGCGCTCCTGCAACCGCGAGCGATTGGTGTACAGCATTTCGGTGAGGCGAAGGCTCTGAAGGCCCTGCTGGATGTCCACCATCACCTGTCCGCTGGTCCGGCACGCATGCACAAAGTCGAGGATCTGAAGCTGAAAGACGTCCGCCTGCGGCGGCTCCGGTTGCAACCGGATCGTCTCGCAAAGCGACGGCCACGCCCGGGGGTGGAACTCGATGAATGCATCGTCCGTATCTTTTAGAACGACGACGCCGCGTTCTGCCTCGATTACCAGACCTCCGGGAAGCCTCCCCGTCTTCGAGTATCTCGCCATGCCAGTGAGGCCCGAGTACGAGAATCGGGCCACGCAGTTCGCTTCCGGGCCATCGAGCCCATCATCGGCAAGGGAACAAGTCTCCGGCATACCCCAGAAATGGATCATGCGATCCAGGAAATGCGAACCGGTTACGATCAGCGAGCCGCCCCCCGACGACTGTCGGTTCAGCGTATAGCCTGAAAGTGGTGCCCAGCCTCCTGGTGTGCCAAATTGGTGGACGAAGCGCGTTACACGCCCGAAGTAATTGTCTTTCAACAGCCTATGGAGCATCTGGACATTGTTCCGGAATCTCGTGCAGAAGCCGACCGCAACCACCACGTTCCTTGCTTCCGCCGCGCGCTTGATGGACTCCCCCTCGGTCGCCGTGTTGGCAAGCGGCTTTTCGATGAGAACGTGCTTTCCAGCATCGATGCATTGCAGCGCAAGCTCACAATGTGTGGAATTGGGCGTGGCAATGATGAAGCCATCGACGCTGTCCAGTCCCTCGCTGATGCTGCGGCAAACCTTTGGATTGAACGAGTACGCCTGCGCCAGCTTCTGCGCGCGCTCTACGACCTGATCCACGAGCAGCGTCACCTTTACGCCGGGGCAACCGAGCGCTGCCGGAAGATGCGAACCGGCCACAATCAGGCCCGTTCCCACGATGCCAAGCCGAAAGTCAACTGCAGCCCCACGATCCTTGACCAAAATGTTCATCGATTGCGCCTGTGTGCACCGGCTAGCGGGGCGGGATTTTCGGAAGCATCCAACGCGGGAGCAGACTGCAACTGATTATCTTGTCGAATTGCCGGGCCTGCAGCATGTAGGGCAGCGCACGTCGGCCGAGGCGGTGAAACGCGCTTCGATCCCCATTCGACCAAAGTATTGTCAACATGCTCTTCGCCGCGCGGATCAGCGCGAGACGTTCTCCGCGGGGTACACGCGGCATCGCGTCAAAGAGTTTCTCCAAGTACCGCGTCATATAGATGGATTTGCCGTGCGTCATCGTGGAAGCGCTATGGGGCGTTTGATGGACGAGCGCAACACGCTTGGCAGTTACCGCGATGCCTGGATGCTCCAATGCGAGACGAAGAAAGAAGTCGGTTATTTCCCAGGAACGCAGCGCTTCATCGAAGCCGCCTATCCGGTTGTAGAGGTCCCGGCCGATGCAGGCAGAGGAAATGTGAACATTGATGACGCTCTTCGCGCTGAACTCGGATAGTCGCAACAGCGACGCGCGATCAGCGCCAGCATCTAAGAATCGGTCGACGATCGCCTCAGCCGTGACGCTGCCGTCCAATCCTATGTAGTCGAACGATCCGATGACGAGTCTTGCGCCGGTGGTTTGCGCAGCCTCCAGCATTGAGTCGAGCGCCCCATGCGTGTATTCGTCGTCCGCATCCAGAAAAGTGAGAAACGGGGCCGTCGCCAGGATGGCTCCGGCGTTTCTGGCCGCTGATGGCCCGGCGTTCGATTGCTCCACGAGAATCACGGGAGCATTGAGAGAGCGCACCACCGCCGCAGAGCCATCCGAACTTCCATCGTCCACGACTATGATCTCGGTGACGATGTGCTTCTGGGCAAGCACCGATTCGATCGCACGACCAACCGTGCCAGCCTTGTTGAACAGTGGAATGATGACCGAAACGGCCTTCGATGTACTTTGCACGGGATGGGCGAGAGCCTCGGATGCCTACCCGTCTATGGAGTAGATTGTTGACCAGGAGAGCGTAATCATAGAACAGCCGTTGCTAACACAGTCTGGCAGAGCTCAACAACGCATGGTGGTTGCTGCATACAGGCAACCCTTGTATGCGATCGTGTCTTGTGGGAACGAGTTTGCGCGCAGCGGAGTGACTGTACGTGCTACGTCGTGACGTTCTGCGATGCGAACAAAAAGGGGCGTGGGCAAACCCTACGGCGACTGCCTCGGCCGTCGGGCCAATATATCGACTGTTTCTGTCGGAAGGCTGCCAAGATTCTCCAGGTAAGGGGCGGGTCTATCGGTGAAGTAGCTCTCGTCCTTGTAGTCGTTCCGAATCTTGTACAGCTCGTATCCGGACGAGCGGAACATTTCCAACAAATCGACAGCCGACCGACCCTGCTCGGCGATTGCCTTTGGCGAAATCTCAATTAGCCATTCCGTTGTTGAGGAAAAGCGGGGCATCAGATGAGCGATGCCGGAAAAGAGCAAATACTCTGCACCCTCGATATCGATCTTGATCAGACGGGCGCCCAGCAGGTCGGCTTCGCCGATGATTGCCGAAAGTGTATCAGCGGGCACCTCAGCCTCACGGGCCTGGCCCTTGCGAGTGGCGACCGAGGAAATCGTGGTCGTGCTGCCACGATTCGCTGCCGGACCAAGAAAGATCGACAGCTGTCCGGGGGCATCGGACACCGCCTTGTGAAAGAGCTTGAGATGCGAGTAGCCGCTCCTGACGACATTCCGTTGCAGCGTCGCGAAAATGCTCGGCGAGGCCTCGATCGCACATACAGATCCCGTGCTTCCCACGATCGATGCAGCCAAGAGCGAGAAGTAACCGACATTGGCACCCACGTCGATGAAACGATCGCCGGCGACCAAGTGCTTTGCAATGTAGTCCGATATCTCGGGCTCCCAAATGCCGAAGAAATAGATGCGGCTCTGGATTTGGTCTGGCAGCTGGATTTCAATACTTGGGCCTGCGCGCATTCTCGCTGCGGTTCGATACGCTCGCCACGAAAGGTACGGATCAATGATGGTTCGAAATGTCCAGCCCTTGCCTGCGCGAATCGGAAAATATCGAATGTAAAGTCGGAGAATGCGCAGAATGATCAGCGCAATCGCGTTTGTCATTTTGTCCTACTCCGTCGGGCAGAAAGTCGCGGTTCGTCCAGTCGCATTGACCTCGCGAGCCAAGTAGCGCGCAACACCTATTCCGAAGCCCTGTCACCGCGCGAGGAAGGCAAGGACGTCCATTTGCGGCAGCGCCAACCAACTTCCCACGCGTGCCCCTGCGAACGCAGTGCGCTATCGAGCCAGCCTCACGGGCTCGCAGTCTTTCCGGCGCGATCCCACGTAGCGCGTCCGTCGTACAACGTGAACGCCATGC
>Ga0207701_10000813_pt1 | contig 33175 bp, 24 predicted proteins | sample KBSSwiSSwithPhiX_FD_184294 | JGI IMG/M metagenome (GOLD analysis project Ga0207701, IMG submission 184294) | Switchgrass rhizosphere bulk soil microbial communities from Kellogg Biological Station, Michigan, USA, with PhiX - S5 (SPAdes) (version 2) | ecosystem: Environmental > Terrestrial >... | reverse complement strand
AGCAGATTTTCTTGTTGAGGTTACGGCAAATACAAAATATCCTCATCCGATTCTACAGGCTCCTGATGGGTCTATACATAATTGGTAACAATCCGCGATTTGAATATGATTAAGGCAATTATTATTGATGATGAAGCACACTGCATTCAAACATTGGCGATGTTGCTGAAGGAATATTGTCCGGAAGTGAAAGTGATGAAACAATGTGCTGGATCTGAGGAGGGTTTGGCCACCATAGAAGAATTAAAACAAGATCTTGTTTTTCTAGATATTGAGATGCCCGGTATGAATGGTTTTGAATTGCTGGAACAGGTTACTGATATTGATTTTGAGATCATTTTTACTACCAGCTATGATCAATATGCCATAAAAGCCATACGCTTCAGTGCACTTGATTATCTTTTGAAACCTGTTGACCCCGAAGAATTGCAGAGAGCGGTAAATAGGGCTGGGCAGCGAAAGCACAACCAGTTTCCCCAACAGTTTGAGATTCTTTTACAAAAATTGCATCAACCGGTTTCCCCTGTTCAGAAAATAGCCCTGCCAACAATGGAAGGTTTACAGATGATTCCTGTCAGTTCAATCATCAGTTGTGCTTCGGACAGTAACTACACTCTTTTTTTTCTTAAAAACACGCAGAAACTGGTTGTGTCGCGTCCCTTAAAAGAAATGGAAGAAATGCTTGAAGAGTATCATTTTCTCCGGGTGCATAATTCCTACCTTGTTAACCTTAATGAAATAGATAAATATGTTAAAGGGGAGGGTGGTTACCTGGTGATGACAGATGGAACTTACATAGATGTATCGCGCAGCAAAAAGGAAGTGCTGCTGCTTAAATTGCGTCCCAACCGGATGTAGAGATCTCCTGAATTCTCAATCAAACCTGTAAATTAACCTTCACACCTGCCAATCAATCAATCTGGCTGGTATCCGGCTTATTACGATTATAGATTTGGATCAGTATTTAATCTGATCATTTATAAAAATTTATAATCATGAAAAAAGTATTATTCCTCGTTTTGATGGGAAGCTCAATTGCTTTAACAAGCTTTAGCTATTCTCAAAAATTAAACGACTCCGGGCCGACTCCGCAACCTCACCCAAGGCAGGTAATTATGACCCAGGAAAAATTCAGTGAGGAGGGTGGCGACAATTCTCTTTCTTTAAATGAAGTGAGTGCTAAAGCGATGAGGGGTTTTTTGAGAAATCATAAAGATGTAACCGATGTAAAATGGTTCAGGACGCCTAACGGAATGACCGCTGCCATATTTACCAGCAACGGTATCAGGATGTTCGAGTATTATGATAAGAATGGAGATTTTGAATATAGCCTGCATTACTATAAAGAAGACAAGCTGCCACGCGATGTAAGGCATGTGGTAAGAAGCAGGTTTTATGATTTTAGCATTTACCAGGTAACTGAAGTGAAGCGGAATAATAAAATAGCTTACGTGATTAAATTAGAAGATAAAGCGATCTGGAAAACCATTAAAGTGGTTGATGGAGAAATTGAAGAAATTGATGAGTTGATAAAGAGATAACAACCAGTTCAATGAGAACTCGTAATGATGAAATAATTCACCTCGATTCAAACACCAATAAAGAAACCGAATGGTGGGGCATTTCCACAGGAATGGTTGCCTTGTTGTTTTTTACTTTGATTACTTTTTCTGTTTCGAGTAGTTCCAATCCCTGCCTGTCTTTAATTTGTTTCAACTGGGCTTCATTTGGATTATACGGCCTTCCCATCTTTTTCCAAATGGTATAGGCATTGCTGTGATTTTCGTCTATCCGGTAGTGCGTTAATTTGTATGAACCCGAAGGAAGTGTGACAGACAATTGAACTTTTTTGATCTCTCTGTCGTCTACATTTTCGTTGTAGTTGTATATCATTACCTGGATCTTATTTCCACTGCGGGTCGCGATTCCATCAATGGAACTTTTCTCAGAACGTTCCATCTGAACTCTTTGAGTGCCTAACTTACCAAGCAACCGGAAAGAGTTGAAAACCGGTTTTTCAATTTCTTCGGCGGTAAATAAAGTACGCTGACCTTCAAATATTCTGAATCCAGGATTAAACAATCCATCAAATACAAGGCATTTAATGGGGTTAGCCGGATAAGTGATTGACAGATCGAGCATCTCCTTAGCAAAAGCACATTGAAAGACTGGATGATATTCTGTATTCCTGTATTCTACGGCCGGATTTTCGGTAGTGGTAACATTAAGTCCAATGTCGATATCTCCTTCGGTAATATATACAGGTATCCCTGCTGTTCCCGGTATAGCAGCAATTTTTGACAGATTGGTGGTTGCACATTCTAAAACGAATGCAATACTTGGTGAAAATTTAGGAAGACCGGCAGCTAACTTTTCGGAGGTAAAATTACCCAGTTTGCTGATGGCGAAGTTTGTTCCTTTCAAATGGAAAGTGATAAAATCGAGTGGGGCACCTACAGAACCATTTTTATAATTTTTGCCACTCATACAATGCTCCACAAACCGGATTAATTTAGGGGTTCCTCTTTCAATGCTTTGCGTTACTGAATTTCCACCTATCTGGCCTTTTGGAAGGACAGCTTTCACAGCGGCGGCGGTATAGTCATACATTTTAAAATAATCCTCTTCGCTACCCATCCAATAGTTGGTAATGTCTGGCTCGTTCCACAATTCCCATTTCCATTTAACAACATCTTCCTTTCCGAATCTTTCGACACAGTGGTTCACGATAGCATAAATCAAATCGTACCATTTGTTGAAATCCTTAGGAGGGTACCTGATGAGATTTTCACTGGTGTGAGGGATTGAATCAGGCGCTGAGCTTAATGAATCGGGCATTAAACCAAGATGGACGATGGGAATAACGTTCCCTTTCAGCGCAATATCAAAGATCTGGTCGAATAAAGTGAAATCGTAAAATGAGTTTCCATTTTTATCTACCTGGTACACATTTGTGGAACCCCAATCGGCTTCTGCTGTAAAAGGAACTGCTGTTCCTGTTGAGGTGATACCCCAGAGACGTTTATAAAAAGGATATGGTGAAGAATTAACGATGCGCTGCAACAGGCGTTCGCCCTGGGGGGTTAACACCATGCCCGTTGCGCCACCAATCCCGTTCCATATAGGTTCGATGGTATCGGTAATGATTGCTGCATTTACAGTTATTTGAATATCGTGTGACTGGGATCTTGATTCGTGAAATAATAAAACCAGGAGGATGACAAGGGCGGTTGCATTTTTTAATGGGTTCACTTTTGTGATTTATAGCTGAAGGTAAAGGATTGCCTTCGGCGATCCATTGCCGCTTTGCATTACCCAAACGCCTCAGCCGCCTGCGGCGGCTCAGTTTTTTATTTTCATACGCTCGGTTGAACAAGTTCACCTCGCTCCTAAAAATAAAAAACCCGCACGAAGTGCGGGTCTGTTGTTGCCCGACGAGGATTCGAACCTCGACAAACAGAACCAAAATCTGTCGTACTACCTTTATACTATCGGGCAATAAAATAAGAGCTTCAAAAAGGGATGCAAAAATACACGCTCGTCAATGATGTTCCAAATTTAAACGGCCCTTAGCAGATAATGATGCTTTTTACCTTTCTGGATGAGCAGGTATTTGTTATGCAAAAGAATTTCGGTTCCAATCTTAAACGCAGGATCATTGATCTTATTTCTGTTGATACTCAACCCTCCCTGCTGAATCATTTTCCTCGCCTCACCTTTGCTTGGGAAAATTTTAGCTTCAACAAGAACATTCAAAAGCTCCGCACCCGAAAATAAGCTGTGAGCCATGTCGAATTTCACAACGCCTTCCATGCCTTCAAGATCATCTATACTCAGTGATTCCGCCGGCGCAGACTGATTGACAAAAAGCTTTTCTGTTGTCTCTATCGCTTTTTTATATTCATCCTCATTATGCACAAAAATAGTCAGTTCCTTCGCTAAGGTTTTTTGAAGCGTTCTTAAACCAGGATTTCCATCATGTTCTTTAATGATTTCATCAAGGTGTTCTTTATTCAAAAACGTAAATATCCTGATCCAGATTTTTGAATCCTCATCACTCGCATTCAGCCAGAATTGATAAAATTCATATGGGGAAGTTTTCTCCGGATCGAGCCACACATTTCCCTTTTCAGTTTTTCCAAACTTTCCTCCATCTGCTTTTTTGATAAGCGGGCAGGTCATTCCAAAAGCCTCACCTCCGACCTTTCGCCTGATCAGCTCAGTACCGGTTGTTATATTTCCCCATTGGTCGCTTCCTCCCATCTGGAGTTTACAATTGTGGTTTTTGTAGAGCCAGTAAAAATCATAACCCTGCATCAATTGGTACGCGAATTCGGTATAACTGATACCTGTTTCCCCTTCAATACGCTTTTTAACGCTGTCTTTCGCCATCATATAGTTCACCGTAATGTGCTTCCCGGTATCACGTAGAAACTCTATGAAACTCATGCCTTTGAACCAGTCATAATTATTGACGATAACAGGTGAAACTGGTCCCGAAGTATTAAAATCAAGAAATTTCGATAGCTGCTTCTTAATGCCATCGAGGTTCTTTTGCAGCTGATCCTCATTTAAAAGGTTCCTTTCATCACTTTTTCCTGAAGGATCACCAACCATACCTGTAGCGCCTCCTACAAGTGCAATAGGTTTATGTCCAGCCTTTTGCAGGTGCATAAGCAATATAATCGGTACCAGGCTGCCTATGTGAAGGGAATCAGAAGTAGGGTCAAAGCCGATATACCCTGTTGTAACCTCTTTTTGAAGCTGTTCTTCAGTGCCAGGCATAACATCCTGTATAAGGCCCCTCCATGTAAGTTCTTTTATCAGGTTCATATTAAACTAAAGAAGTAGTAAATCAATGGATTGCGCAAATGTAAGCAATAGCCTATACCCTTAAGGTAAAATGCAATATTTTCGTTGATTCTCCGTTTGGCTAAATGACCGATATAGTAGTGATAATACCACTGTTAACCCCACATAAAACCATTTAATTTCAATTGCTTATTCCGAAAATTGATCCATGAAAAAAACCCTACTCTCTGTGTCTTTACTGTTCACAATGTTTATAAGCCAGAATAGCCAGGGCCAGTTTCGTAAATATTCCAATGAGTTCCTGAACATCGGGGCAGGAGCAAGGGGATTGGCTATGGGAAGTGCCCAGGTGGCATCCGTAAATGATGGTACTTCTGGCTATTGGAATCCCGCGGGCCTTGTTAACGTTAAGGAACAGCCGCAGCTGAACATCATGCATGCTGAATATTTTGCAGGCATAGGAAAATATGATTACGCCAGTCTATCACTTCCATTAAAAGATAAACAAAGGGTATTGGGGTTGTCGCTGCTTCGCTTTGCGGTTGATGATATACCCAACACTATATTTCTCGTAGAGCCGGATGGCACCATTAATTTCAGTAACATCTCAAAATTCTCCTCCGCGGATTATGCGTTCCTGCTGTCATTTGCGCAGGAAGTAAAGCTGAAAAAAAATAAAAAGATAAACGGTGGCATCAATGCAAAGGTTATTCACAGGAAAGCGGGTGATTTCACCACCGCATGGGGATTTGGTTTCGACGCAGGTATCCAGGTGCAGGCCGAGAAATGGAAATTCGGCATTGTTGCGCGCGATGTAACCACTACTTTCAATGCATGGTCGTTCAATCTTACTGAAAAGATGCGTGAAGTATTTTATGTGACCAACAACGACATTCCCGTAAAATCTACTGAGTTAACGGCTCCACGAGTGATCATTGGCGGCGCGTATAATTTCAAGCTTAACAAAAGCCTGAATCTCCTTGCAGAAGTTAACGCCGATCTAACTTTCGACGGAAGAAGAAATACAGTACTGGCCTCCGATCTAATCAGCCTCGATCCGAAATTAGGACTTGAGGCATCATGGAAAAATGTATTTTTCGTGAGAGGTGGTATCAACAATTTTCAGAAAGCACTCGATGATAATGACTCAGCCAACATTAAAAAAGTATGGATATATCAGCCAAGCGTAGGTGCGGGTTTCAGAATTTCAAATGTGCAGATTGATTATGCATTTACCAACCTGGCTAATCAGTCCAACCCCTTATACACACATGTTTTTTCACTAAAAGCAGATTTGAAGAAGAGTAAGAAGCACTGAACCCAATGAAAACCCTGAAACCTTTTACAATGAAGCGACTTTTACCGTTTTTATTGTTTTTTATCAGCCTGTCCGTAGCAGGCCAGTATAACAATGAATGGATAAGGAATACGCAGACCTATTTCAAATTCAAAATTGTGAATAAAGGTCTTTATCACATTCCTAAAAGCACATTGGATGCTGCCGGTATCGGCAATTCCGGTGCAGAATTTTTTGAGCTCTGGAGAAATGGAAAACAGGTTCCTATTTATACGTCATCTGCTGCGGGGCCCCTGGCGGCGAACGGATTTATTGAGTTCTGGGGAGAAGGGAATGATGGTAAACCCGATAAACCGTTTTACCGCAATCCTATCTATCAGCATAGCACAGAAATAAGCCTTTTATCAGATTCAGCGGTTTATTTTTTAAGCGTAAATACAAACCAGTCAGGCTTCACTTATGCAGACCCCGGAAATGATGTGGCCGGTAATTCATTGCCGGTTGAACCTTATTTCATGGATAAATCTTCCATGTATTACAACAATAAGATCAATCCCGGCTTTGCAGCGGTAGTGGGTGAGTATGTTTATTCATCTTCATATGACAAAGGTGAATTCTGGTCGTCCAATCCTATTAATCCGAGTTCACCTTTAACAACAACACAAACAGGATTGAATGTATATGGCGGGGGTCCGGAAGCAACATTGAAATATGGAACAATGGGTGACGCGCTTAATCCACGGTCATTAAAAATTTCAGTGAATGGCAACCTGATCCAGGATACTATCATGGATTATTTTAATGATGTAGTGGGAACCGCGCAGGTGCCTTTAGGCATGATCTCAAGTGGTACGGCAGCGGTTAAGTTTGAAAATACTTCTCCTGTAACCACCGACAGGCTCGTGATGTCTTTTTTCGAACTTACTTACCCAAGACCTTTCGACTTCAATAACCAGAAATTTTTCAAATTCAGCTTACCCGCCAGCGGCGATAAATACATCGAAGTTACCAACTTCAACTATGGATCTACGGCGCCGGTATTATTGAATATCACTACCGGCGAAAGAATAACCGGTGATATTTCTACTCCGGGTATTGTTAAGCTGGTTGTTCCTTCAGGCGGTGCAAGGGATTTTGTTCTGGTCAATACCGAAGCTGCAAACATCAACACTGTAACCTCTGTTTCATCAAAAACATTTAAAAAATTTACTGATGTTGCCAACCAGGGCAACTACCTGATTATTACCAATAAAATATTATTTACGGGTTCCAGTGGAAATAATCCCGTTGATCAATATAAAAGTTATCGCGCATCTTCAGCAGGTGGTGGATATACTGTACAGATTGTTGACATCGACGAGCTGGTTGACCAGTTTGGATTCGGCATCAAAAAGAATCCGCTTGGCATCAAGAATTTTATCAGGTTCGCGAGAGATAAATTTTCATCTCCTGTAAAATATGTTTTCCTGATGGGCCGGGGTATGGCCTATAATGATTACAGACTGCGTGAATCGGATGCTGTAGCCAATCAACTCAACCTGGTGCCATCGTGGGGCAGTCCTGCTTCGGACAACATGCTGAGTGCAGAAAATGTGTCATCACCGGTAGCAGTTACACCGATAGGAAGATTGTCTGTAGTAAATGGAACGGAGATTGAGGATTACCTCGAAAAAGTAAAAGAATACGAGTCTGCTCAAAAAAATTCACCAAACACACTGGCTGGAAGAGAGTGGATGAAAAATATAGTACACGTTACCGGTTCGAGTGATCCATACCTCGGAACGGTACTTTGTAATTACATGGGTGTTTACAAGCAGATCATCCAGGATACGATGTATGGCGCAAAGGTGTCGACATTCTGTAAAGTGTCTACTAATTCTATTGAACAGCTGAATAACGACAAGATTGCGCACCTGTTTGAAGAAGGTATAAGCATTCTAACCTACTTCGGTCACTCATCTTCTACGACACTTGAATTTAATCTTGACAATCCGCAAACATATAGCAACCAGGGCAAGTATCCTGTATTTTTTGTAAATGGTTGTAATGCGGGTAACTTCTTTACTTATAATCCTGCGAGGATGTCGGTGAATGAAACGCTTTCCGAGAAATTTGTGTTGGCAAAACAGCGGGGAAGCATAGCATTTGTAGCAAGTACTCACTTTGGAATTGTTAACTACCTGAATATTTATCTTAATAATCTTTATGCAACGATTGCAAAACCTGATTACGGTAAGTCAATTGGTGAAGTAGTGCGTGATGCGTTGGGAGCGATGGTAACTGTAACAGGGCCCAATGATTATTATGCAAGGCTGCACGCCGAAGAGATCACCGTACACGGCGATCCTGCAATATATATTAACGAACAACCGAAGCCGGATTATGTTCTTGAAGAACCACAGGTGAGAGTTAACCCTGCATTTATTTCCGTAGCGGAAGAATTCTTCCAGCTAAAAATAAAAGTTGTGAACCTTGGTAAATCGGTTGATGATTCCATTTATGTTGAAGTAAAACGCCAATACCCTGATGGTTCAAGTGAAGTGATCAACAAAATAAAAATTGCAGGTATCAGGTATGCTGATTCACTGGTAGTCAATGTACCGATCGTTGCCACACGGGACAAGGGTTTGAATAAATTGACAATAACGGTTGACGCCGACAACATAGTTGATGAGGTTACAGAAAGCAACAATGTTACCGTGAAAGACGTGTTTATCTATGAGGATGAGGCAAGAACTGTTTATCCTTATAACTATGCCATCATCAATAATCCCACACAGAAGCTTTTCGCATCTACTGCAAATCCGTTAACATCGAATAAGCAGTACGTGATGGAAATTGACACGACAGCATTGTTCAATTCCGTATTCAAGATTTCGAAAACAATAACATCTCCCGGTGGACTGCTTGAATTTGATCCGGGAATAACATATGTAGACAAAAAGGTTTATTACTGGCGTGTATCACCAACTCCACAAGGCAATTCAACTTTTGTCTGGAACACTGCATCATTTATATATATAAATGGTCCGAAAGAAGGGTTCAATCAATCGCACAGGTATCAGCATGCTGATTCGAAAACCGAAAGGATGAGCCTGAATGAGAATGGCAAGTGGGTATTTGGTACAAGGAACAATCACCTGTTTGCAAGGAACGGCGTGTATCCATTCTCGGGAAGAACAGATAACGACTTCTCGGTTGAAGTCAACAGCGTCACATCAATTGCGAGTGCATGCGTTGGTCAGTCCCTGATATTTAATGTATTCGACAGCGTTACCTTCAAACCCTGGAAGAATGTTGATGGAAGCGGCAATAACCTGTTCCTGAGCGGAAGTGGAAGCGCAAATTGTGTTGCTACACGTAACTACAATTTCGAGTTCTCTTACATGACACAAGCTAACCGCAAGAACATGATGAATTTCATGGACAGTATTCCTAATGGAAGTTTTGTAATGGTACGCAATATTCCAAATTCAAATTTTGGGAGCAACACCTACATTGATACATGGCAGGCAGACACCGCTGTGTATGGGCCTTTTAATTCGCTTTACCACAGGCTGCTTGCTGCAGGATTCACCAAGGTAGATTCTCTGACCTTCCCTCGTTCATTCATATTTCTTTATAAGAAAGGTGGATATGATTTTGTTCCTAAGATGGAAGTTAGCCAGGGCATAAACGATAGAGTAACACTATCAGCCGAATGTATAACTCCCGATTCTATAGGGTTTATCACCTCACCTGTATTCGGACCAGCAAAAAGTTGGGGCGATGTGATCTGGAACGGAACAAGTGTGGAAACTGTCTCTAATGACAATCCAACAGTGGAAGTGATAGGTATTGATGCCGCGAAGACTGAAACAGTGCTGTTCATTATGGACCGTAACACCCATACACTCGACATATCAACAGTTGATGCGGCAATATATCCTGAAATGAAACTTCGGATGAGGAACATTGATTCAGTGTCTTTGTCACCCTATCAGCTTAGCGACTGGAAAATTTATTACCAACCAATACCTGAGGGCGCAATTGCACCTAATCTCCTGATAGACTTTAAGGATACCTTAGAAATAGGAGAGCCATTTAATATTGCGGTTGCGTTTAAAAATGTAAGTCCTCATCCGTTCGACAGTGTAGTCGTTAAGTTTAACATTCTCGATAAAAATAATGTGCCGCAAAGTATAGTGGTTCCAAAACAAAAACCACTGTTAACCGGCGATACTATTGCACTGCGGATGACACTGGATTCAAAAAATTTCGCCGATGGAAATACAATATTCCTCGAATTCAACCCGAATCCCGGTCAGCCGGAACAATACCATTTCAATAACTTCCTGTTCAAGAATTTCTATGTGAGAGTAGACAAGAGCAATCCATTGCTTGATGTAACATTCGATGGAGTGCACATATTGAACAGAGACCTGGTTTCGGCAAGGCCGCATATACAGATCAAGCTGAAAGATGAAGCAAAATTCCTGTTGTTGAATGATACGGCGCTAAGCAATGTACAGATCAGGTATCCCGACGGAACGATACGTACGCATCACTTCGATAATGATACCCTGAGGTTCACCCCTGCAACAAGTTCTTCCGACAATTCGGCAGTAGTTGACTTCTATCCATCGTTCGACAATCAATACAATCCTGAAGGTGATGAATATGAACTGATCGTAAATGGTAAAGACAGAAGCGGAAATAAGGCCTCAAATGAATACAGGATTGGATTTACTGTGATCACGAAAGCGATGATCTCTAACATGCTTAACTATCCGAATCCTTTCAGTACTTCGACTGCTTTCGTATTTACTATTACGGGAAGTGAGATTCCGCAGAATATGAAAGTGCAGATATTAACTGTTACGGGTAAGATCGTGAGGGAAGTGACGAAGGAAGAGCTTGGCCCGCTACACATCGGCAGAAACATTACGGAGTTCAAATGGGATGGCACGGACCAGTTCGGACAGAAACTTGGTAATGGAGTATACCTCTACAGGTTTGTTACTACGTTGAATGGTAAACGTCTTGAGAAATACAAAGCTAAAGGTGACAATACAGATATGTACTTTAACAACGGTTATGGAAAAATGTATCTAATGCGATAGATTTGCGCTGAGACTGCAGCAATGAAAATATCAAAAGGTATAGGCCCTAAAGTTCTGAAAACAGCTCTTTATGGTCTATTCCTTTTTTTTGTGGTATTTATTCTTCTTGAGATCTTCCTGAGGGTATACGATCCTTTCAAATTCCGGATCCAGACGAACGGCATCACACTTCCCGCCAACCAGACCACGTTCATAAAAAATACACTCAATCCTGATCTCGATTCGCTTATTGTCAATACGAAAAATTCAATCGGATTGAGAGGGCCGGATACAACAATAGGATATTCGAACCAGCTTTCGATCATAACTGTTGGGGGGAGCGCCACCAGGTGTCATTTTCTTAGTGACAATAAAACGTGGCCATTCCTCCTCGGGGAGTATTTAAAAAAAGATTTTCCTGATATCTGGGTCAACAATGCAGGATTCGATGGGCAAAGTACATTCGGGCACCAGGTTTTGCTTGAGAAATATCTCGTCAGGCTACATCCAAAGGTGATTACCTTTCTCACAGGCGTAAACGATATACAGTCGGATGGTCCATCATTTTTTGATAAGATATATATTAAAAACGCATATCCCAGCTTTGTACAATACATATACAACAACAGCGAAGTGATCTATACCGTGGTAAATATTATCAGGGGAGGAAGAACTCCGAAATTCGATAATACAACACAGGAATTGAAAATGCCGGGTTACCAGGGCGAACTCATAATGACCCGTGACGAAATCAATGAACGCTTGCGAAGCCAGGAGAAATACGTAGAAAGTTATAAACAACGCCTGGTCCGGCTTGCAGAGACATGCTTACAAAATAATATACTGCCAGTGTTTATTACTCAGCCATGTTTGTATGGCTATGGCAGGGACAGCATAACCGGCGCCAACCTTGCAACAGCCAAATTAGAGGATGGCATGAACGGGGAATTGCTGTTGGATATACTTCAGTTATACAATGGAAAGATGAAAGAGGTTAGCATAAATAAAAAAATCCCCTGTATTGACCTGGCTGAACTGATGCCAAAAAACAGTTTATACTATTATGACCAAACGCACTTTACAAACGAAGGCGCTGAACTGGTAGCCCGGCTTCTTCAAGAGAAATTTAAGGATATACTCGGAAGATATTAACTTCAGCAAAAGGATTGCAAGGAAATGAAAATGCTTCGGAAAACGATCAAAGCAATCGTTGTTATCGTATTGCTTAAAGTAATAATGCTCATCTTCGACTGGTATTCACCGGCGAGTTCAATTTTCCACAGGCAATTTTTATTCTCACTTCAACTGCTTGTAATTGTTTGGTTACTGTTGAGTCTTCTGCTTTTTATACTAAAAAAAGAAAAATCATGGGTTGCAAGATTTTTACCTGCATTGATTGTAATGGTTGTTCTTGCTACTGATGTTTTATTCAGTTTCTGGATGGGAGCGCCTGCAAAGATCCCCGGTTTTTTAAAGAAAGAATTTAAATATCACTATGTTTATTTTGAGCGGAATGTAATGGAATACGAGCCTTGTTCCATTTTTGACAGCGCGTATTCATACAAATTGATGCCCGGCCTGGCATTTACATTCGGAAATATAGAATACAAAAATAGTTATGTAGTAAACAGTGAATCGTTGAGAGATGAGGAAGCAGCAATTTCAGGACCCCAGATCATTTGTGCAGGAAATTCATTTACACTGGGAATTGGTGTTGATAAGAACCAGGATTTTCCGGGCTTGTTAGGAGTGAAAACTGGTAAAACAGTTTTGAACGCAGGCAATTCAGGGTATGGTACACCAAGGCAGCTGAAAAGAGTAGTGAATACAGACACCTCTTTTCTGCAGTATATTGTAATACAGTATTCAAAATATGATGTGTATGAAAATGAAGCGTTTGTTAAAAGAAATGATTTTCTTCCCGTAAAATCCAACAGCGACTACAAGAAAGCAGTGAAAGAATACAGGTGGAGAAAGGAATATTTTCCCGGTAAGTATGCAATAACGATCTGCTATGATTTTTTGAAAACTATGGTTAATAAAGTGAGGACTCAAAAATATAATTTATCTAACGATGCAACTGCTTCAGCGGATTATTTTCTTAAGGCGATTGACAAATATAAACTGCAAAACAATTTAAAGATCATTGTTACAGAAATCAATGATTATAAAGACATGAACAGTGGCTTCCTTCCTGCTATCGACTCCCTCCTGCAGAAACAGGAATTTTCACATTTGAAAAACATGGTCAGAACCGTTAATGTTTCAGATGTGCTTACACCAGCTGACTATTATATTATCGATCCGCATCTTCGTCTGTCCGGATATGAAAAGATTGCAGGAAAGATCTCAGGAGTGATCGGCCAGGATTCAGTTTCTCAGCATAACCCGCAGTGAATCGTATAATATTTGCCCGGTTTTTTCTGCTCCTTCATTGGTAAAATGCACGAGGTCGTAAAAGTATTCACTGCTTTTCGGAAGCAGGTGTGCCAGGTCGATCAGTGGAATTTGTTTTTGTTTGGCAATTTGCCGGGTACCATCATTGTATTTTTCGAGCATGGTCCACCACAACTTTCCGTTTTCATTTTCTTTTACCTTAAAAGTTTCAAGTGAAATATTGGTGACAGGATCTGATCCTTTTCCTGCCAGGCATGGCTGTGTAATTAATACGGGTTTAATATTGTTGGAAACACAAAGACCGACGATGGTATCGAGCCGGTCCTGGTAATGCTTCACCCACTCATTTTCATTTTTGAGATAATCCGAGATGGCGGAATCAGACAGCAATAAAGAATCAGTATGTTTAAGATCTATATAGGTATCTGTGAGATTTTTTGTTTTCGCTGCCCTTGTCCTGGTGAGGTTCAGAATTACATTGCAGAGCTCGGAGTTACGTGCGATAACAACAAACAGTGATTCAGTTCCTGTATCAATTTTTGTGCGCCTGATGTCATTGGCGCCTGCAAGGATCAATACATATTTCGGGTGCAGGGGAATGATGTGCTCTTTGATCAATGCAATGTGCCCGAAGGAAGAATGGCCGGCAATTCCTGCATTATTCATCCAGATATCAGGGTAATCGTTACGGAGTTTAAGGTTCAGTACATCGGTCCAGGTATTTCCATCGTTCAGGTAAGCACATTCTGTTGCACTTCCGCCGATGGTTATGATGCTCAATTTACTGTTAAAATCAGCTGGCATTTCCGGTCCCCTGAAGCCTAACCTGTTTTTAGTGTGAACTATAGTTTTGTCTAGAACGGGAATATTTGAATTGTCGACAATATATTTTTTATTGGATTCAAGAATGATATGATCACCTTTAACGCGGAAGTGAAAAGGATTATAAATGCGTAGCGCAAGTTCGAGAAGAATTACAACAGAAATGAAAAGGTAAACTGTATAAAGTATAGTTTTCTTCATCTCTGACTATATTGCAATATTATATTTTAAATCCCGGAATCTAAAATGGACGCCAGGCATACTGATCTTTATAAAAATAAGATAGTTGTACTTGTTGCATTTACCGGCATATCCCTGCTGCTCTTCTCATCTTCTACAGCAAGAATATTTTTGTCCGATGATTACTGCACGCTGCACTATATCGTTGCCAACAACAGTATTCTCCTGCCATCTTTTTTCAGGCCTCTCGGCGACCTTACTTTAAAATGGACATATCAGCTTGCAGGTTTGGATCCATTTTATTTTTACCTGGTAAATATTTTACTCCATGCTGTGAACAGTTACCTGGTATATCTCTTCTGCCTGAAGTGGTTTGAGCATGAAAACCGTGTGCATTTATTTGCCATTATTGCAGGATTGGTTTTCCTTACCTATCCATCACACGCCGAAGCGATATTCTGGGCCATCGGAAGGGGTATTTCGCTGGCTACTTTTTTTTCATTGCTGGCAATGATCACATTCGTGAGCAGAATGAGTATTACAGCCAGGTATATTCTCGTTTGCCTGTTATACTTTATGGCGATGGCCTGTTATGAAAGCGCAGTAACGCTGCCGTTCGTTTTGTTTGCGATGTTAGGTACATCATCACGCCGCCGTAATTTTATCTGGACTTTATTATTGCTGGCGACTTTGTTTATCCATATTTTCCTGAGATATCAATTCACGGGAGGTGTGTGGCAGGCGTATAATGGAATAATATTGTCGAGAGATATCATTCAATACCTGTCAGCATTTATCAAGATCGTTCTGCGGCTTTTCATCCCGCCTTTCAATCAACCTTTACTATTTACTATTTCCGGGATCATTGCACTGATTACTGTTTTCATGATCATTTTCCGGAACAGGAAAAAATTTGAAACGGACGGCATCTTTATAAGAACAATTTTATTTGTGATTACAGGATTAGTGGCAACGATTCTTGTATCGATATCATTTGGAATGAGCACAAGAACTTCAGAAGGAGACAGGCTGATGTACCTGCCATCTGTATTTTATGCAATTCTTATTTCGCTTTTGATTGTGAGACTGGCCACATCAATCAGGACGATTGCTCTTGCAACTTTTTTGTTGCTGGCTTTTCAGATCGTTTTTTTAATGATCAACCAGCATAACTGGATACGTGCATCTGCGTATGCCATGAAAGTGATCAATGTCATCAGCGCTCATAGACAAAGGCCATTATATATTATCAATCTCCCCTCAGATAATAATGGTGCGTATGTTTTCAGGAACTGTTTGCCGGAAGCATTGATGCATTATCAAATCGACACTGCCGGGGTGAAAGTTTTGAATATTATTCAGTCTACTGAGCTCGAAAAGATGAAAACATTGATCGTTCCTGATATACAGGGTGAGAATTTTTTTATATGGCCGTCTGCTTTGCTTGTGGTGAAAAGCGGTATTGTGATGTCGGTTAATGGAGATACAACCCAAAGCAGAATTCCAGTAAGTTCTTTTCTATTCTGGAATAAAGAAGATCTTGTACCATTATCTCCTTAAAATTATTTCAGCTCAAGGTGACGTTGGATATATTTCCCGATAACATCAAATTCAAGATTTACGGTGCTGTTAATTTTAACTTCCTTCATATTGGTATGTTCGAAAGTAAATGGAATGATCGCTACCGTGAACTCGTTTTGTGTAACATTATAACAGGTCAGGCTGATACCATTAATGCATATGGAGCCTTTTTCAATGATAAGTGAAGAAAAGGGGAGGGGAAAGCTGAAACGGTATTCGGTGCTTCCATTTTTAGGGAGTATTTCCACACAGGTACCTTTAGTGTCTACATGACCCTGTACCAGGTGGCCGTCGAGGCGGCTATTTATCTGCATACACCTTTCAAGATTTATGGTGTCACCCACCAGCCAGTTACCGAGGTTGGTCTTTTTCAGGGTTTCATCGACAGCAGTTATGCGGTGCTGGTGGTCGGTAACCTGTTCTATGGTAAGGCAGGCTCCGTTATGGGAAAGGCTTTGGTCGGGCTTCAGATCACGGGAAATCGGTGAGGAAATCCAGAATATCCTTCCTGAACCCTCATCCGCAATAGATTCCACACGGCCAAGGGCCTCAATTATGCCTGTAAACATGCCTACAAAAATGAAGATATTTTGATAAAACTTATTATCTTTGCAATCCTGAAAAAAATTAAAAGAGGTAAATAACTATGTTGATTATTGATTCCAAAGATTGCGAAAATATTGACAAGGCGCTGAAAAAGTACAAGAAGAAGTTCGAAAAGGCTAAGATCCTGTTGCAGTTAAGGGAGCGTCAGTCATTCACCAAGCCGTCGGTAAAACGTCGTGGTGAGGTGCTTAAAGCGATCTACAAGCAGAAAGTTGCTACCGGAGAAATAGAGTCATAAACAACTCCATAATAATAAATTATATAGGCTACCATATGGTGGCCTTTTTGTTTTGCGGGTGTTATAGATAGTGGTAAATTCACCGTGCATTTATGCAGCCAATCCTTTCATCCGAAATTTCCGCTTTTACAGACCACCTTAAATTCGAAAAAAGGTATTCGGTCTATACCGTAAGGTCATATCACGACGATCTCATCCAGTTCAGTGATTACGTAGCTTCAGCATTTGGTGATACGGCAATTGACGAGATCAGTCCGGCCATCATCAGGAGCTGGCTGGCTACTTTAAAAAATGATGGGTTAAGCTCGAGGAGCATTACCCGGAAGATCTCCACCTTAAAATCATTCTTCAAATTCATTATCCGGTCGGGCAACCTGAAAAAGAACCCTTTGGGTAGTATCGTATCCCCGAAGGTGTCGAAGAGGCTGCCTTCTTTTGTCGATGAAAAGGACATGGACACGCTATTCAGGCATGTTGAGTTCGACGACAACTGGAACGGTTATACCGGAAGGCTGGCGATGGGGATGTTGTATGAACTTGGGCTTAGGTTGTCGGAGCTGGTAAACTGCAGGGAATCCCAGGTTGACGTTGCCAACCGGCATATCAAGATACTGGGAAAAGGGAATAAGGAGCGGATCATACCGGTAAATGCAAAGTTGCTGACACAGATAAAAGAATATATTAGGAAAAAACCTGCTGAGTTTGAAAAATTTGATAGCAAGATCCTGCTGGTGAATGACAAGGGTAAGAAGTTATATCCAAAGTTCATTTACAGGCTAACGACAAAGTATCTTCCTGAGGTTACAACGGTTAAAAAGAAAAGCCCACATATATTAAGGCACAGTTTTGCCACTCACCTGATGAATAATGGAGCGGAATTAAATGCGGTTAAGGAACTGCTGGGACATTCGAGCCTTGCGGCCACGCAGGTGTATACCCACAATACGATAGAAAAACTTAAGAATGTCCATAAAAAGGCTCATCCCCGTGGCTAGAATATAGAGGTGTTAGAAAACAGAATCAAATGGCACTCCTATACTCTTTAAAACTTCCGGAAAACATCTAGTATACTTAAACAGTATACAGGCAGTGTTGAAGCAGTTAACGGGAAGAGTACACTGAAAGCAACAGTGTATGATCCTGGAAAATTGCTGTTGTTAAACCCCAAAAAAATGGGTTCCAAAATTGGAAAAAATCGCCTTCATGTCGTATCTTCATAAGCCCCACACAGAAGTTCTTTTCAATATTGTTTCACTGTTTAAAATAAGCGATGCTATGAACGTAAACATTCAAACTGTGAGGTTCAGTCCGGACGTAAAACTAACAGCGTATGTTAACCGCAAGCTGGACAAACTTCAAACTTTCCATGACAGAATAATTAAAGTAGATGTATACCTTAAATTAGACAATGTTGTACACACGATTAAAGATAAAGTTGCTGAGATCAGGGTACATATACCGAGGTACCAGTTCTTTGTAAAGAGTTCATCAAAATCATTTGAAGAGTCATTCGACAGTGCACTTGAATCACTCGTCACCCAGATAAAAAGAAAAAAAGAAAAGCAAGTTGCATAAGTAATATAAAACCTCCGCCAGGAGGTTTTTTTATTTTAACAGGGCTGGTTAAAAATTTCTTTTTCAAAATTTTTCGATTTAACAAATTCGTTTACCTTTGCCTTCCCAAAAAATACGGGTAACTGTATTTTTATGGGACGATCTTTAAATATTTGGAGTTCAATTTTTTACCATAATGAAAAATTGCCAGAGTAGCTCAGTTGGTAGAGCAGCTGATTTGTAATCAGCTGGTCGGGGGTTCGAGTCCCTTCTCTGGCTCAAGTGAAGGGCAAGTAGCCAAGTGGCCAACGGCAACAGACTGTAAATCTGTCCTCTTCGGAGTTCGGTGGTTCGAATCCATCCTTGCCCACTGAGACCCCGAAGTTTATACCAGGGGGGTCTGAGGCCATTGAAGCTTAGGCTGAGGTGGTCAAAAGTTCTTTTAAATATGTAATAACGCGGGAGTAGCTCAGTTGGTAGAGCGACAGCCTTCCAAGCTGTAGGTCGCGGGTTCGAACCTCGTCTCCCGCTCTTTCAAGTGAAGCTGCTGCTGAGTTTATGCCGTTGTAGCTCAGTGGTAGAGCACTTCCTTGGTAGGGAAGAGGTCGTGAGTTCGATCCTCACTAACGGCTCTGAAAACCGGATTAATTAACGAAGAGAAAGGAATATATATCAATAACACCCACTATTAAAAACACATATAATGTCAAAAGAGACTTTTAAGAGGGACAAACCACACGTTAACGTTGGTACCATTGGTCACGTTGACCACGGAAAAACTACTTTGACTGCCGCCATCACCAGCATTCTTGCTTCAAGAGGTATGGCTACAGCAAAAAAATATGATGAAATTGATGCTGCTCCCGAAGAAAAGGAGAGAGGTATCACTATCAATACCGCTCACGTTGAGTACCAAACGAAAAATCGTCACTACGCTCACGTGGACTGTCCTGGTCACGCTGACTATGTGAAAAACATGATCACAGGTGCTGCCCAGATGGACGGTGCTATCCTTGTTGTGGCTGCGACAGATGGTCCGATGCCGCAAACAAAAGAGCATATCCTTCTTGCACGCCAGGTAGGTGTACCGCGCATCGTGGTATTCATGAACAAAGTTGACCTTGTTGATGATGCTGAGCTGCTCGAACTGGTTGAAATGGAAATCCGCGAACTCCTTACATCATATGGATTCGACGGCGACAATACACCGATCATCAAGGGATCTGCTACAGGCGCCCTGGCCGGTGAAGAAAAATGGGTGAAAGCAATCGATGAGCTGATGGATGCAGTTGACAGCTACATTCCATTGCCTCCGCGCCCGGTTGACCAGCCGTTCCTGATGAGCGTTGAAGACGTATTCTCTATTACAGGTCGTGGTACAGTTGCTACAGGCCGTATCGAGAGAGGACGTATCAAAGTGGGTGAAGCGATCGAAATAGTTGGACTGCAGGATGCTCCCCTTGGATCTACCGTTACAGGCGTTGAAATGTTCAGAAAGCTCCTCGATCAGGGTGAAGCTGGTGATAACGCAGGCCTTCTGCTCCGTGGTATTGAAAAGAACCAGATCCGCAGAGGTATGGTACTTTGCAAACCGGGCTCTATCACTCCTCATACTGAGTTCAAAGGTGAAGTTTACGTGTTGAGCAAAGAAGAAGGTGGACGTCATACTCCTTTCTTTAATAAATATCGTCCTCAGTTCTACTTCCGTACAACAGACGTTACAGGAGAAGTTGAATTGAATGCAGGTACTGAAATGGTAATGCCTGGTGACAACACCAACCTTACCGTTAAGCTGATCCAGCCTATCGCAATGGAGAAAGGACTTAAGTTCGCTATCCGTGAAGGTGGCCGCACAGTTGGTGCAGGACAGGTTACTGAAATTCTGAAATAGGTAGCCCCCGCCTGAGCATAAACCGCAGGGTTTTGACAAAGGCTTTACACTGGATTATCTATATTTGTAAATATTTCTAAAAGCTGTTTCGCTCGCTGCGGAATAGCTTTTAGCCTTTTAGCCGCCATGGTGTGGCTCGGCAGGCGAGATTATAAGAAGTAATACGGGAAGAGCTGATTTTTTCGAAATAGTGATTTCCGGTATTGAATACGGGCATAGTTCAATGGTAGAATAGAGGTCTCCAAAACCTTTGATCAGGGTTCGAATCCTTGTGCCCGTGCAGCGTAATTAAAGTATAAAAAATTTAGGAATGAACAAGGTAACAACATATTTCAGGGAATCGTATAAGGAACTGCTTGAGAAAGTGAGCTGGCCGAGCTGGACACAGTTACAGCAGTCAACACTTATCGTTCTGGTGGCCACACTGCTGATCACGGGTATCGTGTGGGCAATGGACTTAGTGGCGCAATCGGGACTGAAATTAATATATTCATTCTTTGCATAATGGAAAATCAAACAATACAACAAGAACCTGCCGTTCCGCAGAAAGAGACTAAATGGTATGTGCTACGTGTTGTGAGTGGCAAGGAACGCAAAGTGAAAGAATATCTTGATAAAGAGATTTCACGGGGCGGATGGGGAGAAGTGGTGAAACAGGTATTCCTTCCGGTTGAGAAAGTGTACAAAGTGCAGAACGGAAAGAAAGTAATGCGCGAAAGAAATTATTATCCGGGTTACGTGATGATAGAAGTGATAGAGGGAAAATTATCAGATGATCTCCGCGACGCCATTAAAAATACCACGAACGTTATTCATTTTCTTGGAAAAGAAGATCCTATTGCATTGCGTAAAGCGGAAGTAAATAAGATGCTTGGCAAGATGGATGAAATGGCTGAAGCCGGTGGTGTAAGTATGAGTGAGCCGTTCATTGTTGGTGAAACTATCAAGATCATCGAAGGACCATTCAATGATTTCAATGGCATCATCGAAGAAGTTAATGATGAAAAGAAGAAACTTAAGGTTACAGTAAAAATATTCGGCCGTTCAACTCCTGTGGAGCTGAACTACATGCAGGTTGAAAAACTTGCGTAGTGAAAGAATAGCCGGGTATCGTAGAGAGCGATACTTAAAAAGAAAAAGCCTCCGGATAATTTACGGAGGCTTTTTCCATATTGATAACAACGTCTAACCATTTTCATTTGTTCCACCTGTATCTGACATCGGCATATCGCTTCCTGATGGTTCACTCATTGGCATTGAGCTTCCATTATCTGAAGAAGCGGGTTTTGATGCAGGTTTTGGACGGCTTGGGCTTTTAGCTTTTTTGGGAGCTGCTTTTTTCGCGGCCTTTTTTGGAGCTGCTTTTTTAGCGGCCTTTTTAGGAGCTGCTTTTTTAGCCGCTTTTTTAGCTGATTTTTTGGCTGCTTTTTTGGCTGCTTTTTTCTTTGGAGCTGATCTACGTGCTGCTTTTTTAGCACCGCTTTTGCGGGCACCTCTTTTGGCCGATTTTTTAGGTGCTGCTTTTTTAGCTTTTTTTGCTGCTTTTTTCTTGCCGCCTTTTTTAGCTGCTGATTTGCGGGCTCCGCCGGCTCTTCTGCTTGATGATTTTTTTGCGGCTTTTTTAGCAGTCTTTTTCTTTGCTTTGGCCATAGGTGAATGTGTTTTTGTTATTGGTAAATTTAATTGCGTTAGTAAAACATAAACTTAAGTAAAAGCTACGTAGAATAATTTAAAAAATAAAAATCTTATAAAATAATTTCATTATCTTTGCGGCCCCCAAATAAGAAGTCGAATTCTTTTTAGGATTGGGAGTTCCGGTTAAATGCCGGAACGTTAACACCAAAAAATAAGAAATATGGCAAAAGAAATCAGCGGCTTTGTTAAGCTGCAGGTAAAGGGAGGTCAGGCAAACCCCGCCCCCCCGGTAGGTCCGGCGCTCGGTTCAAAGGGTGTGAACATTATGGAATTCTGTAAGCAGTTCAACGCCCGCACTCAGGATAAACCCGGCAAAGTTCTTCCGGTACTCATCACCGTTTATTCAGACAAGTCTTTCGATTTTATCATCAAAACAGCTCCGGCTGCAGTTCAGTTGCTTGAAGCTGCCAAGTTGCAGAGTGGTTCTAAAGAACCTAACCGCAGCAAGGTGGGTAAAGTAAACTGGTCGCAGGTAGAAGTGATCGCCAAAGACAAAATGAGCGATCTCAACTGCTTTACTGTGGAAAGCGCCATGAAAATGGTTGCAGGTACTGCACGCAGCATGGGCATCACCGTTGACGGTAATGCACCGTGGGACAAAAACTAAAATTGTTAAGGATAAAATTGAACGACAATGAAACTTCCTAAAAAAAGAAAAGCGGTAGAATCCAGGGTTGACAAAAACAAGATGTATTCCCTTAAAGAAGCATCTACTCTTGTTAAGGATGTGAACACAACTAAGTTTGACGCATCCGTGGATTTGCATATTCGCCTCGGCGTTGACCCCAAAAAAGCCGACCAGGCTATCAGGGGAACAGTAAACCTTCCTCATGGAACCGGTAAAACAAAAAGAGTTCTTGTGCTATGCACTCCTGATAAGGAAGCAGAAGCAAAAGCTGCAGGTGCAGACTATGTAGGACTTGATGAATATGTTCAGAAGATCGAAGGCGGATGGGTTGATGTAGACGTTATCGTGGCTACACCATCTGTTATGCCTAAAATTGGTAAGCTGGGTAAAATACTCGGTCCCCGTAACCTTATGCCTAACCCCAAAACAGGAACAGTTACCAATGATGTAGCTGCGGCTGTAAACGAGGTTAAGGGTGGTAAAATAGCATTCAAGGTAGATAAGGCAGGAATTATACACGCATCTATCGGACGTGTAAGCTTTACGCCTGAAAAGATCACCGAGAACAGCCATGAACTGATCAATGCTATCGTCAGGGCAAAACCTTCCTCAGCAAAAGGTACTTACCTGAGAAGTGTTTTCATGGCAAGCTCAATGAGCCCGGGAATCGCTGTTGATACCAAATCATTAATGAACTGATCAAACTATTAGTCATGACCAAGCAAGAAAAAAATGAAGTGATTGATGTGCTGAAGGAGAAATTCGAACAGTACAACAATTTTTATATAACGAATACAGAATCGCTTACAGTGGCGCAGATCAATAAGCTCCGCGGTATTTGTTTCAGCCGGAAAGTTGAAATGAAGGTGGCGAAGAACACACTCATCAAAAAAGCGCTTGAATCTATCAACAACGAACGCTTTTCAAATGTATATGAATCACTGCATGGCGTAACAGCCCTGCTGTTCTCTGAAAATCCGAAAGAACCTGCGCTGATCATCTCCAACTTCCGTAAGGATGGAAAGGATGCAGAAAGACCAGTTCTAAAGGCAGCGTTCATCGATGGTGATGTGTATGCCGGCGACAACCAGCTGAAAGCACTTACCACACTGAAGAGCAAGAACGACCTCATCGGCGAGATCATCGGATTGCTGCAGTCTCCTGCGAAAAACGTTATCAGCGCACTTAACGCGGGTAACAAGCTTGCGGCACTGGTGAAAGCGCTTGAAGAAAGGGCAGCGAAGAATTAAGAAGTGAACCGTGAAGCGTGAGTGAATTAACGCATCACGCCTCCCGACAAAAAATAAAAAGCCTGGCACGGAAGGCTATAAATCCCGGGCAATTTTTTTAAACCATCCGACGGATCCGCCATTAGCGGGCGTGAAGCCGGAAAAAATTACAAAATCATGGCAGACTTAAAAGCATTTGCAGAACAGCTGGTAAACCTGACTGTTAAAGAAGTAAACGAATTAGCAACAATCCTTAAGGAAGAGTACGGTATCGAACCAGCTGCTGCAGCTGTAGCCGTTGCTGGTCCTGCTGCAGGTGGCGCTGCCCCTGCTGCTGAGGAAAAAACTTCATTCAACGTAATTCTGAAAAGCGGTGGAGCTAACAAGCTCAATGTGGTAAAGATCGTTAAGGATCTTACAGGACTCGGACTGAAAGAAGCTAAGGACCTCGTAGACCAGTCTCCAAAACCAATCAAGGAAGGTGTTAGCAAAGCTGACGCTGACGCGATGGTTGCCAAGCTTAAGGAAGCCGGTGCTGATGTAGAGATCCAGTAAGGTCCTGCATCTTAACGTATAATTAAACCCCGGAATTTCTCCGGGGTTTTTTTGCTAAAAAGCATAAAATCCTTACCTTTGCCGTCCAAATTTCACAAAAAAATTGTAGACGTAAGTTATCAACGATCGTAATAACATAGCTTACTGAATTGTATTACAGGGAATTAGTTACTGGTTCTCGTGTGATATTTTTTTGTCTATATAGGGTTTGTCGTTCGAACAATTAAACCGGCTTTAAAACATATGTCTTCAACCAAATTGCAAAACAGGGTCAACTTCGGAAAAACCAAGAATCTCGCAGAAGCACCTGACCTACTTGAAGTCCAGATCCAGTCGTTCAAAGAATTCTTTCAGTTAGAAACTACTCCGGACAAGAGAAATATTGAAGGGTTGTTCAAGGTGTTCAAGGAAAACTTTCCTATCACCGATACCCGCAACATATTCATGCTGGAATTTCTTGACTACTTCATAGATCCTCCCCGCTACACCATTGAAGAATGTATGGAGCGCGGATTAACCTATGCGGTTCCTCTTAAAGCTAAGCTCAGGCTCAGCTGTAATGATGAAGAACATGTAGACTTCCAGACCATCGTTCAGGATGTGTTCCTCGGTAACATTCCTTACATGACACCAAGAGGAACATTCGTGATCAATGGTGCGGAACGCGTAGTTGTGTCTCAGCTGCACCGTTCACCAGGAGTATTCTTCGGACAGTCCATTCACCCGAATGGTACTAAGATCTATTCTGCCCGCGTGATCCCTTTCAAAGGAGCGTGGATGGAGTTCGCTACAGACATCAACAATGTGATGTACGCGTACATCGACCGCAAGAAGAAATTCCCCGTAACCACACTCCTCCGTTCAATAGGATTTGAAACAGACAAGGATATCCTTGAGCTGTTTGGCATGGCCGATGAAGTGAAAGCAGAAAAGAAAGCTCTTACAAAATTCATTGGTAAACGCCTTGCTGCCCGCGTTCTCAGAACATGGGTGGAAGACTTTGTTGATGAAGACACGGGTGAAGTTGTATCTATCGAACGTAACGAGATCGTTCTTGAACGCGACACTGTTCTTGATGAAGAAGCTATCGAAATGGTCTCTGAAATGGATGTGAAGAGCGTTTTCATCCAGAAAGAAGATGTGGGAGGCGACTATGCGATCATCTACAATACACTTAACAAGGATACTTCCAACTCAGAACTGGAAGCAGTTCAGCACATCTACCGCCAGCTGCGCGGCGCCGATGCACCGGACAACGAAACAGCAAGAGGCATTATCGATAAACTCTTCTTCAGCGACAAGCGCTATGACCTCGGTGAAGTAGGACGTTACAAGATCAACCGCAAGCTGAACCTGAACTATCCGATCGAACAGAAAACATTAACAAAAGAAGATATTATCGAGATCATCAAATACCTCGTGCGCCTTACAAACGGTAAAGCGGAAATTGATGACATCGATCACCTGAGCAACCGTCGCGTACGTACTGTGGGCGAACAGTTGTATGCTCAGTTCGGAGTTGGTCTTGCACGTATGGCAAGAACGATCCGCGAAAGAATGAACGTTCGCGATAATGAAGTATTCACTCCCGTTGACCTGATCAACGCGAGAACGCTTTCATCTGTGATCAATTCATTCTTCGGAACATCACAGCTTTCACAGTTCCTCGACCAGACGAACCCGCTTAGTGAGATCACGCACAAGCGTCGTATTTCAGCTCTCGGACCCGGAGGTTTGAGCCGTGAAAGAGCGGGCTTCGAAGTACGTGACGTTCACTATTCACACTATGGACGTCTCTGTACCATTGAAACACCGGAAGGACCGAACATTGGTCTTATCTCCACACTTTGCGTTCACGCAAAGATCAACGAGATGGGCTTTATAGAAACACCTTACCATAAAGTAAATGATGGAAAAGTAGAGTTGAAAAAACTCACATTCCTCAGTGCGGAAGAAGAAGATGTGGCGAAGATAGCCCAGGCAAGTGCTCCTCTTAATGATAAAGGAGAATTTGCTGAGGATAAGGTAAGCTCACGCCAGACTGGTGACTTCCCGATCCTTGAAAGAACTGAAGTTGAATTCATGGACGTTGCTCCTAACCAGATCGTGGGTCTGAGTGCATCGCTTATCCCGTTCCTTGAACATGATGATGCGAACCGTGCGCTGATGGGATCGAACATGCAACGCCAGGCAGTACCGCTGATCCGTCCTGAACAACCCATTGTGGGTACAGGACTCGAAGCCAAAGCTGCACGTGACGCGCGCGTACAGATCCTTTCAGAAGGAGATGGTATTGTTGAATACGTGGATGGTAAAGAGATCCATGTGCGTTACGACAGAACAGAAGCAGACAGGCTTGTGAGCTTTGAAGATGATCTTCAGATCTACAACCTTACCAAGTTCATCAAAACGAACCAGGAAACCTGCATCAATCATAGTCCTGCCGTGAAGAAAGGACAGCGTGTGAAGAAAGGCGATTTCCTTACAGAAGGATATGCAGTACAGAAAGGAGAAGTAGCACTCGGAAGAAACCTGCAGGTGGCATTCATGCCATGGAAGGGTTACAACTTTGAAGATGCGATCGTGATCAATGAGAAAGTGGTGAGCCAGGATCTGTTCACATCTGTACATATTTCAGAATACGAACTGGAAGTTCGCGACACCAAACTTGGTGAAGAAGAACTTACCCCGGATATCCCGAACGTTTCAGAAGAGGCTACCAAAGACCTCGATGAAAATGGTATCATCCGTTTGGGTGCTGCTATCAAGGAAGGAGATATCCTGATCGGTAAGATCACACCAAAAGGTGAAAGCGATCCGACACCTGAAGAAAAATTATTGAGAGCGATATTCGGTGACAAAGCCGGAGACGCTAAAGATGCTTCACTGAAAGCTCCGAACGGAGTGGAAGGTGTAGTGATAGGAAAGAAACTTTTCCAGAGAGCGAAGAAAGACAAGAACGCGAAGATCCGTGAGAAAGCATCACTCGAAAAGCTGGAAAAGATCCATGAAAGAAATGTTGAAGAGCTGAGAGAACTGTTGCTGAACAAACTTCAGACACTTCTGAAAGACAAACCATCTGCCGGTGTTACCAACAACTTCGGTGAGATGCAGATCGGAAAGAGTGCGAAGTTCAATGCGAAGAATCTTTCCACCATCGACTATCAGAACGTTAACCCGCTCGGATGGACAGGTGATGATAAGATCGACAACCAGATCAATACACTTCTTCACAACTTCAACATTAAATACAACGAAGAGCTGGGCCGCTACAAGAGAGAGAAGTTCAACATCTCTATCGGTGATGAATTACCTGCAGGTGTATTGAAACTTGCAAAAGTATATATCGCTGTGAAGAGAAAGCTGAAAGTGGGAGATAAGATGGCAGGCCGTCACGGAAATAAAGGCATCGTTGCGAAGATCGTTCGTGCTGAAGACATGCCGTTCCTTGCAGACGGAACACCGGTTGACATCGTTCTGAATCCATTGGGCGTACCGAGCCGTATGAACCTTGGACAGATCTATGAAACAGTACTCGGATGGGCAGGATTAAAATTAGGGGTGAAGTTCGCGACACCGATTTTCGATGGGGCGACAGTTGAAGAAATTGCAGATCGGATCGCAGAGGCTAACCTGCCAACATTCGGACATACTTACCTGTTCGATGGCGAAACAGGTGAGCAGTTCCACCAGAAAGCGACAGTCGGCGTGATCTACATGATCAAGCTGCATCACATGGTGGATGATAAAATGCATGCACGTTCTATCGGACCATACAGTCTCATCACACAACAACCACTCGGTGGTAAAGCGCAGTTCGGTGGACAGCGTTTCGGTGAAATGGAAGTATGGGCACTCGAAGCATATGGTGCATCAAACATCCTGCAGGAATTGCTTACACTTAAGTCAGATGACATCATCGGTCGCGCGAAAACTTACGAGTCTATCGTGAAAGGCGATAATATTCCAAGAGCCGGTATTCCTGAATCATTCAATGTATTGGTTCATGAATTAAGGGGATTGGGCCTTGATCTGAAATTCGAATAACGTGAGGCGTAAGGCGTGAAGCGTGAAAAATATTCACGCCTCATGCATCATGATTCACGATGAAATGAACAAAATAAAAAATTAGAAATATACCCATGGCAATTAAAAAGGAAAATCGTCCAAGAGCCACATTTTCTAAAATTACTATCGGGCTGGCATCACCTGACTCCATACTGGAACGCAGCTATGGTGAGGTGCTCAAGCCTGAAACAATAAACTATCGTACTTACAAGCCTGAAAGGGATGGTTTATTCTGTGAGCGCATATTCGGTCCTGTTAAAGATTACGAATGTGCCTGCGGCAAATACAAACGTATCCGTTACAAAGGAATAGTGTGCGACCGTTGCGGTGTTGAAGTAACAGAAAAGAAAGTGCGTCGTGAACGCATGGGCCACATCAAACTGGTGGTGCCTATCGTACACATCTGGTATTTCAAGAGCCTTCCGAATAAGATCGGCTATCTACTTGGCATGAGCTCTAAGAAAATGGAGAGCATCGTGTACTATGAAAGATATGTGGTGATACAACCGGGTATCCGTGAAGACAAAAACCTGAAGAGAGGCGATCTTCTTACAGAAGAAGAGTATCTCGAGATCCTGGAGAATCTTCCTAAGGAAAATCAATACCTGCCTGATGATGATCCACAGAAATTCATCGCTAAGATGGGTGCGGAATCAGTGCATGATCTGCTGGCAAGGATCGACCTCGACCAGTTATCGTTCGATCTTCGTAATGCTGCTGCAACTGAAACATCACAGCAGAGAAAAGCAGATGCGTTGAAACGCCTCAGCATCGTGGAATCTTTCCGCGAAGCAAACACAAGAATTACAAACCGTCCTGAATGGATGGTAATGCAATACATTCCTGTTATTCCACCTGAACTCCGTCCGCTCGTTCCCCTGGATGGAGGCCGATTCGCTTCTTCAGATCTTAATGACCTTTACAGAAGAGTGATCATCAGGAACAACAGGTTAAAAAGATTATTAGAGATCAAGGCACCGGAAGTGATCCTGCGTAACGAAAAGCGTATGCTCCAGGAAGCTGTTGACTCACTGTTCGACAACTCAAGGAAATCGAATGCTGTGAAAGCAGAAGGCGGACGTGCATTGAAATCCCTTTCTGATGTGCTTAAAGGAAAACAAGGCCGTTTCCGTCAGAATCTTCTTGGTAAACGTGTGGACTATTCAGGCCGTTCGGTTATCGTTGTGGGTCCTGAATTGAAATTGCATGAATGCGGACTTCCGAAAGACATGGCTGCTGAATTGTTCAAACCATTCATCATCCGCAAGCTTATCGAAAGAGGTATTGTGAAGACCGTTAAGAGCGCAAGAAAATTAGTAGACAAGAAAGAAGCTATCGTTTGGGATATTCTTGAAAATATACTGAAGGGTCACCCCGTTATGTTAAACCGTGCACCGACACTTCACCGGTTATCTATCCAGGCATTCCAGCCTAAACTGATCGAAGGAAAGGCGATACAGCTTCACCCACTGGTGTGTGCTGCGTTCAACGCCGATTTTGATGGTGACCAGATGGCGGTTCACGTTCCATTAAGCAACGCGGCAGTGCTCGAAGCACAGTTGCTGATGCTGGCATCACACAACATTCTTAACCCGCAGAACGGTACACCTATTACTCTTCCTTCGCAGGACATGGTACTTGGACTGTACTACATCACTAAAGGAAAGAAAACCACTCCAACAGAAATAGTTCGTGGTGAAGGAAAACATTTCTACTCTGCGGAAGAAGTGATCATTGCATACAATGAAGGACAGGTTGATCTGCATGCGTGGATCAAAGTGAAGGTTAACGTAAGAAGCAATGATGGTGTGCTGTCTAACAAATTAATTGAAACAACTGTAGGACGTGTAATATTCAACCAGTCGGTTCCGAAAGAAGTAGGATATATCAATGCCCTGCTTACCAAAAAGAACCTCAGGGAAATTATCGGTGATATCATTCATATCACTAACGTTCCGAAGACGGCCAAGTTTTTGGACGACATCAAACAGCTCGGATTCAGAACTGCATTCCAGGGTGGACTGTCGTTCAATATCAATGACCTGATCATTCCATCGATCAAAGACGAAGTGCTTGAAAACGCCAAGGCGGAAGTAGATGAGGTGTGGGATAATTACAACATGGGATTGATCACCAACAATGAACGCTACAACCAGATCGTTGACATCTGGTCGAGGGTGGATACACGTATAACGGAAACGCTCATACGCGAACTGAGTTCAGACAAGCAGGGATTCAACTCTGTTTACATGATGCTTGATTCCGGTGCGCGTGGTTCCAAACAGCAGATCAAACAGCTTTGCGGTATAAGAGGATTGATGGCGAAACCGAGGAAGAGCGGATCAAGCGGAAGTGAGATCATCGAAAACCCGATCCTTTCAAACTTCAAAGGTGGTCTGAATGTATTGGACTACTTCATCTCTACGCACGGTGCGCGTAAAGGTCTTGCAGATACAGCGCTTAAAACAGCGGATGCGGGTTACCTCACACGCCGTCTTGTTGACGTTGCCCAGGATGTGGTGATCACAGAAGAAGATTGCGGAACTCTTCGTGGTATCGCGATCAGTGCATTGAAAGATAATGAAGAAGTGGTTGAACCATTACTGGACAGGATCGTTGGACGTACATCACTCCATAACATCTATAGCCCTACCAGCGATGAAACCATCATCGAGGCAGGTTCAGAAATAACTGAAGAAATAGCAAACATAATTGAAGCAGCAGGAATCGAAACAGTTGAGATCCGTTCAGTGCTTACATGCGAAAGCAAGAGAGGTGTTTGTGTGAAGTGTTATGGTAAGAACCTGGCAACAGGTAACATGGCACAAAGAGGTGATGCTGTGGGGATCATCGCTGCGCAAAGTATCGGTGAACCGGGAACACAGCTTACACTGCGTACATTCCATGTGGGTGGTGTTGCAGGATCAGCTTCAGTAGAATCATCACTCGTCGCCAAATTTGACGGAACTGTTCAGTTCGATGGTTTGCGTACAGTGACCGCTGAAAATAATGAAGGAGACAAGATCCAGGTGGTAATAGGACGTACAGGTGAGCTGAGAATAATTGATGTGAAGAATGACCGTCTCCTGATCACCAACAACGTTCCATACGGTTCAACACTCCTGGTGAAAGATGGACAGGAAGTGAAGAAAGGGGATGTGATCTGCACATGGGATCCGTTCAATAACGTAGTTGTTGCTGAGATCACCGGACACGTGAAATTCGAAAATGTAATTGAAGGCGTAACCTTCAGGGAAGAAGCTGATGAGCAGACAGGTCACCGCGAAAAAGTGGTAATTGAAACAAAAGATAAAACGAAGATCCCTACACTTATCGTTGAAGGTAAAGATGTGAAGATGTATAACCTTCCGGTTGGATCGCACATTGTTGTAGAAGAAAGTGAAGGTGTGAAGGCAGGACAGGTGCTTGTAAAGATTCCGCGTACGCTGCGTATGCAAAGGGATATTACAGGAGGTCTTCCCCGTGTAACTGAATTGTTTGAAGCGAGAAATCCCGGTAACCCGGCGATTGTTTGTGAGATTGACGGTGTAGTATCTTTCGGTGCGATCAAGCGTGGTAACAGGGAAATAGTTGTTGAAGCGAAAGATGGTGTAGTGAAAAAATATCTTGTTCCGCTAACACGCCAGATCCTTGTACAGGATGGTGACTTCATCAAAGCTGGTGCACCACTTAGTGATGGCCAGGTTGCTCCGGGCGACATTCTTTCTATCAAAGGTCCGTTCGCAGTACAGGAATACGTGGTGAATGAGATCCAGGAAGTTTACCGTTTGCAGGGTGTGAAGATCAACGACAAGCACATAGAGGTGATCGTTAGACAGATGATGAAGAAAGTTGAAATTGTTGATCCGGGAGATACAAGGTTCCTCGAAGAAGATCTTGAGGACAGGTTCGACTTCAACGAAGAGAACGATTGGATATTCGATAAGAAAGTTATTGCCGATTCAGGTGAGAGCACCAAGCTCAAAGCTGGCCAGATAGTAAGTCTCCGCGAGATCCGTGAAGAGAATTCAATTCTTCGTCGTTCTGACAAGAAAACTGTTGAATTCCGTGATGCAAATTCAGCTACATCTCATCCGGTGTTGCTGGGTATCACAAAAGCATCTCTCGGTACTCAGAGCTGGATATCTGCTGCATCGTTCCAGGAAACAACGAAAGTATTGTCATCTGCGGCCATACAGGGTAAAACAGATGATATGCTTGGATTGAAAGAGAACGTTATCACCGGGCATCCGATACCTGCAGGTACAGGACTCAGGGAGTTTGACAACATGATCGTAGGAAGTAAAGAAGAATACGAATTGTTGCAGACCACCCGCGAAGCCATGAGTTTCGACGAAGAAGAATAGTAATATTTTAACGATTAAATATTTATCTTACAAGTAGGAAGCTAAACACTTCCTACTTTTTTTTAATATGCGCAATATTTCTACGTACTTAAGCATTCTCGCGCTCGTGGCAGTAGGGTTTCTGTATTACCTTCATTTCAAAGGAGAGAAAAAATCAGTAGCGAACCGTCCAGG
>Ga0207701_10000812_pt1 | contig 33175 bp, 28 predicted proteins | sample KBSSwiSSwithPhiX_FD_184294 | JGI IMG/M metagenome (GOLD analysis project Ga0207701, IMG submission 184294) | Switchgrass rhizosphere bulk soil microbial communities from Kellogg Biological Station, Michigan, USA, with PhiX - S5 (SPAdes) (version 2) | ecosystem: Environmental > Terrestrial >... | reverse complement strand
CTTCGTGCGACAGTCGCTCGTAGTCGGCAAGCTTCTTGACAAAGGCAAGGATGATCGGCACGTCGGTCTTGGTGGCCGGCTGAATTTGGAAGCTCTCCAGTTTCCCGGCGGATGTCATCTCTTTTTCCATAAGCCTTGAGCTTTATCGAATGAAGATGTTGCGAAATAACGTCAGCTTATTTCGCCGCCTCCTTAAGCGCGCGCCAAACCCGCTCGGGTGTCAACGGTAGGTCTGTGATGCGCACGCCGGTAGCACGATCGATCGCGTTACAGACCGAGGGAGCGACTGAGAGAATCCCGCCTTCGGCCATGCCGCGCACTCCAAAGGGCCCCGGGCCATCGCCATTCTCCACGAGCACCGTATGAAACTCTTCCGGTATTTCATCGAACGTCGGGACCCGATAATCGACCAGATTCGGATTGACGAGCTGGCCATTCTCATAAATCAACTCTTCGAAAAAAGTGTGGCCGATTCCCTGCATCGCCGCGCCCTCTTCCTGCGCGACACAATGCTCGGGATGAATCGCCTTTCCGACGTCCGCCACCGAGATAAACTTCTTTAGCTTAACCGCGCCGGTTTCACGATCAATGGCAACTTCCGCCGTCCCCATACCGACTTCCCAAAAAACCGGAAGTTTATTGTCCGTGATCTCCGGTCCCGCTTCGCCGCGGCCGATCATTTCGCCCCCTGAGCCTTTGCCAAAGCGCCGCTCGAATGCTTCGCGGAAGCTCACACGCGCTTCGCCCGCGATCAACGCGCCATCCACGATCTGAATGTGACTCGGTTTTACGCCCAGCATTTGCGCACCGATTTTAATGAACTGCTGCTTCAGATCGCGCGCGGCCTTTTGCACGGCGGTGCCCATGAGAGTTGTCGAACGGCTCGATCCGGTGGAGCTATCATAGGGGGTGACCTTCGTATCAGCGCCGGCGATGCGAAACTGGTCCATGGGCAGGGTCAACTCCTCGGCGGCGATCTGGGTCAGTGTCGTGCGCACGCCCTGTCCCATTTCCGTGCTTCCCGCCGCGATGTTCAGAATCCCATCGGACTGCATGCGGATCATAGCAACGGATACCGGAGTTGCGCCGGCATTCGTGATCGCGCACGCCATTCCGACCGCGGCGTTGTTCTTACTGCGGATTTTTTTCCAGGCGCTCGCACGCACCAAGGTCTTAAGACTCGATGACAGATCAGCATCGATGCCTTTCAACCCCGGCCGTAGCTCCTGTCCCGGCTTCAGCAAGTTTTTCATCCGTAGCTCGGCGGGATCCAGGCCAAGCCTCTGCGCGAGCATTTCGATTTGCGACTCGCCTGCGTAAATCACCTGGGGCGCGCCGATGGCGCGATACGACCCTGCCGATCCGGTATTGGTATAAACTTGATAAGCGTTCGTGCGGATATGCGGGATCCAGTACGGACCGAGTACTCGCGTTGCCGAGCGTGCGGTCACCTGCGGACCGTTATCGTCGTAGCCGCCGGTGTCGAGATAAATTTCCGCTTCGCGCGCCATTAATGTGCCATCTCGCTTCACGCCGGTTTTGATGCGCACGCGAGCGCCGTGGCGGCGCACCGTCACCATCGACTCACCGACCGAATTGCAAATCCGCACAGGCTGCTTGGCCTTACGCGCCAACGCCACCACGAGCGGCTCGAATTTCGTGTATGACTTGCTGCCGTAGCCGCCGCCCAGATAGTTGATGATCATGCGCACTTTTCCCGGCGGCACTTTAAAAATTTTGGCGATGTCGCCACGGACCTGGAAAGGATGCTGCGCCGAAGACCAGACGGTAATTTCGTCGTCCATGCCGTAATGCGCGATGACCGAGTGCGGCTCCATGGCGTAGTGATAGACCATCGGAAATGTAAAAGTGTCCTCGACCACCTCGTCAGAGAGCGCGAACCCCTCTTCGACATCGCCCCGTAGCACCTTTTCGTGCGTGCCGATGTTGCTGCCCTTGTCTCGGTGAATCAGCGGCGCGTCCTTCTTCAGTGCGGCATCGATACCGACGACCGCAGGAAGCTCCTCGTATTTCACCTGAATCAGCGACAACGCTTCTTCCGCAGTTGCCAAGTCCACAGCGGCGACCGCCGCCACCGGCTCGCCAACATAGCGCACCTTGTCGGTCGCGATGACCGGCCGCCCGCTATAAATCAAGTTGAGATCGGCGATGTCGGAAGCGGTCAACACCGCAAGCACGCCGGGCAGGGCTTCGGCTTGGCTCGCGTCGATCGAGACCAGGCGTGCGTGCGGATAAGTGCTACGGAGAATTTTGCCCTGCAGCATTCCGGGGATGGTTAGATCGCCGACAAATTTCGCCTTGCCTGTTACTTTGTCGATGCCATCGACGCGAGGCACGCTATGGCCGACATACTTGAGTTGCCGCTTCGCCATTAAACTCCTGCGCGAAAATTTACGTCGAACCTAACAAAGCAATTTTGGTAGTTCAAGGAACTAGCCGGCATTCAGTACGGTCTGGAATCCCGTAGGCTTCGAAAAACGACCACAGAGGCGCCGTGGACGCCCAGACAAAAAATCTGCGAGCTTTGCTCTCTGTGGTAATCGATTGGGTTTCCGCTGCAGTACGAGTGCTGGGAATACTCGGGCGGTTTCGCTATAAACTGGATATGCATTTCACCTCGGAGCTCATTCCCGGCATACTCGTGCAACGTTACAAACGGTTTCTCGCTGATGTTCGCCTGAGCACCGGTGAGATCGTCACCGCCCATTGCACGAATACCGGCAGCATGCTGGGCTGCAACGAACCCGGCAACGCCGTTTATCTTTCGCGCAGCGAGAGCAAAGGGCGCAAGCTTGCCTATACTTGGGAGATGATTGAAATCCAGCGCAGCTGGGTCGGCATCAACACCTTTCATCCGAATCGTCTCGCCGCCGAAGCCATCGAAACCGGCGTCATCAAAGAACTTCGAGGCTATGAAACCATTCGCCGCGAAGTGAAAGTCGGGTCCCATACTCGGCTCGATCTCTGCTTGGAAGGACGCCATGGCCGCTGCTTCGTCGAGGTCAAAAATGTCACGCTTTGTCTTGGTGGCGTTGCCGCGTTCCCGGATGCGGTGAGCGAGCGCGCCACGAAACACCTGCGCGCGCTCATGCGCCTCAAGCGTTGCGGTAAGCGCGCTGCAGTGCTTTTTATCATTCAGCGCGGCGACTGCGGCTATTTTCGTCCTGCCGACGAAATCGATCCCGAATACGGCCGCTGGCTTCGCCGCGCGGTCAAAGTCGGAGTCGAACCACTGGCCTACGTCGCCCAGGTGACTCCAAAGGGGATTAGAGTCACCGCAAAACTCGAGACCAGGCTTTGAGCCGACGTCGCATTGCGGCGCGCGGACTCATCATGCTAGACAAACAAGGTCTGTTCAGTTCACAGCCGACTGTTGTCCAAGGAGGTGCTCATGATTTCTGCCCAAGATCTGAAAGGCGCGCTGGCAATTTTGCCCACGCCGGCAAAAGAAGGCGCCGATCGTCTCGATGCGGTGAACACCGTGGATCTCGATGAGACGGCGCGCCTGACCGAGAGTCTCGTCCGCGACGGCGCCACGGGGGTCATGGCGCTCGGCACCATGGGAGAATGCGCGACCACAGCGTCAAACGATTATGAAGCCTATGTCGATTGCTTATTACAAACCGTGCGCGGGCGGATTCCGACGTTCGTCGGCGCCACCGCGTTGGGCGGCCATGAAATAGCGCGGCGCATCAAATTCATAAAAGAACGGGGCGCCACCGGCACACTATTGGGCATTCCGATGTGGCAACCAGCCACTCTCGACATGGCGGTGAAGTTTTACGCCGATGTCGCGCAAACATTTCCGGACTTTCCGATCATGGTTTATGCCAACCCACGCGCGTTTCGCTTCGCCTTTGACGCGGATTTCTGGGGACCGATCGCCGCCAAGGCCCCGACCGTCATGTCAGCCAAATTTTCCAGCAAAGCAATTCTAAAGAAAGTGGTCGAGGTCACCCGCGGTCGCGTGAACTTCGTGCCGCCCGTCGGACTCGCCTATGAATTCGCGCAGATTTCGCCGGAAACCCAGACCACCTGTTGGATTCCGTCTGTCGGACCGCAGGTCGCCATCGCTCTGATGAAGGCACTGGCGGCACGCGACGCAGCACAAGCCAAAGCCGTCGCCGATGATATTGCCTGGGCCAATGAACCGCACCACGCGATCACCGGCTCGCAGGAAATTTTCGCGTCCTACAACATTCAGCTCGAAAAAGTATTGATGGCCTCTTCCGGTTACTGCAAAACCGGCCCGATCCGGCCGCCTTACGATGTGATGCCCGATGAATTCCGCAAAGCCGCCACCGAAGGCGGCCAGCGCTACGCCCAATTGCGCGAGAAGTATTCAAAGCTGCTGGGTTAATTGGGTTAGAGGAACAGAAATGAAATTGGACGGTCGAGTCGCGATCATCGTTGGCGGCGCACGGGGTATCGGCGAGGCGATCGCCCGGCTCTTCGCGCAGGAAGGCGCAAGCCTCGTGCTGGTGGATCTGGAAAGAATAAAGCCGCAACTCGACGCGGTCGTGCAAGCGATTCACCAACAGGGCGGCAAGGCGATCGCTGTGACCGGCGATTGCAGCGATGATCGGCAGGTCAATGCCCTCGTGGATGAAACCGTACGCCGCTTCGGCAAAATCGATATCCTGATCAACAGCGCCGGTTTTCGTGGTCCGCTGGTGCCGGTCACCGAGATCAGCGAAAAGGAATTCGACGACGTGATTCTCTACAATCTGAAGCTCGTCTTTTTATGCTGCCGCGCGGTTTTAAAGCAGATGGTTAAACAGAAAAGCGGCAGCATCGTCAGCATCTCCGGTACCGCCGGTCGCGAAGGGATGGCCATGCGTGGCTCGCTGTGCGCCGCCAAGTGGGGCGTTACCGGACTGACGCAGACGATCGCCAAGGAATTCGGCCCCTACGGCATTCGTGCGAACTTAATCTGCCCAGGCGGCATGGACGAGCCGGACTTGCGTGAGATGTATGCACAACGGGCAAAGAATTTAGGCATGACCGTAGAAGCGCATGAAGCGCAAATCCTCGCACTCACTCCTCTGCGCAAATACGCCAAGCACGACGAAGTCGCCAAAGCCGCGCTCTTCCTCGCCTCGGGCGATTCCTCACATACGACCGGAGAATCTCTCAACGTTTCCGGCGGACGATTGATGAGCTGAGCCAGACTAACCTCGTGGTTCGTATCGCGGCGATGTCGAAGATTTTTCGCCCTTACAGAGCCGGTTTCACGCGACACAAGAACGATCGATGCGGCAGGGAGCCGCTGATGGGGTCGGCGAGGTCGGAGCCGATCAGAAGGCTGGGGTTGGCTGAAGCGGCGCTGTACGAATCATAGCCCGGCAGCTCGAGCTCTTTGCACTCCTGCCACCAACCGTGCTGACAGCACACTACGCCGGGCGCGATGGCATCAGTGACCCGCGCTTTCGCGCGCATCGAGCCCCGCGGACTCTCGATAATCATCCATTTCTTATCGGCAATTTCATAACGCGCGGCGGTATCAGGATGTATGTCCGCCGTCGGATCAGGCGAGGCTTTCCGCAGGCTCGGCAAACCGCGCAACTGGCTGTGAATAAACGTCGTAAATTTGGCGTTGGTCAGCACCAGCGGATATTCGCTCGCGACTTCCGGACGGCTGATCGGACTGATCATCGGCTCGATATACTCCGGCAGCGGCGCATATCCGTGTTTGGCGAACACGTGTGAATAAATCGCGACTTTTTTATCAGGCGTATTGAAGCCGCGCGGTTTCCCGCTGGCATCTGTTTTGGAAAATTTTTGATAGTGCGGCGCCACCCTAACCGTCACTCCACCGGGCGAAGCTTTGAGCTGTTCAAGTGAAATGCCCGTCGGCACTAGCTCATATTCGTATGCCGCGTCGATGTCGCCCTGCCAGAATTTCTCGCCCAATCCGAGCCGCTTTGCCAGCTCGAAGATGATCCAAGTATCGGAGCGACGCTCCGTCAATGGCTCGATAACCGCCGGCCGATACTGCACGTGCACTCTCCCCTGCTGGCGATGTTTGAAGTCACTGGAGACGTTCGCCATTTCGAGAAAGCTTGTGGCCGGAAGGACGTAATCGCATAATTCGGCCGTCGGCGTCATGAATAATTCCGCGGCGACCGCGAAGTCCAACGCGCGAAAGGCTTCGCGCGCCCTTTGCGAGTCGCCGGTATTCATCACGGTGTTCGAACCAAAATTCAACAGCGCCTTGACGGGATAGGGGCACTTTTCCAGAATTGCGGTAAACACATCGTAAGCGGCGCAGTTGCCGGGCTTCGCCGGCGGTCCGAGCGGTTTGCGCTCTCGGCCGATTCGCTCGAGCGCTGCTTCGTTGGACAAAAATTCTTTGCCGGAGACGTTGTTAAGCGGCGCCTTTGGAAAAACGACGTTCCCGCCGAAGGCATCGAAATCTCCCAGTAGGGCGTACAAAGTCGCAATCGCGCGACTGGTCTGCGTGGCGTTGGTATGCTGGCCGACGCCGTTATGCATAAACATGCTGACCGGACGATTCGCGGCAAGCAGGTGTGCCGCCGCGCGTACCTTTTCGACGGGTATCCAGGTAATTGCGGCGGATTTTTCCGGAGCAAATTGTGCCGCCAAAGCAGCAAGGCATGCGAATGCCGGCTCGCAAGCGACTCGTTTCCCTTCGCGAGTGGTAATGGTCCGCTCACCGAAAAACGCGAGCGTTGCCGAGTCACGATCATAAGCGCCACTCGCCGCGTCATAGAGCACCGGACAATTCGCGTTCTCGTCCCAGGCGACAAAGCGCGATCGCGAGCCGTCCGACGTCAGATCCGCTTCGGTAAGAGGCGCACTGATATCGCGCCGCATCAGAAAAGTTCCGTTGGTCCACTGGCGCACGAAGCTCTCGTCGAAGAGTCTCTCGTTGATCATCACGTCGATCATCGCCAATGCGAGCGCGCCGTCGGCGCCCGGACGGACCTGCAGAAGAACATCGGCTTGAGCGGCGATGCCGACGCGGCGCGGATCGACGGCAACGATCTTCATGCCGCGCTTTCTCGCGGCGACGATGTCATGCGCGAGGATCAACGATGTCGAGCTCGGGTTATGACCCCAGAGCAAAAAGGCACTGCTATGCGCCACATCTGGCGTTGGAATTTCCACCCCGAAGGTATAAGTGAACCCCGTGTCTTTGTGCCAATTGCAGACGTGAGTTGTGGAGACCCAGTTCGGGCTGCCGAAGCTGTTTAGAAAACGTCCGAGCCAGCGTTCGGCGTCAGACACCGAAGTTCCGCCGCCCGTCCCTTTGGCTAGAGCAACAGAACGCGGCCCGAATTGATCGCGAATGGAAAGCAATCGATGGGCAATTTCGTCGAGCGCTTGTTCCCAACTGATCCTTTGCCATCCGGCATCGGGATCGCTTTTCGGCCTCGTCCTTTTAAGCGGGTGATTTAACCGATCGGGATGGTATACGAGCTCGGGCGCCGCCTTGCCTTTGAGACAAAACACTCCACCGTTCGGATGATCATGGTCAGCTTCGAGCCGAACGACCTTCCCATCGAGAACCGTTGCGATTGTCGCGCAATGCGCCGTGCACAAAGCGCAAAAACCGCGCAACGTTTTCGTGCTCTGAGTGGGATCCAACATTGCGTCCAAAATAACTTAACACTGTGGCGTTTGTCGATGGTCGCGAGAAATCCTTCCGGAAGCGGTGTCTTACGGAATTTACCGCGAATCTGAGTTCGTATGAAATGATAAAAAGGACAACTGTCGATCCTAAAATCGTTCGTGTCAGGATAAATATCCTCGTTCCCGCCAAAACTGCTCGGCCGCCCGATGCAACGGAATTACCAGGGGGCCGTCGGGCGTATCCCGGCACATTCGATCTAGCGGCAGCGGACCGGGTTCCTGCCAGCCGATTCTTTCTTTTCTCGCTTCCAGCGCGGCGCAGACCGAACTGATGACTTCATCGGGCGCGTCAGCATGGGTATAAACCGCGAACCCGCTGAAATCGAGGGTAGGCACATCGTGTTGTAGATTCGGATAGCTCATTCTTGGAATAAGCGCACGGCGTAACCCGAGGCCTTCCAATCGCGCCAGCATCGGCTCCTCTAATGGCAGCACGCGCATACCTGCGCCGGTAGCGGCATTGACCCAGCCGCGCACCGCTTCATCGATCACCATATCGACTTCTCCGCGCGCTACCGCACCGAGCCGGTTACCAGTTTGCGGTAAGCCGTCGTCGTAGCGCACCAGTCCGCCCCATGAGCGGATATCCTCGAGGGAAAAGCCGGCTGTCACCAAGACTTCGTTGAGCACCGGATGAAGCGCATGATCCCTTTGACCGCGCAGCGAAACCCGTAGGGGATAGCGTTGCTCGCGAATATCGCGAAACGACTTGAGACCGGTCCGCACAGTCACGGCAAACGCAAGCTGATCCGGCGACGGAATCACGGTAATGGCGCGCAGCGGAAGCGGGGCGGTGAACGGTCCGGTGCCGCGCGCAGCTAGGGCCAAAAATCCGGCTGGATTGATGATCGCCAACTGCACGTCGCCGCGCGCGACCTGATCGATTGCCGCAGGCCCGTCACTGGCGAACAGCGTAATCGGCCATTCGTCCGCGCCTTGTTGCCGCAAGCTGACGCGTACCTGGCGCTCTTTCCAATTGGTTTGATCAACTAACTCCGACGCGACTTCGAGCACCAATCGCGATCGAATGGTGTCTCTGCCGACCGTGCGATTTGCGTCGCCATCGAAAGTTTTTGTTGTCATGTTTTCATGTGGCTCGCTGTTTTTTCGATGTGCTTCGCGTCCTTTCTACCCATCAACCACAAATCGAGCACGGCGGAGGCGCGGACGCCACAGCGATCAAATGGATTCATCTCTCGAACAATTCTCTCTATATTCTCTGCGCCTCCGCGGTGAAATCGGCCCGGTCAGTCAAATGTCAATATTGCTCGGCCGAGAATCCGTCCATGTTCGAGATCGTCCACTGCCTCGTTGACCTGCTCGAGTTTGTAACGGCTCGTGACGAGTTCATTGAGTTTTAACTTCCCTTCGCGGTACCAGCGAATAAAAGTCGGAAAATCGCGCTCGGGCTTGCAATCTCCGCCGCTGGTGCGCGTGAACGATCGGCTGCCAACGAACAGGTTGGTGTCAAGGTTGGCTTTTGCGTTCGGGGGTGTAATGCCGATGAGCAATGCCATGCCGCCTCGGCTCTTTCCCGAGTAACCGGGCCGGACGGCGCAGAGAATCTGCTCCTGAGTTTCGGGCAATCCTACAGCATCGATGGCGAAGTCCGCGCCTCCTTCAGTGAGATCTTTGATTTTCTCAATGGGATGGATATTTTTCGAATTGATGACATGGGTTGCGCCAAACCGTCGAGAGAACTCGAGCTTCTGATCGCTGACATCGACAGCGATGATCGGATAAGCATCGATGATGGCCGCTGCCGAAATCGCGCACAGGCCGATCCCGCCTGCGCCGATGATCACCACCGATTCTCCGCTCCGAACCTGGAGCGTATTGATGATCGCGCCGGCACCGGTCATCACCGCGCAGCCGATGATCGAAGTCACGTCCGTCGCCGCGTCCGCAGGCAACGGTAAAACGACGCGCTCCTGCGCCAAGGCAAATTCCGCCCATGTCGCTGCCGAGTGCATTACCTCTTTGCCGCGCCAGTCCGCCGCGTATTGTTTCCGATCGTTCAGGGCGTGCATGACCAACGGCTGATTCGTAGTCGAGTTATCTCGATCGACCCAAGTCGTGATGACGTGATCGCCTTCTTTTACACGATTAATATCGCGCCCCTTTGCGACCACGATGCCAGTCGATTCATGTCCCAGAAGCTCGGGCAGGCGATGTCCCGGACGCGCCGGGCGCTGCATCGTGTGTAGCTGCGAATGGCATACGCCGCTCGCAAATAGTTTGATGAGAACCTGATCCGGGCCTGGATCGGGAAACTCGACTTCATCGACGACCAACGGTTTTTTCGGTTCGACGAATATTGCAGCTTTACCTTTGGTGCTCATTATTCGCGCAAGGGGGTTTCCAAAGAACGCCGCGGAAATTTTTTTGATACCACGAAAGAGCGCAGAGCACTCTCGCGGATACCATCATAACTCTAATTTTGCCAAGACGCTTAAAGCGTTGATCGACGGCAAGCAGCTCACGTTGCGAGACAATCGGCGCCCACAAATCGAGCGGCACCAGGGGAGGTGCTACGTTAGAAAACGTAACACCCCCGAAATGGTTTCACCGGAAAATTACTTTGCCAGCGTGCGAACATAACCCAATGCCTGTTTCTGCTCGTCTTTGTTGAGTTTGGAAGCAGGCATTTTGCCGGAACCCTCCGCGATAACCTTTAACAATTGCTCGTCGGATTTCTGCACGGTTTCCTTAGTGGTAATGTTCAGCGCCTTTTCTCCAAGGACTTTGGCCATTGCCGGATTACCTTTGCCGTCTGCGCCGTGACAACCGGTGCATGATTTTTCAAATACCGCCTTGCCACCGGCATCGGCCGCAAATACACCAGCTGTCGAGCTCGTACCGATCCACAGTCCCACGACGATCGCGCTTAGCTTTGCTCTCATGTGTTGCCTTTCTGTTTGAAGCACTTTTGCTCCATCCGAATTTGCTGCAGCGGACAAAAAATTTGGAGCTTGAATCGAAGCCATCACTTGCCGAGCGATCGGACGTAGGCCAGAACATCCGTCTGTTCTTGCTTGCTCAGGTTTTTCCCCGAAGCGGGCATTTTACCCTCCCCTTGGGTGATAACTTTGAGAAGTTCATCGTCTTTTTTGCTCTGCACATCCTTGGTCGTAAGGTTAAGGCCTTTTTCGCCCATAGTTTTCGCCATAGCGGGATTGCCTTTCCCGTCAGCGCCATGACAAGACACACAAAGCTTATCGTAGGTAGCCTTGCCCGCCTTCGCCTCTCCAGCCCAAGCGGGAGCACTGGCTGCGACCATCAAGAGACTTCCCCCAAGCACGATTCGCAGCGCCTTTATAGCATCGACCATTTCGCACCTCCTTATTTATTTGATGACCTCATTTCGATGTTCATTCTACTTAGACGCTCCATTGACCCCGTTCTTTCAGTTTATGAAGATTTTGCCGCCGGGCGGAAAGGATGGCAGTCACGGCACACGCCTTGCGTGTAGTGCGTCGACTTGTCTGGATGACAGGTATAGCACGTTTCGCGTTTGCTCACCGTCCATTGATGCGGAACATGGCACACCGCGCAGTCGGTCGCCGCGTGAGTGGTTTTCAAATGCAGTTCGGCGCGGTTGGGGTGGCACGAACTGCACGCCGTTAGCGGTTTTATCTCTTGCTCCTTCAGATGACAAGTCGCGCAGGGAAGCGAAGCCATTGGTGCATCCGCAGGATGCATATGACAGGTTGTGCACTCGGGTGATAACCCGCGACCGCGCCAGTGGCACTGATTGCAGGAGAGCTGCGCGTGCTTTCCCATCAATGGCCATGGGTGTTTGAACGTTTCTGTCGCCGCCACCTCAGTCGGCTTCGGGAGCGCCGTTTCCTGACCGATGATCGTATGGCAAAGCTGACAATCGCGGCGCAGCACTTTGCCCTCCCGGCTCACGTGATTTCCCTCGTGACAGCGAAAGCAACCCGGATAGAGCGTATGGCCGATATTATCGGGATGGGTGCGCCAATCGACTTTCATCTCAGGAAAAATATTGGTCTGGTAAATCTTTTGCACCTCTCCAATGGCTTTTCTAATCGCCTCGCGTTGGGTTTGATAAATTTGGGGATATTGCTTCAAATAAAAGCTGTCGAGCCCCGTTGCGATACCTTCCCGAGCAGTTTCCTTGCTGGAAAAATTTTGACTCAGTACGCGCACGGATTCTCTCTTGATGTAGGGCAAGCTCGAGTCAATGAGTCCGCTGAGAAGAGCCATGTCGACGGCGCTGTCCGGATCGCGAAAGATATGGCTCGGCCGGTTATGGCAATCGATGCAATCCATGCGCCGTATCTCGAGCTTTTTCAACTGCTCAGCTGTTAGAGAAACCGTACGATCGAAATATTCCGTGACTCGTCCTTGTCTGTCCTTGATCCTGACCCATGGAATTCTTTGGCGCTGCGGATCGCTCGCTCCATACCAGACTTCGTTGCCGATATTCATATGCCAGTGAATGCCGGCGGTAATTCCCGTGGTCGGACTACCGCCGCCGGTGCGGAGCAAGCTGCGGATTTGGCGCACGCTGTTTTTTTCGTCGTGGCCGAAGCGCGTGATAACTTTTAATTGCGCGCCAAAAAACTTTTCCGGCCAATGACACTGCTCGCAAGTCTCCTGTGCTGGACGCAAACTGTGGACCGGTGTCGGCACTGGGCGCGGGTATTTTTGAAACAAGACTGAATAAATTTGATAGGCTCCGGCCAACTTCGAGCGCACGTACCATCCCGCCCCCGACCCCACATGGCACTCGGCGCAAGTTACCCGCGCATGCGGTGACTCCCGATAGGCCGTGTACTCTGGTTCCATGACCGAGTGACAGAGCTCCCCGCAAAAAGTCACGGACTCTGTAAAGTGATAGGCTTGATAACTGACCGTAGAAATGAGGCCCATCAGAAAAATCGATGAAACCACTATAAATAAAAAAGCACCGCGAATTTTCGCGCTGTTAAGATCAATGATGGGATAGCGGGTAACTTCGCCGCCTCTGAGCCGGTGCCGCCGCTCCAAGAAAATACCGGCGGGAATAAGGATTAATCCCACGAGCAGCAGCGCTGGATAAACCATATAAGTGAAAATGCCTAGGTAAGGATTGGATCGCCCGGTGATGGCTTCGATCAGAAACAAAAAGACGATCGATACGCCGCTCAAAACGACCAAACCGGCGCCGATTAAACTCAACGGATGGCGTATTAAATTGCGCACGAGATAACCTTGGTTGCTTTTTGTTTATCTGCGAAGAGTTCGCGGCTCAATTCATTCGGCTTCGCTCGTCTTCGATCCGCTTGCTTCAGCCGTGTCGCTATGGTCGATTCGTTCCCTCACTCGGACTGCAGGGGAGCGCCCGTGCCACCAGGCGGCGTCCATCGGATAGACGTCAGGATCGAAGATAACCCAGTAAAAATGCCAGGCAAAAATCGAGAGCGTCGCTAGCACTGCCTCGTAAAAATGGATTGTGGTGGCGATATCCGTCGCCATTTTGGGCAGGTAACTCAAGCTCAAGTTTTCAAACCAGAGCAGTACCCCGGTGAGCGTCATCACCACCATGCCCCAAATGAACGCCCAGTACTCGATTTTTTCAGCGTAGTTGAACTCGCCACGCTGCGGCGGCTCGGGTTCGAGGCCAAGATTGTAGCGCACCATGTGCCACAAATCGCGCAGGTCCTGCCAGCCGACCTTTTGCTTTTTGAGTCTGTTCCGCCGCTCCTCGCTAAAGCCAAGCTCCAATAAATGCCAAACCAGCGCGGCGATTAACACCAGTGCGGCAAGCCGATGGATAAAACCACGCAGTCCCAACGATGCTTCCCAATGGAGCAGGGGCGCCGCCCACCAACTCTCCGGATAAGTGAGGGAAAAGCCGGAATACGCGAGGATCGGAAAGCTTATCATGGTGAGGCCATGTTGCCAGCGCAACGAGCGTGGCATTCGTTCTGGCGCTTTTTCAGGAACGACGGTTGCAGCGCTGGTAACGGGATATCGAGTCTTGTGGATAAGGTCGAGCGCATTGTGGAGAATCATGAACGTAATAGTGAGGCCGATCACCCATAGATAGACCACACGAATGCCAAAGAGAAGTGGAAAATTGGCGTTCGCTGAAACGTGGACCGGCCCCAGCGCGAAGCGTGTTCCGGCGCCGGGATGACATTTACCACAGGTCGCGGGCAGATTGGTTTTGTGCACGTGAGAGCGCGGATCCGATGAAGGTCGTATATCGTGGACACCATGGCAGCTGGCGCAGTTGGCGGCGGTCAGTTGCCCCGAGCGCAAGGCTAGTCCGTGAAAACTATCTTGGAAGGCCGGGATTTTATCCGGCGGCAAGCCGAACCTCTCGCTCATCCGAGTGTCACTATGACACCGTCCGCAGGTTTCACCGGCGACATTGGTTGTGAATACCGGCGAGTTAGGCTCATTGCGCGCAAGTATACGATGCTCGCCATGGCAATCGGTACACACGGGAGCTTGTCTGACGCCGCGAGCAGCCGCTTCACCGTGAATACTTTCCCGATAAGCGCTGAGCACATTGGCGTGACATCGGCCGCACGTCTCGGGAACTTTCGCTCGCGAAATCTGCGACGCCTGATCGCCCGCGGGCAAAATCGCGTGCGCGCCGTGGCAATCGGTGCAGGCCGCGCCACGCTTCCCGGCGGCTAGATTGCGCGCGTGGACGCTCTGCAGATATGCTTCCACCGGCCGGACCAGTGGAATACGAAACTTTTGTGCCAACTCCGTATTCGCATGGCATACGGCGCAGGTCTGAGCGATGTTTTTTGGGTGCACGGGCGAGCTCGTATCCGAGCGCGAAACGAGCTTATGAATATCGCCATGGCAGCTTGTACAAGTCGGCGGTTCCTTAAACCCCTGTGCACGCGCCTGGGCGTGAATGCTTTCGCTATAGGATTTCACGCTCGCAGCGTGGCAGGTTTCACATTGAACCGGCTTCAGCTCCGCCTTATGCGGTATTTGAGAAATGTCAGTGTGACAGGTTGTGCAGTCAAACGAGCCATGAATGGATTTTTCAAACGCTTGGGGTTCGATTTGCAACGAAACTTTTTTGCCATCTCGAAGTTTTTCCAGCCCCGGTGCGCTGTGACAGCCGAGACAAGCATCTTTAGTTATCGGCTGTGCGCTCAAGGAAGAGCTGTACAGAAGAGCGAGAATGGAGACAAAGAAAAAACAGAGCCGCTCTCTGGCATCGCCAGCCATAGGGAAACCATTCAACTCAATGATCTAGGATCGTCTAAACCGGTGCTCTGCTTGAGGTGTACTTGCTGGAGTTGCGACTGCTAGAATTTCGCAATCACTTCGTAGGGCTCATGGTATAGCCCAGATAGGTTAAAATAACGGAGTACACAATCAGCAGAACCCCAAACGCCGCAGCCAGCCGACTCGAGCTTTTTCCTATAACGTTTTCGCGATCCAGAAAAGGCAACCCGACTAAAATTAGCCCGATGATTCCGAATCCGAGCACACCCAAAAGCTCTCCCTCGATACCGAGAATATGGCTCGGCAAGACTTTCAGCGTTTGAAACATCGCCATGAAATACCATTCAGGCTTGATCCCAATTGGAGCGGGCTGAAATGGATCTGCCTTTTTTCCCAGTTCGGCCGGGTAGTAGGCGGCAAGAGCCGCGAGCACACCCAACGCGCACAGCCAACCCACTAGGTCGCGCAAGAAGAAGTTTGGAAAGAACGGCATCGTGCGTTTTGGTTTGGCCGATGCCTCTTCGCCGGGAGGGCTGCTCATCCCATGCTTTTGCACGAGAAAAAGATGTAGCCCGAGGACCATGGTCACAATAGCCGGCAGCACCGCGACGTGAATGCCATAGAAGCGCGTCAGGGTTGCTCCCGTCACATCATCGCCACCACGGAGTAATCGTCGAACAAATGGACCAATGAGCGGAATGACCCCGGGGATTTCCGTACCCACTCTAGTCGCGAAGAAAGCGAGCTCATTCCATGGCAGAAGATATCCGGTAAAACCAAAGGCGAGCGTCAAGCCCATGAGAATGCCGCCGGAAACCCACGTCAATTCGCGTGGCGCTCGATAAGCCCTTTCGATAAGCGTGCTGAACAGATGAATGAACATCGCAAAGATCATCAGGTTCGCCGACCAGGCATGAATCGATCTTACCAACCAACCAAACTGCACTTCCGTCATTAGAAATTGTACAGATTCATAAGCCTCGCCAGAGCTAGGCCGGTAATAGAGCAAGAGAAGAATGCCCGTGGTGACCTGAATCATGAAAAGAAACAGCGTCATTCCGCCAAAGTAATACCAAATCGTGTGGTGGTGGACCGGCACTTCCTTTTTTTTGGCGAGCTTTTCTATCTCCTCGAGCCCGATCCTTTCATCGAACCATAGCCATAACTTGCCGTGCTTTGGACTTCCGTTCTCCATCCTCAGCCCTTCTTACTCACAACGATTTGCTCCGCTTTGACGTTAACCGCGTATTCTTCTAGTGGTTTGGGTGGAGGGCCTTCGACGTTCTTTCCATTGAGATCAAAGTGACCGTTGTGGCACGCGCACCAGATTTGGCTCAAATCAGATCGGTATTGCACAATACAGCCTAGATGCGTACACGTCGCTGAAAATGCTTTAAGCTCTCCAGCAGGGGTGTCAATCAAGATCGCTGCCTGGCTGCCGAAGCGAAATATTTGTCCGCTGTTGACCTTCATGTCTTGTGCTTTGATCGACAAGGTCACGGTGCGGGATGAGGATTCCTCGACCCGAGGGGGGATGAGGTAGCGGCTGAGCGGGTAGAGAACTGAAATGGCAAATGCACCTGCGGTGGTGCCAAGAAACCAGTTGAGAAAGTTTCTACGGCTGCTACTCGAAGTTAACGATGTTTGATCTTTCGCCATAATTAGATTCGTTCGCGTCCAGCTTTTCTAGCGGTACCAGCTGTAACCTGGACAAAGAGCAACGGAATCCATGAATTGCCGCAAGTCGGCAATTTTTTCACGGCTTTTTTTCCATCTGACGAATCTTCAGCACGAGCCCGACGACAAAGGCTAAGATGATCAGGGCTGAAACGGCCAAGCCTTTGCGGCGAAATTGAACCTCATCGAGTGCTCGTACGCCACGTGCGCGAGCCTTTTCGCTGATTTCCAGACCCGGTTTAACCTCAGCCTTCACCCCGTCCAAATTAAAGCCGTGAACCGACGCGCGTGCTTTGACAAGAGCCGTCTTTGCTCCGTTTAGCTCAAACAGCGGTTGGCTGACTTCCATTCCCGCATGTTCGGCCGTCGTAAGAACCACGTTAGCGTTTTCATAACTCGTCCTTAGATTGTCGATCGATTGGCGCATGGCCACAGCGGTTTTGCCGCCCGGGTCCTGGGGCGTGTGGCACGTCACGCAAATCGCTTTATCACTGGCGCCGAGCATTGCATCGCTGGTTTCGACTATCTCGTGGTTGCTATGACAAGTTGCGCAACCGGGAATGCCCATTTGCACAAATAACTGCCCATGTCGGCTTTTACTGAACAGCTCGGCATTCACCGGGTGACACTGACCACAGACGTTCCCTACCCACGAGACGCCAGGTGGTGCGGCGCCGTGGTTGCCGTGACAGTCATTGCATGTAGGCGCTGATAGGTCTCCTTTAACCGTCATTATTTTCCAGTGAACGCTCTTTTTGTATTTCGTCAATTGATCGGTCGGAATCTTATATGGCGCCATGTATTCGGCGTTCGCGTGACAGGATGCGCACGTATCTGCAACGTGTGACGGATACACAGAGGACCGCGCGTCACTGGGCGGCCTAATGGAATGAGGTTTGTGGCAACTCGCGCAGGTCGCGACTTTGTTATCGTTTTGTTCTCTTAGCCGCCGGCCGTGAACAGAAGTGTAGTATTCCGTAACCTGATCGACCCGCAGAGAGGGATTGTATTGCCTCATGAAGGCTGCGTTGGAATGGCAGTGACCGCAGACGTCAATGACTTGAGCAGGCGTGGGCTTGCCGATATACCCCTTTGCCTTGTCCATCGCCTCCAAGCCCATCTTCGTACCGTCACCACCGTGGCAAGCCACACAGCCGAACCCCTTCGCCGCATGGATATCCGCCTTGTACATCTCAACCGGCTTCGTCAGATTGTCCACGCCAAGCGCTGAGTGACAGACCGCGCAAGTTTCTCCTTGAGGTTGGGCCTTTACGAACCGAACGCCGGTCGCGAGCATGAAACCGAGCAGAAGCACAAGAAAAACAGCGCTGTTTCGGATCCTGGAGCTCAAAGGTTTCACAGCTACATAGAGTCTGTAATGCTATTTCCTGATCATTGTAAGTTGCCACAGCGCCTCGCGGGGCGTGCGGTAGCCGCTTCGCGGCGAAAAAGAACCTACACGGTTCTAAATCTTCGCGGTTTTTGCGGCCTCCCCAGAACCGACCACGCAAGACTTTGACGAAACTCCAGCAACCGATTGTACGTTCAATGGCGCCGGCATCACACAAGCCGTGACGTCTGAATCGATCACAAGCTCAAGGGCTTTCTCCGGATTTCCGGATAGGATCCGCTGCTGAGCGAATTGTCTCGCCTGCGCCGCTCTCCTTGCTGGAACTTGTCGGAATTTCGGCGCCAATATTAGCGAAACTATCGCAGACTGTAAAACTCTCTCACCAAAAAAATTGTCGCCTCAGGTCGGCATCAAGGCTTATCGATTCAAGAATCCACCTCGGTCATCCCCGGACGCGCCGTTGAAGCAGAAACGCTAAGGATCAGACAGGAACCCGAAAAATCCAAAACCATCCACTGCCGATCGAGTCGATTCCATTTTTGGTTTTGAGTTTTTACGGTTTTTGGAGCGTTTCGGATTTCACTATTCGAATTTTATCGCTCAGGAAAAAAGTGTCGGATCAGTCATTCACGGCGAGTTTCGAAATTTGTTCTCGCAACGTTCCACCGGATGGCGAAAATTTTTAGCGCTACCGAGTTCCCGCGACGCTCTCAAGATAAGCTACCAAGTGCCCGATTTCCTGTTCTGTGAAAGTCGGCCACGTCATAGATTTTTCCCGCATCATTTCTTCCATGCCGCTCGCATGGTTCCACATTGCTGCGACAACTGTCACCGGTTGATCAAGTTCTTTTGCCCGCGCAAAGTCGGGCGCCATCTTCCCACCCTTCCCGGCAACAGAGTGGCAGCCCAAACACCCCTTACTCGCCGCAAGCTGTTGCCCTCGGCGAGGATCACCGGGTCTGGCAAAGTACTGAACAGAATAAAGGTAAGCAATGATGTCGGCCATCTCTGCGGGTTGAAGTTGCGGCAAAGCAATTTTTCTCCTGCCCATTTCCTTTGTCATGGCAGGAGCCTTATTCCACATATTCACCGCGAATTGAACCATGCTTAGCGTGGTTTCTCTTTGCGCCAGTTCGCCACCAGCTTGGCCTCCGCGTCCTTTCACGCTGTGGCATTCAATACAGCCCTTTTGCTCGAAAAGCCGCTGGCCCCCGGTCGGACGGCCGGGGAGAATATAAAGCGGCTCTTTTCCGCTTAGAGGCGACGAGGATCGAATGAAGGCGATCAAGTTTTTAAATTCACCTTCGGTGAACCTGGGTCGTTCTATACCTTTAGCTCGCATGGCCTCTGCCATCGATGGTCCATGGTTCCACATAGCGGTCGCAAAAGATATCGGTGAGCCATACTGCCCTAGGCTGTCGAGAGAGGGCCCAATGACGCCACCGACTCCTCCGACCTGGTGGCAAGTAATACATCGCTTTTGGTTAAATACCTGATGTCCTACTTTCGGATCAGCAGTCGGCTCAAAATAGTTGACGGTGTAGAGGAACGCGATCAGATCTCCCGTCTCAATTGGGCTCAGGTAAGGGCGTGCAATACCAGCTTTGCGCATCTGCTCAGTCATCTTAGGAAGATGGTTCCACATTGCTGCAGCAAGATCGTAAAACGACCGAGCTCTCGGCAGGCGCGCGAGGTCGGGACCGGACGTTCCTCCAACACCGAAGATCGCGTGGCATTTCGAGCATCCCTTCTCGCCAAAGACTCTCGATCCGGTAAGCGGGTCCTGCGTCGGAGCAAAAAGCGGTTGTGCGGCAGCCCACCCTGGATAGTGCAGAAGAATAGCGCAAATGAAAAAAAATAATCTCAGGGCTTGAGTCATCATGACGCTACCCTCCGAAGGCCTCTTTTATCCACCCCTGCGTCGTGACGAAGGAAAGAAAGCGTGCCCTCGAGTTGATTTGGGTTGGGGGCTTGAACGGGTTAAAGCTTTTAAATTAATCATCTCCGTTCTCACTTCTGTGCCGATTTTTTGTCCTCAGCCGGAGCAACCGGTTTATTTCGGACCGAAAGCAAATAAGTGATGAGGTCAGCCATCTCACCACCTTTAAAGACGGGCCATTCCACAGATTCTTCCAGCATCTTCCGTTCCATCGATCCAACGTGATTCCACATTTCAGTGACCACGTCCACTGGAGTTTTCAGTTTTTCAGCTTTGGTCAGGTCTGGTCCGAGTGTTCCACCCGCTCCAGGCAAGGTGTGACAGCTGCCACATTTTTTCTCCTGGTACACCACTCGACCCCGTTTAGCATCTCCCGATGGATCGATAAACTGAAGAAAGTAGAGGTAACTGATCAGATCCGACATTTCCTCTGGAGCGAGCGAAGGTACATTACTCATCTTGGCCCACATCTTAGGCCCGTGGTTCCACATGGCGCCCGCAACGCCAATGAGGCTGCCTTTAAGTTTTGTCCGAAGGTCCGGGCCGATCCGTACCCCCTGAGTGTTAGGTGTGTGACACTGAACACAGCCCTTCTCTGCAAATAGCTTCTCACCAGTTTGTGGGTTACCCGGGCGCACATAAATGCGCTCGGTTCCTCCGGCGGCGCTGCGAATGTAGGCCAGGAGATCCGGAATATCATTTTTTTCGAAGGTCGGGCGAGCAATATGTGATATTTCCATGACTCGCGCCATCGACTTGCCGTGATTCCATAGTCCCACCGTTAAATAAATCGGCGAAGCGTACCGACCATAAGTATCGAGTTGCGGACCCACCTTGCCACCTTTGCCAGCCAACGCATGACACGTCTCGCACTGCCTTTCGCGAAAGAGACGCGCACCCGTCAGCGCGTCACCCGGTGGATCCAGCGAACCAAGATAGTACAGGTAAGACAACAGACTCGCCATTTCGGCGGGCTGGAATTGAGGCAGCGCACTCCTCTGTTCCTGAAAGAGGCGTGCCATTCCCGGAGAATGGTTCCACATCACACCGGCGATATCGAGAAGAGGTTTTTTTAGAATGCCTTGGCCTAACTCAGGTCCAGCGACGCCGCCTACACCGTAGACCGAGTGACAACCGAGACAACCTTTTTCAGAAAAGAGCCGGCTCCCTTCGAGCGGATTGCCGGGAAGCAGAAGCGAAGAGGATTTATCGGCAGCAAACATCAATCCAGTTTTCAAACAACCAAGGAACAAAACCGAAGCTAAAAACACCACTCTCCATTTCATTGCCTTCTCCCACGCACAGCCAGCCCCCAAAACACATAAAAGACCACACTCGCCAGCGTCAAGAAGATAGGAATGGCGACGAGCGGGATACCGATTGCAGCCGAAGGCACATCGCGGAGCGACAATGCATTTCGCATCAAATGAATAAACCAACTGATGATTCCCAGTACCAAAAAAATGAAGCCGGCCACCCATACCCACTGCAGGGTTGTTACGAGTTGATCTGAAGGTAAACGCTTATCTTCCATCTCGCCGCCTTTCTATGTTGCCCCTTCAACCTCGTCCGGCAGGTAGCTTTTGACTCGTTCTTCAACTTCTTTAAGTCCCTCTTCACGACCCTCACGAATTTCCCAGATGGAAATAATTGGAAATACTTTGGTGAACAGCAGGTAAAACAGCGCGAACAGAGCGAGGCTGCCGGCGAATTCTCCCAGTTCCACCCACGTCGGATGGTAAGGAGTGAGCGGGAAGGGTAGTCGCGGATTCGAGAGTGATGGAATCACGATAATAAATCGTTCGAGCCACATGCCAACAATAATTGACAGCGAGGCCGCGAGCACCTTGCCGATCGTGTGATGGCCAAGCCGTACTAAACAAACCAGCGGAACAAACAAATTGCAAAAAACCATTCCCCAGAAAAAAGGCCAGAACGGACCTGAGAACTTAGCCCAAAAGACTTTCATCTCTTCGGGCTCCGCGCCGTAGTAGCCGGTCAGATATTCGGCGAAGGTGAAATAAAACCACAGCAGCGACATGATCAGAAGCAGCTGACCGAGGTAGCGAAAATGGATCGGCTTTAAATAGTGTTCAAGTCCATAAGCCTTGCGGAAAACAATCATCGCGACAATGAGAGCTGCGATACCGGAGAAAATTGCCCCGACGACGAAGTAGGGCCCAAAGATCGTTGAGTGCCACATCGGCTGAAGCGTCATCGAGAAAACGAAAGAAACAACGGAGTGAACTGAAACCGCCACGGGAATCACCAGCACAGCCATAATCGCGATGGCGCGGTTAAGAACTTTTTGCTGTTGTTCCGTTCCGGTCCAACCGAGAGCCAACACACTGTAGAAAAGTTTCCACTTGCCCAGACGATCCCTCAGGATTGCGATGTCCGGAATCATCGGCAGGTAAAGATATGTGAGGCTTGCCGATAGATAAGCGCTTATGCTCGTGGCATCCCAAAGCAGCGGCGACTGATAGCGGCCGTGCAGTATTACGTTCAGGACCCGGTCGGGGCGTCCCAGATCGACAAGGATCTGACCTGCGCCGATAAAGAGCACCATCGCCGTGATCACTTCGGCCATCCGAGTGATCGGACGACGCCACTCCGCTCTCGAAAGGCGCAGGATTGCAGAAATCAAAGTCCCCGCATGGCTGATGCCGATAAAAAAGACAAAATTAGTGACATAAAAGCCCCAGCTAACCGGCTGCTGAAGGCCCGTGACTCCCAGACCTTCGGAGAACTGAAACGCGTAAGCGATTGCGCCCCACAAGATAAACACCGACAAGGCGGCCACTGCCCAGTAGAAACCAGGTCCCGTCTGCGCGATCGGGGCGAGAAGGATATCCTCGTGAACGTCCTTTTGATCAGCCACCGCTTGATCAGCCACCGCCTTCTCCCTCGGTCAGGTAGATTACTTTGGGTTTGGTGCCCAACTCCTCTTGCAGCTTGAAAGCCCGTGGGCTGCGGGCGAGCTTGGATACCTCGCTGCCTGGATCTGAAAGATCACCGAAACTGATCGCTTGCGCTGGGCAAGCTTCAGCGCACGCGGGATTATATTCTCCAGAGCGGATTTCGCGATTTTCGGCACGCGCCCGTTCGCGCGCCTTTTGCAAGCGATGATGACAGAAGGTGCATTTCTCAACCACGCCTTTTGGGCGCAGTGAAACATCCGGGTTCTGCCCTGGTTGCTCTTTTTGGTAAGTGTACCAGTTGAAGTATTTTGCATTGTACGGACAAGCCGCCATGCAGAAACGACAGCCGATGCAGCGCGCGTAGATCTGCGCCACAATTCCTTCGGGGTTACGGTAGGTCGCATAAACAGGACAGACCTTGGTGCACGGCGGATCATCGCATTGAAGACAGGGCCGCGGTATGAATCGCATCTTTTCTTCGTGATGTTCCTCGTCCGTTTCCGTCAGTACCTGCATCCAACTGATGGTGCGACCTCGCTTTGCCTCTTTCGCGCCGACAGGTGGGACGTTGTTCTCGGCCTTGCAGGCCATCACACAGGCCTGGCATCCCGTGCAACGGTCTAAATCAATCACCATCCCCCACAGCGCCACGTTATGCCCTCCTGATTCTTACCTGGGTTTTATTCAATAGACCAAACCCTTTGAGCGTATCGGTTTCGTTCGCAATTAAGTCGTTGGGGTTAGGACCTTCACCGCCGAAGAGCGGGATATGAACCACGTCGGGCCGAGTTCCTGGGTAAAGCTTGGCGTGCAGCTTGATATGTCCCTTTGGAGACTCTACCCAAACCCAATCGTCCTCCTTGATGCCAAGATCCGCAGCCGTCTTCGGATGTATTTCTACCCAACTCTCCCAAGACGCGCGCAGGTGAACAGCCGGCTGCTCAAGCAGCCAAGGCTGGTCTCTGCCGCCTCCCATCGGCCGGCTCATGAGACGATAAGTATTAAGGCGAAGGGAAAACGATTCCGTTTGTGTGGCTCGGTGGAGGGTTACCGCAGGCAGAAACAATAGATCTTCGGACTTGTCGCTCAGCGTGCTGAGAAACGAATCCGTTTCCCCTTCTTGTTTCACGGCCTTGTCAACTAACTGCTTTAACGCTGTCGAATAAAACTCGAATTTACCGGATGATGTTTTGAGCAGCGCCTTTGTGCCTACGGGAAGACCTGTGGGGTCCCACCACGCGCCGCGCTGGAGCAAACCGTTCCAAAACGCATCGTAGTCTTTGAACTCCGGCACCCAGTAGCCTTGGCGCTCGAGAACTTTTCGTAAGGCTTCTTCAGCGGGTGCCGAAACGACGTATCCTCGAGATGAATCGTATAGGCCTTGCGCCCCCAGCTTGAGCAGTTCCTCAAATTTTTTCCATGGAAAATTTTCCGTCATCGGGCCGCCGAGAGCTTGGGCAACCTGCAGTAATACGTCGGCGCTGTTACGAGTTTGATGGAGTGGCGCCGCGGCAGGTGGCGCAATACTGAAGCATGTAAAACCAGCCAGGTGAGTCACTTGATCGTCCTGCCAGCGTTCCAGATACGTGTGGTCCGGCAAAATGAGATCGGCCATCGCGCTCGATTCGTCGAGGAATGGTGAAAAACTCACAATGAATGGGACTTTATTAAGCGCCGTCGCTAAGGCTTCTTTAGCTGGATGATTTGCCAACGGATTGGTCGCGAAGAGAAACAGCGTATTAACAGGGTATGGATTTCCACTCGCAATTCGCTCCGCCAAACGCTGCGGCGCGTCGGAAACCAACAAATACTGTTTTTCACCGGCTCCATCGATTCTCGGCTGGGCTGTCCCTTGTTTTGCGGCGGCATCCTGCCGGATCGTCGGCAAAGGCGCTAAGGGTAGTTGCCCCTGAATGCGCAAACCGCCCGCCACCCCTATGTTTCCTACGAGGGCGTTGAGGCTATGAATTGCCATTCGGGTATGGAGATCATCGGGCCCGTAGACAGGACCGCGCTCGCCAATGACGATGGCGGGCTTGAGCGTACCCAGATTCCTGGCGATTTCGAGAATACTCTTTACCGGCACTCCGGTAGAAGCAGAAACGGTTAAGAGACCGTATTCCCGTAAGACCAGATTCTTAAATCCCAGATGCTGCTGACCGGAGCTATCCAACCAGTCTTCGAAACCGAAAGTGTGCTGTTCTACGAAATCCTGATCATAGAGACCTTCGCGAATCATTGCGTTGGCGATGCCAAGCGCCAGGATCCCGTCGGTTCCCGGCACTATAGAAATCCATCGGTCCGCTTTGCTTGCCGTTGGCGAACGCCGCGGATCTACTTGCACAAATAACCCACGCGGCCGCTCGCTACTGCGCCGCAGCCTGGCAAAGGCGCGCGAATTATGGACGGGTCCAAGCCAAGATTCCAGTAGACCAGCACCGAACGACAAAACGAATTGAGCATCCGCCAGATCATAACCGAGAGGTTCGGTCACGCCTTGCATGAAGTGATGCGCGAGAGCAGGTTTTTCAGGGGAAAAACAACGGACGCGAATATAATTGGGCGTCCCGTAGCTCTCGGCAAAACGTCTCCAGAGAATGTCACGATAGCCCCGGTACTGCCCACCGAGAATCGCGACGGTGTGCGACAAGTTCTTGGCTCGAAGGTCCGATAAACGGGAGACCACCATCGCCAGAGCCTCATCCCAGCCGATCGAGCGAAACTTGCCGCGCTCGCCGGCACGTGCCAGCGGTCCCTTGATACGATTCGGATCGTAGAGCAGTTGAAGCCCACCGAAAGCCTTCGGGCAAACCGAGCCGCGATTTACGGGATGATACTGATTGCCGGCGACGCCGGCGACTTCGCCGTCAAGCGTGCGCACCATGAGACCGCAGCCGCCAGGACATTGCTGGCAAATGGACGGCACCATCACCTCCTCAGGCGTAGCCCAACGTTTCACGTCGTCCGCTGCATCGCTGACCTTGGAAGTGATCTGTCCTTTCGCAACAACAGCCGCTCCGGCCGTTCCGCCTAGCAGTTGAAGAAAGGTGCGCCGGGAAAATCGCATTTAATCCTCACCGATGGCAGCTAGCGCAGTCAGTTAGTAGGCTCCGACCGGCTATTGTTTGTGCTTCGGTTGTTTTCGCCGCTACGGTTTTCTCGCTACTCTCGTGACAGGCGATACAGTCGTTCATTGCGAGCGTCTTAAGCGGGGTCGCCGGAGGTTTCGTTAAAGTCTCCATCGGCCCATGACATGTCTGACATTTAATTTTTGCTACCACGACGTGCGCCCGATGAGGGAAGAAAACGTGCGGCGACAGACGCCACACTCGCTGCCAGGGAATTTCTTTGCCTTTCTCTGCATAGTCTTTAAGTTTTTTTATCTCTGCGCTCTTTGAATCTCCCGCGTGACACGCCAAACACAATGCCGTGGGCGGCCGTCCCGCAACGGCGCCCTTCTCCGCGCGCTGATGGCAGCCGGTGCAAGGGAGGTTAAGATCCACGTGAGTCTTGTGAGGAAACGCGACCGGCTGTTGGACATCCGTGTTCGCCTGAACTAACCAACTCCAAGCTAGCGTTAGCCCGACCAGGATTAAAAGGATTCGTTTCACCCGTTCGCTTGCTCCAACCGACTCGATTTGTCAGGTGCGCAAGAGACATGCCACGAGTTTTTTTCTTGGTTCGCAACTAGACGATCAATTCTCTTCTCTAATCTTGGAAAAGATCTCTAGAACAAACGCAGAATTGCGAAATAATTGATTCGGAAGAAAGCCGGCAGGCAACGATGTTAGACAAATAAAACGCCCCTTCAGCGGCAACACTGAAGAGGCGTTTATGGCTGTGCTTTACGTAGTCTATTTTGCGGGCTTGTAAGGCGGATTGGCGAGACTTCGAATGTAGGCGATCACATCCCATATTTCCTGGTCGTTTAATTTTTTTTCGTTGGCCGGCATAATCGGGGCTTTCTTCACAGCGACGCCGCCCTTTTTAATGATGTCAAACAAATACTGGTCGCTTAGCGAATTCATAACTTTGCCATCGGTGTGATCCTGCGGCTTTGGAGTCAAAGCCGCAGCGGCCGGCCCATCGCCCTTGCCGGTTTTACCATGACACCCGGCACAATCGACGTCGTATTTTGCTTTTCCCACTTTCGGATCGCCTTTCATTTGCGCCAGACTAAGAGCCGGCACCAGCAACGCCAATGTCACTGCGAGACGAACATACATTGGTAATTTTAAATTCATTCGTTTTCCCATCCGCTAAAATTTGAATCGCACGGCCAGAAAACCAACGTTTGCGCTGAAAGGTCCCTTGATTTGGTCGCCGAGGAAGATTGATCGCTGCACATTTGCGTTGGGAGTTGGAACGACATCCACGTCACCCATCCATGGCTTCATGATGTCAACGCCGAAATCCCTTTCAGTAGCATGGTTAAAATAGTAACCGACCTTGAGTGCGATGTTTCTAGTAAGCTCGTATTGAAAACGCAGGAGCAATTCGTGCCACTGGTTCTTTACATCGGGGTAATTAGTCGCTGGAACGGAGCCGGCCGTATCGCCGCTTGAGTGAACCTGGCTTACGCCGTTAGAGTAACTGTATTGAATACGAAATGCCAAAAGATTCTTGATGAGACTCATATCGCTGCCGACGCTCACCGTGTGTACTTGATCCTTCCCCCGGCTGGTCCACACTAGTGCTGGATTAGTGGCCGGAGTTTGAGCTGTGTTCGCCCGCTGCATTGCAAACAATCTCCAGTCGAATCGTTCCCAGTTGTAATCGGTAAAAATTTTGATCCAATCTGATGGCGCGTAAATCAGACCGACTGAAGGTGAATAATTGTGATCGTATTGAGTTCCTAAACCGGTGTTGGGATAACGATCGCTGGTAAATTCATAGCCTGAATGAAAACTAAGTTGTTCCCAGGGAGTGTATTCGGAAAAAAAGCTGATTTTGTCCCGGTTACGCTTTGCCTCATCAAATTTTCGTGAAATGTTAGCGATATCACCTTCCGCTTCATATGCAGAAACGTCGCGCCAGTAATGTCTGTACAAAAACCGAAACAAAAGCGATTGATTTGGCTTAATATCGAACGTGGGTCCGAGGCTATATTCATTTGAGTTAAAGATCTCCCGATCATGCCGGTGCATCGCCTCCCAACCGTATGCAAGTTTGGCACTCAGCCAACGAAAGATATTGTAAGTTCCCTCCAAACCCATGTTGCCTTTTGAATAGGCATAAAGCGTGTTTTGTGTCGCGCTCTGAGTTCCAGAATCATTGATAATCCATCCATTCGGTAGATTGATCTGACTGCTCCTGTTTTGGAGATCATACCAACGGTAGTAGGCCTTCAGATTTAGATGATCAAAATAATTATTCACCAGCGTTGTATTCGCCATGAAAGGTCTGACATCGCCATTTAAGCTGGTCTTGGACGCTTGCGGCATCGCAACTAGAGCGCCGTTGCACCCCGTTAGCGCTGGATTGTTTAATCCCACCTGGCCCGGGTTCCTTGTGAAGCATCTGTTGATCGTCATGGGAAGAAAAGAATCATCCTGAATTCTCCAGCCGTAAGAGACTGTGCTCAGGAATTGGGTCTTCATCGGAAGCGCGGCCGTTCCAGTCAGGCTGAATGTATGGGCTTGATTATTGGGGTATAAATCCAAGCGTCCTTGACATGGACCGCCGGTTCCATTGGTCTGATAAGCGGCAGTGTCGCGGCATGCGCTACCCAGGCCCGTCAGATTTATCGGATTATCCCAGACGATTGAGCTGGTGAGATTGTTAAAAATCGACCCACCGTATTTGAAAGCGAGCGACCATCCGCTTCCGGCGTACTCTCCGCCCAACTCGATATTATGCGTTTGATAGTTTATCGGCTCGGCAAGTTCGGTGATATTGAACGAGCCGGGGCTTGTGCCGAAGAGGCTGCCAAAGGCGCGGTCTCCCACATTATGATTGGACCAATAGGTTCCGGTAAAAGTCCAGCCGGGTGTGGGAGTATAGCGCAGATTAAACCTTCCTATTCCGTTATAAAGGCTAAGATCTATTGGGCTAGCGGCGCCATTCACCCACTGGCATATCGGCGACGTCGCACAATCGGAGGTCGCCGTTGTTGCAGTCGGCTTGGAGGAAAGAGTGAAAAATCTTGTGCGGCCTCCGCTCTCGGCGTAAGGAGTTCGGGCGACGCCCTCGCTAAACAGGTGAGGAATTTGATCCCACTGAAATTCCATGTCGAGCAAACCATATTTGCCCGCGCGCAGTGTGTAGCTTTGATCGTTGCGGCCGGTCTCGAGCGAATTAAAGGTCGCGTAAAAGTCTTCCTTCTTTCCGCCAATCATAAGCTGGAGTTGCGGCACAATTACGGTCTCAGGTATATCTCTGTACTCTTCAAACTTTGCTTTACTCCCGCTAAAGTTCCTCGGCAGGCCACCAACCTCCGCTTCGCCGCTAATCGTATATTCACCAACATCGATTTGCGCCCAAGACAAAGACGTCAGAAGAAGGCAGACGATCAAGCTTGGGCCAGCAATAAAACAGAGCTTCGTCCGTTGCATGTCCTTCCTCCTTATCTCTATCTCTGAAAGAATTTTCCCGCTGGATGATTCGACCCATGAATCTGACTGTGACAATTGGTACAGCTCCGGTTAAAAAAGAAAACTGAGGTGGGCGGGCGAGGGGTGACAGGATGCCCTGTTCCCGCCAGATGGCATTGAGTGCAGAGCCGCGGATCGGTCACTTTGAGAAGCCGATCATTGACTGTACCGTGCGGCTCATGGCAGTTGGTGCAATTTTCAAATGCCGGAGGATGCTCCCACAGAAATGGACCACGCCTTTCGGTGTGACAGGTGTAGCAGTTTTCATTCACGCTTGCTTGTTTCAGTTGGGAAGGATTTGGGCTCCCGTGCGGATTATGGCAATCAGTACAGGTGAGCTTCCCTTCCCGCAGCGGCATGTGCGAGGAGCGCATCAGTTGAGCTTTTCGTTGCAGATGACATTGATTACAAACTTCGGTCTGGGCGCGCTTGGTGAAAAATGGCGTGTGCTCCCCGACTTTCGCGAGTTGATAGCGATCGGAGGTTTTCTCCATGATCGTGTGGCAATTGACACAGCCAATGCCACGGCTCGCGTGCGGGCTCGCATTCCAGTAAGTCTGGATACCGCGCTGGTGACAACCGAGACACGCTTCGTTCTGAGCCGTCACGGATTCGCCGGAATCTTTGCGAAATGTAATCAGTCCGCCAATTCCTTTACCGCCGCCGGCTGCCACGTGATTGCTGCCAGGACCGTGGCAACTTTCACAAGCCCTTTTTTCCGTTTCGTTGCGCGCATTGAAAAGAAAAATCTTGCCCATCTGAGTTTGGGAAAATTTTTGGAATTGTTCGGCGTGACAAGCTTGGCAAACTTCGTTGCCGACGTACGTTGCAAGCGTTTCCTTGGCGGGTTCCTTGGCAGGTTCTTTAACGGGCTCTTTTTCCGCGGGCCAAGTCGAATGGGCAATGCCAAACAGGAGCAGACCAGCCAATGACATGAAAAGAAATCGTCTCATGATCTCCCCCCGCCTGGGCATCATACGAGAAATGTTGCGAAAGCGCGGAATTATGACTGGCTTATACCATCGGTGAGAAAAAGAAGTCTATCGGCCAATCGGCCCATTTCGCCGGCTCTCGTGCCGTCTGCGCCAGGCGGCGAGCGGACACTCGGCGTTGTTGCCCCCATCGCACTCCGACATCAAGCTGTAGATCGCGGCTTCGACGCGATTGCGCACTCGTAGCTTGCGCAAAATATTTTCCAGGTGCCGCTTGACTGTCGCCGGACTGATTCCAAGGCTGGATGCGATCTCGCGGTTGGTTTTTGACTCAGAAACGAGCCGAAGCACACGTGCTTCAGCAGCGGTTAAACCTTCCGATGCTTCCGGGGCACGCATACATGACTCCGTGTCCTAGCGTTTCTTCAGATCGATATTTAGATCGAACACTTCGCCGTCCCGAACGAGCGGAACCGGCTCGCTTCTCACACTCAAATTCGGATACCAGATTTCCACACGCAGCTTACCCAAGGGAACGTTGTTGATCTCAAAGTTGCCGCGGCTGTCGCTGGTCGAAAAAAATGGGTGATCCTTCACGACAATAAAAGCTTCCATGTCAGGGTGGGCATTGCAGAGAATTCGCGAAACGCCGGGTTTCTCGAATTTTTTGCTCCTGCTGTTTTTCGGCGCGTAGAGACCGAGATCAAAATCGTTGGCTCCTCCCTTCGAATAGACGTTGTGCCAGACCTTATCGTGGTTTGGGAACTCAACGGTATCTCCCGCCTTCACAGCAAGCACCGCCGGAGAAAACTTGAGGTTCTGTTGATCCATTATTTTTTTTTGTGGTTTCACCGGCGCCGCTTGAGCTTTGACTAGATCCTTTGGCAGTCCTTCGATGGAAACGACAGCACCGACAGCGGGTTTACCGTCGATCGTGATGGTCCCCTTGATCACGCCCGCGCTGTCGGCCCAGGCCCATGGAATGCTTGATACAATCACCAGCACCATCGTGATCCATTGCGCTACCGGTTTCATTTCTTCACCCCCGCTACCGCCGTGAAATTGAAGTCGACTCCTTGCGCCCCACCCGCTTTGATTTCGATGCGTTTCTCCTGGACGCCTAAGCTCTCATGCCAAATTTTGAGTTGGTAGGTTCCCGGCGGAACTTCACTCATCTCGTACTCTCCATAGAGGTCCGTCACCGCGTAATAGGGATGATCCGTAACGACAATGTATGCGGCCATCCACGGGTGCACCTCGCATTGAATTCTGACAAGGCCAGGCGCAATCAATGGCTTGCGGCTTACCCGGCCTGGATAGAGCCCAACATTGAACTCAGGTTGGTTGCCGGTAAAGCGCGCATGCGCTGTATGAAGAATAGGATCAGAGTTCTTTAGCTGGACAAACTGCCCCACGCTGGCTGCTTGTACGTGCGGTGTAAAACGGCACTTCACGTTGTCGAGTTCGTGGACAACTTCCTTTTCAACCGCTTTTCCATTGCCGATCCCTTCTAGAGTAATCACCGCGTAACGAACGCCGCGATTTGGACCGAGTATCAACGTCTCATTGGGCACATCCTTGCAAATTTCTTTGTATTTGGTGATCTGGAGCGGCGCCAATTTCGGCGCTGCACCTTCCAGCTTTACGCTGCCACGAATCATCGCACCGTCTTTCACGACGATTTCGTCGTATCCGTAAGCCGTACCGATCAACGCCAAAACCGCCAACCACAAAGTCGCACCGGTTATTTTTTTTGGTGTCATATTCATGAAATTTTGTTCAGCAACGCATGTGCCACGAAAAAACGAGGCTGAAGGGGCATCGTAAACCCGCCGGTTCTCAATGTTGCGAAAGGAATCGTCGGCAACTCGCAGATGTGCAAAGAAAGAACGACCTTGATCTCAGTAGCAGCCTGATATTGCGGCAAAGATTCTGGGAGAGCAAGAAAAATTTTCGAGGGTTCAACCGACCGAGACGCCCAAGAGCCAACCAACGCTATAGGTGATCGCCGATACCGACAAACCGATGGCGAGCATACGCGCGCCGCTTGGCAGCGGACCGCGAGCCGTAAAGATCGAGAGCACAGCTCCGACACTGAACAACGCACAAAAACTGAGCGATGCGCTGGCAATCCAGGCTTTGGTTCCGGACGTCAAAAGATAAGGCGCAACGGGAACGAAGGCGCCCAGCACAAAAGCGACGAACGAGCTCATCGCTGCAGTCCAGGGAGAACCCAGGCCGGCTGGATCCAGTCCCAGTTCTTCGCGCGCCAACGTATCGATCGCGGTTTTCGGATTCTGAATGATTCGGTTTGCGAGCCGGGAGGCTTCATGCTCGGGAATTCCTTTAGCCTGATAAATCAAAGACAACTCTTCCTCCTCCTCCCTCGGCGACATTTCCAGCTCTTCTTTTTCAATTGCGATCTGTTGCTCGAAAACTTCGCGTTGGGCGCGCACTGAAACATACTCTCCCGCTGCCATGGAAAAAGAACCGGCGAGCAAACCGGCGACGCCCGCAAGAATGATATATTCCGACTTGGCCTCCGCTCCGGCGAAACCCATGACCAGACTGAAATTTGACAGCAGGCCGTCGTTGATGCCGAATACGGCTGCACGCAAACCGCCGCCGGTCGCCGTTGTATGCCAACGCTCGGCGCCGGCAATGGAATCCTGGCCCGAGGTCTTTCCCTCCATCGCCAGCAAAGTTCGGCTGTGCGCGCGCTCCTCCGCGGGGAGTCCCGCCGCTTCGGGCTGGCGCATATAGCCGGCTTCGTCGCGCGCCTCCATACTGCTGATAATCGGTACCACCCGTCGCGTGCCGAATTGTCGAGCTAACCAGCCGAGCAAACGCACGCGTGCTGATGGTTTATGCTTCGG
>Ga0207701_10000810_pt1 | contig 33256 bp, 31 predicted proteins | sample KBSSwiSSwithPhiX_FD_184294 | JGI IMG/M metagenome (GOLD analysis project Ga0207701, IMG submission 184294) | Switchgrass rhizosphere bulk soil microbial communities from Kellogg Biological Station, Michigan, USA, with PhiX - S5 (SPAdes) (version 2) | ecosystem: Environmental > Terrestrial >... | reverse complement strand
TTCGTGAACGTGACCAAGGAAGCCATCCTGGAAGCACCGCAATACCATATTTCTCCGCTGGGCGAGGCATATGGCGATACCCGGAATTTCGACTAATGACCGGGAGCGCTTCATTGTGCGTGCGGATGAAAAGGCTGAGTGCATTTTCTGGAGCTTGAACCCTTGATTTCAGGCTCGTTGCTTACTAGCGGTAATGGTTCAGTGGAATAGAACAAGTCACTATTGAAAGCGTTCGCAATCGCCGTCATCACGCTTGTTGTGTTTGCACTGGGTCCGTCCGTGGGATGGCAGAGGGTAATGGCTCAAGTTCCAGCGCCGATCCAAACGACAAATCTGTCGCCTGCCCTTGCCGCAACTATCTCAGAAGCGAAGCCCACTCCTGAGCATATAACCCCTAATAACTCGGAACTGGACAGCCTTTTGAAACAGGAAGGCTTCGGAGTGGTGAAACTTAAGGAGGAGAACCTCGGCAATCAAAAGGCGCACAAGAACACCCCGAAACATCTCATCATTGATGCCGAAGTTGATCGAGTGAGCGCTTCGTTATGGGTCGATACGGGTACGCCAACAACCAACGTTGCGCGGGACAGCCTCGAGAAATTCGGTCTTGTCGAGCAAAAGACTCCTTATCAAGTCACCAGTCCGCTCGGATCAGCTTCCGACAAATTCTTTGGCATCGCAAAGCTTAACACGCTTGCAATGGGCAACTGTGTAATCGAGGACGTCCCAGTTCTTATTGACGCGATTCCATACGTTGACGGCGTGTTAGGATCCGAAGACATGCACCGAATTGGCGCGATATTGGATTGTGCCGAGCCCGCATTTTACTACGCACCAAGGAGGCCTCGTAGCGATATAAGCAGCAAATTGGCGACGATGCTCCAAAGTAATGGGTTTACGCAAGTTCCCATGCGATTAACCTCAAACCATCGTCTCCAAGTTGCTTGTTCCATCAATGGTGTACCCTCGACCGTCATAGTTGACACGGGTTCGCTGGCCACTTGCTTGGAAAAAAGCATCGGGATCAAAGCGGGAATCATAATGAAGCACAGGAAAAGGGGGCTTATAGGATCCGGAGGGGCCAGCGCACCGATACGCACCGGCCGTGTAAAGCAATTCGCTATTGGTGATTTTAAAATCATGGATGCTGATATTAGCTTTGTAGATTTAAAGAAAGCTGACCATTCTTCCGCGAACCTTCTTGGCATTGGCGAGCTCGTATCCAATTCTGCAATTATCGATGTAGGCGGTTTAAGCATGTACCTGAGACATCCGCGGTGAGCGGCGTGCCTGACCGGCAGAATGGGAATCGGGGATGCCATTTCACCTGAGCGAAACAACAGGCGGCTTTTCCGCCGTGGATCGATACCGACCACATAGTGACGACAACGGGAAGCGTTGCGCTGTGCGAGCGGATGAAAAGCTGGCTGCGTTTTTTGAACTGGAAAGAAGTTACCCGCAATGAGGATTATCGAAATCAGACCGCACGGTAGTTCCGGTAGTCCAGGCGGTCCCGCCAGAGAGGAGCTCGTCCTGCATAGCGGCATGAGCCGAATCTTACAGATTCAAGCGGTCAGTGTAGTAGCCTTGACGACAGTCACTTACATGATAAAAACGAAGGTACTAGGCTCTAGACAGTCGAATCAATTTACATTTAGGTCTCGTTAGGCGCGGCGACTGTTTTCAGGCATTGTAGAAATCGGTCGCACGTAAGCTACTTGTTATGAGACGCTTGGATTTGCCAATGGTCCGATTGGATGTGCGTTGGTCTAAGATATGCTAATAACAAAGGGCCATTCCGAATTTGGACCAAGCCGTTCCGGCGCAGGGGGCACAACGGGTCAAACCGTTGACATAGCTTTCCCCATTCGGTGGGAAAGAATCCAACTACGAACGTCCAATTATTTCGCGCAATTCGACCAACTAATGTGCGGAGTGCGAACCGCACGAAATGCAAAACGCTGTTCGCGGCGGGCTTCAACAATCACAGTTCTGCGTTGCGGTGGCGGGCGCACTGCTACCCTCTCGGCCAGAAAAAAGAATTACTTTTGCCAGTAAAGGCGCGAAGGCCAGATCATGCCGTGACCGGAAACGGGATCACGTCAGTCTGCTTTGTCACAGTTGGCGTGAAGGTCACACGTTGCGCCTGAGCAATGCTGTGCTCACGCCGCAAGTGACCGTAGGTTTTCATTGCCAACGCGCCGCCGTCCTTGTGTCCAAGCCAGCGAGAGATGGTTGGAATATCCACGCCGCTCTCTATGCACCGCGTTGCAAACAAGTGCCGCAAATCGTGATGCGTAATGCGATCTGTGCCAACCTTTTTGCACGCTCGATCAAGAGCTTTCTGGCATTCGTTTACGCGGAATACTTTGGCGTCTAACGGCTCGCCATGACGTGCGCTCCGCATTCGCTCAAATAATGCGCGAGCATCGGGAATCAGCGGAACACGACGCCGTTCCCAACTCTTGGTGCCAGAGGTTGCGTCCCCACGCGCAACAATTTCGCCCGCGTCAAAATCGACATCCCCCCATTCGAGTGCGTTCGCCTCGCCCTTGCGCATCCCCGTAACGGCCAAGCCGAGCGCGAAGTCCGCGCAGTTTAGCGAATCGCGACCGTGTCCGGTGCGCATCTCCGCAATAAGTCCGTTGAAATTGTCGGTGCTCAGCACTGCAATTTCTTTCCCGCGCAACGCAGCACGTTTCAAAACCGCTGCGGGATTGCGATAAATCACACCAGCTTCGATTGCGACGGAGAGAATGTTTCGGAGGAGCGCGAGTGTGTTGTTGTAGTTAGTCGGCGATACCTTCTTGGCGTACGTGGCCGCCCACTTCTTGCAGTCTGCCCGCGTGATCCTGCGAATCTCCGTTTCGCTCAGACCGGGCCAGCTTTTGATGAGTGCGGCAAGGCGTTGTCGCCAGTAATCGCGTGTCCCTGGCCTAATGCGAACATTGTCATCGAGATTGCGCATGTGATTCGCAGCCGCCTGGCCAAACAGCATCTTGGCGGAGACCTCACTATTGCCATTGCTGATGCGCTGGCGGTGTTCTTTGAGAAATTCCGCCAGTCTCGCTTGAGCTACACTGAAACGTGACGTCTTAAGCGACTTCCAAACTTCGTTGCCGCCAGCAAAAGCTCTGGCATAGTAGCGCCCGGACTTATGGCGAACGAGATTTTTGAGCCGTGTTTTTTCCCATGTTTTCGTCGGTTTGCACTGTTTCACAAGGCCGACCGTAGAATAGCACCGTGAAAAGTGCAATCGAAATCTTTTTGCCTATATGGTTTTACCTAGTAAATGCGCCCGTAGCTCAACTGGATAGAGCATCTGACTACGGATCAGAAGGTTAGTGGTTCGAATCCTCTCGGGCGCGCGTTTCCCCTCTTACTAGTGCTCTTGCTCGCTATCGAAATCCCTCACTGAAAATACGGCCGGATTTTGGCATATTTGTTGTCGCCGACTCCGTTAACCTTTTTTAAGTCATCAGCGCTACGAAACGGCCGGGCAGCAACAATTCGAGCAGCCATGACCGGTCCGATCCCGGGAATCATCCTCAATTCTTTTTCCGTCGCGGTGTTGACGTCGATCCTTCCGAGCTCAATGACTTCCTTTGCATGCGACTTTTTAGCCTCAGCTGGGACGACAGTTACGGCCGAAGGGCTCAATGGAGGCGGCGCAGAAATTCGCTGAAATGTATCAGGAAACCCACGGGCTGGAGCGTTCTTTTCGGCTACAAAGACACTAAAAGACACCGGGCTTTGAGCATATGCATTTAGTCGGCCGGCATTCACGCCCCAACCTCCTATTTTTTCCTGTCTCGCTTCGTCTTCGAATTGTTGAAGTTTTTCTACTTCCAGTCGCGAATTTCTTAGTCCCGGCGGCACAGCTTTATATCCGTAGTTCCGCCCAAGCCCGTTACGAACCAACTGCTCGCCAAGGTCACCGTCTTTAGTCTGCACAAACGCGTAAAAGCGCTCTATCCTGCTGCGGCCCATCGCGTCGGTCATATGGGTAAACGCTGTGAAGTGTTGAGAAAGTTTCTCGCGCGTGAAAGCCTTTGCCGTTTCGCCTACTTCGATTGCCTGCGGCACAGTGATCCCAAAATATTTCGCTTGCTCGATCAAACGCGCGGGGGCTAACGCATCGGTTTCCGGCGCGTCGACCATATAAAGGCGAAAGAGGTATTCCTTGTCACCAGCGCTGGCGTGAAAGCTATCGCCGTCATTCGCCGGGTTCATAATGAGTCGGCAATTCTCAAGAACGACCCATTCCCTGATTCCGTCGCGTGCTCCGAGATCGACCGTCGCGGTCAAAAGAATGGCGGCGGTAACAAGCGCGATCTTGCGGCCCAGATGCGTACCGTCCGCGATCCCGAACGCGTTACTGGAAAACTTGCGTAACATGACAATTACGATATTTGCAGCCTTGCAAAATGCGCGGCGTAAGTGGCAATAATCCCGCCCAAGACGCCACCGGCAATGACGTCGCTAACAAAATGATAGTTCATCGCGACAAGACTCACGAGCATTGGAGCGCAGAGAACGATGGCTGTGACTGGTACGGCTCGACTGTGGGGCATCGCAATTACCCAGACCGTGGCGAACCCCAGGATTCTGCAAGCGTGGCCGGACGGAAAACTGCCGACGTCATCGCCGCGCTGAAACGGATGGAAACCGTACGCACCTGTGCCGATGAGCGATGGGTTGTCATGGGTCCAAGTTTGCGGCCAATAGCGACCGCAAACATCCCCCAAGGAGATCCGAAAATCATCAGCGATGATTAAGCTGAGACAGGCCACGAACAGCACCTTTTGCCAGTGCATAAATGGTCCCCACGCCCGTCGAACCATTAAAATCGTCAAAACCAGAGCCGACCAATTCTGAACTTCTGGCGGCGGATAGGTTAGCCATCGAAACGCCTGAATCGTGTTAATGTGGTGGCGATAGACAAAGAAAGCGACGGGGCGATCAACCCACAAGTAACAGATCACCACAGCGACGATGCACACTACCGTAATGATTATCGAGCGGTGGAGCAATCTGCGATACTCGGGTTCGGGCATTGTCATGCCGCCGGTATCTCGAATTGGCTCATGAGTTTGAATGTCTGGTAGCGCTTCGCAACTTCCTCGATCGAAAGAGTGCGCAAACGCTCCAGACTGAACGCTTCCACGCAAAAACTCGCCAGCACGCTGCCGTAAATCATCGCTCGGCGCAGATCATTAAAGTGCACTTTTTTCACCGTGCCCGCGAGATAGCCGGCCATGCCGCCGGCAAATGTGTCCCCTGCCCCGGTCGGATCGTGAATGTCTTCAAGTGGATAGGCGCCGCAGCTGAAAAATTGGTCGTCTGCGCCAAAAAGCAGCGCGCCGTGCTCGCCTTTTTTTATCGCAACGTAATCTGGACCCATTTTTCGAATATTCCGGCCCGCCTTGATAAGGCTTGTTTCCTTGGTGATTTCGCGCGCTTCGCTGTCGTTCAAGATGAGGAGATTCACACGTCGAAGCAGGGCATCGAGATCTGGTCTGGCTGTCTGGATCCAGAGATCCATCGTATCAGCCACAACGAAACGCGGCCGGTTCATCTGGTCGAGCACATGCGTTTGCAACAAGGGAGCGATATTTGCCAGCAAGACGAAATCGGTTTCACGATACGACTCCGGCAACACCGGTCTGAAATCTTCGAATACGTTCAGCGCAATTGAACGCGTCTCGCGCGTATTTAGATCCCACGAATACTCACCCGACCAGCGGAATGTTTTTCCATTCGCCCGCTGCACGCCTTCGCTGTCGATCTTGCGCGATTTCCAAAACTGAAATTCAGATTCCGGGAAATCGTTGCCTACAATTCCGACCAGTCGAACTGGTGAAAAGAAACTTGCGCCCAGCGCAGCATAGGAAGCCGACCCGCCTAACAAATCGGAGTGTTCCTCTACCGGGGTCTTGACTGTGTCAATTGCAATGGAGCCGACAACGAGAACGGACATGATCAGAGTTAAATAGTTAAAGGGTTACGAGTTTGAAAGCACTCGTCAGTAATTAGTGACTTTGTTAGGCAAGCATATCGGTGGCGCAGCGCGCGTAATCAACAAGGCTGTGTGCCTTGAGCAAGGCCGAAACCATGACAACGCGCTTCGCCCCGGCATCGATCACCTCTTGAAGATTGTCGATGTTGATTCCGCCTATACAGAATATTGGGATGCTCACATCCAGATGAATTCGTCTGATGTTGCCTAATCCGATCGCTTTGTAATCCGGTTTGGTTGGCGTGGCGAAGATCGGGCCAAATCCGATGTAATCAGCGCCTTCGCCCTGCGCTGCATGTGCCTGGTCCATGCTGTGTGTCGATTTACCGACAATCAAATCTCTTCCAGCCTTTTGGCGCGCAGCAGGAATTGAATCGTCGTCCTGCCCAACGTGCACACCTTCCACGGGGACTCGCGCCGCGATCTCGGCATGATCGTTCACAATCAGGGGTGTGTTGCATCGGACAGTGATCTCATGAATCTCGGATGCGAGATTCATCAGCTCTTCGATTGATTTCCCTTTGCCCCGAAGCTGAATGAGGTCGACACCTCCGCTCACCATTTCTTCGGCGATACGATTGCAATCCCGCAGTCGCGGGATGTAACCGAGATCAATGATACCGTAAAGGCGGCATTCGCGTAGCGCTCTCATTATCGTGGCGCAACTTTGTACGTTGCGCTTCCGATAATCTGCAAGGTAAAAAGCCGACGCCTTGCGACTGGTTGGGCTCCTTATTTTGACGCGAGAGAATTCCAGCCAGGATGTCGAGTCGAATTATCTCCTATGGAAATCGCTTCGCCGCTAAACGGCGGCGCCGGCTTAGCCGGAAAGAGCGGTCGCAACACTGCAAATGTTTGCGATGCAAACCCGATGGAGACGACGATGAACACTGCTGCACACTTCATGTCCGCCGCTCTTAGCAGGATCAAGTGGCATGGCAAGGAAAATTTTTTCGCGATCACGGTAATTAAGAGCAAGCCTGCGCGACTCGCGATTCGTTGAAACGTTACGTCGGCGAAAGGGATTTTTAAAATTTTTAGCTTTTTCACCAGTCTAGCTGCGACGCAGATTCTAGTTTGCGATCTCCGGTTTCAGACTAATTTCCCACGCCGATGCCACAGTTTGCATACCGTGCCCGCGACGCGCAGGGAAGCTTGGTTGAGGGCGTGCTCGATTGCCCGGATCGAGCAGTCGCCATTCGACAGATTGAATTGCAAAAATGTACTCCGGTCCGGATCGACCTAGTTGGGCCGGAGGCCAGAACGGCGCAACGAGACGGCGCCGCACCCGCCGCTCCTACGCAAAATCTAAAAATTCCGCACGGTCAGTTGCTCGTTTTTACAGAGCAGCTCGCCCATTTGCTGCAAGCAGGAATGACGCTCGACGAGGGGTTATCAGTATTGGAAAAACGCTTGAAGCAGCCGCGCGTGCAGCAAATGACGCACACGCTGCATCAGGCGCTGGTCGACGGCCGCAGTTTTTCACAAGCATTAAGTGAGCTGCCGCGGATTTTCCCGCCGCTCTATGTAAACCTGGTGGGTGCCGGCGAGGCGAGCGGAGCGCTGCCCCAGATTCTGCTCCGTGTAGTCAAGAGTTTGATGCAAGCCAAAGAGCTGCGAGACCGCGTGCAGCAGGCACTAATTTATCCGGCATTTCTCGCACTGGCTGGCGCCGTTCTTGTTACGATTTTTATCACGTTCATGGTGCCGCAGTTAACCGGATTCATGGCGCAAACTGGCGGCGCGCTTCCATTGCCCACGCGGATTCTGCTGCAGATTAATCATTTGATTACGGGATACTGGTGGGTTGGCGTGCTGGCGGGGATTAGCGCAGTAGTCGGTTTCCGCGCGCTGGTCCGCACTGACGAAGGGCGCACAAGTTGGGATCGTTTCCAGCTGATGATTCCTGGATACGGGCGTGTTATTCGACATCGTTACTACGCGCAGTTTTCGCGTACGCTGGGAACCTTGATCGAAAATGGGATACCTCTGCTGCGTGCGCTCGATCTAGTAACTGAAATTGCAGGGAACCGGTTCCTCGAACAAAGACTGGGCGAAGTGCGCAAGGCGGTCATCGACGGCGCGACGCTCTCCGCCGCTCTGCAAGCGCAAAAACTGTTCCCTGATTTGTTCACGGACATGATGTCGGTGGGAGAACAAACAGGACATTTCGCCGAAACCATGCAGGCCATTGCCGATGTTTATGAACGCGAACTAGACAAGACCGTCGGCTTGATTTCGCAGTTGATTCCGCCGGTGATCATCGTCGTGATCGCCGCTCTGGTAGGTCTGGTTGTTTTCAGCATTCTGTCGGCCGTATTCGAGATGACACACAGCCTGCAAATCAGGCCGCATTGAAACTGAAAGCTTGCAATCGAGCCTGTGGTCGAATAATCTCGCACGCTCAAATGTTAGTTCGCGTCGTCTTTGCGATATTGTTCACCGCAATGTGCCGCGTCGGCGCGCAAGAGGCGTTCACCGACGCTCTTCCCGCTGCGGCTGACGTAGCAACGGCGGAGCAGCCAATCCCAGAGAGCGCCTGGCTCGATCTGCGCCAAAGCATGCCTCAAAATTCAAAAACCCAGAACGCTCCCACCTGGATTGAAGGGCTGACTCTTCTGCCGGCTGAGACGACAGAAGGGGCGCCCATGACCAAAAGCGTCTTTCGCATTCGCGTCACGCAACCGAGCCCAGATTATCAGGTTCTTTTTTTCCGGCTGTTCTTCGACGACAAAGCGGATCAGCAGCCTGAATTAATCGCCTGGGACGAGTCTGGCACCCACGTTTTGCGCTCTGGAACGCTTGGCGCGGGAATGAATCTGCCGAGCTCGGATTCGGTGCTCATTCCAATGACCGGCGCCTCTTCCATCGATATTGAAGTGCCTGGCGACGGCAAAACGATCCGAGCAGCTTATCTCGACTGGATGACCAGCAGTGAAGTGGTGCATCCGGTGAACGCAGAACATCGCGATGTGATCCCTGAACCCTTCTCATCGGTGCCGACACTGCACGCGCCGCCCGACGACCTTGAGAATTTTGGGACCGTTACGGCAACCCTGTCGCCAGAGACAATCCGTATTAACGGACAAACTCAAGAAATCGCCACATTTCAATTTCCAATCGAAGCACAGCCGCTGACAGCTTTGTTGACCTTTGAAATCGCCAATCCCCGCGTTGATGCCCCGCCGGAAGTCTATCTAAACGGCCAGAACATTGGGCCCGCTTCCCTCATGTTGCCGGACCTTTCTGATCCGGCGTACAGGGGCGAAGTAGAACGGCTCTCCACGCAGATGCATTTCAACTACACCGGGTGGCTGCGCGCCCAGAAAATTGTCCCGGCCGCGAGCTTAAAAGTTGGCGCGAACGATTTGGTCGTGATCAACGGCGCTGACGCTGGCGCTGCGGCAATTCGCGCCACCCAGGTTCAGTTAAAGTACATCTGGGACAAGGCGGATTATCTATTGCGCACCGGGCACTAGAAATTCTTGAAGAGCAAGCTAGTGTAACCCGCGCGCACAACGGGGGGTAATCCTTTTAGCTAAATGAGAATCAAAAGAAAACAACGGGGCTTCACGCTGCTCGAGATCATGCTCGTAGTGAGCATTATTGTGATCATATTGGGAGTGGCGATTTCAAAACTGGGCAACACGACTGCCATCGCAAAAACTATGCGCGTTCAAGCGGACGTCCAGGCAATCAAAACACAACTTCAGCTGTATGAGAGCATGAACGGCTTTTATCCAACAACCGAGCAAGGCCTGCAGGCGTTGGTAACCCAGCCAGACAAGGATCCGAGACCCGCTCGGTGGTACCAGTTATTCAAGGAAATGCCAAAAGATCCTTGGGGAAACGAGTACATTTATCGCTCCCCTGGTCTCAAAAACCCGAGCGGTTATGACCTGTACTCTGCCGGCCCGGATCGGCAGGCTGACACTGCAGACGACGATTGGGGCGGTTAACCGACCCGACGTTTCAACCCTAATTCCTGGCGCCGCCCGCCGCCGTGCCGGGCGACTTCGAGGCGCCCCTTGGGTTACGTTGAATTAAACCTCGCGAATGGGGCGATCGGAGCTCTCGCGTAGGAGGAACTAACTTTTGTACCTCGGGAGGCAAGTTGGCGGGTAATTTTGAGGGCAGTTGAGGAGTCGGCATGTTAGGCGTGGGTGGCGCGAGCGTTCTTGCAGCTAACGCCGGGTTGGGCGCAGATTGCTGCAACAGCGCCTGGTTAAATGTGACTGTCGCAAAATTGCCGTCCTTGCTGATTGTCACCTTCGTCGCGCCCACGCGCTCCGACCATTCGATATTGGCGATGCTGTAGCCGTCCACAGGTGCTTTGGTCGTAAGGTATTTCTTGAAATTGTGATCGGAAGTCGAAGCGAGCGTTACCAAATCGCCGTCGGGTGAACGAGCCGCGTTGGCCACGTAAAGATCTTTCGCAAAGTCAGGCGTGGCAGCGGGCGCCGCCACTGCCGTCGCAATCGCAAAGGGCGAATTGTCCACCATCTTCGCGTAACGATCGTAGGTGAACAGTGGTGGCAGAACATTCTCCGCCTGCGCGCAAGTCACTCCAAACAGTGCGGCGGCTGACATTAGCGTGAGTGAATATTTCATAGATGGACTGGTACTATTACTTCGTTCGTTGTGCCGGAGCAAACCAGCGGGCGATCTTAAATTTGCCGCGCATCATCGTGGGATCGCTGCCGTCAATCGCCAGATTAACATTTTCAAGCACGATGAAAGCGTCCGGTCGCTGCACATCATAAAGAAAATGAACCAGAGGCGGCCAGGGACTCTTTGTTTCAATGGAAGCAAAAACGGTCTGGTGATATGGCGTTGTTTCCCCGGAACCAATCGCGGGATTCTCGATCAAAACATTATATTTGCCGGCTACTTCCTTTAATTGATCGAGGAGTGCGGAGGCTTCTGCTGGATTCTTGAGAGTTGGTTGATGTTGGCGGATCCATTCGTCGCGTTTTGTCCAGAGGTCTCGTTCTTTCACGTAAAGAGTTTGTTCAGCTAACGTCGCTCTGCGGGTTGCGATTTGCTTTTGTGCAGTCGCGAGCGCGCCGAAAATCCAGTCCAAAATGAAAAAATTGAGTAACGCAAACACCGTGCCGGCAGCTGCCCATGCCAGCACACGCTCGCGCGGATTCATCCGCTGATACCAGGCCGGCATCATCGTGGCTTTCCCTCCAATCGGAACTGCGCATGATCGTTTGGCAAAATGCGAGGCGCAGCCATCTCAAATTGAAAAACTCGCAAATCCGGATTCTTCTTTATCTTTTCGATGAACTGATAAGCGAGAGCAGTTGTGTTGGCCTCGCCATCGACAGCAATTTGCCGTGCCGATTGGTTGTAGGTCGTAATTCGCACCTCGGGCGATGGCAAACTTTCGAAAAGATGCAGCAGAATTTCGACCGGGTAATAACGCGCATCGACCGCTGGAGCCAGGGCCTTCCAGTTCGCTTCCGTCGCGCGCACGAACTGCGTCTCCGGAGCATCGTGTGCAACGCGCGCGTCAAGGCGTCCTTTTTGAAATCGGAGCAGCCCCAGATACGCAAACAAGAGAAAGACAAACGCAACGTAAGCGCCACCTATCCACACGAGCCGCTTTCGCCATCCTGCCTGCCTGATCAATTGTGAGCGACGGCGGCGCCAGCTTTCTGGCAGCAGATTCAGTTTAACTGACGCGGGTGGCAGCTCGACCCCAACGATCTCAGTGGGGCTGGCGAGGATTCCCTCCACAGACTCCCGCATCTGGTAGCAGCTTTCGTCCAACAAGACATTTGGAAAGGAAGCATTGATGCCTTGGAGTTCGGCACTCATTCGCAACTGCGGCAACTCAAGTTGCAGTTGTTCCCCATTGCCATTTTCAAACACGCGCGCAAGACTCAGTTTGCCGTTTTCCGTCATGGCGTAAACCAGCATCTCGCCTTCAGGATAAATAAGAAGAGCACTGCCCTTGGGAGCGTAGGTGCTAGCGCGCTGCGCTGCATAAACGGTGACCTGCCGCGGAATAAAACCGCGGTCGAGCAACGGAGCGGCAATCTCGGCAAGCTGCTCGTTTCTGATCGCCACAGCCGAGACCACACTTTCCTTTTCGTCTTGCTCGATTACTTCGAAGTCGGTGGTCACCTCTTCGGCCGAGAACGGCAACACTTTCTCGATTTGGATCCGAATCATTTCTGGAAACTCCGCCGGATCGACGCTGGGCAGGCGAAATCGCTGGGCGAGCACGGCAGCGACAGGCAGACCGAGCACAAAATCGTCGGTTGCGGAAAGCAGTGGCACAGCTTCCCCCAGCGTCTGCAACTTGCGCACGTTCCACGATCCGTTCTGGCCGGCACTGCCCGCAGCCGCTTCGCGCGGCGATGCGACCGTGGATGAACGCAGAAAATTCCATCCATGGGCGGTGGGAATTATGAAAATGGATGGCATCCCTGTCTCGATATCAAAGCTCCTTCCAACTCATCACCATTGGACGCCCTCCTGCGGCGCCTCCTTTTGATACTATCATCTGCACCGTACGTGTAACGTCGCCCGACTTTCCTACGCTCGTAACGCGAAAGACCAAAGTATTTTTAAATCCAAGGTTTACGTTTAAGCTTTGAATCTGCTGGAATTGTTGCTGGTTAAGACCAAGCGCTGTTTGAACCTCTGGCGGTAATGATCCGGCAGTGGTCCCTCTTTGCATGGCCCCCCCTATGGCAGCGCCGGATTGAAAATCATCAGCCGTTCCGTCGATTCCATCAGGACCTTGCCGCAATTGCAAAAATTGATCAACCCTGTCATCTCCCCCTATCCCTAAAGACTGTACTAAAGCACGCAACATATCCCTCGACGCCCATCCAAGATCGAGCACTCCGCCGCAGTTACTGATGGTAAAGCCTTCGTCCCAACCTGGCTTGGAAGTGAATTCAGCCCACCCACAGACCTTCTTCAAGTCGTCCACTGAAGTCAGGGCCGCATGCGGCGATTTATAATCGTCGCTTTCTGGGCACGCGTTCAGGCGGTGAAGTCCCGGCGGCGACATCCAGTCGAGCAAAGAATCGACCATCGCATCAACGTTATTCAGCTCTATCCCTTTAAGGCCGAGATATTGCCGCAAAATCTCCACAAGCGGTCTGTTCTCTACTCCTCCAGGCGCGAGCATGTTCAAATTCAATCGACCACATTCACCAATTATTTGGACGTCATAACCCTCCTGATTCCCAATTTGTCTGTGCAAGTTCGCGGAATCAGGCCTGACCAGCGGATGCAATGCAAGATCAGCGCCCGATGAGGCCATGGCTTCGGCGTCCAAGACGCGACTGGCATTGCCGGAAACCGTAAGGCGCGAATTGATGTCCAGCGCCCATGAAATGACCATTGCGCTAAGCAAGAACAAGGCCCAAAGCGCGAGCATTAGCGCCGCGCCGCTGCGCAATTTCGAATTTGGAGCCTTCATTTCAATACGGCGTCCGTTTCAATGGAATAATTGCTTCCCAGGGCACTGCTGAATCATTGCGCCCGACGCTCACCTTCACCAGCCAGGGCATCTGGGAGGTGTTTGACCATCGATCGATCCACGTGTTCAAGCTTGGATTAAAGTAACTGATCTGGAGACTGCTCACATTCTTGATTAATGGCACCCACGTCTCGTGCCCTTCTCCAACATCGGGATCGTCCTTCGGTTTTCGCAAGAGGCCGAGGTCGAGCCGGTCGCTCTTGTCGCTTTCCGGTTGTAACTGCAGCGTGACTGCGAAATCCCCCGGCGCGTAGCGCGTCAGGAGTCCAGGCCCCGCACCGGAATTCCAACGTACCCAATCACGCTCCCGCTCATTAAGCTTGAACGGTTCCCCGTACATTTTCGATCTGACGGAAGTGAGGTTTTGCCACTCCGATGTCAGAAGATCGCGCAATCCGTCATACTGCGAATCCTTGGCGGCTGTATCCGATGACAGGCGCAGCGCCGTCATGTTCGCTTGCACAAAACGAAAAATCGCCAGCGACATCAGCCCCAGGATTCCAACTGCAAGCATGATTTCGAGCAACGTGAACCCGTTGATCCGAAGAGATCCCCTCTTACCCTGGACGGTAAACATAAAACTTAACCTCTTTTGACTGGGGAACACCGCCCTGCTTCCATTGGGCAGTTAAGGTGACAAGGTAGATGTCGTTGAGAAGCGTATTGTCCGGTTCCGTCAATTCCGCTGCCGTGGTTTTTTGGACAACCTTTATGCCTCCGTAATTGGTGTCGATCTTGAATTCCTTCGAATCTTCAGGAACACCTTTAGTGGCTTGAACTTCTGCCATGCGATTCGACAAAATCTGCCGCACCACGCCTTCTTCGGCGTTGATCGTGCTCGCATTGAGGCAATTCTCGACCGCGTGTCCAAGCGCGATGACGCCGAGCGCGAAAATCGTGATACCAAGGAGAACCTCGTAAAGCGCAAACCCATTGAAGCGCGTTGATGGCGAAAGCTTTTGGAGTTCAAGCGTCGAGGCGTTGAACCGACTTGGCTTCGCCCGCTTTAACGGTGTAATGCTCAAACGCTTTAATATAACATCATCGAACCGCATAACTCGTAATCTCTGGCCGTCCCGTTAGCGGCGAATAGTTGGCCGTCCACGACCCAGCAGGACCTTGAAAGCGGACAATGGCCGGTTCGCAAGTACCTGATGGCCAAAAAATCCATTCAGCCGGATATTTTTCCGCCAACGCCACTGGAAGCGAAAGTTTCAGCGTGCTTCCCCTGCTGGGGCGAAACTCTGCCTTGGCTTTAGCTTCCTCGTCGTCTGCGAACGCTTCCGGCCGCACCATCACATTGTTCTTACTCCAAACAATCAGATAAGGACGACGCTCAGTGACGCTTAGCGTCTGAGCCTGACGCACAAGTTCGTTGAAAGCATCCAGCGATTGCTTCAGTCGCCTGTTTGCTATGACGCCGCTAAAGCTGGGCACTGCCAATACCAGTATTAGCAGCAGGATGAAGATCGAGAGAGCAATCTCGATCAACGTGAAACCCCGGGCTCGTTGCACCGCCGGAAATTACTCGTTTCACCGCAAATCACAACAGTGCCCGACTGGGCGTTTCCGTCTTTTTGACGTTAATACGTCAACGACGCAGCAGACGGAACAAATCAATAGTGATCAGGGGCGTAACCGTGAACTGCAGTAAAGGCGATCGTCTGCGTCCACCAAGCGGGATCGGCGCAGTAACCGAGAAATGTGTCTACCAGCGCGTTGTTAAGTTTGCGAGAGTTTATCAAATCCGCGCGAAGTTCTTTGACTGTCTGTGTCCAATAATCTGCCCATAAACTGGTTCCGTTGTAAATCGCAGTTTCTGCAGTGCCACTGATTCGCTGGAGACCCAGGGCCGCCAATCTCGGCGCCAGAGTACGACCGATATGATAATCAATTCCTTCGTTACGCGACCATGCAAGCCAACCACTCCAGAACGCACACACCTCCGGCGGCTCGGCGATCGCGACGGGAAGAAAATCCGGCTCAATCAATAAGATGGCGCCTCCAGGCCGCAAGCTTGCAACGAGATTCGCCATCGCCTTTTCGGCGTCTGGAACATGGTGAAGCACTGCACGAGCCGTCACGAGATCGAAGCTGCCGGGCTCCACTGGCCCGGCCATGATATCAGCCTTGCAAAACTCCAAATTCGACAAACGCACGTCGACCAACGAAAGATCGAGGTCGACCGCTACTGCTCGTCCATCTGGAGCGACCTGCCGTGCCAGCCACGCCGAAATCGAGCCGTTGCCGCAGCCAACTTCCAGTGTTCTCGCGCCTGATTTAACCACACCGAGCGATTGGAGATATCCTCGATGCATGGGATCGAGTAATTCCGACATCAACGCGAGTCGCTTCCCCTCGCCCTTAAGATGGTGACCCAAAACATATCCGGGCATGCCGCAGTCACCGTAAGTCGCTGAGATATTAACGGCAAATGATCGGTCAAAACCCATTGTGCGGCGCAATCAGCCGCTAAAAAAAAGCAATCAAACGACAGCAGCAGCGTTGGCATGTGATAAACTTTGAGCGGAAATGAAGCCTGCTTTGCGCATCGGCATCGTTGTAGCTGCACTTTGCGTAGCGGCGATGCTTGTGTGGCAGGGAGTTACCGCGCACGGGGCGCCCGATCCCACGCGACCCAACACCAGCCCGACTGTGGCGTTTCTGGACATTGGGATTCTGGTCTTTCGCGAGGGACTGGAATGTATTCTGGTTCTGGCAGCGATCACCGCTAGCATGACAGGCGCTAAACGCGCCCATCGCCGGCCAGTCGCGCTCGGCGCGGGACTTGCGTTTATCGCCAGTTTGATCACCTGGTTCATCGCAGTGCGCATCGTCGGCTCACTCAGCGACAACATGTCGGCACTCGATTTGCAAGCCGCCACCGGGTTGCTCGCTGTCGTCGTGTTGCTCGTCATCATGAACTGGTTCTTTCACAAGATCTATTGGGGCGGCTGGATTCGCGCCCACAATCGGCGCCGCAAGGCTTTGCTCGAAAATGCGCGAGCCGCCGAGATCTCCCAGTCGCGCCTCTGGTTCGGATTGGTCCTGCTTGGATTCACCTCTCTGTATCGCGAAGGATTTGAAGTCGTGCTTTTTTTGCAAAGCTATCATCTGCGGCTTGGTGGAGCGGTGGTGCTGAAAGGCGCGCTGCTGGGAATTGTTCTGACCGCGATGGTAGCAGTATTGACCTTTGTCCTTCAGCAGCGTCTACCCTATCGGAAAATGCTGATTACTACCGGCATTCTGCTCGGAGTCGTGTTGCTGGTAATGGTTGGCGAGCAAGCGCAGGAAATGCAGCTGGCACAGTGGATTTCCACAACTCCGATCGAATCGCTGCAACCGTACCTCCCGCCGTGGATGGGACTCTGGTTTGCCGTGTTCCCAACCGTTGAAACGCTGGTGGCTCAGTTCATTGCGGCCGTTTTGGTAATCGGCTCGTACTTCGCCGCGAGGCATTTTGGCGGCGGACCAGATGGAACTGCCGTAGAGGCCTCCGCCCCCAGGATGGCCGCGATCAACGCTTAACAATATTCCGCATAGCGTTGCGAAAAGTTGACGCAGCAGTGTCGCATGAACTCGCATGCGATTCCTGTTGAACGAAGTCGCAGGCTTTTCACCTTAGGCGGATGATTGCGCCTGGTCGTCGTTCTCTTTGGCTAGTTCATTTCATTTTCGGCATTTCCGTATTTTTCTTCTCAGCTTCTCTTCGATCAGCTCCCTCTCCTACTCCAACCCCGGCTGGAGCAATTGACGAAAAATTGTTTAAGGGAATGCAGTGGCGACAGATTGGACCGTTTCGCGGCGGACGCGCCCTGGCAATCGAAGGCGTGCCGGGCGAGCCGGATACTTATTATTTTGGTGCCGTTGCGGGTGGAGTCTGGAAAACTATTGATGGCGGAGCAAACTGGACTCCTCTCTTCGACAAACAACCCATTTCGTCCATCGGCGCTATCGCTGTCGCGCCATCGGATCACAATGTGATCTATGCAGGCACCGGCGAAGCGGCCATCCGCGGCAATACCACCTATGGTACCGGAGTTTTCAAATCTATCGATGGCGGCAAGACATGGGAAAATGTTGGATTAAAAGACAGCCGCCAAATCGGTGCGGTGATTGTCGATCCAAGAAATGAAAACATCGTCCTGGTGGCGGCGCTGGGTCACGCATTTGGCCCAAACACGGAGCGCGGAATATTTCGGACCGCCGACGGCGGGAAGACCTGGACGAAGGTTTTGTCCAAAGACGAAAACACCGGCGGAATCGATGTCGTTTTCGATCCGCACAATGCGAACATTGTTTTCGCTTCGCTGTGGCAGGCGCGACGGCAGCCGTGGTTTTTCTCAAGTGGCGGTGCAGGAAGTGGGCTCTATCGATCTGAAGACAATGGCCTGACGTGGAAACGTCTCGAGGGTAATGGCCTCCCCGAAGGAATCCTCGGAAAGATCGGTATCGCTGTTTCCGGTGCCGATTCCAACCGCGTTTATGCGATCATCGAGGCGAAGGAAGGCGGCCTTTACCGCTCTGATGATGCCGGGCAACATTGGAGCCGTATCAATGATGACGGTCGATTTCGCCAGCGCGCCTGGTATTTCAGCAAAGTCTATGCCGATCCGAGGTCCGCTGACACGGTTTACCTTTTAAACACTGGGCTGTTCCGTTCGGTTGATGGCGGCAAAACTTTTAACCTGTTGCCGGCACGTCACGGCGATCACCACGGACTCTGGATCGATCCGCAAAATCCCAATCGGGTCGCGAACGCCAATGACGGCGGCGCGAGTATCTCAATCGACGGCGGGAAAACATGGACGACCCAAAACAACCAGCCGACCGCGCAGTTCTATCACGTTTCCGTGGATAACGCTTTTCCGTATCACGTTTATGGTGCGCAACAGGACAGTACGAGCGTTGGCGTTGCGAGCCGCACAGATTGGGGCGCGATTGGGCCGGCGGATTGGTTCGAAGTCAGCGACGGCGAGTGCGGCTTTGTTGTGGCCGATCCGCGCGATTGGCACATCGTTTATTCAAATAACGAAAGCTCAATCTACCGCTACAACAAGACTAAGGGAGATACTCAGGACGTCAGCGTCTTGCCTTTGGACAATTCCGGTTACGGTGCGGCCGATGTTGCTCATCGTTTTCAATGGGTCACGCCACTCACCCTTTCTCCGCATGACCCTGACGTTCTGTATACCGGAGCAGAGTGCGTTTTCAAATCGACCGACCACGGAAATAGTTGGACGCAGATCAGCGGCGATCTGACGCGTAACGACAAATCCAAACAGCAACCAAGCGGCGGTCCGCTGACTAACGACATCACTTCAGTTGAATATTACGACACTGTGTTCGCCCTCGCAGAGTCGCCGGTGAAAAAAGCGACGCTCTGGGCCGGCACAGATGATGGACTTGTTCACGTAACAACCGATGACGGCCAGCATTGGTCGAATGTCACGCCGAAGATGCCCGAGTGGAGCACAGTCAGCCTGATCGATCCGTCTCCGTACGACGCCAATACTGCGTACGTCGCTGTGGACCGGCATAAGCTCGATGACTTCAAGCCTTACATTTTCAAGACGACAGACCTTGGAAAAAGCTGGAGCATGATCGTGACTGGCATTCCCGATGGCGCGTATGTCCATGCTGTGCGCGAAGATCCTAAGAAACGCGGATTGCTCTACGCGGGCACAGAACTCGGAGCTTTTGTTTCGTTTGATGACGGCGCGCATTGGCAGCCACTGCAATTGAATCTTCCGGTCTCGCCCATTCACGACTTGGTCGTAAAGGATAACGATCTGGTGGTGGCAACTCATGGCCGTTCGTTCTGGGTATTGGACGACATTACGCCGCTGCACCAGCTCGGTGCGCAATCTGCCCAAAGCGATATGATTCTTTATCAACCCCAAACCGCAGTGCGTTTGCATTATCCTGAGGAATTCGACAAGCGCCAGCCAGTCGGCGATAACCCGCCACCGGGCGCGATCGTTAATTACTATTTCAAGACCGCGCCGAAAGACGAGGTCTCGCTGGATATTCTGGATGCTTCGGGCAAAGTCGTCAGGCATCTCTCCAGCAAAGAGAAAAAAGAAGGCGAACAGCCGCCTGAATGGCCGGATCGCGTCGAGCGGCCTAAAACAATTCCGGCAAGTGAAGGAATGAACCGCTTCGCGTGGGATCTGCGTTACGATGATCCTATTCAGATACCCGGTGCGTTTTATTCCGGCGTCGGACCAAGAGGAGCACTCGCCGCGCCTGGTGATTATCAGGTGAAACTAACCGTTGGCGGCAAGTCGCAGACTGCGCCGTTGCATCTGGCAATTGATCCACGAAACAAGGGCGCCGAGGCGGCTGTGCAAAAGCAATTCGCTTTAGCGACTCAGGTGAATGATTCCATTTCGCGATTGCACCAGGCCGTCAACGAAATCCGCGATCTCAGATCGCAGATTCAAAACTTGCACAAACGTTTCAGTGACGATCCCAAATTAAAAGCGGCATTCTCGGCGGCAGCCGATCTCGACCACAGAATGTCGGAGATCGAACAAAAACTTATGCAGGTAAACATGAAAGGCTCAGAAGGGAATCTCGCGTTCCCCGATATGCTGAACGAACGCTTTGAAACATTCAGCCACACAATCGAATCTGGCGACACGGAACCGACCCAGGGACAACTCAACGTTTTTCAAATGCTGAGCAGTCAGTTAGAAGAGCAGTTAAAGAAATGGGCGCAACTAAAAGCCGAAGACGTGCCGAAGGTAAGCGAATTAATCAAGCAAGCTAACCTGCCCGCGCTAATCATCGCGCCGCCGAAGAAAAGTGAGCAGTGATCGGAGAACAGAACAGCTGCGATGCCGGACTCGGAGAGACTCGCCCGTCCATTTTGCTACGTAATGAGCCGCGCACCGATATGACCAAGATCGACAAAGCGGTCGTGCTGGCAGCCGGACGCGGCACGCGCATGCGCGAACTCACTGTCGATTTTCCGAAACCGATGATCGAAGTGCGCGGCAAACCGGTTTTGCAGCACATTGTAGAAGGACTGCGCGATGCGGGCGTCCGCAGATTTGTAATTATCGTTGGCTATCACGCCGAAGCAGTGAGGAATTTTTTCGGCGACGGTAAGCGTCATCGTGTCGAGATTGAATATGTGACGCAAACCGTACAGGACGGTACGGGGCGCGTTGTGAACCTTGCCCGCGGTTTTGTAGGCGATTCGCCATTCGTTTTGAGCTATGGCGATATTTTGATCAGTTCGGCAAATTACAAACGCGTCGTCGATCTTAGTGATGATTTTGAAGCGATGATCACGGTTACGCGCGGCGAAGACGTCAGCAAAGGCGGCGCGGTTTTTGTAAACAAGCAAATGGAGCTGATCGATCTTCGCGAAAAACCAAAGCCCGGCGAACCAACAAGCCCCTGGTACAACGCCGGTCTCTACTCGTTTCGGCCAAGCATTTTCGAATTCATTGCAGGGTTGAAGCCATCGCCGCGCGGCGAGTACGAACTTACAGACGCAATCCGCGACCTGGCGCATTCCGGCAAGAAAGTGCAAGCGCTCGAACTGAACGGTGAATGGGCGGACGTCCGCGATCCTGACGTTCTGGCGAAACTGAATCAGCCGTTGTAGGACAGGCGCCCCGCTGGGCACAGGCGCGCCCAGCAACCGCAACGCTCGCCATGCACTCAAGTTGTCGACTTACGGCGCCTGCTCGGCTGCCTCTTCGGAAGCCTCTTCGCCTATTTCTTCTTCGATTTCGCGCCGCCATTCGCGTGAGAGCCAGGAACGCAGCACGCCATAGAGCAGATATGCAAGAAAAAGTACTGCGGGCATCCACTCGTAATTCAACACCGTAAAAATGACGATAAGAATGATCACAAGAAAACGCGGTATGGATTTCTTCGTTCTCCAATTAAGCGCTTTGAAGCTGGGATATTGAAACCGGCTAAACATCATGAATGAAAGAAAGAGCAGTAATGGCGGTAGGACGAAGCGCCAGTTACCCAGGCGATGCTCACCTTCGGCAAGCCAAAGGAGAAACAGTGTGATCGACGCAATTAGACCGGCCGCGGCGGGAATGGGAAACCCAGTGAACGTGTTTGGGTGATCGGCTCCGTTATGTTTCGCCGCCACAGAATTGAAACGCGCCAGGCGCAGTGCTCCGCAAGTGAGATAAATAAACGCGATGATCCAGCATGCGCTGCGGAATTCCTGCAACACAACGCGGTAAACCATTAGTGCAGGAGCCACCCCAAACGAGACAATGTCCGCGAGAGAATCGAACTCGCGCCCGAACGGACTCTCGTGCCCACCCAAACGGGCAAGGCGTCCATCCAGAAAATCGAAAACAAATGCACCGAGAACAAACCAGATCGCAGTGTGAAAAAGATCACTGGCTGCGTCGGGATTAGACGCCTGTAGCAGCGCGCCCTCGAGAATTTTGAGCGTGGCCGTAAACCCGCAAAACAGATTTCCCGCCGTCATTAAATTCGGCAGGAGATAAATTTTAGAGGGTTGTTCGTTCATCAGTCGGGCAGGCGGGCGATGACTGTGGATCCTCCGGAAACGTGGTCGCCTGTTTTCACTAGAACCTCAGCGTCGAGAGGCAAATATAATTCCGTCCGCGAGCCGAAGCGAATCATGCCGAAGCGTTCTCCCTTTTTCAATTCATCTCCAACATTTGCCCAGGCCACGATGCGCCTGGCAATTGCGCCAGTGAGCTGCCTAACGACAATCGGGCCACGCGGATTCTCGAACGCCCATGTCATCGCTTCATTTTTCTCGGAGCAATTCGGATCGCGAGCATCGAGGCAGAGACCTGCGTGATGCTGACGATAAACGATGCGCCCATCAATTGGCGCTCGATTGGTGTGGACATCAAAGATCGAAAGAAAAATCCCGACGCGACGCGTTTTTGCCTTAAGAATCTCCTTCTCGTCCAATTCAACAATGTCCCTGACCCTGCCATCGGCCGGAGCAACAATCAGGTTCGGACCCGCCGGCACCAGACGATTCGGGTCTCGGAAAAAAGCGATCGTGAAAAGAAAAAGGGCCAGAAAAATGAGCGATAACCACATCGAAACAAACCAGACCGCCACGCCGACGGATGCCAGAATCAGAAGAATCCAACGTGCTTCCATTAGGGTTTGCGAGCGCATCAGGGATCGCATCTTCCGGGTTCAAAATCGACTGGTCAAGTAGTGAGAAAAAGGCCTTCACAACCAGCGAACTGGGCTCTGCTAAACGGACACAATATCTTGAGTGTGGACCTGTTCTTCTACCCAATCCCTAGCGCAAACGATCCAAGATTACCTACGAGATATTAGTTGTTTGTATGGACATTTTAGATATTCTCCTAAGAGGCTCTTTCCGGCCTTAATCTATGCTAAAAACTCAAGAAGAGATTCCGGTTGAGGATTCATCTGGCCGGGGATCGACTGGAATCGGTGCAGCACAAAAATACGACGCCGCACAAATCGATAAATTGGAGGGTCTCGAGGCGGTTCGAAAGCGGCCTGGAATGTTTATTGGTGATCCTGATGAACGGGGTCTGCACCATTTGGTTTTCGAGGTCTTGGATAATTCGATCGATGAACATCTCGCGGGCTTTTGCACAAAAATAGAAGTCACCGTCCACGTCGATGGATCGATTTCGGTCCGCGATAACGGGCGTGGAATTCCCGTAGATATTCATCCGAAATGGAAAATGCCGGCGATCGAGCTGGTGCTCACAAATTTGCACGCCGGCGGCAAATTCGGACAGGGTGCCTACAAATATTCCGGCGGCTTACACGGTGTAGGTGCGAAATGCACGAACGCCCTTTCAGAATGGTTCAAGGCGGAAGTGTCGCGCGACGGCAGGGTCTATCATATGGCGTTCGCCAAGGGCAAAACGACGGACAAACTTACTGTCATCGGTGAAGTCAAAAACAAAAAAACAACCGGGACGCTCATCACGTTCCTTCCTGATCCGACAATCTTCACAATCACGACCGAGTTTAAGTTCGAGCGTCTCGCAACACGTTTGCGCGAACTGGCATTTCTCAATCCCGGTTTGGAGATCACGCTGACGGATGAGCGCACCGACCCGGCGAAGAAAGAAAGGTTTTTCTACAAACACGGCATCGAGGAATTCGTAAAGCAGCTCGGCGAGAACAAGCAGGTGCTGCATCCGAAGCCGGTCGTGATTTCCCGTCAGCGGGACGAAGTCTTTGTCGACGTCGTGTTGCAATACAACGATAGCTACAACGACCAGATTTTGCCCTTTGCCAATTCAATTCCCAATCCGGATGGCGGCACGCATCTGACTGGCTTCCGAACCGCGCTCACGAAAGCCGTCAACCAATACGCGAAATCGAACAATCTTCTCAAAGAAAAGGACCCCTCGATTTCCGGAGACGATGTGCGCGAAGGTTTGATTTGTGTGCTCAGCGTCAAGTTGCCCAATCCGCGCTTCGAATCGCAGACCAAGGTGAAGCTCGTCAACACTGAGATCGACGGAATCATAAACTCTGTCGTGTATGACGGGCTAATGACCCACTTCGATAAGAATCCGCCGATCGCAAAACGGATTTTCGACAAAGTTCTCACTGCAGCGCGGGCCAGGGAAGCCGCTCGAAAAGCCAGGGAAACAATACGCAAGGGCGCTCTCACCGGTGGCGGTTTGCCTGGGAAACTGGCCGATTGCTCCGAGCGCGATCCGGAATTGACCGAGCTTTACATCGTCGAGGGTGACTCGGCAGGCGGCTCCGCCAAGCAGGGCCGCGATCGGCGCTATCAAGCCATTCTTCCTATCCGAGGGAAATTGATAAACGTGGAAAAAGCTCGCGAAGATCAATTCCTTAAAAACAACGAGATCCAGTCCATGATCACGGCCATCGGTACTGGGATCGGCAAATCAAAAGAGGATGGCAACGGCAAGGACGAAGGCCGTTTCGATATCACCAAGCTGCGCTACGGCCGGATTATTATCATGACAGATGCTGATGTCGACGGATCGCACATTCGCACTCTGTTGCTCACTTTCTTTTTCCGGCAAATGACTGACCTGGTGCGCGCGGGCAGAATTTATATCGCGCAGCCGCCGCTTTACCAGATCAAACGGAAGAAACGCGAAGAATACGTCGATGACGATGCCCGATTAAACAAAATACTCATTTCGCTGGGCGCAGAGGACGTTCGATTGAAAAATTTGGCCGATGACAAAGAAATCCCGGCGGCACAATTGAAGGATATTCTCGAATCACTCGAGAAACTCGCGAAACTAAGCGAAGCCGTGCGCCGGCATGGCGGTGATTTCGAAATTTATCTTGCTCAACGAAACTCCAAGTCGGGCAAGCTTCCAACTTATTTGGTAAAGGTGCGCGAGGGAAACGAGGAAACGGTACATTATTTTGACGACGAAAAAGCAGTCCGCAAATTTCATCAGGAAAATCTGGACCTGAATCTGTTCGACACTGAGCTTGGTCAGGAATTGCTGCCCCTCAGCGAGGCGCCAGCGCGGACAGATGGAAGCCGCAGACGCGGCAGACTGGTTGAGCTGCATGAATCGGCTGCGATCGAAAAAATCATTGCCGAGCTTGCTCGCAAGGGTCTGAAAGTCGCCCACTACGCAACCAGCGACCAGCCGATCTTTGAGTTGATCGAAGGCGAAGGTGAAAAGGCGGTCTCGCATGCTCTGTTTTCAATTCCCGAAATCCTCGAGAAGATTTTAGGGATTGGCCGCCGCGGAGTGCAGATCAAGCGTTTCAAAGGTCTCGGCGAAATGAACGCCAAGGAGTTGTTTGAGACCACGATGAATCCGGAGAAACGCAAACTCCTGAAGGTTGACCTAAACGACGATAACGCTGTCGATGCCGATAAAATGTTCACGATTCTGATGGGGGATGTTGTCGAGCCACGCCGGCAATTCATCGAAGACAACGCGCTCAATGTGCGCAATCTCGACGTGTAAATTCCAAGATGGGAGGCCTGTTTCACAAACTACGCCATCCGCGACGCTGTTACGTTGTCTGCACAATTCCGCGTTCGGGTAGCAATTTGTTAACCGACGGCTTGCGCGCCACTCACCAGGCCGGCATGCCGAAACAATTCTTTCTCCCAAAGTCAGAGGATCGCTACGGCGCCGAGCTCGGGGTGGATCCAAATACTGATTATCCGGGTTACGTGCGCGGCATCGTCAACACGAAGACAACCCGCAATGAGGTGTTCGGCTTTAAATTGATGAGCTGGTATCTGGACAATTACCTTGCCCGCCTGCGAGATACCGGTGCTTTTGGCGACGCAGCGACGGATGATCTGGCCATGTTAAGAAATGCCTTCCCACGTCTTCGGTTCGTGCACATTGTCCGGCGCCATAAATTGCGGCAAGCGCTTTCCACGGCACGCGCGCTTCAGACCGGTCTTTGGAAAGTGCAGGAGGGAAAAACCGCGGTACGTGAACCGCAATTCGACGTGGAGTTGATCGAACAATCCCTTCGCGAAGCCGAGCGACAGGAAAAGATCTGGTGCACTTTTTTTCAGGGAATCGGCATTGATCCTTTCCATGTAGAGTACGAGGAACTATGCCGGGATTATGAGGCAACCATCCGCGGTGTGCTGGATTTCTTGAAAATTTCGATACCGCGCGGCGCTCGGATCGGTCCTCCGGTGACGGTCAGACAGGCGGATGAAATTTCGCGGATCTGGGAAGAACGTTTCCTTACCGAGCGTCCTTCCGCGTACTTGCCAGCGCACGGCTAAATCCAAGCACCATGTTTAACACAAACGAGAAAGTTGAGCCGATAAATGTAGCGGAGGAAGTATCGAGGTCCTTCCTCGATTACTCGATGTCGGTCATCATATCGCGCGCATTGCCGGACGCGCGCGACGGTCTCAAACCATCGCAGCGCAGAATTCTTTTCGCGATGCATGATCTTTCGCTCTTTCCCGGGCGACAGCATCGCAAATGCGCGAAAATTTGCGGTGATACCAGCGGAAATTATCATCCGCACGGCGAAGCAGTGATTTATCCGACGCTCGTCCACATGGCGCAGCCGTGGGCAATGCGTGAAAGACTTGTCGATGGCCAGGGCAACTTCGGCTCGGTCGAAGGCGATCCGCCCGCAGCGATGCGTTACACCGAGGCGCGGATGACGCATCTCGGCGCCGCGCTCATGACCGACATGGAAAAGGACACGGTCGATTTCGTCCCAAATTACGACGAAACCCGCACCGAGCCCACGGTTTTCCCAGCCGCGTTTCCCAATCTGCTCGTTAACGGCGGAACCGGTATCGCCGTGGGCATGGCGACGAATATTCCGCCGCACAATCTTACCGAAGTGATCGATGGAATCTGCGCGCAAATCGATGATCCCGAAATCATCCTCGACGAGCTGATGAAGCACGTAAAAGGGGCGGATTTTCCCACCGGCTGTGCGATCTGCGGCGTGGCAGGAATCAAACAATATCTCGAGACCGGCCGCGGCAGCATGAAAGTGCGCGGCAAGGTCGGCATCGAAGAGCTCAAAGGCGGCAGGGAACAAATCGTCATCACCGAAATTCCATACAACGTCAATCGCGCCACGCTGGTTGAACGCATTGCGTCCCTGGTAAACGAAAAAGTGCTCACGGACATCAGCGCCGTTCGCGACGAGTCGGATGAAAATACACGGGTTGTGATCGAGCTGAAGCGAGACGCCAATCCGAAAATCGTCATCAACAATCTCTACAAGCACACTGCGATGGAAAGTTCTTTCGCGGTCATCATGCTCGCGATTGATCATGGGCGCCCCAAACTGCTTTCGCTCAAGGAAGCAAATGCCTGCTACATCGAGCATCGACGAGAAGTCGTTCTGCGCCGCACCCGCTTCGAATTGCGCAAAGCGGAGGAGCGCGCGGAAACGCTCGAAGGTTACCTGATCGCGCTGGCCAATCTGGACGAATTTATTCGAATCGTTCGCGGTTCGGCCAGTCGCGATGAAGCGCGAGTCAAACTGCTGGCTTTCGAATTCACCAAGCGGCAGGTCGAACAGATCGGCATCTTGATTCGCAGTGAGGGCCGCCTGACAAATGGACGTTACGCCTTTAGTGAACAGCAGGCTGACGAAATCCTTAATCTTCGCCTTTATCAGCTCACAGGGCTCGAGCGCGAGAAGATCAATAAAGAATACAAGGAACTTCTCGAATCGATCAACGATCTCCGCGACGTTCTGGCCAAAGAGCAACGCGTCTTCACGATCATCAAAAAAGAACTCCGCGAGATTCGCGATAAATACGGCTCGCCGCGCCTGACGGAAATCGTGCCCGATCAAGCGGAGATTAACATGGAAGATCTCATCGCGAACGAGGGTTGCATTATCAGCATCACCCATGGCGGTTTCATCAAACGCACAGCGGTGAGCGCGTTTCGTGCGCAGCGGCGCGGCGGCAAAGGCGTGATCGGAATGCAAACGCGCGAAGGCGCTACAGAAGCAGAGGAAGGCGATTTCGTAGAGCATCTTTTCACCGCGACCACGCACGATTACCTGATGTTCTTCACCGCGACGGGGCGCGCGTACGTGGAAAAAGTTTACGAAATTCCCGAGATGGGCCGCGCAGCCAAGGGACGCTCGATCGCAAATATTCTCGAGCTTAAGCCTGATGAAAAAATCGCCGCGACGATCCGGATCCAATCCAAAAAATCGGGCGTGGGACCAAGCGCTGTCGATCAAACATGGGACGAAAACCTGCACATCGTGTTCGCAACGCAGTCGGGCATCGTTAAGAAATCGAATCTTTCCAATTACGCCAACGTCCGTCGCGGTGGAATCATTGCCATTCAAATCGAGGAAGACGATCGGCTGATCGATGCGAAGCTAACGAATGGGAATGACGAAATCGTGTTAATCACGAAAGATGGAATGAGTTTGCGATTCCACGAGGAACAACTGCGCGACCAGGGCCGCAACACGGTTGGCGTCTGGGGAATTCGCCCCCAGAAAGGCGATCACGTGGTGGCGACCGCCATTGTCAATCCAAACGCCATGCTGCTGGTGGCCGGTGAAAATGGAATCGGCAAACGCACTGGGTTCGATGATTATCGCCGTCAATCACGTGGCGGCAAAGGTATTATCACCATGAAAACCGGTGAGAAAACCGGCGATGTCGTGGGCGCCCTTACCGTCCGTGAGAGTGATGAGATCATGCTCATCACCAACAAGGGTCAGATGGTGCGCACGCGGGTCAAAGAAATTCGCGAGACCGGCCGAAACACGATGGGCGTAAAATTAATGGATCTCCGTAACAGCGAAAAGCTTCAGGCCATTGCGCCCGTAGTCAGCCAGGCGGAAGAAGAAGCGCAAACCGCCGAAACGCCGGCAGAGAAGGGGTAAGCTTCAACCCCTAAACAAACGGGCAAACGAGCAAGGGCGTACGAAATTTTCCGCTTGCTCACGCTCTAAGTATATCACGAGATTCGAGCTCGAAATCGCTGAACCTTATTTCGGTTGCCGCAATTCGCCATCGAACACCATCTTCTGCGGCCTGTTTTGCTCACGTCGAGAAAGAGAGTTCCGCAATCCGGCGCAGCACACTTTCGAAATCGTCCAGGCTTAGTTTGAAGCAGTAGACCGTCTACAGTTGCTGCGAGTTCCCACAGCAAACGATCCGGCGCCAACGGTTCGTCCCACGTCACGGAAATTCGTTCGGGGCGTACGTTAAACCTTCTGTGCAGTCTCGCGTGTGCCAGCCGTTCGTTCAACGCCGCGGCTTCTGACGCACTGGCAGCGCGGTGGTTCGTATACTCGCGCAAGACGCTGTAAAGCAGTTCGCGAAACGCCACCGTTTCGCGAAGCACGCGTTTCCCCTCCCCCTTGCTGGTCTGGGTCAAAAGCCGGTTTGCGATATTCGGATCGATCAGCCCGGCCTGCCGGGCAAATGATGTGAGCGCCGGATAACTGCTCAACCGTTCGACTGGCGTTGCGGAGAGCCGCTCGTCCAGCGTATTCACGAAGTCCAATGCCGGGTGACGGCCAATCCACTCGAAGATCGGTCGGGTCATCCCCATTAACTTAGTGACGGGGGATCGATAACAACTTGCAAGCATCTTGTTGTAACCTATAGTATCGGTTTGACAGGTTACATGCTCAAAGCCATTCTGTCTACCATGAAGCCAACTTCTTTTCTGACATCCGCCAAAGCGTTTCTATCATTCGCGGTGCTGCCGCTCTCCGTTTTCAGTCAACCAATCCCCGCTCCCACCTTAGCTCCAATGCAGCCGCAACCGCCCCGCATCGTTCTACCTAACGACTCCACACAGGCCGCGATCGAAAATCTCCGCGCGCCCAACGTTCACCCGGGTTATGAAGAAAAGCTGCGCACGTTTGGGCAGTTCATCGGCATTTGGGATATGGACATCCGGTTATTCAATAAGGCGAACCAGATCGTCTATCATCAGCCCGGAGTATGGATGTTCTCATGGATTCTCGATGGGCGCGCGATTCAGGACGTAATTGTCGGTCCGCCAAGATCGGATCCAGCCAACGGCGAGCGCCGGATCGGAACGACGATCCGTTACTATGATGAAACCACCAAGCGCTGGCACATCACTTTCATGACTCCTACAGGCCAGATTTACATTCATTTAGAGGGCGGACAGAAGGGCGATGAGATTGTCCTCGAAGGAAAAGACACCGACGGCAGCATGCTACGCTGGATGTTTACTGAAATTGCGCCGGGATCGTTTCACTGGCTCGGCTACACTTCGCCGGACAATGGGAAAACCTGGCGCCTTGAACAGGAGATGTTTGCCAAGCGGCGGGCGCGCGTGACAACAGGGAAAGGTTCCGCGTGGTGGCGTCGCAACGACCTGAGAGGATTAGAATCGGCGCGTCTACAACGAACCAATAATGGCTGGCTCTTGTCCGGCACATCGGCATTCGAACACGCCCGTTCGCCTTGCTTACTGAACTACCAAGTGCGCTGCGATGAAGATTGGCACACCCGCCTGGTGCTCGTGGACGGTTGGGCCGATCAACGTTTTGTCCATCATCAGATTGCTGTGAAGCCGAATGGCCGCTGGATACACAATGGAACAGAGCTGGCCCAACTCGATGGCTGTATCGATATCGATCTTAACTTCAGTCCCTCGACAAACACGCTGCCGATCCGGCGACTTTGTCTTGCGGTTGGAGCATCGAGCAGAGTTCGAGCGGCTTGGTTGCGCTTTCCAGATTTTACGCTGCATGTTGCAGAACAGAGCTATACACGGATCGGAACCAATCGTTACGAATATCGCAATGGGAAATTTGAATCCGAGATCTCGGTCGATTCCATAGGGCTGGTCCGCGACTACCCTCCGGCATGGGAACCATTGACGGGCGCAGCGGCCGATAGGCGTACCGCTGCAAATGAGGCGTTCGCTCGAATCACTCATGAGGATTACAGTTTGCCAGCTGCCGGATAGGACCGCGGATTTCGAAAGGGCATGGAACGGATTGGCTGAACATGCGCTTACACGGCGAAGCGACATCCTGGTCTTGCCAGAAATGCCCTTCTATCCATGGCCGTGCGATCAGCGAAAGTTTGACCCGCATTCGTGGCGATCATCTCTTTCTGCGCACCGCGCTTGGACAAGACGGCTCGGTGAGCTCAGAGTGAAAGGCGTTTTGTCCAGCATGCCAGAGGAAGAAAACGGCCGTCGATTCAACACCGGGGTGGTTTGGAGTCAACGGGACCGCGTCAGGTTCGTTCACCGCAAACATTTTCTGCCAGAGATGGCCGGTTTCTTCGAAAGAACCTGGTTCTCGCGGGGTCTGGCCCAATTTGAGAGCGAGGAGCTTGCCGGAGCAAAGGTCGGGTTCGCCATTTGTACCGAACTCTGGGCTATGGACATTGCACGGCACTACGGCAGGAGAGGCGTGCATTTTCTCGTCACGCCACGCGCGACCGGTAGCGAGAGCATCGATAAATGGATCGCAGCCGGGCGCACGGCCGCAGTGATCGCCGGCGCGTTTGCCGTGTCGTCTAATCGCTTTTCCTTCGAACGCAACTTCGGCGGGGCGGGCTGGATTATCGCGCCTGATGGAGAAATACTCGGACTAACAAATGAACGCGAGCCGTTCGTGACGGTGGATTGCGCACTGGTAATAGCAAACCACGCAAAGAGCACGTACCCCCGATCAGCGCTCAATCTCACCCAATGATCGAAGCAAGCAGTTCAGCAAACAGGTTCAAAGAGTCAGACAAGCTGATGCTCATCACAAACAAACGCCAGACCGTGCGCACGCGAGTCAAAGAGAGTCGCGAAACCGGTCGAAACACGATGGGCGTTAAATTGATGGATCTCAGTAAGGACGAAAAACTTCAGGCCATCGCGCCCGTAGCCAGGCCACGCGGAAAAAGAAGCCCAAACCGCGGAAGAATCAGCGCAGAAATCATAAAGCGATTTCGCAAATCTTGCCGCCACCGGCCTGTGGCCGGTCACACCCTCGGTACTGCTTTATATCGAACCGAACGGCCCACAGGGCCGTGGCTACAGAGCCGGCACGCGCGACTTCTGGCTGCCGGTTTCCACCGATTAATAACCGCCACCCATGCGGTGCGTCGTTGTAGTAGTTGTTTGACCCACCGGCTGCGGGGCGGCCGTGGTGACAGTCGTCTGGCGCGTTGTGGTAGTAGTCGCCTCGGGTTCGCTGGCACAGGAGACCAGCATCAAGGCGAGAACAGAAAACACCGAACCAAGTATGATTGCTTTTTTCATAGCGTGAATTGTTTGTTCACCAAACGATTCGGCGCAGGTCACATCGCCAGACGTATTTAGGGCGAAGAATTATTCTAAATTTCGACCTTCGACCTCTGTTTCTTTAGCTCTCCACGTCTCCGTTTCGATTCGAGAATTTTCCTTTTGAGTGCAGCCGGCCGTTGGGATTTTCTTCGCCGCGCTTTTTCGCGCTTCGCGATTTCATTGATACGCTGTGCTTCTCGATAGCTCTCGATCGCATCCAGCAGTCGTTCCCGAGCCACCTTGCGGTTCACCGCTTGCGAGCGCGAATCCTGCACGGTGACGCGGATGCCACTCGGCTTGTGATGCAGCGTTACAGCGGTTGCAACCTTGTTTACATTTTGGCCCCCCGGCCCGCTGGATCGCGCAAAGGTTTCCTCAAGGTCGAAATCACGAATGCCTAGGCGTTCCATTCGCTCGGCTAGCACGTCTTTCGACATTACTGCAACACTACGCCTTAACTTCCGGAATGTTTTCTCGTCCGTGGCGAAGAACGCGCGCCATCCAGATCAATTCATTCAAAAATTTGTCCAGGCGTCGCACATAACTTTGATCGAGCAAATTTCCCTGGTCATCGAATAGCTTCTCCACGTTTCCGAAATTTACGTCCCAAAAAATCGTTACCAGACCCAGCTCGCGCATGACTGGCAGCAGCGCCTCGATCACTCGCACACCACCAAACGGACCGGCTGAGACGCCGCAGATCCCGACGGCCTTGTGAATGTATTCCTCCAGATTCATATCCAATGCGTGCTTCAGAATCCCGGGATAACCATGATTATATTCGGGAGTTACAATGATGAGGCCGTCGCAGCGATCGATGGTTGCTGAGAATTTTGCATCCTTCATTTGCTCGCCTGCGTCGTCGAGTCTCATCGGAAGCGTGCACACATCAATCAACTCGGTCTCGACACCCGCACGTTTTCTTGTTTGCTCAAAGACAAAGCGCGCGACATTTTCGCTCTGTCTCCCCCGCCGGGAAGTTCCCAGAATAATCGG
>Ga0207701_10000808_pt1 | contig 33314 bp, 31 predicted proteins | sample KBSSwiSSwithPhiX_FD_184294 | JGI IMG/M metagenome (GOLD analysis project Ga0207701, IMG submission 184294) | Switchgrass rhizosphere bulk soil microbial communities from Kellogg Biological Station, Michigan, USA, with PhiX - S5 (SPAdes) (version 2) | ecosystem: Environmental > Terrestrial >... | reverse complement strand
GCAACGCGAAGGCAAGCGCCACCACCAGCGGACCGACCCCCCAGAAGGACAGCGCCAGCGAGACCTCGCCGCGCCAGAAGCGAAGGACGAAGTTTCCTCCGGCCACGGGCGGCGGACCGTTCGTCAGGCCGTCGGCGGGCGGAAGCGGCGCAGCACCGGCGGCAACGTGGGCGCGCCGCTGCGGTCCGGGCCTGCCGGCTCCTCGCGTCGCGAGCTGCCGTCTCCCGTGAGCCCGACCGGCATCGGCTCGCGCGGCGCCTGACGCATAGCGGCCTCCGTGACCTCGTAGCGCCGCATCTCGAAGCCGTCGGGTCCGTGCGTGTCGAGCAGCGCCGGCGATCCACAGCGCGTCTCGCCCACCAGCGCGGACAGGCGGGCAGTCAGCGTGGCCACGACTTCCGCCGATGGCACCGCCCGCTCGAGCAGCGAGTACTGGACCACTCGCCCGGGCGCCGGATCGATCTCGACGTTGACGATGTCGACCGCGGCGGCGGGCGGATGCGATTCAAGATCGAGCATCAGGAGCGTGCGCAGCACGCGCGGATCGCGCAGCGCCACCGGCAGCGGCACGACCCGGCTGTGCATCGTCCGATCGACGAGCCGCAGATCGAGCCGGATCGCCGCCGCGCCGCGATCGGCACGCTCCAGCGCGATCGCCAGCGGATCGAGCAATCGCGCGAGCACGAACGATAGCGGCTCCAGCGTGTCGAGCGGCCATTCGAGCTCCATCCGCTCGACGTAGCGCGGCACGTCGGGATCCGGCACCAGCGGCCCGGGATCGCGGCCCAGCGCGAGTTGCTGGAGGCGCAGCCCTTCCTGCCCCATGCGCGCCGACAACTCGCCGGCGTCGAGCGCCGCGAACGCGCCGATCGTTGTCACGCCCCAGCGGCGCGCCATGTCGAAGGCGCGCTCGTGCCGCTGCCGCGCCGCGTCCTGCCCGGCGCGCGTCGCCGGCCGCAGCAGCGTCGTCCCCGTCGCCTCCGCGACCAGCTGCTGCAGGTGCACCAGCGGCAGGCTCACCAACACCGCCGCGGGATCCGACGGCGCCACGGTCAGCTCGGCGTACGCCAGTGTCAGCAGCATCGACGCCGTCATCGTCGGCGCGATCGCCACCCGCACGGCCGGCCCATACACCGCGGCGGCACGGGCCAGCTCCGCGCCAATCACCGCCGGCTCCCCGAGCAGCCGCTCGAGCCCGGATACGTCGCAGACCACGCAACCGGGTCCCTGGCGCTGCCAGCGCGGCGAGAACTCGCGCGCGAGCTCGACGACCACCGGGGTCGGACGCGCGGCGCGAACACAGGCGAACAAGGGGTTCATCGTTCAGGGTTCAAGGTTCAGGGTTCAGGTTCAAGGTTCAAGGTTCAGGGTTCACCGAACGGGCGGTGATGAGCCGGGCGTGCAGCGTGATCGCGCTCAGGAGGCGGGCGCGATGTGAGGCGCCGCGCCAGGTGACGTGCGTGCGATCGGCGGGGCGATCGAGCGACAGCGTGACGCCGCCGGCACTGCGCGCGAGGTGGGCCGCGCCGAGCAGCAGCGCCACGCTCTGCGTCCCTTCGATGACCCGCGCCAGGCGCAGCCAGGTCGTGAACGGAAAGGCTCGGAGCGCCGGGGCCGGTACGTCCGCGAGATCGAGCGCGACCAATCCGAAGTTGCCAGCCTGGAGAACCAGGTTCATCGCCTTGAGCGCGGTCGTGGCGCTCGCGGCATCGCCCGTGCCGCGGACCCACAGCAGGCGCCCGAGATCGAGCCCGATCGCGGACGCCGATCCCGGGTCGAATCGATCGGACGGATCGACTAGGGCGATCGCTTCGCCACGTGCCGCACTCGCAGCCAGCGCGTGGCACAGCACCGTCGTCCGGCCAGCCGATCGCGCGCCGACGATCTCCGACAGTTGCCCGCGCGGTAAACCGCCGCCGAGTGCCGCATCGAGTGGCGGGACGCCGAGCGCGGCGCGATCGCCGCCGCTCTGCTTCCACAGCGCCGAGGTCGTCAGCGTGAGATCGAGGTGGCGATCACGCAGCAGAGACTCGAGATGGGCAAGAGCGGACATGGGAGGGATCGAATGAGTTTCGCTTTATATTCGCTAGCGACGCGAGTATAGCGGCCTGGCCACACAGGATCAAGCGGCGCTTGTCCCATCCGTGTAAGTGTTGGCAGAGCGGATGTTAAGATCGGACTCTGGTGTCCACGCCGCTCGAAACCAAGGCGCCGCCGATCGACGCGTCGCCCGCACCCTTTCGCTCGGCGTTTCTGCACCGCGCATTCGCCGCGTTCACCTACCGCGACTTCTCCATCCTCTGGTTCGGCGCCTTCACCTCCACCGTCGGCACCTGGATGCAGCAGGTGGCGCAAAGCTGGCTGGTCTACGACCTCACGCAGTCCTCGTTTTTCCTCGGGCTCGACTACTTCTTCGGCCAGCTGCCGATCCTGCTCTTCACGGTGATCGGTGGGGTCATCGCCGATCGCCATGACCGTCGTCAGCTGATCCTCGGCTCCCAATACATCCAGATGGCGAACGCATTCCTGCTCGCCATCCTCGTCCTCACCAAGCACATCGTGGTCTGGGAGATCCTGGCGTTGTCGTTCGTCACCGGCGTGGCGCAGGCCTTCGGCGGTCCGGCGTATCAATCGCTGGTGCCTACGCTGGTGCACAAGAAAGATCTGCCCAACGCGATTGCGCTGAACTCGATCCAGTTCAACCTCGCGCGCGTGTTCGGTCCGATCCTGTCGAGCACGACGATGGCCGCGTTCGGCGCGGCGGCGTGCTTCGGGCTGAACGGGCTGTCGTTCCTGGTGGTGATCGTCGCGTTGATGTCGCTGTCGGTGAAGCACCTGCCGCCCGCCGAGCGCAAGCCGATACTCGAGGAGATGAAGGGCGGCTTCAGCTACGCCCGCAGCGAGCCGTCGATTATCGCGATCACCGTGCTCGCCTCGATGACTACGTTCCTGGCGCTGCCGCTCCTGACCTTCCTCCCGGTCGTCGCGCACGACATCTTTCACGGCGACGTCGGCACTTACAGCCGGATGCTGTCGGTCTCGGGCGCGGGCGCGGTCGTCGGCGCGCTGGTCGTCGCGTGGCTCGGACGCTTCCGTCACATGGGGCTGACGCTGCTCCTCGTCCAGGTCGTCTTCGGCCTGCTGATCGTCGCCTTCTCGTTCTCGCGGGTGTTCTGGCTCAGCAACGTGCTGCTGTTCGGCACCGGCGCGTGCCTGATATGCGTGTTCTCGATGACGGCGTCGCTGGTGCAGTTGCTCGTCCCCGATCACCTGCGCGGCCGGGTCATGAGCATCTACATGGTGGCGTTCCGGGGCGGGATGCCGCTCGGCAGCCTGGCGAGCGGCTGGGCCGCCAGCCTGACCTCAGTGCCGTACGTGCTGGCGATCAACGGCGGCCTGGTCTCACTCTTGGCGGTGTACTTTCTCCTGCGCAGTCCGGGCGTGAGGAAGTTGTAGGGGGGCTGACGGTCAAGGGCTTTGGGCTATAGGACTACAGGCTTCAGGCTTCAGGCTTCAGGCCGTCATGCATTGTTACTTTGGGGGTTGAAGGCGACCGACTTTCACTCAGTTCTTCGAACCACCAAGCCTGTAGCCTCCAGCCTGTAGCCCGTCAGGCCCACAGCCTAAAGCCCAAAGCCCGTCAGCGTCAGCCCCCCACCACCCAATACACCCCGAGCGCAATTGACGCGGCAGCCACCACGGCGCCGCCGGCGCGGCCGAGGCGCTGCACGACGCGGGCGGACATCAAGCGCGCGAAGGCCACACCGAAGAGCGACATCGACAGCAGAATCCCCACCGCGAACACCACGATCAGCACCAGCAACGTCGCCACCGGCGCGGTATCGACCCGATGCCCGAACGGCGCCAGCATCGTCAACGCGCGAAGGCTGCTGACTGCGAACGCGGCGCCGACGAAGGTCGGGAGGTGCGAGTGGGCGGACGGGAGCGGATGCTTGGCGCGGCGGCCGACGTGCAGGTGGAAATGGGCGTGGTGATCGTGCCCCTGCACGTGCGTGTGGCCGTAGACACGGTCGGTGGCGACGCTCCACAACCCGATCACCCCGAACACGATCAGCAGCACGCCGCCGAGCATTTCGCCGCGCCGCTCGACGATGAGCGGCAACGACCAGCCGAGGACGATCAGCCCGCCTGCGCCCAGCGTCAACAGGACCGCGTGCCCCGCGGCGAAGCGGACCGCGACCCCCATCGCGCGCGCCCGCCGCACGGCCGGCGCGTCGCCGGTCCGGCCCATCGACAGCGCCGCAATCGCCATCAGATGATCGGCGCCCAGGCCGTGCAGAAAACCGAGCGCGAGGGCGGATGTCAGCAGCAGCATGATCGCGCGCTCAGCGAATCGTCAGCGGCCAGGACACGGCGACCTTCTTCGGCGCGTAGCACACTCGATTGTCGCAGGCCTGGTACTCGAACGTGCCGGAGACGACGACCGGCCCGGCCTTCTGGCCGGCGGCGACGGTGACGGGGACCTCGACGCGGAATGGCCGGCTGTAGACGATCTGCGTCTCACCCGCGACCGTGACCGGCTCGCCTTTCGGGAAGATGGCCGGCCGGGCGGCGATCTTCGGATTCGGCTCCAGCCGCAGCGAGGCGGGGATGAATCCCTTCTGCTCCGGCGCGTACACGTGCATCGACGTCTTCGGCTCGACCTCGAGGATGAGGGCGACACGTGCCCCGGCCGCGACCGGCGCCTCGGCTCCGGCCATCTTGACGCGCAGATGCGCGGTCTCAATCGGCGCCGACGGATCGACCAGGCCCGCCGGCAGCCCGGACTGCGCCGGCGCCGGGCGCGACGCCAGCAGGAGTCCGAGCGACAGACACGCGCTCCACAGTACTCGTCGCGGCATGGTCATGACGCGAGCATCGTACTACGCTCCGCGGTGACCGTCGCTCGTATGAGTGGATTCGAGGATGTGAACGGAAATGTGCCGCTCGACCTGACCAGCCTCCGCTGAAGCTACGGCGGTCCGGCGGAGCCTTGGCGAACGCGGAAGGGCGGGGCCCGAGAAGCGGCGTGGAACCCGACCAGATGATCGGGTCCCACGGCCATGGTTAGAACGAGTATTTGACGCCGAACCGCAACTGTCGGCGGCCCTGATAACTCGAGGGCTTGCCGAACAGCGAGTTGTCGCGGACGTTGGTGCCGGCGGCGCGGAGCGCGCTCACCAGACCGGCGGGATCGTAGCCGCTGAGCAGGTAGGCATCGCGCGGTGACAGCACGCCGGGTGGAGCGGTGCCCGACAGCCCCGGAACGGAGAGTTGGTCGCGCCACGGCGTGCTCGTGTAATTGAAAATCGCATCCTGGTTGAACAGGTTGTCGATATTGAGGTTCACGTTGAACCGCTGTTGCCCGAATACCTTGAATTCGTGCTGCAGGAACAGGTCGAATTGCGACGTCACCGGCGTGCGCCCGAGATCGCCGCGGCCATTGATGAACGTCGGGCTGTAGCCGAGCAGGTTGATCGACGTCGAGACCGGGTTGCCCGACGAGACCTGCGAGTTCAGGCCGACGGTGGTGCCCCACGGCGTGTCGTAGGTCAGCTGGCCCTTCCAGTAGTGCGGGCGATCGGTCGGCAGCAGGCCGAGCACCGGCTGGCCGTTCGAGTCGAACAGCAAGTACAGACCGTCGAAGTAGCGGTCGACGTTCGGCGACGTGCGGCCGTTCTCGTCCGAACTGGCGAGACCGCCGTAGTTGCCGTACAACCGGCTCCACAGATAGCTGCTGATGAACTGCCAGCGATCCGCATACCGCTTCGTGAAGCGGAACTCGACGCCGTCGTAGTCGCGCTGCGCCTTGGGCATGAGCGGGGACGGCGCCGGCAGGATCTGGCTGGCCACGCCGAACCCCGGGTTGGCGATGAAGAAGACCTCGCCGACGTTCGGGACGTTGATGCCGGTGTCTTCGATGGTGCGATCCAGCCACTTGTGGGTGTAGCGGACGCCCACCGACGTGCGCCGTCCCAGCTCGTGATCCAACCCGAACGTCACCTCGCCGGTCTGCACCGGCTTGAGGTCGGGATCGATGGTGTTCTGCTCGCGGCCGAAGTACGCCGTCAGGCGCGGATCCGCTTGGTTGGCGGCGTGGCGCAGATCGACCTCGGTGATGTAGGTGCCCGGGCAGCCCGTCGCGGCCGCCGCGCAGTCGATCGCCGGCCAATTGAAGGTGTCGAGCGTGTAGTAGTAGGTGATGCGGTGATCGGCGCCGAACGAGCCGCGCGGCATCTCCAGCTTGGTGATGTCGAAATAGCGGCCGAAGCTGCCGTAGGTCTTCCACTTGCCGTCACCCTTGACGTCGTAGGCGAAGCCGAGCCGCGGCGCGATCTTGTCGCGGAAGCCGAACTCGATCCCGGGATCGGCCGGGTTGTACGACGGCACATGCTCGTTCTCGGTGCGCACGCCGGCGTTGATTGTGAAGTTGCTCTTGATCGTCCAGCTGTCCTGCGCCCAGAAGCTCCAGTTGTTCGAGCTGACCGCGCCCTGCGTGTACGACCGCGTGATCGTGTAATAGCCGTAGGCGCCACGCATCGTCCGGCCATCTGCAGTGGTGAAGGCGCGGTTCCAGTTCAACGACACGGTCGGGAGCTGCGCGCCCGAATCCACGTCGTTACCGAGACGCTCGTAGCGCGCGCCGAACTTGAACTGATGTTCACCCGCGAGCGACTTGAAGAGGGTCGTGTTGACGTTGAAATAAGCGCGATCGTAGCGGTCCTGCAACGTACGGCTGGTCGACTTGTTGTCGGCATAACCGCTGATCTGCTGCAGGTTGGCCGGGATCTCGGGGAAGGGGCACGTCGCCGAGCCGGCCGCGCCGGTGCACGTGTTCGACTGGGCAAAGCTGTGGATGAGCGCCGTGCCGGCGAACTCTGCCGGCGAGGTGCTGTCATACACGTAGTAGCCGCTCTGCAGGTTGACGAAGAACTTCGGCGTCGCCACCCAGTCGACGTTCGCCGCGTAGGTGTCGTTCATCCCATTCGCGCCGGTCCGCTCCCAGCGATCCTTGAACTTCTCCGGATCCGCATCCCACGTCGCGGTGTTGAAGCCGTTGGTGGGCGTGCCGTCAGCGAAGGTGGACCCATCGGGCTGCAGGTTGTCGGCGATGCTGCCGCGATTCGCCGAACGGCTGTTGGAGCCGCTCACCCGCAGCCGCAGGTCGCGCGACAGCTGCGTCGTCCCGTTCCAGTTGTAGTAATTGGCGTCGCTCCAGCTGGACATGTCCTTCGTCACGTACGGCGCCGGAGAGTTCCTGAAGGTCGTCGTCCGCTGGTTGTCTGTCCGGTTGTAGCTGGCGCCGAGATAAAACCAGAGACGGTCCTGCAGCACCGGGCCGCCGAGGTCGCCCAGCGGGTTCCAGTTGTCGAAGCTGGTGTCGGGCGTCGAGAGGAACTCCGGCACGCCGGTGCAAGTCGCGCAGTCGCTGAACGGATTGATCCGCCAGCCCGCGCGCGGCGCGCTCTGCATATCGTTGTTGCGGTAGTAGGTGCCGAGGCTGCCGCGGAACTGGTTGCTGCCGGACTTGGTGATCGCGCTGATGACGCCGCCCGTCGCGCCGCCGTATTCGGCCGCGTATCCTGACGACTTCACCTGGACCTGTTCGAGGAAGTCGACCAGCACCGTGGCGTTGCCGTTCTGCGCGTCCGAGGTGCCGGTCCGCAGATTCGTGCGGTCCATGCCGTCGACGATGAACCGGTTCTCTGAGCCGCTGGAACCGTCAATCTGGAAGCCGCCCGCCCGCGACTCGCTGTTCGCGCCAGGTGCCGTCGCAATGACGCTGGTCCAGTCGCGGCCCTTGGGGATGCGATCGATGACTTCCTTCGAAATCGTCGCCGCGGCGGCGTTCTGCTTGACGTCGATGAGCGGCGATTCGGCGGAAATGGTGACGGTCTCGGCGACCCCGCCGACCGCCATCGGCAGATCGATCTTCAGCACCTGCCCCAGCGCCAGCTGCACTTCAGGGAGCCGCTTGTCCGCGAACCCCTGCAGCTTCGCCGTCACCTCATACGTGCCGGGCGGCAGCGCCGGAAATCGATAGCTGCCATCCGCCTCGCTGATCGCTGTCGACGCGCCGACCAGCGCCGCACTGCGCACTTCAACTGTCACGCCCGGCAGCACCGCCCCGGATGTATCCTTGACGACGCCCAGAATCGTACCGCTCTGCTCCTGCGCGTGCACCGGCAACGCGTAGAGCACGACCGCCAGCCCTAAGGCCGCAAGCCTTCTCATTGGCTCCTCCTCCACTGAAAAAGTAATGGCACCCTGCGGGTGGCGGCATCTTAACGTGGAGGTAGCTGTCGTTCAATCGTAGATTTGACGGGACGAAATGCTAGGGGACCGTGACCGGTGAGGCCGGGACAGGCATGGGGACGAAAATCTAAGGAATTGGGGCCGCTGGCGGGTGAGAACTGGCAGGCCGGCGGCCGGCGCATGACGCAGACTTCCGCGCCGTTGTGAACTGCGCAACATGTGTCGAGGTGGGGAATGCGCCGGAGCCGGAGCTCCGGCGCATCGGGCGGGTCAGTTTTTTCGACGAGTCACCTGGTCCCAGAGGGTCGCCCCGCCGCCGCCGACCACAGCGCCCAGGAGCGCCCCCTTCTTGCCGCCGATCGCTGCGCCGACCCCGGCGCCGACCCCGGCCGAGGACCCGATGATCACCGCGCTCTTCTTGACGCTGCGCCGCGGTGTATGCCGTTCGTCGTAGACGACCTGACTGGCACGAACCGGACCAGCACCAGAGGCGCGCGTGGGAGCCGGCACGACCTCGGTGTCGGCGATATCCCGATACCCCGGCTGCGCGGCGAACGTACGCACCGCCGCGGGTTCTGATCTCGCCGCGAGGGCCGCCGGCGCCGCGGACGCGACCGCCTGGTTCTCGCCGGCGACGCACTCGACCTGCGACATCGCCGCCCCGTTGACGATCGTCGGCCGGACGATGGTGCGCTGGGTCGGCTCGCAGCTGACCACGATCGGCAGCCCGCTCTGACCCGCCGCGGCGCTCATGGCCTGCGCCGGCGCGCTGGTGGCCTCGCGGGTGACGCCGCAGCCCGCGCTCGCGATCGCGAGTCCCACACTGCCGGCCGCCAATACCGCCCGCCGCCATCGTCCTGTCATGTCCATGGCCCTCATCCCTCACCTCCAGCGGACACCAATCCAAGCGGCGTGCCGCGCCTGGGGCGTCACACCAGTCGATTTCAGGCCTGTTTTGGCGGTAGAGTCGGTGAGGGCCCGTCCTGGATAGGGGACAGGGGACAACGGGCTCGGGACTCGGGACTGGGGACTCGGGACTGGGGACCGGGGGTTCACGGTTCAGCGTTCAGCGCCGCATCCGCGAGCACAGTCCGCCTAGTCCCCAGTCCCGAGTCCCCAGCTCCTGAAGGAACCCCGATGATCGTGCAGACGACCGAAACCGACTTCGTGCTCATTCGGCAGCCGGATCATGCGCGGCTCGCGGCGCGGCTGATGGCGGCGTGGCAGGACGGCGGGCTGCCGGCCAATCCGCGGCGCGAGACGATCCTCGCGTCAACGGCCGCGCATGACGACGGCTGGATCGAAGAGGATGCCGCGCCGATCGTGAGCGCCGATAGCCGCCCCGTCGACTTCATCACCGCGGAGTTGGCCGTCAAGCAACGCGTCTGGCCGCGGGTCGTCGGGTCGCTGGCCCGCGACCACCCCTATGCCGCGGCGCTCGTCGCGCAGCATGCGCTCACGGTCTACGTGGATCATCAGGGCAAGCCGGAATGGCAGGCATTCTTCGCTGGGATGGCCGATCTTCGCAAAGCCACCCTCGCCCGCTGCGACGATGCGACAGCGGCGGCCATCGACCAGGACTACCGCTTCCTTCGAATGGGAGACATCCTGTCCCTCATCTTTTGTGGCGGCTGGCGTCAACCGTACGAGCACGACGGGCACTTCATCAGACGCGATGATGACATGCTGACGGTTACGCCGGATCCGTTCGCAGGTCAGATCATCGACATTACCGTCGAAGCCCGCCGCATCCCGCGCCAGCCGTATCGATCGGACGCCGAGCTCAGCGCGGCCTACGCTGCGGCCACGATCGAGTGGCTGCGCGGCACCGCCGCGGGGCGCTCGTGAGCGGCCCTGCCCGCAACGTCATACGAAGCCGGTAAAATCCGAACCACGCATGTCCCGGATTCTCGTGGTCGAGGACGATCTCGACATCTCCGACCTGATCGCACACTACCTCACCGGGGCCGGCCACAGCGTGGAGCGGCTGACGTCCGGCCGCGACGTGCTGGGCCGCCTGCACGAAGCGCCGGCCGACCTGGTGATCCTCGACATCATGCTGCCGGGCATGGACGGGCTGCAGCTGTGCGGCGCGATGCGGTCCGATCCGCGGACGGCGGCGGTGCCCGTGATCATGTTGACGGCCCGCGGTGAAGAGGCCGATCGGATATCGGGGCTCGAACGCGGCGCCGATGACTACGTCACCAAGCCGTTCAGTCCCAAGGAGCTGGTCGCGCGCGTCGCCGCGCTGCTCCGCCGGGTGGCGAGGCCGACGACCGCGTTGGCCCACTACGGTCCGATCGTGATCGATCCGGATCGCCATCAGGTGACGCTCGACGGCGCGGAAGTCAAGCTCACCGCCAAGGAATTCCTGCTGTTGCAATACCTGGTGCAGCATCGTGGGCGCGTGCTGTCGCGCGACCTGCTGCTCAGCGACGTGTGGGGATACCAGTACACCGGCGGAACGCGCACGGTTGACGTCCACGTCCGGCGGCTGCGCGAAAAGCTGCCGGTGCTGGCCGAGGCGATCGAAACGATCAAGCAGTTCGGCTACAAGCTGGCCGATCGACCGTGACCTTCCGGACCCGGCTCTTCGCCGCCTCGCTCGCCGCCACCGCGCTCACGCTGTCGATCTCGACCCTGCTCGTCTCCTGGTCGGTGCGCCAGACGATGGACGCCACCATCGAGACCGGACTCGTCAACGAAGCGCGCCTGGCCGCCGAGACGCTCTCCCATCGCCGGGCCGCGACTCCCGAGGAGCTCGACGCCGAAGCCGACGCGCTCGGTCGACTGGTGAACGCGCGGGTGACGTTCGTCGCCCCCGACGGCGCGGTGGTCGGCGATTCGGAGCTCGATGCGCCGGCGCTGCGATCGCTCGAGAACCACAGCACGCGTCCGGAGATCGTCGAGTCGCGCGCCGAGGGCGTCGGCATCGCCCGGCGCTACAGCACCACCTTGACCACCTCGATGCTCTACGTCGCGGTCAGCGTCCACAACCCCGACGCGCCGCTCATCGCCCAAGTGCGGCTCTCGCTCCCGCTGACCAGCATCAGCCAGCAGCTCGCCGCCGTGAGACACGCGGCCCTGGTCGCGTTCGGTGCCGGCCTGGTGGCGGCGCTGGGCCTGGCCTGGGCCGCGTCGCAGGTCCTGAGCCGCCGTCTCCAGGCGATTGCCGCGGTCGCGCAACGCTATGCCGCCGGCGATCTCTCGCGGCCGTCGCGCGACTACGCCGCCGACGAGATCGGCATCGTCGCCCGCGCGCTGGACGACTCGGTGCGCGAGCTCGGGCGCCGGGCGGTGGATCTCGAGTCGGATCGGGCCCGGATGGAAGCCATCCTGGGCGGGATGATCGAAGGGGTCCTGGTCGTCAACGAGCAGGGGCGCGTCCAGCTGGTGAACGCCGCGGCGGGGCGGATGCTCCGGCTCCAGGGGAGGGTCGAAGGCCGGCACTATCTCGAGATCATTCGCCACCCGGATGTCGCCGCGCGGCTCGGAGCGACCCTCGCCGGCAGCACCACCGCGGGCCTCGAGCTGGTCCTACCCCGCGAGTCCGACCGCAGCATCATCGCGCGCAGCGCCCCGATTGTGTCCGCGAATGCGCGCGGGGCGGTGCTGGTCCTGCACGACATCACGGAGCTTCGCCAGGCAGATCGCGTGCGGCGCGATTTCGTGGCCAACGTCTCGCACGAGCTGCGCACACCGCTGACCGCGGTTCGCGGCTACGTCGAGGCCTTGCTCGATGACGGCACCGATACACCCGACGCGCGCCGCTTTCTCGAAATCATCGGCCGGCACACGCTGCGGATGGAACGTCTCGTCCGCGATCTGCTGCGCCTGGCCCGTCTCGACGCCGGACAGGAGCCGCTGGAGCACGTGGCGGTGTCGGTCGCGTCGCTCTTCGACGGCGTGGAGACCGAGCTGGCGGACGCCCTCGAAGGCCGTGAGCAGGTCGTCGAGCGGCACATTGCCGAGGACGCCGTAACGGTGCTGGGCGATGCCGCGAAGCTGCACGACGCGCTGCGCAACCTGCTCGAGAACGCCTCCAATTACTCCCCGGCGGACGGCCACATCGTGATGGCCGCCAGCCGCCATGATGACCGGATCCGGATCACCGTCAGCGATCGCGGGCCGGGTGTGCCGGAGGCCGATCTGCCGCGCATCTTCGAGCGCTTCTACCGGGCGGACAAGGCCCGCTCACGCGGCGAGCGTGATCCCGGCGGCACAGGGCTCGGCCTCGCGATCGTCAAGCACTTGATCGAATTGCACGGCGGGACCGTGTCGGCGGCGAATCGTCCTGGCGGAGGCGCGGTCTTCACGATCGAGTTGCCGGACACGAGCAGCTAACCGTCAGCTGTCGCCGAGGCATTGTTGCGCTGTGAGCAGGTCGGCCCGGTAGCCTGGAGCCGGTAGCCGGCAGCCTGTAGCCTTTCAGCCTTGAGCCCTGAGCCCTGAGCCCCTACCGTGCCACGATCGCCGCGATGATCCAATAGATCGTCGCCGAGAACGCCGCGGCGGCAGGGATGGTGAGGAGCCAGGCCCACACGATCTGCCGGGCTACCCCCCAGCGAACGGCCGACAACCGGCGCGTCGCGCCGACGCCGACGATCGCGCCGGTGATGGTGTGGGTCGTGCTCACGCCGACGCCGAAGTGGGTGGCGGTGGCAATCGCCACTGCTGCCCCGGTCTCCGCGGCGAAGCCGCCCATCGGCGAGAGCTTGGTGATCTTCGACCCCATCGTGTGGATGATCCGCCACCCGCCGGTCAGCGTGCCGAGGCTGATCGCGGTGTACGCGGCGATCTCGACCCACCAGGGGATCGGCAACTGCCCGTTCACCACGCCCAGATAGCCACCGGTGACCAGCGCGCCGGCGATGATGCCCATCGTCTTCTGCGCATCGTTGGCGCCGTGCATCAGGCTGAAGCCGGCCGCCGACACGAGCTGCAGGCGGCGGAACCAGTGATCCACTCGGCCCGGCGGCACGCGGCGGAACACCCAGAAGATGGCCGTCATCAGGCCGAGCCCGACGGCCATCCCGATGAGCGGGGACAGGACGATGAAGACCAGGGTCTTGGTCCAGCCAGACAGAATGATCGCCCTGAAGCCGGCCTTGGCGATCGCGGCACCGGCATAGCCGCCGAACAGCGCGTGCGAGGAGCTGGTCGGCAGCCCGTAGTACCAGGTGACCAGATCCCAGGCGATCGCCCCGAGCAGGCCGGCGTAAATCACCGAGAAGGTGACGACCGAGAGATCGACCATGCCCGATCCGACGGTCCGGGCCACGGCGGTGCCGGCAAGAAACGCTGCGGCGAAGTTGAAGAACGCCGCCCAGACGACCGCCTTGCCCGGCGACAGCACCCGTGTCGACACCACGGTCGCGATCGAGTTGGCGGCGTCGTGGAAGCCGTTGATGTAATCGAAGACGAGGGCGACGAAGATCAGCCCTGCGACGGCGAGAAAGTTGGAGTCCATCCGGTTTTCAGGCGTGCTTCACGACGACGCCCTCGAGCACGTTGGCCACGTCCTCGCAGCGGTCGGTCGCATCCTCGAGAAAATCCAGGATCTCCTTCCACTTGATGATCGCGATCGGGTCGCGCTCCTCCTCGAAGAGGCGGCGCACCGCCGCCTGATGGGCGCGGTCGGCCTCGTTCTCGAGCCGGTTGATCTCGACCGCCGGCTCCTTGACGCCGACCTTCCTCTCGAGGGCCTGGAGCGCCGTGACGAGCTGATCGACCGAGTCCTTGATGATCCGGGTCAGCACCCGGGCGTCGGGACGCACGGCCTCGATGTGATACAGCCGGACAATCGCGGCGGTCGCATCGATGGCGTCCATCACGTCGTCGAGCGAACGGGCCAGGCCGAAGATGTCTTCACGATCGAGCGGGGTCACGAAGGTGCGGTGCAGCCGCTGGATGATCTGGTGCGTCAGGGTGTCGCACTCGTGCTCGACTTCCTTGATCTCCTCCGCCTTGTCCCACACGGGCCGTTCCGGCGCCAGCATCTCTTCCAGCAGCCCGGCGCCGTGGCGGATCTGGCGCGCCAGGGCGACGAAATCGTCGTAGAACCGCTCTTCCCGGGGAATCAGTCGAAAGGCCACCCAACCTCCGCTTCTGCAGCCTGAAGATGGTAGCAGATCAACTCAGATTTACCCCTTCCGTTACAGCGCCGTCACCGCGCTGTCGCCGCTGACGTCAAGGCCCGGTGGGCGTGTGCGGGCGGCGCGCGACATTTAACAATCCGGAAACGCCGGCGTTACCTACCCATAACCCAGCCCTTCTAAGCTGCGCTTGGATGCATCGCGCTTCAGAGGAGGCCTTCTTGACCGTTCGTCTCGGCAGGCTCGCAGCAATGGTTGCGGTCTCGACGCTCGTCGCTCTACCCTGTGCGGCCCAAGTCACTCCGGCCGCCGGTTACACGCCGCCTGACGACACGCCGTCCATCCGACTCGGCACGACGATCTTCGGCGACTACACGATCACCGACAAGCCCAAGGGGACCGATGCGGACGGCAACGAGTTCACGCCGAATGCCTTCAACATCGGCCGAGCCTACATCAACGTCACTGGCAACATCTCGCACGTCATCTCGTTCCGCGTGACGCCGGATATCGCCCGCGAGTCTGGTACTGGCAGCTCGCTGAGCGGGAGCTACACCTTTCGACTGAAATACGCCTTCGCCCAGTTCAACCTCGATCAATGGATGACTCGCGGGACGTGGGCGCGGCTCGGCATGCAACAGACGCCGTGGGTCGACGACGAGGAATCGATTTACCGGTATCGGTTCCAGGGGACGGTGTTTGCCGAACGCGAAGGCTACCTGTCGTCGTCCGATGTGGGCGCCTCGTTCCATTACAACCTGCCCGGCAACTACGGCGACGTGCACGCCGGTGTCTACAACGGCGAGACCTACTCGAAGCCCGAGGTGAACCAGGAAAAGGGCTTCATGGTGCGCGGCGCGTTCCGGCCCTTCCCTATGAGCCCGCTGCTGCGCGGCCTCCGGCTCGAAGGCTTCTGGGATCAGGACGCCTACGTCAAGGACGGCGAGCGGCAGCGCGGCATCGTTGCCGCGACCTTCCAGCACCCCTACGTGAATGCGTCGATCGAGTACCTCGATGCCCAGGATCAGACCCGGGCCAGCCTGCCAAAGATCGACGGTAAGGGGTGGTCGTTCTGGGCCACCCCGAAGACCCCGGACAACATCGGCTGGGAAGGCTTGATCCGCTTCGATCACCTGGAGCCGAACAAGACGCTCGACGCGCGACGGAATCGAACGATCCTCGGCGTCGCCTACTGGTTCCCGCATCAGGGTGGCGTCTCGACGGCGCTGCTGCTCGACTTCGAGAACGTGGAGAACACCAACTTCGAACCGGTGCGACCCAACGAGCGCCGCTACGCGGTGCACGCGCTCCTCAACTTCTGATCCACCGACCATACCGTTAGCCAGCCAGAGAGAACAATCACCTATGAGGCTTTGGAAACCGCTCACATTCGCCGTCACCGCGACCCTGCTCGCGGGGACGACCTTGACCGCGCAGGCGATCATCAACGGTGCGGGGGCGACCTTCCCCAACCCGATCTATCAGAAGTGGTTCGCCGAGTACAACAAGCTGCACGCCGAGGTGCGCATCAATTACCAGCCGGTCGGCTCCGGCGGTGGTATCCAGCAGGTCAGCAAGAAGGTGGTCTTCTTCGGCGCGACCGACGGCCCGATGACGAGCGAGCAGCTCCTCGCCGCTGACGGCAAGCTGCTGCACTTCCCCACCGTCCTCGGGGGCGTCGTGCCGATTTACAACGTGCCCGGGCTGAACGCCGAGCTGAAGTTCAGCGGTCCCCTCCTCGCCGACATCTTCCTCGGCAAGGTGGCGAAGTGGAACGACCCGGCACTCGCCAAAGAGAACCCCGGCGTCCAGCTGCCGAACACCGACATCGTCGTCGTGCATCGCTCCGAGGGTTCGGGTACGACCTACATCTTCACCGATTTCCTGGCGAAGGTGTCGCCCGAATGGAAAAGCAAGGTGGGCGTGAACAACTCGGTCAACTGGCCCACGGGCATCGGCAGCAAGGGCAGCGACGGCGTGACCGGCCAGGTCAAATCGACCCCGGGCGCGATCGGCTACACCGAGCTGACCTACGCGCTGACCAACAAGATCGCGTACGGGACCGTGAAGAACTCGGCCGGGAAATACGTCAAGGCATCGACCGAGTCGGTCACCGCGGCGGCCGATGCCGCAGCGAAGCAGATGCCGGCCGATTTCCGCGTGTCGATTACCAATGCGCCGGGCGAAGGGGCATATCCGATCGCGTCGTTCACCTGGCTGCTGCTCTACCAGAATCCGTCCGACAAGACGCAGGCCAAGGTGATGGTCGGCTTCCTGACGTGGGCCCTTCAGGACGGGCAAAAGTTCGCTCCTGAAATGGGCTACGCGCCGCTGCCGAAGGCGGTGGTCGATCTCGAGCTCAAAGCGCTGGCTACCATCAAGACGCAGTAGATGGCCCGACCCCGCTTCAACGTCCGCCCCGACGAGCTCGCGTTTCGCATCGGGACGGGCTTCTTCGCCGCCATCCTTCTGATCGGCGTGCTGGCAATCGGCGTCGAGCTGTATCGCCAGTCACGCCTGTCGATCCAGGAGTTCGGCTGGCAGTTCTGGCAGACCGACACCTGGGATCCGGTCTCCGGCGAGTTCGGCGCCCGGCCGTTCATCTGGGGCACGCTCTACTCGTCAGTCCTGGCGATCGCCATCTCCACGCCGATCGCGCTCGGCATCGCCATCTACATTTCGGAGCTCGCGCCTGACTGGGCCCGCGCCCCGCTGGTGTTCCTGACCGAGCTCCTCGCCGCGATCCCGTCGATTGTCTACGGCTTGTGGGGAGTCTTCGTGCTCGTGCCGGCGGTTCGTCAGCTCGAGGCGGCGACGCCGGCGCTCCTTAGAAGCCTGCCCATGTTCAGCGGTCCCCCGCTGGGGATCGGGATGCTGGCCGCGGCGCTGATCCTGTCGATCATGATCATCCCCTTTAGCTCCTCGATCGCCCGCGAGGTCCTGCGCGCCGTGCCGCAGGCGCAGCGCGAAGGCGCGTACGCCCTCGGCGCGACGCGCTGGGAAGCGATCCGCATGGCCCTCTTCTACGCCCGCACCGGCATCATCGGCGCGGTCATGCTCGGCTTCGGCCGCGCACTCGGGGAGACGATGGCCGTGACGATGGTGATCGGCAACAGCCCGAAGGTCACCTGGTCGCTGTTCGCGCCGCAGCACACCATGTCGGCGGTCATTGCCAACGAATTCTCCGAGGCCGGCTCCGAGCTGCACCTGCACGCGCTGATCGAGATCGGCCTGGTCCTGTTCGTCATCACCCTGATCATCAACATGATCTCCCGCGTGTTCATCTGGTCCATGGCGCGGCAGCCGCGGCCGAGCGCTCGACCGGGTACGCTCAAGGCGGCGGCGTGATGCGCGATCGATATCGGCGGGTCGTCTCGCACGTCGTGATGGGCCTCTGTGGCCTGTCCGTCCTCGCCGCGCTGGTGCCGCTGGCGCTCATCCTCTTCTACGTGTTGACCCAGGGGGTCACGTCGCTGAATTGGAGCTTCCTGGTCGACATGCCGAAGCCGGTGGGCGAGCCGGGCGGCGGCATGGCCAACGCCATCGTCGGATCGCTACTGGTGGTGTCGGTCGGCGCGGTGTTCGCGATTCCGATTGGTATCCTGAGCGGCGTCTACGCTTCCGAGTACGCGGGGACACGATTCGCGGGAGCGGTGCGGTTCGCCGCCGATACGCTGAACGGCGTCCCGTCGATCGTGATCGGTGTCTTTGCCTACGGTATCGCGGTGCTGCCGTTCAAGCAGTTCTCGGCGATGGCCGGCGGCGTGGCGCTGGGCATCATGATGATCCCGCTGATCATGCGGACGACGGAGGAGCTGCTGCGGCTGGTGCCGGGCAGTTTGAAGGAAGGGGCGCTGGCGCTCGGAGCGACCCGCGGGCGCGCGGTGTTCACGGTGGTCCTGCCGGCCGCACTGCCGGGGATCATGACCGGCATCCTGCTGGCCCTGGCGCGCATCTCGGGTGAGACCGCGCCGCTGCTCTTCACCGCCTTCAACAACCAGTACTTCTCGACCGATTTGCGCCAGCCGATCTCGACCCTGACGGTCCAGGTCTACACCTACGCCAATTCGCCCTACGAGGACTGGCATCGCCAAGCGTGGGCCGGTGCACTCGTGCTGGTAGGAATCGTACTCACCTGTTCGCTGCTCGCGCGAGCGGCGACCGCACGGATGAGCCGCCTACGCCGCGGCGCGTAACCCACAATTAACCGTGCCGTCACTACGGCGCAACGCTGGCGCGTTACGGTTCATCAGCACGACATGGACATCACACCGCATGACTCTTCGGCGACGAGGATGACGGAGCCGACGCGAACGCCAGTGAATCGCCCGCCGCGAGTGCTGGTCGTCGAGGACGAGCAGGACATCGCCGGTCTGATCAAGCACGCGCTGGAGCGCGCCGGCGACGGCCAGGTGCACATCGTCTCGAGCGGCGATGCGGCGCTACGCGCGATCGCGGAGCAGGTCCCCGACGTGATCATCCTGGACCTGAACCTGCCGGTCCTGAGCGGCACGGAGGTCTGCCGCATCGTCCGCAGCCGTCCCGAGACGGCCAGCATCCCGATCATCATGCTGACGGCGCGGACCGGCGAGTCGGACCGCGTCACCGGCCTCGATCTCGGGGCCGACGACTACGTCACGAAGCCGTTCAGCCTGCGCGAGCTGGCGGCTCGCGTGCGCGCGGTGCTGCGCCGACGTCAGACTGCCACCGCCGCAGCGCGGCTCTTCAAAGGTGAGCACTTGACCGCGGACTTCGACGCCGTGGCCATCTCGGTCGACGGTGAGGCGGTGCGCCTCACGCGGCGCGAGTTCGAGCTGCTGCGCTTTCTCGTGGAGAACCGCAACCGCGTCATCTCGCGCGATCGGCTGCTCGAGCGGGTGTGGGGGTACGACCGTTACATCGAGACGCGCTCGGTGGACGTGCACGTCGGGCGGCTGCGGGCCAAACTCGGCGCCGCCGGCCGGCAGATCGAAACCGTGGTCGGCCTCGGCTACCGCTTCGTCGAATGAGCCGGCGCGAGGCCGGTCAGCGCTCGACCGGCTCGCGCCAGCCGCTCTGCTCCAGTTCGTCCGCTTCGATCCGCATCTGGGAGACGGCACGCTCGACCCGATGCCAGTCGGTGTAGCAGACGCGCCGAATCAGACGGCTGTCCTCTTCGACCCGCACTTCCCAACCGTCGCCGCCTTCCGAGACGCTGAACTTGGTGGTGTGACCGCGATGGGTGAGCTTCTTCTCGAACATCTGGATGACTCGTTGTCGGCCCTAGTGACTCCCCAGTTGTACTCCAGCCCGCTCGACTGCCGTGTAAACACCACGTAAACATCTCGACTCAGCAGGTAAGCCCTTCCGCATCAGGTACTTGCCCCATCCGCCACCTCGACGAGAGAGACGCGCCTGGGCAGGTAAGATGAGGCCATGAACGACGTTCTGACCCTGATTCTCGGCGGCGGTCGCGGCACGCGGCTCTATCCGCTTACCCACATGCGATCGAAACCGGCGGTGCCGCTCGGCGGGAAGTACCGGCTCATTGACATTCCCATCAGCAACTGTCTGCACGCGGGCCTGAAGCGGATCTTCGTGCTGACCCAGTTCAACTCCGCCTCTCTTAATCGTCACATCGCGCAGACGTATCGGCTCGACGTCTTCTCCGACGGGTTCGTCGAGGTGCTGGCGGCGGAACAGACCCCGGAGAGCTCGAACTGGTTCCAGGGTACCGCGGACGCGGTGCGCCAGGCGGCACGGCATTTCGTTGGCTACGACGCCGATTACTTCCTGATCCTCGCCGGCGATCATCTGTATCGGATGGACTTCTGCGAACTCATCGAGTCCCACATCGAGGGTGGCGCCGACATCACCATCGCGGCGCAGCCGGTGAGCCGCAGCGACGCGACCGAGATGGGCATCTTCAGGTTCGACGATGACGGGCAGATCGTGGCGTTCGAGGAGAAGCCGAGTGAACCCCGGTTGGCGGAGATGGGCAGCAGCATTCCGCGCGGCTCGACCTTGGGAGGCATCACCGCAGAGAAGCCGTTCGTGGCCTCAATGGGGATCTACGTGTTCTCGCGCGACGTGCTGCTCGAGATCCTCGAGCAGCCGGGGATCGACTTCGGGCGCGAGATCCTGCCCAAGGCGCTCGCCACGAACAAGGTCAACTCGTACATCTTCCGCGGCTACTGGGCCGACCTGGGCACGATCCAGGCGTTCTACGACGCCAACGTCAGCCTGACCCACCGCGGCGCGCCGTTCAACTTCTTCCACCCGCGCTGGCCGATCTACACCCACCAGCGTTTCCTGCCGGCGACGCGGGCCTATGCCACCACGTTGAAGTCCTCGATCGTCGCCGAGGGGTGCTATCTCGATCAGTGCACGATCGAGGAGTCGGTGGTCGGCATTCGTACCCACGTTGGTCCCGGAACGCGGATCGCGCGGTCGGTGCTGCTGGGTGCCGACTCGTACGAAGAAGAGACGGGCGCCACCGCGATTCCGTTGGGCATCGGCCGCGACGCCGTGCTCGATCGGGTGATCGTCGACAAGAACGCGCGCATCGGCGACGGCGTGCGGCTCGTGAACACGGCTGGTATCGACCACGCCGATGGGCCCGGCTACCACATTCGTAATGGCATCATCATCGTGCCGAAGGGCGCGCAGATTCCCGCCGGCTTCACGCTCTGACCCCACGGCGCTCGTCGGTACGGATGCGCGGGGCGAGCCTCGCCGCGGTTCGCAGTATCGCATTACCTCCCATATTTACGCGCTTTTCTCGCGTTCGTCCCGCCGCTGGTCACTGAAAGTGACCGACCGTCCCGCGGGCGCACAACTCTAAACTGATTCCGCAACGCGCTCGTCTAACGCTCCGAGTTGCCGCCCTGGAGGGGGCGGCAGCCGGCCACGCGTCCACGACGCGCGGCGGGATGAGCGGGCTTCCTTCGCCTGGGGAGGCTCAGCATGATCGTTTGGCTGCCCGTGATTGTGAGCGGAGCGTTGCTGCTCGGGCCGACGACTCCGGCGGCGGCGCCGGCCGTCGCGGTGAACGACGTCCCGGTCCCGTACGGGGCGATGCTCAATGATGTGTATCGGCGCGTGCGTGCGGCGGACAACCACATCAAGCGCCTGCTCGAGGAGGGCGTCAAGCGATCGGTGACGTTCGGCGATCTCGTCGCGGCGGTCAACGCCACCGATGTGATCGTCTACATCCAGCGGGTCGATCGGCTCGGGCCGACGATTGCGGGCCAGCTGATGATCGTCCCGGTCCCGAACGCGCAACGCTATCTGCGCATCCAGGTGCTGGATCACCTGTCACCTGAGGAGACGATTTCGCTCATCGGCCACGAGCTGCGCCACGCGCTTGAAGTGGCGGCCGCCCCGGACGTGCGGGATCAGCAGGGATTGATTCAACTCTATGAGCGGATCGGCGAGCGCGGCGGCATGGTCCACACGTTCGACACACGCGCCGCCCAGAACACCGGTCGGCGGGTCAGACGCGAGCTGGTCGGGTAACCAGGCGGAGGCGGAGGCGGTTAGGCGAGCTGGCGCAGCAGCCGCGGCGGCAAGAAGTAGCGGAGGCTGCCGGCCCCCTTCGGCGGGAGCGTCTCGAAGTCGATTCGGCAGACGCCCCCCTTCCTGAACTCCAAGGGGCGCGTGGCTCCGATCATCCGCGCCGCCAGCTCGCCGACATTCGGCTCGTGCCCAACGAGCGCCAGCGCCCGCTTCTTGGCATGCTTCGACAGTGCCTGGATGACGGCGTCCGCAGTGCCGTCAGGAGCCAACGCGTCCGACAGGATGACGTCCGGTTTCGCGTCGAGCGCGTCGGCGACGATCTCGGCGGTTTGCCGGGTCCGCACCAACGGGCTGGAGATGATCAGGTCGAGGGTCACGCCCAGGGCCTTCAACCCTTTCGCCTGTTTCCGCATGCGCGAGATGCCGTCCGGCGTCAACGGCCGCTTCGAATCATCAGGATAGGCGTCGCCGCGTTCAGCCGCGATCGCGTGGCGGATGAGATACAGCTGCACGCCCGCCATGTTATCGATGCCCTCGCGCGGTCGCAACAGTCGGCGTTGCCGGCGCCGTCGTCCGGCGCGGGCGCGCCATCTTCGCCATAGTCAAGCCGCCGCGGCGGCTTGACACCCGCACCATGTCGGTCACGACCTGACGCGCTTTATCGACGGCGGACGTCAACGTCGGGGCAAGCGCGAGATAGCGCCCGTGTAGATGCCGGCACTCCTCCTCGAGCAGGCTGGCCACGGCCGCGAGCCCACCCTTCGGTACCTGCCGCGTCGGGGGCTTGGTCTGAACGGCCGCGACGTGTTCTTGCAGGACCTGAAGATCGTGCAACCGTCCGAGCGTGTCCTGCGCCTTCCTGAGCTGACGCACCAACGGCGCGGCTGAGCGGATCCCGCTCTCGGCGGCGATCTCCAGTCCGTAGCGCAGCTTCTTGGTTTCGATGCGGACCTGGTGCAGGCGTTCCGGGTTGTACAGCTGCCCGGCGTCGCGAATCGCGGCGAGCAGCGACTTGCCCCGCTTGGCCAATCGCCCGCCGAGCGCCTTCCGCCACTCCTCCGATTCGGACTTGTCGAGCGCCTCGGCGACCGACGCCAACCGCCGATCCAGCTTGTCGAAGTTGACCTTCTCCATCCGCTTCAGCATTGTCGCCCGGCGCGCTTCGCGCTCGGCGACGACGTGGGCCCGGACGTCTTCAAGAGCGTTGCGCGGAAGCGTGTCGCGGGCAGCCAGCTCGTCGAGCACGGTCAGCGTGACATCGAGCTCACGAACGGCGCCGAGGGCCCGGGTCAGGCGGCGGATCTTCCGTTCGGCCTTGCGCGGCTTGTTACCCTTGAGGTCCTCTGCCAGCACGGGGACCACTTCACGCAGCCGCCGCGACGCCACCCGGGCGTGATGGACGCCGATCCCGTCGCCGTCGATGGCCTTCGGCAAGTGTTCCTTCAGGGCCTTCGCACGGGCTTCCAGAAGGAGGCGGGTCGGACGGGACGTGGAAGGCTTCATGGTAGGATGCGCGGCTGACCCTCTACTGCAGAGGCTGACGCTCTGCAGGCAGTATATAACGACGATGTAAACGGGTCCGCCAGCCCATCACCCCACCCGCATGCGCATTGCCGCCATCGATATCGGGACCAATTCCATTCACATGATCGTCGTGCAGGTCCGGCCGGACCTGTCCTTCGAAGTGGTCGACCGTGAAAAAGACATGGTGCGGCTCGGCGCCGGCGGACTGGACGGCCGGAGCCTGACGCCGACCGCCATCACGGCGGCGATGCAAACGCTGGCCAAGTTCAAGCGCCTGGCCGAGTCGCACAAGGTCGACGAGATCATCGCCGCGGCGACGAGCGCCACCCGCGAGGCCGAGAACGGCGGCGACTTCATCGCCCAGGTCGACCGCGAGATTGGGATCAAGATCAAGGTGATCTCGGGCACCGAAGAAGCACGGCTGATCCATCTGGCCGCGGCGTACGGCGTAGACGTGGGGTCCTCTCCCGCCGTGGTGGTCGACATCGGCGGCGGCAGCGTCGAGGTCACGCTCGGGAACGCCACGCATCTGACCCTCGGGCGCAGCTTCAAGGCTGGCGTCATCCGCCTGACCGAACGGTTCGTCCGGACCGATCCGCTCACCCGCCACGATCAGCGCCGTCTGGTCAAGTTCGTCAGCAAGGAGCTGGGGCCGTACCTGGAGCAGGTCGCCAATCGCGGGTTCGAACGGCTGATCGGCACGTCAGGCACGATCCTGAGCCTCGGTACGATGGCCGTCGCGGAAGAGGGCGAGGTGCCGGAGGACGTCCGCAACCGGCGAGTGCCGGCGAAGGCGTTGCGCCGACTGCAGAAGCGGCTGGTGGAGGCGGACATCGCCGAGCGGCTGCGCATTCCAGGCATGGATCCGAGACGTGCCGATCTCTCCGTCGCCGGCGCGGTGCTCTTCGACACCATCGTCCGCCGGCTGGGTGCCGACGAGTTCACGCTGTGCGACCTCGCGCTGCGCGAAGGGCTCGTGCTCGACTACATCAGGCGCAACGGCGCCCGGATTCGGAAAGTTGAACGCTACCCCGACATCCGCCGCCGGAGCATCATCGAGCTGGGCGAGCGATGCGGATACTGGCCGGAACACGCCCAGCAGGTCGCCCGGATCGCCCTGAACATTTTCGATCAGACCCGCAGCGTCCACGGTCTCAGCGACACCGAGCGCGAGTGGCTGGAGTACGGCGCGCTCCTGCACGACATCGGCGTTCACATCAGTTACGAGCGCCATCACCGCCACTCGTACTACTTGATCAAGAACGGCGACCTGCGCGGCTTTGCCCCGCAGGAGATCGAGGTCATGGCGCTCATCGCCCGCTATCACCGGCAGGCGACGCCGAAGAAGAGCCACGAGGGATACGGCGACCTGCGCGGCTCGTTACGCCGCACCGTCCGGGCACTGTCCGCGATGGTGCGCCTGGCCGAGGGGCTCGACCGGAGCCACGCGCAGGCCCTGAGCGGCCTCGACCTGTATCCGCGGGCCGACGATTACCTGGTCCGCCTGCGCACCGCCGGCGATGCGGAGTTGGAACTCTGGGCGGCCCACCGCCACGTCGGCCCGCTCGAGGCCGTGCTCGGCAAGCCGCTGCGCTTCGAGGTCGCAACCGGCGAGGCCCCTGTGCCCCCGGTCAAAGGGCCCGACGGCAAGCGCGCCGCACGGGCTCATGGCAAGGCGGGACGGGATGGAAAGAAGCGCCATCGCAAATCCGCCGCCCCCGCGGCCGCGTCATAGCGGGCGTTACACCGATTTTACGCCGGCGAAACTGGCGCGAAATCACCCGGCGATACCGTTGGGGACAGGCATGCCACTGCTCCAGCCCGTCGCCCCGCCGCCCATCACGGTGACCGCCCGCGCGACGCCCGTTCCTGCCGCGGCGCACCCCGTCTCGATCGACGTCAAGGGCCTCAACTTCTTCTACGGTTCCAAGAAGGCCCTCGAGAACATCTCGATCGCGATCCGGCGCAACCTGGTCACCGCGTTCATCGGGCCGTCGGGCTGCGGGAAGAGCACCTTCCTGCGCACGCTAAACCGGATGAACGACATCATCCCCGGCACCCGGGTCGAAGGCCAGGTGCTGATCGAAGGTGACGATGTGTATGGGGCGCGGACGGACGTCGTGGCGCTGCGCCGCCGGGTCGGGATGGTGTTCCAGAAGTCCAACCCGTTCCCCAAGTCGATCTTCGAGAACGTCGCCTACGGGATTCGCCTCAACGGGCTCGCGGCCTCGCGCGCCGACCTGCACGGCCGCGTCGAGGAGAGCTTGAAGAGCGCGGCCATCTGGGACGAGGTCAAGGAACGGCTGCACGAGTCCGCATTGGCCCTCTCCGGCGGACAGCAGCAGCGGCTGTGCATCGCCCGGGCGCTCGCGGTCAAGCCCGACATCCTGCTGATGGACGAACCGGCGTCGGCGCTCGACCCGATTGCGACCCAGCGGATCGAAGAGCTGATCTATCAGCTCAAGACGACGTATACGATCGTCATCGTCACGCACAACATGCAGCAGGCGGCACGCGTCTCGGACCACACCGCGTTCTTCTGGCTCGGGAAGTTGATCGAATACGGGCCGACGGATCGCATCTTCACCAACCCCGAGGAGAAGCTGACCGAGGACTACGTCACCGGCCGCTTCGGTTAGATCGCGATCGCCCCGGCGCGCCGCCATCGGCTTGATCATCACCGCCCGAACCGCCGGGCCGTCAACGCTCAGGAAACGCAATGCCCGACCGCTACGTGCCGCATTTTCAGGAGGAGCTCGAACAGCTCAAGACGCGCTTGCTCGAAATGGGCGGGCTGGCCGAGGACCGCGTCCGCTCGGCGGTAGAGGGACTGGTGGAGCGCGAAACGGCGGTGGTCGACCGCGTGCTGACGGGTGACGTGCCGATCAACCAGCTCCACATCGAAATCGACAGCCGCTGCTTCAAGCTGCTCGCCCTGCATCAGCCGATGGCCGTCGACCTGCGGGCGATCGTCTCAGCCGTCAAGATCAACACCGACCTGGAGCGCGTCGGCGACCTGGCGATCAACATCGCGGAAGCGGTGCGCCGCTACATGCGCCACGCCCCGGTGAAGGAGCTGATCGACATCCCCCGCATGGCCGGCATCGCGCAATCGATGCTGCGCGACGCGCTCGACGCCTACGTCCGCCGCGACATTGCCCTGGCCCAGAGCGTGCTCAATCAGGACGATGAGCTGGATGCATTGAAGACGCACGTGTTCCGCGACCTGTTGACCTGCATGCTGCAGGATCCCGCGACGATCGAGCCGGCGCTCGATCTGATCCTGATCTCCCGCCACCTGGAGCGGATCGGTGACCACGCGACCAACGTCGCCGAAGACGTCATCTTCATGGTCTCGGCCCGCGACGTCCGCCACCACGCCGGCGAAGTCGGCGCGTAGCTCGCGCCGAGCGGCGCTAGGTTTGCCGCTGACGCGGCTGGCTCCGGCCCTGACCGGGCGCGCGGTCGATGCGCCCGCACCCTCACGTTGATACAATGGGCGCGATTTGACGCAACCAGAGGCATGGTGCGCGTATTGCCGTCGCCGACAGGCCGAGCCGGCGTGGCGGCCCTTCTGCAGCGAGCGATGCAAGCTCGCCGACCTCGATCGCTGGTTGAGCGAAGAGTACCGGGTGCCCGACGAGGAGCCGCCGGCCGGCGATCCTGAAGAGCCCGGAGATCCGTAACCCGTTCACGCCCGATACGTTGCATGGCCGACACCCTGACCGTCACCGACAGCCGCACCGGCAAGCAGTACGTCCTCCCCATCGAGGACGGGACCATCCGCGCGATGGATCTTCGCCAGATCAAGAAGGACGGCGAAGACTTCGGCCTGATGTCCTACGACCCGGCGTTCACCAACACCGCCGCCTGCCGCAGCCGCGTCACGTTCATCGACGGGGACAAGGGCGTCCTGATGTATCGGGGCTACCCGATCGAGCAGCTGGCCGAGCACAGTACGTACTTGGAGACGGCGTATCTGGTGTTGTTCGGCGAACTGCCGGACAAGGCGCAGCTCGCAGCCTGGACCAGCGATGTGGGCAGCCACATGGTCGTGCCGGAAGGGCTCAAGAAGACCCTGGAAGGCTTCCGGCATGACGCGCATCCGATGGGCATGTTCCTGAGCGCCATCGGCGCGCTCGGCACGTTCTACCCGGACGCCAAGAACATCAGCGATGCCGACACGCGTCGCCAGCACAGCATCCGGCTGATCGCCATGGCCCCGACGGTCGCGGCCTATGCCCTCCGGCACACCACCAATCGGCCGCTAGTGATGCCCGACAGCGCGCTGACGTTCACCGGCAACTTCTTGAACATGCTGTTCAAGATGACCGAGCTCCAGTACAAGCCGAACCCGGTGCTCGAACGGGCGCTCGAGGTGCTGTTCATCCTGCACGCGGATCACGAGCAGAACTGCAGCACGCATGCGATGCGCGGGATCGGCAGCTCGCATGTCGATCCCTACTCCGCCCTGGCCGGGGCGGTGGCGGCCCTGTACGGCCCGCTCCATGGCGGGGCCAACGAAGCCGTGCTGCGGATGCTCAAGGAGATCGGGTCGCTGCAGAACATCCCCGACTTCATCAAGCGAGTGAAGGCCGGCAAAGGCAAGTTGATGGGCTTCGGCCACCGGGTCTACAAGTCGTACGACCCGCGCGCCAAGATCATCAAGCGGGTCGCCGACGAAGTGTTCGAGGTCACCGGCAAGAACCCGCTCCTCCACATCGCGTTGGAGCTGGAACGGATCGCGCTCGAAGACGACTACTTCGTGAAGCGCAAGCTGTATCCGAACGTCGATTTCTACTCCGGCCTGATCTATCAGGCGATGGGCTTTCCGGTCGACATGTTCCCGGTCCTGTTCGCCATCCCGCGGACGTCCGGGTGGCTGGCGCAGTGGGACGAGATGCTGAACGATCCGGAGCAGAAGATCGCCCGCCCGCGTCAGATCTACGTTGGGCCCGAGCGCCGCGACTATCCCACCGGGGCACGGTCGTAGCCGCGATGCGGACGATCCGCACGGTCCTTACCAGAGTCGCGGCGGCGCTCGTGCTGGCCGCGGCGATGGCGCCCCCTGCCGCGGCGCAGACCGCGGCGGCGGCCAAGCCGTTCAGCGGCACGCGCGCGCTGGCCGATGTCAAGCAGCTGGTCGCGATCGGACCGCGCGTCGCCGGCACCTCCGGCGCGGCCAAGGCGCGGGCGTACATCACCGCGCAATTGAAGGCGGCCGGCCTGACCGCGCGGGAGCAGGCGTTCGATGCCGCCACGCCCCGCGGCACGGTCCACATGATCAACCTGATCGCGGTCGTGCCGGGTGCGGCCGCGGCTGGGACCCGGCCGAGCGGCCAGCGCATCGTCGTGGGCGGCCACTACGACACCAAGCTGTTCAAGGAGTTCACGTTCGTCGGCGCCAACGATGGCGGCTCGAGCGCGGCGCTGTTGATCGAGTTGGCCCGCGCCCTCAAGCCCAAGACCCTGCCGTTGGACGTCGAGCTGCTCTTTCTCGACGGCGAGGAAGCGGTCGGCGAGTGGCAGGGGAACGATCACACGTATGGCAGCCGTCACTACGTGCAGGCCGCCCGCAGCGACGGCACCCTGAAAACCATCGCCGCGTTCGTGCTGGTCGATATGATCGGTGACAAGGACCTGCGCATCATGCGCGAGTCGAACTCGACTCCGTGGCTGACCGACACGGTGTGGGCAGCCGCCAGGAAACTGGGCAAGCGTGAGTTCGTGAGCGAGGTCACGACGGTCGAGGACGACCACCTCGAGTTCCTCGAGGCCGGCGTCCCGTCGGTCGACATCATCGATCTCGACTACCCGGCCTGGCACCGGGCTGACGACACGATGGACAAGCTGTCGGCTGCCTCGCTCCAGTCGGTCGGCGACGTGGTGGTCGCGTCCCTCGCCGACATCGCCGCGCGCAGCACGAAGCCGTAGCCGCACCTCACTCGGCCGGCGCGTCGAGCAGCTGCCGGATCTCGTCCTCGCGCAGCACCGTCACCGACCCCTTGGCGCGCGCAAAGATCCGTTCGACCAGCGCGTCGTTCACCGGAAGGCCACGCTTCTCCAGCCAGAACACCACGTTCGACTTTCCCGACATCGGGCCGACCTCGATCTCCTGTTCGCGTCCGATCAGGCTGGCCGGGATCCCCGAGTACACGGCGTCGGCGAGCTCGTAGTCTTGCTTGCGGAACGCCTTGATCACCGCCGCGGCATGTACGCCGGTCGCGGTGCGGAAGGCATCGCGGCCGACGATCGGGTAGTTCGGCGGGATGGGCACGCCGGTGATGGCGGCGGTGTGCTCGCAATATTCCACCAATGCGGACAGGTCGCGCTCGATGTATCCCATGAGGACGAGGTTCATGAGCAGCGCGTCCATCGGCGTGTTGCCCACGCGTTCGCCGATGCCAATCGCGCAGCCGTGCACCCGCGTGGCGCCGGCGTCGATCGCGGCGATCGAGTTGATCACCGCGAGATCGCGATCGCGGTGCCCGTGCCAGTCAATCCCGATTCCGCCGCCGCACTCGGCCACCACCTCCCCGATGAAGCGTGTGACCGCCGCCGCTCCGGCGGGCGTGGCGTGGCCGACCGTGTCGGAGATGCAGACCCGCGACGCGCCGGCGCGAATCGCGGCCGAGTAGAGCCGGCGCAGCGTCTCGGGATCGGCGCGGGTCGTATCCTCGGTGACGTACATCACCGTCAGTCCTTCACGGACCGCGAACCCGATTGCCTCTTCCGTCAGCGCCAGCAGCCGGTCCAGCGCCCACCCTTCGGCGTATTGGCGCAACGGGCTCGAGCCGATGAACGCGCAGCACTCGATCGGTACGCCGGTGTGCTGGGTGATCGCGGCAATCGGCGCGATGTCGGCGATCAGCGTCCGGGCGGCGCAGTTTGCCCGGACCGACAGCCGCGCGGCGGCGATTTCACCCGCCAGCCGCGCGACATCGCGGGCCACGTGCGGCCCGGCGCCGGGCAGGCCGATGTCCGCAGTCTCGATCCCGAGGCGATCGATCAGGTGCAGCAGGTGCAGCTTCTCGTCGATCGTCGGCGTGCGTACCGAGGGTGATTGCAGCCCGTCACGCAGGGTCTCGTCGTTCAGCTGCACGGGATGCGCCGGCCGCGTCGCCGTGCCGTTCCAGTCGTGAATGAGCGGATGCATGGGGGTACTTTACGGCGGGACTCGGGATCCGGGACCCGGCAGTCCGGACGCGGGCGGCGGTCGGCGGCCGGCCGTCGGCGGTCGGATGCGCGGTCGCGGTCGGCGGTCGGACGCGCGGTCGGGCGCCTGACTGCCGTTGAACGCCCGACCTAACAGGCCGCTCAAAAAGGCGGCCTGATGGGAAATGGCAAATGGCAGCTGTGAAAACACTGGGGTTTTGCCATCTTCCATCTGACATCCGCCATTCAGGATGCGTTTTTCAGCATCGTGCTAAAGGTCGGGCCTACACGCGATTGCAAGGCGATGCCCTTCTAGTCGGCGGGGCTCTTCGTCGAAGGTCGAGCGGAACACCGGACGCACTTCCGCCTGGCAGGACCCTCCATCGGTAGGCCCGACCTGCAGGTCGGGCGGAACATGGATCAGGCGCGCTCGGACGGCCGCACCAGGCGGACGGTGGCGATACCGACAGCGAGGATCATGCCGGCCCAGAGCAGGCCGACGGCGGTGGCGTGGTGGACTGTCGTGCGCATCATCGCGGACAGCGGCACGATGCCACCTGAGGACCCCTCGCTCAAGGCGTGCTGGTACAGCACCTCCTTGATACCGCGGGCGACGAGCACGTCGTAGATGCCGTTGCCGATGAAGATCGCGAGCAGCACCCACAGCATCGCGGCACGCCGCTCCCCCCGGGTGCGCGGGATCACCGGAACCTCAGGACCATCGCGGTGATGTCGTCCCCCTGGGCCGCCCCGCGGCTGAAGTCGCGCACGTCGGCGAACATCGACTCGAGCAGCGCCTGCGGTTCCATGTCGAGATTCTTGCGCACGCACGCCAGGATCCGCTCCTCGCCGTACTCCTCGCCCTCGGTCGACAGCGCCTCCGACACGCCGTCGCTGTAAACGATCAGCCAGTCGCCGACATTCAGCGTGATCGTCTCTTCTTCGTAGATCGCCCCCTCGAACAGCCCGACGATCGGTCCGCCGCGTTCCAGGCGGCGGAAGTCGTGAGGGCCGACCACCAGCGGCGGGTTGTGCCCGGCGTTGCAGTACTGAAGGCGTCCGTCCGGATAGAGCGCGCCGTACATCAGCGTGACGAAGCGCGACTCGATGCCCCGCCGGTACAAGGCGAGATTGACCCGGCTGACCGTCTGCGACGGCGGATCGCTCGACGCTGCCTGGGCCGCGAAGATGCCCTGCATCATCGCGCTCAGGAGTGCCGCGGGTGGCCCCTTGCCGGCGACGTCACCCAGCGCAAAGCCGAGCGAGCCGTTGGACAGGTCGACGTAGTCGTAGAAGTCGCCGCCAATCGAGCGGCATGGCAGCGACGCCGCCGCCGCCTTGAAGAAGACCCCGCTGCGGCCGGCCTTGGGCAGAAGCGCCTGCTGGATCTCCGCGGCGATCCGCATCTCCTGCTCCATCCGCGCCTTCTCCATCGTCTCGCGATAGAGGCGGGCGTTTTCGATCGCCACCGCCGCTTCGGTGGCCAGCGTCTCGAGTGCCGCCCGGGTCGAGTTGGACAGCAGCGTGCCCTTCTCACGGTTGTCGAGATACAGCACGCCGATCCGCCGTTCCTCGCCAGCCGCTTCGGCGCGATCCAGATAGCGCACCAGGCGCAGCGGCACGCACAGGACGTGGCGAATCCCCAAGGCGACGGTGCCGGTGTGCATGTTCGCCAGCTCGCCATCGAGCAGGTCAGCGACGATGCGCGGCTCACCAGTGCGGAACACTTCTTCGGGGATCTTGCGGCTGGTCGCGAAGCTGCTGCCCGGCAGCGTCGTCCGCCCCTTGCCGCGGGCCATCTTGAACTCGAGCTCGCCGGTTGGCGGGGCCAGCATGATGAAGCCGCGTTCCGCTCCGCTCACCTCGATCGCCGAATCCAGCACCAGCGACAGCACGTCGTCCAGCACCCGGCCCGACCCGAGAGCGCGCAGGCCTTCGAGGAGCACCGCGATCTGCCGCAGATCCCCGACCGCGGTGGTCGTCGCGCGTTCGACGGGGGCCGGCGAATCGGCCAGCAGGAACACCATCTCCGCCCCGCCGGTGCGCCCCAGGCGGATGCGGTCGCCATGGGCCAGTGTCCGCTCCGTGACCTGTTCGCCGTTTACGTAGGTGCCGTAGCGCGAATTGCGGTCGCGCAGCACGAAGTGGTTGTCCTGAACGGCGATTTCGGCGTGATCGCGCGACACCTCGCTGCCGGCGAGACGCAGGTCGTTGGTTTCGCGGCGGCCGATCTCGAACTGCCCTTTCGCGATCGGCACGATGCGACGGCCGAGGGCGTCGGTTACTTCGAGTCGGGCGTCGGGCATGGCGGAGAGTCTACTGGAGGACGTAAGGATTGCAAAGATCGCCTCACCGGCGCCTGAGCACCGTCAGAAGCAGTACCGTCAGCGCCGCGCCGGCGCACAGACCGGCGGCCAGCTCGAACGGCTCCGGGTTGGCCGCCGTCCGCGATTCCACGCCGAGATACAGCCCGGAGGCCGCCAGGATGACGATCAGCACCAAGGGCACGAGCGGCGATCGGCGCGGCTTGATCGGGACCGCTTTGCGGACCGGATCCGTCGTCGCATGGCCGCATCGGAAGCAGATGATCGCCTTGTCGGCGATCTCCGTCCCGCAATTCCGACACTGCATCAGGTGATTATGGATCGGCGTTCACGAGGGTTCTACAAGTTCAGGAAGTTCTGGAGTTCGACAGGTGCGTGTTCCGAGAGTTCGACGTTCGAATGGTTCGATGGTTCGACGGGTTCGATGGTTCGACGGGTTCGATGGTTCGACGGGTTCGGGAGT
>Ga0207701_10000807_pt1 | contig 33316 bp, 31 predicted proteins | sample KBSSwiSSwithPhiX_FD_184294 | JGI IMG/M metagenome (GOLD analysis project Ga0207701, IMG submission 184294) | Switchgrass rhizosphere bulk soil microbial communities from Kellogg Biological Station, Michigan, USA, with PhiX - S5 (SPAdes) (version 2) | ecosystem: Environmental > Terrestrial >... | reverse complement strand
GAAGCTTTCCTGCACGAGCGCCTTCTGGGTCAACGTCAACATCAGTCGCATCCTTGAATCGAGCGCCGGATGATTCCGGCCGCTCACAGGCCAATGCGACGTTTCGGTCAAAACTGGCTAGTCGGTCCAGCCATCGTCACTGCCGTTCGCCGGTCACTCCCGTAAGTCATTGAAAACGCAGACCGCTGGTTGCGTGTCCCTTCTGATAAGGTAGGCTCTTCATGTCTGTGACGGTGGGGGTGGACTGGTGTTTACCTTCGGCGAATCGGATGCCGCGACAAATCCCTTATCGCTGATTACGAATCCAAGGAGCAGTCGTGACGCTGTCATTCCGCAGCCGCGCGGTCGGCGACATCACAGTTGTGAAATGCGACGGGGCGATTGTCGAGGGCGCCGAGTCAACAGCGCTCCGGCAGCATGTCAATGATGCGCTCGAGCGCACGCTGGCAATTGTGCTGGACCTCCGCGACGTTCACTACATCGACAGCAGCGGCCTGGGCCTCCTCGTCCGGATTCTTGCGCGAACCGGACAAGACCGACTCAAGCTCGGCGGACTTTCGAGCAGAGTCTCGGAGACGTTGAAGATCACCAGATTGGCTTCGGTTTTCGATTGTCATGAATCCGAGGCCGACGCGATCGCGGCGTTTTACCGCGACTCGACCCGCTCGAGCGTCGCCAGAACGTTCGTCGCACCGAACGTCCTCTGCATCGAGAAGTCTGCGGATCTGCTCACGTATATGAACGAAGTGCTGCGGCAGGGCGGCTTGAGCGTGATGACGACAGACAACCTGCCGGACGCCGTGACGCTGCTGAAGGCGGCCGCACCGAAGGTCGTGCTCGTGGCCCAGGAAGTCCGTCGCACCGGCAGCGCCGGTACGGTGGAAGCATTCAATCGACTTCTCGAGGGGCTGTCGGTCGTCGAGTTGCCCGCTGACTTCGCGCGACAGGATCCAAGCCAGACGGGGCCGCAACTCGTCGACCGCGTACGGGTCCTCATCGACAGCGGCGTGTAGAGCAGAACCGCTTCGCGCCCGTTTATAGTTGAACCGCCGTGCAAGGCCTTTCCTTTACAGAATGAAAACTGGTCAACGCATCTACCTGGCCTGCACAGTCCGCGGCGATCGCGGCGGCGTCGAAGCCGGACGACGTCTGGCCGATGGACTCGCACAGCGGGGACACATGATTCTGACATCGCATCTTCTCAAGGACGATGTTGAAACGGCGGAAGCGGCGCTCAGCGAAGAGGCAGTGTTCACTCGGGATATCGATTGGCTGAATAGTTGCGATGCGCTCGTGGCGGAAGCATCGGCCTCCAGCTTTGGCGTCGGCCTTGAAGTCGGTTACATCCTGGCGAGGGCTGCCGGCACCGGACAGCGGGTCTACCTTCTCTATGAGGCCAGCCGGGCGTCGCGAATCTCACGGCTCATCGTCGGGAACTGTCACGAAGCCTGCGTCCGCGTTCCGTACCAGACGCACGAAGATCTCGAGACATTTCTCAACACGTTTTTCTAAGGAGCGCCTGGTATGCCGGGCTGTTGTTGCTCGCCGTTCGAAAGGTCTGCGGATCAAAACTTCAATCAGAAGAAGGCCGCGCAGGAATTGAAGCGCTACCGTGAGAAGGGCCCTGGTCAGACGACGCGGCTGCTTGTCGATGGCGTGGCCCAGGCCGGCATACGAGGCGGCACCGTGCTGGACATCGGGTCAGGTGTCGGCGGCCTTACGCTCGCCCTCCTGGAACGGGGAGCGTCAAGTGCGATCGCCGTCGACGCCTCGAACGCGTACCTCGATGCGGCGCGTGACGAAGCCGCACGGCAAGGCCAGCGAAACGCGATTCAATTCGTTCACGCCGACTTCGTCGCCGTCGCTCCCCAACTCCCCACAGTCAGCATGGTCGTGCTGGATCGCGTCGTCTGCTGCTACCCGTCCTGTGAACGGCTGCTCGATGCCGCACTGGGACATGCCGAGCGCTGTTTGGCGCTGTCCTATCCGCGAGAGAGGTGGTACGTCCGGGTCGGAATGACGCTCGAGAATATCCAACGATGGCTTGGGAACAACTCTTTTCGAACGTTCGTGCATCCCGTGGCAACGATTGAGGAAACCCTCAAGCGGGCTGGCTTCACACTTTCAAGCCGGCAGGAAACGTGGATGTGGTCAGCTGACGTGTGGACCGTGGGCTGAACCACTTCTTCTTAGCGGGAATCAATTGAGTACCTTCGGCACGAACTGTCCGCCGTGAACGAGAAGATCGAGTATCTCGGCCGTTCGAGCCGGGCAGGCGCGGACTTTGTCGGGCGTCAGGTTGTCGTGCTCGGATTCGATCATCGGCAGCGCTTCCGTCGGTCCGGGAATCTGGTTGAGCATCGTCCAGATGCCTGCGGGCGGTGAAATGGTATCGATGAAGCCCATGCCTGCCATCACGGGCGCCTTGATGTGCGGCGCGAAGTTGACCGTATCGAAATAGCGCGCGGTCTTCATGACGTCCGGATTGTCGGAAGGCCAGTTGGGATAGCCGGCTTTACGGCCGTGGAGGTCGCCGTTGCTGTCCGCACCGGCCGGCACACACACGAGCACCGCGCTGATCTTCTCGGGCCGCAGGCCGGCAAGCACGAGACTCTGTTGACCTCCCATGCTGCCGCCCATCAGCACGATCGTCTTCCCATCCCAGTCGGATCGCGTGAGCAGATAGTCCAGCACGCGCGAATCGCGGAGATACATGTTCAGGAAGTACGACGTCTCGCGATCGGTGTTGCCGACTGCCTGGTACCCGCGCGGAACATTTCCCGATGGATCCGACGGTAGCTTGTCGTGGGAGTCGACGTTCAGAATCAGCCAGCCTTCGGCGGCGCGCTTGGCGACGGCACCCGCGTTCAACGCGTACACGCCGGCATACTGCAGCTGAATGACGGCGGGAAACCGGCCCTCTCTCGCAGGCTTCGCGACATAGCCGTGCGCCTTGGACGTCAACGCATCGAGCTGGAACGTGTTCAACTCGACTCCCGGCACGTCAGTCTCTACACGCGTCAGCACCGGGTTGATCGGCGTCTTTGCCTGGGCGGCGAGCTTGCTTTCCCAGAACGCATCGAAGTCGGTCGGGCGAGCCGTCGACAATCCGATCTTCTTTGGCGCGACGGCCGCGCCGACGGCGTAAAAGCCGGTGTTTCGCCCGGTGTTGCCACCAGTGAAGCGCGCGGCGTCAGCTCCTGGAGGTGCACCCGAGGGAGCGAGGTCTTCATAGGCTTCAATGGCGACGTAGATCATCTCCGGTTGATCGGCGACGATTTCAATCGCGGCCTTGCCGTTGGAGAGATCAAGCTTCCCTTCCTTGAGGACCACCGCATTGTTGCGCCGGATCGTCCACTTGTATGCGTAGGTTGGCGGCGTCAGCCCCGGCGTCACCGTCCAACCGACCGTCTCGCCGACTTCGTAGATGCCGCTGGCGTGGTAGGGCGCAAATGCAAGCTGCTGTGCGATAGGAGCTCGCTGTGCGAACAGGTTCGTTGCGAGGAGCACAACGGCGAGGAGACTTCGCGACACGAAACGGGTCATGAGCACTCCAGAGAACTCGACATGTCGACCAACATGTGCTGACTACTTGACTCGATGCTTCGCGTCGGTCATCAATCCCGCCGCGTGCACGAACCCCCACTCGACGCGACCGTTCCGCCTTCCGAACGTCGCGACCAAATCGCGTCCAATGGCATAGGTAAAAGGCGCCGTGCGCGTCAGCGGTGTTTGCCTGGCACCAGCGTCTGCCAATTCAAAGCACAAGTGCTCGCCGCATGGCATCAAGTGGACGGAACCTTCATCCGAATCGAATACGCCGGCGATGGCGGCAAGCTCGGTCTTCGGCGCAGGCAGATTCTCCGGCTCCCGTTCCGGGATGCCGAGAGCTGCACGCGCGATATCGGCCGCGACCGTCGTCGCGCCACCTTCCTCCGTATTGATCAGCACGGCGATCGTGAGTCGATCGTTGGGGAAATCCTCGAGGACCGTTGTGAATCCACCGCCGCTGCCCGTGTGACCCAGGACGCGGTGGCCGACAAAGGAACCGAGGCGCGTCCCGAGACCATAATCGATTCGCGTTCCGTCGGCGAGCGCAGTCGGCCGGCGCATCACGGCGAGCGTCGCCGGTCGCAGCACACGTCCTGAATCGAGGCCCGCTTGCCACTTCAGAAGGTCAGACGCGGTGGCGCAGATCGAGCCGGCGCTGAACGGCAGGACCCACGTCATGAACGGAGCAGGTGCAAGCGCGTCCTTCTGGCGAACATACCCCGAGACAAGACCGGGTACCTCGTCATGCGCCGAGCACAAAGACGACGAGGACATACCGAGCGGCTGAAAGAACTGCTCACGGACGTAGGTCCCGTACGGCTTGCCACTGACGTGTTCGACGACCATGCCTGCGAGGTAGAACCCGGTATTGTCGTAGCGCCAGCGCGTGCCTGGAGCAAAGTCGAACGGCCTGTCCTTAATCAGTGCCAGCACCTGCTCATGGGTGAGTTCGCGCGCCTCGTTCGCCTCGGCGTCGGGCAGTGAAGTGAAGCTGAAAATGCCCGACGTGTGATTGATCAGCTGCTGGATTGTGACCCGACGGCCGTGCGTCGGGGCGGCAGGCACATACTTCGTCACGTCATCATCCAGCTTCAACTGTCCACGATCGACGAGGGACAGCACTGCAGCGGCCGCCACGTTCTTCGAAATCGACGCGATGTGGAAGATTGAGTCGGGTGTCGCGCGAACGCCGCGTTGGCGATCCGCCAATCCGTACGCTCGCGCGATCGTTTGGCCGTCGCGCAGAACCGCAATTGAAACCGCGGAGTTCGGGCGGCCAAGGCTGCGGGCCGCAATAGCGTCAAGACGACTCGTTAGATCGTCAGCGCGGGTCGCGACCGACGCGTCGGCGCGGACCGTCAGCGCAGTGAACACCAACACGCTCAGCCGGAGAAACGTCCGCGCACCACAACGTCTCACGAACAGCCACACAGCCACCATGAATTCTGCGGATTATACGGCGGCGTCGAGATAGAATCGCCCCTCGTTTCAATGTCCGTTTCCTACGAGAACTCGAAGGCCGTTTTCCAGGGCATCAAGGACGCCGGGATTACGTCGCTCTCGGCGTTGCCCGAGACCTGGCTGGGGCTGCTGCTGCAGCAGGCGGAAAAGGATCCAGACATCAGGCTGATCCAGGTAGCCAAAGAAGAAGAGGCCATCGGCATTGCCGCCGGCGCGTACTTCGCGGGCGAGCGGCACATCCTGCTGATGCAGAACCATGGCTTCCTGGCCGCGATGAACGGCATCGTTTCGCTCGCTCTGCTGTACGGCATTCCACTCTGCATGCTGATCGCGCTTCGTGGACACTGGGGTGAACCATATCCCTGGCACACGCGCGGTGGCATCGTCACGGAGGGTGTCCTCCGCGCGCTCAACATCCCGTTCGAGTACGCGCGCGATCCAAAAGAAGTCGGACGGCAGATTCGCGAAGCGTACACATTTTCACAAAGCTCGCTTTCGCCGGTCGCGCTGCTGTTGACCCGCGACCTGATGGAGGAAGCGCTGTGAAGCGCGCCGAGTGTATCGGCATGCTCTATCCGGAGCTGGAGGACAAGGTCGTCGTCACGATCATGGGCGCGTGCGCGCAGGAGCTGTACGACCTCGGTCACAGGGAGAACTTCTTTTATCTGCAGCACGCGATGGGGCTCGCCTCGTCGGTTGGCCTCGGCCTCGCGCTGCACTTGCCGCACGAGAAGATTGTCGTGCTCGACGGCGACGGCTCGGTGCTGATGAATCTCGGCACGCTTGCCACCCTGGCCCGGTATCGGCCGCGCAACCTCGTGCATGTCATTTTCGACAACGGCAGCCTGCTCTCGACCGGCGGATTCGATTCACACACGACGTCGGGAATCACGGATCTCGCCGCCGTCGCGAGAGGGGCAGGCATCGAGCACGTCACCGCAGTCGATTCAGTACTGGCGTTCGGAGAAGCCGCGATCGACGCGTTCGCACGCAACGATCTCAGCGTGATTGTGGCCAGGGTGGCGGCGGTGGGCCCGAATCACTACGGCATGGATCTGCAGTTGCCGGAGAACGCATTTCGCTTCAAGCGCTGGATCGCCGCTCGATCGTCGTCGCGCGCGCATAAGGCGACTGAGGCTCGGAGCTGACGTGGAACGACGTACGACCATGGGGCTCACCCCCGATTCCTTTCAATCCATTCGTTTTGCCACGCCGCAACGCATCCTCAGTGCCGATCGTCTGATGGAGATTGCCGCGCAGGTTGGAGCCGCCGGCGCGCACGGCGGGCTGACCGACGTCACGCTCGAGTGGGCGCACCGCACTCGCCGGATGAAGGAAGAGCTGGGGATGTACCTGGAGATCCAGACGTTCCTTCCCCGCCCCGATCCCGCCGAGTTCGAGCAGTTCGTGAAGATCTCAAAAGAAGCCGGCGCCACCAGCCTCCGCGTCGTCTGCCTGCTCGGACGCCGATATGAGCTGATGAACACGCTCGAGGACTGGAAGCAGGCGATTGTCGGCTATCACAAGCAGATCGAAGCCGCGCTTCCGATTGTCGAGCGGTACAAGATGCCGCTTGCCATCGAGAACCATAAGGACTGGCGCGTCGACGAGCAGGTCGCGCTGCTGGAGCGCTACAGCAGCGAGTATCTGGGCGTGTCACTCGATACGGGGAACAATCTGTCCATCCTCGACGATCCGATGGAAACGATCGAGAAGCTGGCGCCGTGGACGTTCAACGTCCATCTCAAGGACATGCAGATGGAGGAATGCGAGACGGGCTTTCTGCTGTCAGAGGTGCCGCTCGGCGAAGGCATGCTCGACTTGCCGAAGATGGTCGAGATCATCCGTCGGGCGAAGCCTGACGTCCGCTTCTCGCTGGAGATGATCGTCCGCGATCCGCTCGTCGTCCCGTGCCTGACGGACAAGTACTGGGCGACGTTTCCCGACGTCAACGGCCGGGATCTCGCCCGGTATCTCTCCTGGATCCGAGCACGTGATACGCGTGCGAAGCTGCCGCGCATCAGCGGCCTCAGCGCCGAAGAACGGCTGGCGCTGGAGCACGTCTGCGTCGATCGATCGATCCGGTATGCGCGGGAGCGCCTGGGACTCGCGTAAGGTCGACTACATCTGCACGGCCGTCAGCACGGCAACCAGCGCGGTGCGTGACGGCGGGAGCCACCGGCTTCCCAGTTGCTCGAGAACCCGGCAGACATGGTCGAAATCACGGTCGTCGGCGAGCTTGACGAGTCGCGTCGCTTCACGCTGAAAGCGCCGCCACTCGACCGGTGAGGCGTCCTCGCGAAATGCCCGAAGCGCCGCTTCCGGCGTGCCGTATTGAGCAACGAAATCCTCGTGCAGATAGCCGCTGAAGACCCGCCCCAGCTCCGGGAATTCCGACGCCGGCCCACGCGTCATCGGTTTGCCTCCGGATACGACGTCAACACGTAATAGCGCTGCCGTCCTTCGTCCCAGCGCAGGACGATGACGGCGCGGTCGCACGGGACCGAGGTCGAGTGGCCACGCGCCATCGAGCGGCCGATGACGTGGTCGGCGCGATAGCGCAACGCGAAGTTCGGCCGTCGCCCCGTGCGGTCGCGCCACGCGGTAAACGCCCGGTTGTCCGCGCGCAGGGCAACAGCGATGACCCTCTCGGCGGTCTCCCGATCGGTGTAGGTGGACGCGCTCGATATCTGCGGCTCGCGATGAAGACGATCGATCAGATCCGCGTCGCTCCTGCCGACGTGGCGCTGAAGCGTGTGCCCGCCCATCGCCTCGTCGGCTGCTAGATCGTGGACCGGTGCGGTCGGAACGGGCGGACGCTGCTCCGGCGACGGCGGGGACGCTGCCGCGGCTCCCGCATTCTGCTGGACGGAAGTCGGCGAGCCGGATGAACCGCAGGCAGACAGCGCAAGAACAATGAACGCCGCGACGGTCCAGCGCCGGGACAGCGCCCTCATTTACCCACTCTAACCGGGCGGACGGGGCGACGCAATTTCACTGCTACAGATTCCTTTCTGGTAGGCTGAATGGTTATGAACGCATACGCCAAGGCTCTTATCGTCGCAGGTCTGTCACTGGCGGCTTCCGGATCGGTCCACGCCCAGGACAAGTCCTCCTTCACGGTCACGCTGGTCCCGCCAGCCCACGGCAAGGTGCAGCTCACGCCGCCGCTTCCATCAGACGGCAAGTATCCGGCCGGCACGGTCGTCACGGTCGCGACCACGCCAGACGCCGGCTACGTCCTGGACTCGGCCTGGTACTCGGTGGCCGGACGATTCGGGCAGATGTATCACGAGGGCATGACGCCGGCGTTCAAGGTGACGATCGACCAGGACAAACGAATCGGCGCGTCGTTCATCGACGCATCCGCGGTCAAAGACCTCGTCGTCACCAACGACATCGTCTACGCCAAGCCCGGCGTGAAGCCGCTGAAATACGACGTCTTCGCGCCGAAGGGCGCGCGGAACCTGCCGATCATCGTCATCATTCACGGAGGCGGATGGACGGCGAACGATGAAGACATCATGCGCGGTCTTGCCAGAGAGCTGACCAAGGGCGGCAACTTCGTGGTTTTCAGCATGGACTATCGCTGGGCCGGGAAGGGTGACGGCGATGCGACGCCGAATACGATGGCGGACCTGATCGACGATGTATTTGGCGGCATCGCGCACATCATGGAACACGCCGCGCAGTACGGCGGCGATCCCACCCGAATTGGCGTGACCGGCGACAGTGCCGGCGGCCACCTGTCGGCGGCCGCGTCGTTGATGACCAACATGATCGGTTCGCGGGGCTTCGGCAAGACGCCGGGCGTCTTCGAGTTCATGCCAAGCTACCTGCCGAAGGGCAAGACCGTCGAGCAGGTTCGCGACGAGATGACGAAGGCGATCAAGGCTGCCGCCCCGAGCTACGGGGTGTTCGGTCCGGCGATGCTCAACACCTATTCGGATAATCCGGCTGCCGATCAGTCGTGGAAAGACGCGATCGCGCCGCTCGGTCATATCCCGCCCGCTACCGAGCGATCGGTTCCGCAGTTCCTGACGCGCGGCACCCGGGATCCGCTGATTACCGACGCAATGGTCAAGGAATTCGTCGATGCGCTCGTCAAGGCCGGACAACGCGCGGAGTACGTGCAGGTGGGCGGCGCGAGCCACGCGTTCTTCGACTGGAAGCCGGACGACGCGACGAAAGCCACTTTCCAGAAGTACGGCGTGTACTATGCCGCGGCCATGAAGTCGTTCTTCCTGTCGGTTTTCGATCAACCGACATCGCCGAGCGGCACGAGGTAGATTGTCGATGGCTGATTGATGATTGCTGATTGTTCGTTCAGTCAGCATTCAGCGTTCCCTTATGGCTGACCAAGAAGAAGATTTCGCGGCAATGTTCGAAGCGTCGGAAAAGGCGCGGCGCTTCGAGCGCGGCCAGACGATCGACGGTATCGTCGTCGCTATCGGCGCCGAAGTGGCGTTCGTCAGCCTCGGCGGGAAGAGCGACGCCGAGATCGACCTGGCCGAACTGAAAAATGCCGATGGCGCACTGGAAGTGGCGGTCGGCGATCATATCCAGGCGAAGATCGTTTCGACCACTGGCGGAATCGTCCTCTCGCGCAAAGGCGTGCGGAATGCGGTAACGCAGCGCGAGCTGGAGGACGCCTTCAGCGCAGGGATCGCCGTCGAGGGCAAAGTCGACAAGGTCGTGAAGGGCGGATACGAAGTGCGGATCGCCGGTCAGCGTGCGTTCTGCCCGCTCTCGCAGATCGACATCGTTCGCACGACGGATCCCGCGGTCCACGAAGGCAAGACTTATTCGTTCCGGATTATCGAATACAAAGACGGCGGACAGTCGCTCGTCGTGTCGCGGCGGAAGCAGCTCGAGGACGAACAACGAGCCAGTGCCGACGCGATTCGACAGTCGATCGTTCCCGGAGCCGTGCTCACAGGACGCGTCGCGTCGGTCTTCGACTATGGCGCCTTCGTTGAACTGGGCGGAGGTATCCAGGGCCTCCTGCACGTCTCTGAGATGAGCTGGTCTCGCGTCCCGAACGCACACGCGATCGCGGCCGTCGGCGACGAAATCACCGTGAAGGTCCTGCGAGTGGACGAGGCGTCCGGCAAGATCTCGCTGGGCTCGAAACAGCTGCTTGACGATCCGTGGAGCACGGCGGCATCGCGCTTCGAAGTGGGTCAGGTTCGCACCGGCCGCGTTACGCGCATCGCGGAGTTTGGCGCGTTCGTTGAGCTCGAACCCGGCATCGAAGGGCTCGCGCACGCCTCGACGTTTCCTCCTACCGGCCGACGTCGTGGCTGGGCCGACGCAGTGCCGCCGGGGACGACGGCGACGTTTGAAGTCGTGAGCGTCGACGCCCCGCAGAAGCGAATTGGACTGACGCTCGTCGAAGAAGGCTCGGCCAGGGCCGCCGGTGCCGCGTCCACCAGCCGTGAGCTGAAGGCCGGAACGATCCTGACGGGCAAGGTCGAACGGCACGAGAAGTTTGGCGTGTTCGTGTTTCTGTCGCCGGGACGCACCGGTCTGATCCCGATTGCCGAGACCGGCGTGGATCGCGACAGCGACATGCTCAAGGCCTTCCCCGTCGGAAGCGACGTCGAAGTAGCGGTGCTGGATGTCGACGCCGACGGCCGTCGTATTCGCCTGAGCAGAACAGCGGTTGCGCGACTGCGCGAACAGGCCGAGCTCCGCGACTTCACCAACCGGCCCGACGCAGAATCCAAGGTCGCGCTCGGATCGCTTGGCGACAAGCTGCGCGACGCTCTGCACAAACGGTGACCGTCCAGGGCCAGCACGCGCTGCATGTCGTGCTGGTTCATCCAGAGATCCACTGGAACACCGGCAACGCCGGCCGAACCTGTCTCGCGGCAGGCGCGACGCTTCACCTGATCGAACCGCTGGGTTTCTCGCTCGACGAACGCCAAGTACGGCGGGCAGGTCTCGACTACTGGGAGCACGTCGATCTGCGTCTGTGGCCTGACTGGAAATCCTTCGAAGCGGCGCTCCCAACGCTCGGCGAACCGTTGTTTCTTTCCACAAAAGCCAAGCGACCGCTGTGGGAGGCGCCACTTGCCGGACCAAACGGTGTCGTGTTGGTTTTCGGGCGGGAGACCGGCGGCCTGCCAGACGATCTTCACGAGCGCTATCGCGATCGGTTCTTCGGCATCCCGATGCTGACCACGCACGTGCGCTCGCTCAATCTGTCAACGTGCGTGGGGATTGCTGTCTACGAGACACTTCGACAGCGCCACATCGCCGGCGGGGTCTGACCCCGCCGGGCTATAGTTTCGATATGCGAACGCTCACCATCGCCTTCGTCGCCATCGCCATCTGCTCCGCTGTGCCGCACGCGCAAACCGCCCCGCACGAGCAGCGCGCCCGTGACATCTACAAAGAACTCGTCGAAATCAACACCACCGACACCCCCGCCGGCAGTGTCACCAAGGCTGCCGAAGCGATGGCAGCACGGCTCAAGGCCGCCGGTTTTCCCGAGTCAGACATTCGCCTGCTGGGCCCGGCGCCCAACAAGTTCAACCTCGTCGCCCGGTATCGTGGCACCGGCGCGAAGCGGCCGATGCTTCTGCTCGCGCATCTCGACGTCGTCGACGCGAAGCGTGAAGACTGGTCGTTCGACCCATTCGTCTTCCGCGAAGAGGGCGGATGGTTCTACGGCCGTGGCACCAGCGACGACAAGGCGATGGCCTCGCAGTTTGTCGCCAACCTGATTCGCCTGAAAGAAGAGGGATTGAAGCCTGACCGCGACCTGATTCTCGCCCTCACTGCCGACGAGGAGGGCGGCGACTTCAACGGTGCCGAGTGGCTGGTCACACAGCATCGCGATCTCGTCGACGCTGAGTTCGCGATCAATGAGGGCGGCGGCGGAAACATGCGGAAGGGCAAGTACCTGACCAACGAGATTCAGGCGGCCGAGAAGGTGTATCAGGATTTCCACCTGGAGGTGACCAACGCCGGCGGACATAGCTCGCTGCCGATCAAAGACAACGCGATCTACCATCTCGCGCAAGGCCTCGCACGACTTGAAGCTCTCGAGTTCCCGGTCCAGCTCAACGAAATCACGAGCACATATTTCGAACGATCGGCCACGGTGGAAGCCGATCCTGCGACTGCCGCCGACATGCGTGCGGTGGCCCGCGCCACGCCCGATCTTGCGGCGGCCACGCGACTGTCCGCGAAGCTGCCTTACTGGAATTCGATGATGCGCACAACGTGCGTCGCCACGCGACTCGGGGGCGGGCACGCCAACAACGCGCTGCCGCAACTCGCGACGGCCAACGTCAACTGCCGGATCCTGCCTGGCGTCAGCATCGACTCGGTCAAACAGACCATCATCGACACGCTGGCCGATCCGAGGATTGCGGTCACCCTGGTCAAGGACGCGCACCCGAGCCAGCCGGCCACGCTGCGCGCAGACGTGCTGAACGCGGTTGAATCGCTGACCAAAGAGATGTTCCCTGGCGTCGTCGTCGTTCCGGTCATGAGCACTGGCGCGACCGACGGCCTGTATTTCCGCAACGCCGGGATCCCGACCTACGGCGTCGACGGCACGTTTGGCGACATCGACGATGTACGCGCGCACGGACGAGATGAGCGCGTCGGCGTCAAGCAGTACTTCGAGGGACTCGATTTTCAATATCGGCTGATTAAAGCACTCGCTCGGTAGCGTGTGCTTGTCGGGATCCGTGGTGCGGGATCCGGGGTCCGGAAGATTCAAAGAGCCAATCGCTGCGCTCTGCATTCCTCGGATCCCGGATCCCGGACAACGGATCCCGGCAGGCGAAGCCCACCGTCTTGGAATGCTTCGTGCTCTGACTCAGCGACGTCGCTGCGAAAGGAGGAGCTTTCGATGTTTCCAATCGGTGACGACAACAGTGCCGAGCGAACGTTCCCGATCGTCACGTACGCCCTGATCGCGTTGAACGTGCTGTTCTTCTTCGTCGAGCTCAGCGGTGGCGACCAGTTCGTCAACCAGTACGCGTTCGTTCCAAGCCGATTCCTGGCGAATCCTTCCGCCGACTTTCCCACGCTGTTCACATCAATGTTCATGCACGCCGGGTGGGTGCACCTGGGCGGAAACATGCTCTATCTGTGGATTTTCGGGGACAACGTCGAGGACCGCCTCGGTCACGGTCTGTTCACGATCTTCTACTTCCTGTGCGGCCTGGCGGCGACGTTTGCGCAATTGATGTTCAGCGCCGGCTCCCACGTGCCAAATCTTGGCGCCTCTGGCGCCATCGCGGGCGTGCTCGGCGCTTACCTCATTCTTTTCCCGCAAGGACGAGTGAGGGTGCTGCAGCGCGGCGGCGTGGTTCAGGTGCCAGCACTGATGGTGATCGGACTCTGGATCGTGCTTCAGCTCTTCAGCGGGATCGGATCCATTTCGAACACGGCGAATTCTGGAGGCGTCGCCTACATGGCCCACATCGGCGGCTTCCTCGCCGGCTGCGTGCTGACGATGGTGCTCGGTGGAAGACGGAGAGGGGCGATGGCGTAAAGAGACCGATTTCGTGGAAGCCGGAGTGACTATTCCGTCAAGACCTTGTCGGCCCACTCCACGAGGTCGACGAAGACGGAAGGGTTCGCGAACGTCGCGTTCTTCCCGGCGAGATCCGATTCGAGGACCCCACGGGCCCTCGCGCACGCCCCTCAAACGTGGAGGGGAATCTGTTTGGCAATTACCGCCGCGAGGCCTTCCGCAAGCGGCGGCCAGCCGACCGGCACGACCGACTGTGCGACCACGGTACGCATCAGCGTCACCGCCTCGCCAAGCAGGAAGATCTGCACCGTGTGTCCCGCCTCGGCAAACGCACTGGCGTGGTGAAAAGGAAAAGCCGCCTGCGTAGGGTCAGCCGAGCCCCAGGCGCTCTTGATCAGCACCTTCATCATCAACGGCCCCTATATCGGTAATGGTTTACCCCGTGTCTCGATCGCCAGCGGCAGGAGGAACAGGCCAAGCACGAACGGAATGGAGGTCAGCGCCACCGGCACGCCGATACTGCCGTAGCGCTGGATGCCGATCCCCACCAGAAACGTCGCCCCCGCCGCGACGAACCGGCCGATTGAGGTGGCAAATGCCAGCGCACTGCCTCGACACTCGGTCCGGTACTGCTCGCTGATCCAGGTCCAGTACACCGCGAAGCTGCCGCCGCCGACACCGACGAAGAAGAGACAGCCGATGAACCAGGGAAGCGCGGCGGTCGATCGATAAAATGCGTATCCGAAGCTGACGGCGATCGAAACGGCCATCAGCGAGTAGAAGCATGCCAGCGCGCCGCGGCGCCCATACCGATGCGCAAGCGTCGGCATCACCAGGCACCCGATAATCGTTCCGACGGCCAGCAGCATCGTGGCTCGCGACGCAATCCGCGCGGCGTCTGTCGCGCTGTAGCCTTCGCGCGTCGCCACCTGCGTCACAGCGGCGGGGGCGTACACCGAACCGGCCCACAATCCAATCATCGAGATCAGGAGGAAGACGCAGTTCAAAAGCGTACGACGACGGTACTCGGGAGAGAACAGCACGAAGAAGGCGTCGCGGGCACGCCAGCCGCGCATCTGCGATACGCGAGCGCGCCATCGTTCCGGCTCGTGCACGTTGAGGCGAACGTAAGCGATGAACAGCGCCGGCAATCCACCAAGGGCGAACATCACCCGCCATCCGTAGTGCGCGCCAATCAGATAGTTGAGCGCAGCGGCGATGAAGACGCCGATGTAGTAGCCGCTGTTCATGATCCCGGTACCCATCACGCGCCGCCGCTCGGGAAGCTCCTCGACCACGAAGGTTGCCGCGCCGACAAACTCGCCGCCGATTCCAAGCCCGGCGAGGAGACGAAACACCGCGAGTTGCCACCACGTCTGCGCCACCGCGCCGAGGAACGTAAAGAGCGAGTAGCAGAGGATGGCGAGCATGAGGACTCTGACCCGGCCGAAGCGATCAGCGAGCGGGCCCCAAAGAAACGCCAGACCCCAGCCGATGAGGAAGACCGAGAAGAGGATGCTGCCGTAGAAACTGATGTTGCCGACCGTAGGCTCAATGCCGGAGGCCGGCAACAGCGCGCGCAACGCCGGCACGAGAACCAGCGCGTAGATGAACGAATCAACGCCGTCGAGGAGTATGCCGCCCCAGGCGGCAAGGAATCCGCGGCGCTGATTGGGTGTGAGACCTGTAGGTGAGGCCGGTGCCTCCGCGAGCATCGCGCGAATTATGTATCAGTTCGCAGCCTGCGAAACACCCCGCCGGCACCAATGATCAAATGTGAGTCTCCGAACTCGTGCCACAGATAGCCCGCCTGCAGCGCCTCGTGATAGGCACGGTCGAGATGGGTTGACGATTCACCGCCGCGCGCGGCAGCGATCACCTGTTCGATCATCGCAAGGTGCGTGGCGTGCGGTTCGTGGAAGCCCGTGATGATCGCGTTGACCGCACGGAGCGGTCGCGTCGGGGTAATCACGAGGCTCGTCCACCCTTCGCCCGGAAATGCCCTGCCGCGGCTGTCAGTGACGGTCTCGAGCGCGCGCACCACCGTCGTGCCCGCGGCAATCACACGGTGACCCTCCTCCCGTGCCGCGTTGACGCGGGACGCCGTCTCGCCGGGCACGCGAAAGTACTCTTCGTACGGCGGTTCGTGATCCTCGAGGCTCGAGACCCCGGTGTGCAACAGCAAGGGGGCGATCTGAATGCCGGCCGATATGAGCCGGGTCACCAACTCCGGCGTGAACGGCCGCGCGGCAGACGGCATCTCGGCGCTGCCGGGTTCGGTGGCAAAAACCGTCTGATACATCGATTCCGGCCAGGACCGCGGGACGTAGCTGTAGCGAATCGGTGTGCCGAATCGTTCGAGATAGGCTGGCACCGATTCCGGCAACTGCAGGGCTGCGATCCAGAGTCGCGATTGAGTGTTCAGACCGTTGACGAACGGATACGGCGCCAGTATGACGATTTGTCCGCCACCGCTCACGTCGAACGTCGTCCCTGCACGCGCACGGTGAAACGGTAGCGAGGCAACCGGCCCGGGGCGACGAACTTCCACGACCCACAAATTGCCCGGCAGCCGCGTGGAGAGATGGAGCTCGAATCTATCGCCATCACGGGTCGTCGCCGACAATGCTGCGTTCAGCGTTCCGCTGGTGTTGACGACCAGCAGATCGCCGGGCGACAGCCAGCTCGGCAACTCGGCAAAGCGGGAGTGCACGATCGTGTCGCTATCGACGCGCGAGACCAGCAGTCGCACGTCATCTCTTCTCAGGCCGCGCGCCTCCGGCGGTTCGCTCGCCTCGAGGCGGGTCGGCACGCTGAAATCGTCGATCACGCTGGCTGCAGCCATCGCGCGTCCTTCTGTTGGGCGACGAATCGCTCGCCGCGAACATTCGTCGGATCCTGATCGAACAACCAGTTCCAGAACGGTTCCGTCACTTCCGGGAGCGGCCGATCGGTGATGTCCTCGCCGGGAAACGCCTCCTGGTGCATGCGAGTGCGCATGTCTCCCGGATCCACGAGAACGGCCGACACGTTTTGATCGCGCAGCTCGGTTGCGAACGTGCGCGTCAGCAGCTCGAGCGCCGCCTTGGTCGCGCCGTAGGGGCCCCAGCCCGGATACGCCGCCGTCGCCGCATCGCTCGTGATGTTGACGATGAGGCCGTGTCGCTCGACCAGCAGCGGCACGGCGAGCTGCATGAGAAACAGCGGCGCACCGACGTTCACCGGAAACAGGCGGCCCAGCCTGGGGACGTCAAACGAGCGAAGCGGACCAATCGGCCCGAGCTCGGAGGCATTGTTGACGAGCCGGTCCAGCCCGCCCAGCCGGCGAGCGCCGTCGACCAGATTCGCGCGTACTTGCGCATCGGTGATGTCACCGGCAACGGCCACGACCTCCGGGGCTCTTCGCGACAGATCATCAGCGGCGGCTTCCAGCGCCTGACGATCACGGCCGCCGATCACCAGCCGGTACCGGCGGTTCGCGAGAACTCGCGCGATCACCAGACCCAGTCCCCGGCTAGCGCCGGTGATAACCGCGACTTGCGTAGGTTCAGTCATACGATCTCCTGTGTTTCGCTCCAGCTCCGAGAGGCGACCCGCGAACATCGCGAAGCGACTTGACACTCCTAGCATCAAACTTCAAGTGCACTTGAAGTCAAGCCCGGAGTGGCGCAGACTGAAGAAATGAGCGAGGTACTCACAATCGGCGACGTCGCGGGACGCAGCGGCGTGGCAACGTCCGCGCTCCGCTTCTATGAGGATCAAGGGCTGATCGCGTCGGAACGGAATGTGTCCGGTCACCGGCGCTACCCCCGCAGCGTGCTCCGCCGGGTAGCGTTCATCGTGTTCGCGCAGAAGATCGGGTTGTCGCTCGAAGAGATTCGCGCCGAGCTGGCGAAGCTGCCGCGCAACCGGGCGCCAGACCGCGCCGACTGGGCGAAGTTGTCCAGCAGCTGGACCCGGCGCATCGACGATCGCATTGCCGAACTCGAGCGGATGAAGGCTGGCCTCACCGAGTGCATCGGGTGTGGGTGTCTGTCGCTCGATCGCTGTCAGTTCGCAAACCCTGGGGATCGTGCGGGACGGAGAGGCGCGGGACCGCGCTACTGGATCGGAGACTGAAATGCTGAATGCTGATTTCTGAATGCTGAATGAGATTTTCCTGAAGCGCGGCCGGTAGGCCGCGCACATTCAGCAATCAGCATTCAACATTCAGCATTTCACCGTCACTCCCGGTCTCATTCGTTATCGAGCGATCGCCAGAGATACCAGGACGCGACGGAACGGTAGGGCCGCCACGCTTCGCCGATTTTGCGGATTCGATCGGCGGTCGGGCGCTTGCGCAGGCGGTAGACGTTCTTCACGGCGTTGACGATTCCGAGATCGTCAACCGGCAGCACGTCCGGCCGATGCAGCCGGAACATCAGGAACATCTCGGCCGACCAGCGGCCGATCCCTCGGACCTTCGTCAGCGCCGCGATGACCTCGTCGTCGGTCAGCGACTCGATCGAGTCGAGCGGGACGACCCCGCTCAGCGACTTTTCGCAGAGATCCCTGAAGTAGGTGATCTTCTGACGGCTCATGCCGACCGATCGCAGCTCTTCGTCAGTGAGCGTCGACAATGCGCCAGGGGTTACGCCATCGGGCATCAGCGCGACGAGCCGCGCAAATATCGTTGATGCCGCCTTCGTCGACAGCTGTTGTCCGGTGATCGCCCGTACCAGCGCGGAAAAGTGGTCCGCGCGCTGCGCCTGCGCGAGGCCACACTCGCCGTGCTTGCGGATCAATGCCGCGAGTACGGGATCGCGACGCAGCAGTAGCCGTCTCGCCTTCGCGTAGTCGTCTGGTGTCACAGAGGGGTTCATGATACCGCGGCTCGCGGTTCGCGGTTCGCGGTTCGCGGTTCGCGGTTCGCGGAAAAGAGACTAACTGGACACTGAACTGGAAGCTGGAAGCTGGAAGCTGGAAGCTGAAATTAACACGGCGAACAAGAGACCGCCTGCCATCGCGGCGATCTCTTACTCCCCGTTTCCGCAATCAACAATCAACGATCGACAATCAGCAAGCAACCGGACGCTTACTCGTCGCGCGACCAGCCGTCGCGGCGCGAGTAATCGCCGCGGGAGTCGTCCATCGAAGACGGCGACGAAGACGAGTGGTCGGATCGACGCATCGGCTCAGACGTGCTGTAGCCGCGCATTGACTCGCCGCTCGCGTTACGGGTCGTATCGGGTCCGGTCGGTCCTGTATCGTCGCTGGTGCCGCCCATCTGCTCGCGGCGTCGCTGATGGCTCGCGATCCCGCCCTTGCGCCCGGCATCACGTGCTTCTTCGCTCGTCCATTCGTGCGCGGTACCCTTCTGGTGCGCCGCTTTTCCGCCCTTGCTGGCAATCTCGCGCTGCTTGGCCCTATCCATCGACGCGAATCCGCGATCTTCCTTGGCCACGTTTGCCTCCCTCCCGTCCGGGGTGCCCTAGTTTTCGGTTCGCGGTCCGCGTTCGGCGGCAGACCGCGAGCCCAACCAGTGCAACCAAGGTGCCACCAAACAAGCTGATCCGTCTCGGAAGTTATTGATCCACAGTGACTTAGAGGCGTGTCACAAAACGGTAATTGAGGGGATTCGCTTGCCGCTTCTTACGCACGAGCGTGCCGCAATCCGCACCTGAGTTACTCAGCAGCGGAAGAACTCGGACACCTATTGCCCTTGTTGGGAAAACCGTTGCTCAGCCGTGAAGAGGACAGTCGAGGAACCGCGCTGCTGTGTGCGTAGCTGACGATTACTACGGTAGGAAATTTACATCCCGCATCAGAAACCGATGAGCTCGAGGCTTACAGCTCAACCGGTCATTGATCGCCGATTATTCTCGGTGCTCTCGGTCAACCAACAATCAGCAATCAGCAATCAACAATTCAGAAAATTTCCCCGAAGTACGACCAGAACTTCTCCCTCGCCTTCTCGAGCGTTCGACGCATCCGCCACGTTGGCAGATCGAGGCGGGAGCTAACCCGAAGATCCTGCTCGAAATCGTCGGTGAACCGGCGCGCAAGATTGCGATCGGTGACCGCGACATTGAGCTCGTCGTTCAGCTCCAGCGATCGATTGTCGAAGTTCGCCGATCCGAACATGCTCCACTCGCCGTCCACCACGATCACCTTGGCGTGCATCATCGTCGGCTGGTATTCGTAAATCTCGATCCCCATCGACAACAGCCGGTCATACGCCTCGCGCGAGGCATACTTCACCGGCATGGCGTCGGTCTTGTCCCCCTCGACGAGAATGCGAATCTTGACCCCTCGGCTCACTGCGTCCTGGAGGGACCACTCGGTGGACTCGTCGGTCACAAAGTACGGCGACTCGATGTCGACGGTACGGCGGGCCGAGGCGATGCCAAGCAGGTAGAGGCGCTTGAGGTCGCTGCTCCCGCCCGTCGGCGAACTGCGCAGCACCAGAGCCGATCCGGTATCGTCCTCCTCCTTGCGGAGATCATCGAGCTCCGGGGCCACGACGCCTGCGGTCTCGAAGAAGTTCTCGTAGAACGCGCCTTCGAGCAAGCGGACAATCGGGCCACGCATGCGAATCTGGGTATCGCGCCAGTGGTCCTTGTCCTGCGCGTGGCCGAGCCAGTGGTCGGCGACCCCGGCGCCACCCACGAATCCGATCTCGCCGTCGACGACGAGATTCTTCCGGTGAGTGCGGTAGTTCACCTCTTCGAGGTTGTACCACCTCAAGGAGTGGAAGCTGCCGATCTTGCACCCGGCGGACTCGAGCCGCTTGATGTCGGCGCTGCTCATACTGCTTGCGCCGACGGAGTCGACGACGAGGTTCACGTGGACGCCGCGTCGCGCCGCCGTCTCCAGCGCAGCGGTGAACTGGTTGGCGACATTGCCCTTGTCGTAGATGTACGTCTCGAAACTGATGCGACGCTTTGCGCCGTTGATCGCGCTCAGCATGGCGGGAAAGATTTGGTCGCCGTTGGTCAGAACGTCGTAGCGGTTTCCGCGGGACAGCGCCGCGCCAACCAGCGCGGACACGTAAGCTGGATGCCGGCGATCGTCGGCGCTGACGGCGCTGCGGACCTTCAGCGTCTCCTGATCCTGCGCGAACATCAGCAGGACGGCGACGGCCGCGGCGGCAACCAGCAGCATCACGAACGCACGGCGGACGGGCGACATTCCCATCGCCGCCCACCGGTGCAATCTGGTTGCCGCAGAGGCGCTCTGAAAGCTCGACTAATCACTCCGAGGGGCTTTGCCCCTCGGACTCCCCCACACGCTCTCTCGCGAGCCGCTTCGCCGGCTCGCTCCGTTCGCGGGGCTCGCTTCGCTGCGCTCGCTCGCGTCTTTCTTTGTGCCGCCCTGCTTCGCCCCTCGTTATCGCGGATCGTCCCGCTCGTCGGTTCGAAACAGCGACGCCGGCAGGCCCCATTCGTTGATCAGATTCGCGGTCGGATCGTAATCCCACGCATAACGGACCGACCGCGGATCTGAAATCTCGGGGCTCGAGACGACGACCGTGGTGGCGTCGACGCGCGCAACCGCGGCGACATACTTGCCGTCGGCTCCTGCGATTTGAAACCCGGTGAGCTGTCCGCCGCCTCGCACCTTCAGCGCCTTTCCAGCGTTCTCGAACCAGATGCGGATCGCGTCTCCATCGCGAGTGAACTGCCGGTACAGCGGGCTCCCGCCCGTGTTCTGCGCCAGCATCGCGAGTCGCCGGCCGACATCCTGCTTGTTCGTGGGGTGGATGCTCGTCGGGTTGCCGATGTCGTTGATGATTGCGACTCCCGTATTACGGAGCGCGGTCGCTTTCACCTGACCTTCCTGAACGCGCATCCAGTGTCCGTTCTTCGTCGCGTTGCCATAGTTGGCCAGCTGCACCCAATAGAACGGGAAGTCTCCTTGAGCGAACGCGCGGCGCCAATCACGGACGAGCGTCATGAGCGCCTCGCCGTAGATGTCTCCCTGGGCTCGTCCTGCTTCGGTTTCCCCCTGATACCAGAGCGCACCCTTGATCGTGTACTTGATCAACGGCGCCACCATCGCGTTATACAGCGTCGTCGGTTCATGCTGGTGGCCCGGACCGAGCGGGGCGGCCGGACGCGCGCCCTTCGATCCCTCGGCTTCCCACTTCTTCACCGCCTGTTCGTACCGAGTCTGGTTCACCGGGTATTGAAGGATGGCGTTCTGCCAATAGGTGAGGAATGGCTCGAGCGTCGGGTTGCCAGCCAGCGAAGGACCACTGAGCCACGACGCGATTGGCGTGCCGCCCCACGACGTGTGAATCAGCCCGATCGGCGCCTTGAGATCCTGGTGCATCTGCCGGCCGAAGTAGTACAGGACGGCCGAGAAGTCCTTGATGGTCTCCGGCGAGCAGACGACCCATTTCGCGTCGACGTCTTCAACCGGCGCGGGCGATGTCTTCCGCGGTACGTAGAAGAGGCGAATCTGGGGAAACTTCGCCGAAGCGATCTCCACGTCGGCGTTGTCCGATTGCCAGACCGCCCATTGCATGTTCGATTGGCCGGAGCCGATCCACACATCGCCGACGAGGACATCGGCAACGGTGATCGTGTTTGCTCCCTGGATCGTCATCGAGGCCGCAGCGCCGCCGCTGAGCGGCTTCAGCCAGACTTCCCATCGGCCCGTGGCATCCGTGACGGTACGCACCGTCTGCCCGTGGAACGCCACGCTCACGGCCTCGGCCGGCGACGCTTTGCCAAAGATCCGGACCGGCACGTCGCGCTGCAACAGCATGTGATCGCTGATGATCCCCGGGAGCTGAACGTCCGCAAACACAGCGGTGGAAAACGCAGGAAGGGTGACGAAGAGGATAGCGGCCAGGCGTGTCTTCATGGCCGACATTTAATCACTAATCACCGATCACCGATCCCCGGATCCCGGATCCCTGAATCCCTCATCCTCGAATCCTCGAATCCTCGAATCGAGTTCCAGATTCAAGGATTCGACGACTAGGGATTCACGGATTCGGGATTCAAGGATCAGCGATCCAGGGGATCAGTGATCAGTGATGAGCGATTCAGAGCTCTCAGAATTCGTAGCGCACGCCGATGCGGACTTGGCGCGGCTTGACGAACTGCTGGCCCGCTGTCACACCGGATGCGCCGGCCGTGCCGAAATCAGGATTCGGAACGCCGATCGAGAGTTCGGAGAAGCTGTCGTAGTCGAGGGCGGTCTGCGTGTTGAAGACGTTGAAGACGTCTGCAATCAGCAGCAGATTCCGGCCTGCAACCTTGACGTTGTACGACGCTCCTGCATTGACCGGCTTCGTCCATGACGTCCGCGTGCGGAAGCCGTCCGACGTCTGGAAGCCAGCGCCACGAACCGTCAGCGGAATCTCGCCCCCGGCATCGTAGACGGGGTGAGCGGCGAACGCCGTCAACGGCGCGCCGGACTCGACTTCCACACCCGCCGAGAGGTTCAGTCCCATGTCGAACGAGTAGGTGGCGTAGGCCTTCACGTCGTGGGTCCGATCCAGCGGCAACGGTCCGTTTCCAGCGGAGCCGAGGAACCGGATGTCGCCGGTGTAGCCAAACTGTGCCGCTCCAATCGTCGCGTACGTCGGGTCGTTGGTCGGGTAGTCGTAGAGCGACGAGATCCCCGGGTCCGATTGACCGTTGTCGTTGCGGAAGAAGCCTTCGAAATTGCCGGTCAGCCGTGACCAGCGATAGGAGGAGATCAGCGCCCATCTGTTCGCAAAGCGCTTGTTTGCGGTCACCTCAATCGCGTTGTACTTGTGAACCGGCGATTCGAAGCTGATGGTCGCGCCGGGAATGTCCTGGACGACCGGCGTTTCTGGACCCGGGTTGGTCAGCAGGAAGTTTGCCGTGGCCGCGCCGGGCAAGCCGAGCGAAGTGGCAATGACGGGATACGGCTGCACGTCCTCGAGCACCCGCCCGATGTCACGATGGACATAGCGAACACCGACCTGCAGGTCGCGGAACAGCGGGTATTCCGCGCCGGCAACCCACTCGTTGTAGTAACTCAGCTTCGCGTTTGGATCGATGTCGTCTGCGCTTGCGCCAAGCAAGGTGAAGTGCGTCGTCGTCTGCGCTCCGCTATTTGCGTTGGTCGTCACCGTCCCGTCGGGAACGGGCTGGGTCAGGTTCGCATCGAAGTAGTCCGCCGTGATTGACGAGTCCGATGACAGCGCGCGAGCCGCAAGATCGTTCGGGATGCGGGCGTAGTAGCGGCCGTAATTTGCGAACACCTTACTCCTGCCGCTGTTGGTCGGGTCCCACACCACGCCGACGCGCGGGGCCCAGTTGTTCTTCAGCGAGAAGTCCTGAATGATCGTCCCCGACATCTTCTCCTGCTCGTATCGCACGCCTGGCCGGATCGTCAGCGAGTTGCCGATTCTCCACGCGTCCTCGGCAAAGAACGCCGCGTAGTGCTGCGTCGTCGGCCGCGTGTCGGTCAGGCTGGCACGGCTCACGTGATAGATCTGACCGAAGTCCGGATCGGGAATGATGAGCACGACCGCACCAGTTGCCGTCTGCTGGCCATTGGGCGCGGTGAACGTCGGCCCTGTGTACTGCAGCAGCTGGCTGTAGTCGAGGTGCTCGTACTCGAAGCCATAGCGCACCTGGTGTTCGCCGTGGCCGGACAAGATCGTCGTCGCCTTCGCCTGCGTCTGCCAGCTGTCGCTCCGATTGCCCGCCTCGTAGAAGCCCAGGCCACCGCTGCGCGCGCTGGGCGTGACGCGGAAATCGACGATTTGCCAGTCGTTTGCCACCGGGATCTCGAGGATGCGATTGAGCGCGTGGCCGAACGATGCATCGACAAGGAAGTGCCCGTTCAACACGCCGTCGTAGTGCACCACCTGGTTGTGGCCGCCGTATTCGAGCGAGCTGTAGGCCGAAGTCGTCTGGCCCAGGAGCGATCCCGAGCGTTGCGGCCCGAGGTCTCCCTTCGCTGGATCGCCGAAGAACGACGCATCGAAGCGATGCGCCTTCGTCAACTGCCAGGTGCCCTTCACTGCGTAGTTGGCGAGGTGCCGATCGCGATCGACCTGACCGAGCGCGTTGAGCGGGAATCCCTCGGGCGCGACGAACGTCGTCGTTTCCCACTGCGGATCGATCGCGCCGAAGAAGAACAGCTGGTCGCGGAGAACCGGACCGCCGAACGTCGCACCCGCGTCGCTCAGTCGTGAAGCCACGGTGTTGACGGTCCCCTCGATGGTCTCCACCGTCTTGTAGTCCGACTCGAGACTGTGCGGACGCGCGTACGCAAACGCGCTTCCCTTGAATGCGTTCGATCCGCTCTTGGTGACAACATTGATGACGCCGCCGGTGGCCTGGCCGAATTCTGCTTCATACCCTCCGGTCTTCACCTGGACCTCCTGCATGAAGTCGTACGGCGTGCCGTTGCCAAGCGATCCGAAGACGATTGAATAAGAACCCAGCGCCCCATAGCCGCCATTGGTGATGTTCACGCCATCGACGACGTATTGGTTTTCGAGGCCGCTCGATCCTCCAACCGATGGGTTCGCAACGCCAACGCTTCCGCCTGTGCTGACGCCCGGCGTCAAGTAGAGCGTGTCGCTGAAGCGACGCCCCACCGGCAAACGGGAGAGCGTGGCGCTGTCGAGCGTCGCACCAATCGTGGTGCTGGTTGCGTCTACCGTCGTCGACGACGAGGCTACCTGAATCGATTCCTGAACCGCGCCAATTTGGAGCGTCAACGGAATCTCTACGGTCTGCCCGAGTCGCACCTGAACATCAGGCCGATCGACCGGTGTAAATCCCTGAAGTTCTGCGTGCACGCGGTACGACCCCGGGGTCAGGAACGGAACGGTGAATCTTCCATCCGCTCCGGTAACAGACGACTTGCTGCCTTGCGAACCCGTTGCGGTGATGGTGGCGCCGGGTAGCACCAGGCCCTGTGTATCGACGATTCGGCCAGCGATCGTGCCGGTGGTGTCTTGCGCGGAGGCAACGCCTCCGATCGAACCTGCAATGAATGACAAGATGACGGCTACACACAGTTTCTTCATACCAATCCTCTGAGCATGGTTCCGGAGTAGCTGCGCCGAAGCGGGCGAAGCCGCACCGTCCGAGGCAGCCGCCGTCGCGGATCAATCCTTTGAAGGCCACGACGGTGTGCCCGGTACCTGAATAGGGATGGATGTTCGGAATTCTTTCGTCGGGTTCAGGCAGCAGTTCGAGTGATAGAGCTCATTCGCGTCCGCCTCCGCGCGAAGCGCTGCGGCGAGACCTCGCCGGAGCCTTGGCGTAGGCGGGCCGCTCGTTCGCCATCACGAATCTGATCGCGACGCGCGGACAACGTGGATTGAATGTAGCGCCCCAAGCACGGCGCCCGCGAGAAGAACGACGCTCGCGACTCGAACCATCGATGGGCTCACGCGCATGAAGCCGAGTGCCAGCACCGGCACACCAATCGTCCAGCAATAAAGATTGAGCTGGGCGACACGCGGACTCGCCAGGGTATGCGCAGAGCGGGCAGGCGGCTTTCGTCCGGCAGCGTCGAACGCCGCGTACCATGCGTGCATCGGCAGGAGGCGCCCCTGCATGCCCGTGATCACCTGGGCCAGAAATCCAAGCACGCCCGCCGTCCCGTACAGCCAGTTCGCCGAGACGAGGGGCCCGTGGTTCGGCCACGTGATATAGACACCTGCTCCACCAGCCACGAGTAGCCAAAGCAACGCGACGTGTGTTTGCCAGGTTGCCCAGTCCGGTCGTGGCAAGGCGGCCGGCGGAGGCAGCTTGTGCCGCAGCGCCATGCGGACATGGATGACGAAGCTGGACAGGCCGGCAATGATTAACCACGCTGCAACCGCCTGCCACGCGGACTCCTTAATGAGCGCGACGACCAGGAACAGCAGACCCGCCTCGAGGAACACAGCGCTGAGCGCCATCGATTTCCCGGTTGGCATCGCTGTCGGCACGATCATCGGGATCAAGCGGTACGCAAGGCCGACAAACATCATCGTCGCCCAACCAACAACGGCCAGATGGAGATGCGCGTACGCCGATGACAGCGGCGACCACGCGAACCACGCGTGACTGCGATTCATCCCGACGAAGATGCCGAAGGCGCTCGCCGCGATCATGTTGGCAAACGCGAGCGCGACGTGAAGCGTGACCGGCCATGGCACGACGGCCCCGCGCAGTCCGCTCCATGTGCGGATCGCGACATGCAGCGCGGCAAGCGTGACGAGAGTCGCTGGCCATGGCATCCGGTTGTATTGCGCTGACCAGAACGCGATCACCATTCCACCGACGCCAACCGCGAACGCCGCGAACGCCATTCGATCAAGCCATCCGCCACGAAGCGGCATCCTGAGCGCAAGTGGCGCGACGATGTAGAACGCGCCGAGGATCGAGCCGGAGATCCATCCGAGGGTGACGAGATGGGTGACGGCGACCATTCGCGGATGCAGAAAGAACGGTCCGGGAAGCGATGGATCGACGATCAGGATGACGAACGCGGCAGCCAGGCACGCGTGCGCGAATCCAAAGTAGAGCAACGGGATGTCGGCAGCGGGTATCAGCGCGTGCGTTCGTGTGTCCAACGTCAAGGCCTCCTTGGTTAAGATTAGATGCTATGAGCGAAGCACGCGTCCTCGTCGTCGGCGCAACCGGCCAGCTGGGCAGCGTCATTACACGCAAACTGATCGCGTCGGGCGCCAAGGTTCGTGCGCTCGCGCGACACGAGGCGAAGCTGGGCGAGTTCGCGTCGCAAGCGGAAATCGCAGCCGTCGATCTGCGCGACGTTCGAAAGCTGACCGAGGCGTGCCGGGGCATCGAGCAAATCATCTCGAGCGCGAACAACAACCTCGGAAAGGGGCCGAACAGCCCGACGCGAACCGATCTCTCGATCTATCAGAACCTCTGCGCGGCCGCGCGGAATACGGGCGTCCGCCGATTGATCTACCTTTCGTCGAGAGGGCTGACGCAGGATTCGCCCGTCGACGTCTTCCGGGTCAAGTGGTACATCGAGGATGCAATCCGCCGCAGTGGCGTGCCGTTTGTCATGCTCAGGCCGAGCGCCTTCATGGAAATCTGGATCAAGGAAATTCTGGCCAAGGGGATTCGTGAGAAGGGTGTCGCCACGATTTTTGGTGACGGCAACACGATCAGCAACCACATCGCGATTGACGACGTGGCGGAGTTCGGGCTGAAGATCCTGTCACGACCGGAAGTCGTGAAGGAAGTCGTGGAGATCGGTGGACCGTCGAACCTGTCACAGAACGATGTCGCGACGCTCATCGAGCGTCGCTTCAATCGACCCGCGAAGCGTCGCCATGTGCCCGTGATCGCGATGCGACTGCTGCCGCCGCTGATCCGGCCCTTCAACGAGGTGGCGGCTCGGTTGATGACGTTTGGATTGTACGCAGCGACCGTGCCGCAGCCGTTTCCGGATTGGAAGGTCTCGGCGGATCGTTTTGGCGTTGCGCCACGAACGGTTGAAACGTATCTCCAGGAGATGTCGTAAACAGCGTCGCCGAAGCGCCCAGCTCGACTTACTCAGTCCGGTTCTCCAATCAAGAGGAAACCTGCCCAGAACATCGGATCTTCGCTTCACGCAGGGAACGGTGGTCCCACAGGTTCGGCATCCGGATCGGCGGCAGCCGACCCGCTGGTTGTTCGTCGGCACCACGACGTTGCGGGACGACGCAACCTTACTCTATGGCGTCGTCGTCCACCTTCTCGTTCATCAGTAGTGTGTACGCGAACATCCCACCAACGAGGAGAAACCCGCACAGGGCGAAGGCCGGAACAAACGAGCCGCTTCGGTGCGCGATTGCACCGGTGAGCCACGGCGCGATGATGCCGCCGATGTTGCCGCCAAAGTTCTGAATACCCGAAACCGTGCCGACCAGGCGTTTGCTGCAGGACGCCTGCGTGATGCTCCAGGTGTTCGGGGACGCCACACCAAGTCCGCAGAGCGACGCCAGCAATAACCAGACCGAGGTGTTGTTGTCTTCGACCAAACCCGCCGGAACAATCGCCATGGCGATCGCAAACCCGACCGTGATGAATGCCTTGCGGACTCGTAACTCGCGAAACCCCGCGGCAATAAGTCTGTCGGCCGCGATACCCGACAGGATGATCACGACGGACATCACCAGGAACGGGACAGACGAGTGAAATGCCATCTGTGCGGGTGTGAAGTGGCGCTCGAGTCGCAGATACCCTGGCAGCCAGTACACGAACACGAACCAGACGTAGTCGAACACGAAGAAGCCCAGGAATGTCCCCAGGACCGGGCGATGCCGCAGCAGGCCGAAGCTCGAGGCAAACGTAAAGCGGTTCGGAGCAGCCACCGCGGCAACGGTTGTCGATCGCGGCACCTCCCAACGGCGCAGCACGAGGTTCCACGGGGCGATCCACAGCAACGGCACCACGCCGCTGATGGCAAAAAACATGCGCCAGCCGTACATCCCGATGAGCACGACGCCGGCTGCATTGATCAGCGCCTGTCCGAGGCGGACCCCAATCAGATAACTGGAGTTGACGAGGCCGCGTTCGGTGTCTGGAAACCAGTTGGCAACGGTGCGAGCACTCGCCGGAAATGCGACCGCCTGGCCCACCCCCATCGTGATCCTGAAGAGCATGATCGACACGATGTTTCGAAACGCACCCGTCAAAGCACACGCGATTGACCACACGCCGAAGCCGTATGCGTAGGCGCGACGGACGCCGAAGCGGTCGACGAGCCACCCTGACGGCACCTGCATGAAGCAGTAGCACCACGAGAACGCCGACAGCATCAGCCCCATGGTTTCGGTATTGATGCCCAGCTCGCGGATCATGAACGGCGCGGCGACCGACAGCGTGCCGCGCTGGGCATAACAGAACGTCATGCCGCTTGCGAGCAGCACTGAAAGCCACCATCGGTCCGAGACGTTGTCGGGTGCAGCCACGCGTGGTGACCGAGCATCATCGGCTATTGACTTCATGCGGGCGCTCGAGAGCCCGCACATTGTAGCCGACGGCCTTTCCGGGCCGCGGCGACAGCTATAATCGCGGCCATAAGGGTCGATGTCGCTCCTTCCTCCCGCGTCCGTCGTTCGCGACCACCTCAATCGCATCGAGCGCAGCGCATCGTTCGCAAAGGCCGACAGGCTCCGCGCCTTCCTGCGCTTCGTCGTCGAGAAGACGCTGGCCGGCGAGCACGATGCGATCAAGGAGTACACAATCGCACTCGACGTGTGCGGCCGCGATCCGTCGTTCGATCCGAAGATCGATCCGATCGTTCGTGTCGACGCGAATCGGCTGCGAGCCCGGCTCGATGCGTACTATCGCCTCGAAGGACAAGAGGACCGTGTCCGGATCCAGCTGCGCAAAGGGACATACGTGCCGGCGATCACGCTCGCCGAGCCCGCGACGCGACGGCGACAGGGGGCGGCGCTTGTGGTGCTGCCATTCGTCAATCTCGGTCCGGCGCGTGATGATGAATCATTCGCTGAGGGCCTGACCGAAGAATTGATCCATCAACTGAGTCGGCACCCGGGGCTTCGAGTCATCGCCCGGACTTCGGCGTTTCAATATCGTGGCGGGGCTGTCGACGTCCGCAGGATCGCCGACAACCTGGGCGTCGGATTCGTGGTCGAGGGATCAGTGCGATGGGCGGGCGATCAGATTCGAGTCACCGTTCAGCTCACGGAGGCGACCGGCTGCAGCGTCTGCTGGTCGGGCGCGTACGAGCGGCAATTGAGCCATGTGTTTGCGGTCCAGGACGACATTTGCCGGAACATCGCGCAGGCGCTCGAGATCCAGCTCACCGATGGCGCCTCCGACGCTCCGAGGGCGGCGATTGCGCCCAGGGCACATGTCGAGTACTTGAAAGGCCGTCATTTCTGGAATCGGCGTACGCCCGACTCGCTGACACAGAGCCTGGCCCACTATCGAAACGCGCTCGCCCTCGATCCGGAGTATGCCCCCGCCCACTGCGGCATTGTCGATGCGCTCCTCGTTCAGGCGTTGAACGAGCAGATCGAGGCTGCGGACGCGATCTCTCAGGCACGCGTCCATGCGCGTCGTGCGATTGAGCTGACGCCGAATCTCGCCGAGGCACTGGCGTCAGCGGCAGCATTCAAGTCGGTACTGGAATGGGATTGGGTTGACGCGGATCGGCTTTTTCGCCGGGCCCTCGAGATCAATCCCGGGTTCTCGCTAGGCCACTACCTTCACGCGATCGTCAACCTTGCGCCGCGCGCGCGGTGGGACGAGGCGCTCATCGCCATGGACCGGGCACTCGAACTGGATCCCGTTTCTCCGGTCCTTCAACGCGACCTCGGCATCGTGCACTACCTGCGCGGCGACTTCCGGGAGGCAGAACGCGCTCTCCACGAGGCGGAACGGTTGGACCCGGCGTTTCGCGGTTGTCTGTTCTGGCTCGGTCGGACGCTCGCGGAGCAGGGACGTCACGACGACGCGCTCCGGATGTTTCAGGCTCGCTGGGAGGAGCCGGGGGCGAACACGCGCGTGCTGGCGTCGCTCGTGCACACGCTCGCCGTCATGGGTCGACGATCGGAAGCGCTCGAGCGACTCGATCAGCTGCAGCAACAAGCGGCGGCGTCACGCGTGCCCGCTCTCAACCTGGCGATCGCACACCTGGGACTTGGACATGAGGACGAGGCGGTGACTTTCCTCGAGCGTGCTTACGCCGACCGAGCCGTCCCGCTGTATCAAGTGGCGGTCGATCCGGTTTACGCACCAGTGCGCGCATCGGCGCGGGTTCGGGCGATTCTTCGGGGTATGAATCTGGATACCGTTGTGGCCACCGAGTCATAACCTCCCGATAACCTCGCGGTTACTCCCCCCCTGGCCGGCATCGATTCATGATGGCGCTCGAAAGCGAGGTCATCATCATGCCACTTGTCAACGACATCACCGCCAATCAACGAGAGTTCATCGTTCCCGCCAGCGCACCTGCCGGCGCGATGACGGCACAGGAACGGGATCTGCTGCTCGACCTGCTGATCTCGTCGCAGCAGCGGCTCATCTCGACGACGGTCGGACTCGGCGTCGAGCAGTGGAAGTTTGACCCTGGCACCGGTGGGTGGTCGATCGCGCAGTGCGCCGAGCATCTCTCGTTATCGGAGGATGCGCTGCTCGGCATCGTCCGCAAGAGCGTTCTCGCGGCGCCGGCCAATCCCGAGGGTGCGGCGACAGCACGCGGACGCGACGGCATCGTCGTCGGCGCGATGCGGGATCGTTCGCAGCGGCACAAGACGTTCGATTTTCTCGTGCCGCAAACCGTCTCGTCGAACCCCGCACTGTTCATCACGGAGTTCCTGGCCAGGCGCACGGCGACGTTGCAGTACGTCCGGGAATCCGCTGACAATCTGCACCATCATTTCGCGCCGCTCGGGCCGCTCGGCGACCTCGATGGGTATCAATGGTTGCTGCTGCTCGCGAGTCACACCGAGCGGCATGTTGCCCAGATGGAGGAGGTCAAGGCACAGCCCGGGTATCCGGCGTAGAGTCAGTGGGAGGTCACGGAGGAAAACGGAGAGTTTTCACCACAGAGGAAACAGAGATCAATTGTTTCTCTGCTCTCTTCTCTGCTCTCTCTGTTGACTCTGTGGTGAAAACTCTCCGATGACTGCAGCTAGGACTTTTCAAGTGCGGCGACGAACGCCGGCAACAGCTCTTCAGCCGGTCCTCGAACATGCTCAACGTGTGCGGTGGGAGCGGATACCCGCGGTGCGGGGTCCACAACCAGCACTGGAACGCCGCGTTGTTGGGATGCGATAAGCAAGTAGCTCGTCACCCCTACAGAGAAAGACGTGCCGACCGCAAGCAGCACCGCCATTCGTTTGCTCATCGACTCGATCAGCGGCCACTGAAAAGACGGATGACTGTCGTACGCCTCTTCGAACCATAAGACGTGCGGGCGCATGAATGCGCCGCACCCTTCACATCGGGGAATCGTATCAACCGCGGGGCGCTGGAGAAATCGATCCAGATTCAGTTCGGACATCGGCACCGTCAGCGTTTTCGCCGTGGGGCAAACCGACGAACTGCAGCGGGCGCGATCCGCAGAACCATGAACCTTCACGAACTTGCTTGAACCCGCGCGTTCGTGCAACGTGTCGACGTTCTGCGTCACCAGCAGGAATTCGCGTCGTCGTTCGGTATGCCACCGTTCGAGCGCCGCCGTCGCCACGTGCGCCGCATTTGGTTCTGCGGTCAGCGTGCGGGCGAAGCGCTCGAGGAACCATTGCCATGCGTGAACGGGATCACCAGCAAAGTACCGCGCCGTTGCAATCTCGGTCACGTCGCGATTCCAGATCGCCTGCGGATCGGCACCGCGAAAGGGCGCAATGCCGCTTGCTGCGCTGATGCCGGCACCCGTCAAGACGAGAACCGGACCCTGACTGCCGGCGATGGCCGCCGTCAACGAACGAATGCCGGCGTCAGAAGTCATGACTGGTTGCGAGTGTACAGGTTGAGAGTTGTCACGCCAATCACTCCGCACCCGCCTGAGTTCGAGGTCAACAGTGCTCGACATTTGACTGGAAACGCCAGCGACGACGTCGTGGCGAGGACGGGCGCGACGGAGAATTGACGGGAGCTCAAGCGGTCCGAATTGAGCAAGTGCGGTCCGCCTTCGCACGCTTCGCGTGCTACGGCGGGACAGACTTCGCCTTGTCTGGGACTCGCATGATGGCCGGCGCGGCGCGCCGGCCCAGACGAAGCTTGCCGAAGGCGAGCGAAGTCTGGCGGTGAGGCAGGGATTCGAACCCTGGGTAGAGCTTTTAGGCCCTACAACGGTTTAGCAAACCGCCGCCTTCAGCCTCTCGGCCACCTCACC
>Ga0207701_10000806_pt1 | contig 33325 bp, 34 predicted proteins | sample KBSSwiSSwithPhiX_FD_184294 | JGI IMG/M metagenome (GOLD analysis project Ga0207701, IMG submission 184294) | Switchgrass rhizosphere bulk soil microbial communities from Kellogg Biological Station, Michigan, USA, with PhiX - S5 (SPAdes) (version 2) | ecosystem: Environmental > Terrestrial >... | reverse complement strand
TTGCCGAGCGCCGGCTGTTTTCGACGACCTGCGCAATGAGCGGTTCCAGCGGGACGGCGTCGGTCGGGGTCGAGAACCGCTCGGCCTCGATCCGCGAAAGCGAGATCAGGTCTTCGACGACGCTCTGCATCCGATGCGCTTCGTCGTCGACGACTGACAGGAAATGGTCACGCGTCTCCGCATCCAGATCGTCAGCCTGCTCACGCAGCGTTTCGGTGTAGCCGATCAGCGTTGCCAGCGGTGTCCTCAGCTCGTGGCTTGCATTGGCGACGAAATCGACGCGCATCTGCTCGGCCGCGTGGGTTTCGCTGCGGTCGATCAGCCGAATGAGAAGCGATCCGCCGTCGAGCGGTACCATCCGCATCAGCCAGTGCCGGCGCGACCCGCCTATGGCTGAAAGCTCCACCTCCTCTGCCGGGCCATGCTCGCCGCGTTCGAGCCATTCGGTGGCAGCCGGATGAGCGATGACCTGGGAAAGGATTGCGCCCTCGACGCCTTCGCCGAGGAGCTTGCGGGAAGATGCGTTGCTAAGCGTTACGCGACCGTCCTCACCGACAATCAGCGTCGGTTCGCGAAGTCCCTCGATAAGGGCGCTGGACCGATCGACAGTGCCCGCGCTGTCCACGTCAATTCTGCGTGTCGGGCGGCTCAGGCAGCCGGTGCGATGTCAGCTTCGTCGCCGTCATTGCGGGGCTTGCGCGCGCGGCGCTTGGGCTTGGCCGGAGCCTCTTCCTCGGTGTCGGGCTCGCGGCCGATTGCCGGCGGCAGCACGTCGAACGCAATCCGCTCTTCGTCGGCTTGCTCTTCGTTGTCCGCATGCGGAGCTCCGTTTCGAGCGCCACGATCCCGGCCGTTGCCCCGTGCCGACCGCTCACTGCGCTCGCTGCGCTGCGGACGGTCTTCGCGTTCGTAACGCTCACTGCGTTGCGGTCGCTCTTCGCGCTCGTATCGCTCGCCGCGATCCTGCTGCTGCTCGTCGGCCGAAGCCTCGGCGAACTCCTCGCCGCCCTCGTCCTCGTCCGAGGAATCATCGCCGCGTTGCGGACGCTGATCCTCGAAGCGCGACCGGTTTTCACCGAGCACCCGGAAATAATGGTCCGCGAACTGGAGGTAATATTCGCTCTGCACACGGTCCCCGGCGAGCTGCGCGTCGCGAGCCATGTTCTTGTATTTCTCGAGGAGCTGCGCCGCGTTTCCACGCTGGCGGTTGTCCTGCCGATTTCCCCCGAGGTTCGGACCCCTCTGTCCCCCGCGGCCGCGACGGCGGCCACCCTGTCGATTGTTGATCAAAATCCGACTTCCTTAACTGTAGAAGTTCGCCCCCGTTTTCTTCGTAGCCTGCGGTCCAAACCCTAAGGCCGGTCCGCTTATCGTTCCGGTCTGCGCTTAGCGCTTCGCGAACGGCCGATTGCGTCGGGGGTAGGACTGGTGCGCTCGTCTCTTTCGAAGCGGACCGGTCCTGAAACAGAGATGTAGTGCCGATTGACGTCAATTCCAAGCGAATTTCTTCTATGCCCAAGTTAGAAGAATCGCCCTGTCGCGAGCGCCGAGGTCCTGGACGATCTTCGCCTGCAGCCGGTCGCGCAGGAGCAGCTCCATCGCCGGCCCTGCCTGGGCAGCGCCGATTTCCACCGCTGCAAGCCCGTTTGGCGAAAGAAGGCGCGGAATCTCAGGTGCGAGCCTGCGAATGGAATCCAGTCCCTCCGGTCCCGCAAAAAGTGCCTCTTCGGGCTCGTGCTCCGCGACGCCGGCACCAAGCGCCTCGTCTTCGGCGACATAAGGCGGATTACACAGGATAAGATCGAAGGTCTCGTTGATCCCCACGGCCCAGTCGCCGATCTTGAACTTCGCCCTCTTCTCGAACCCCAGCCGGCGCGAATTTGCGGTCGCATAGGACAGAGCGCGGCGAGACGAATCCACGCCGAGGCCAGTCGCTTCCGGCCACAGATCGAGCGCAGCGAGAAGCAATGTCCCTGGACCGGTGCCGAGATCGAGCACCCGGTTCGGCCCTGGCGCACCCTCGAAATGCTCGAGCGCGGACGAAATCAGCACTTCGCTGTCCGGGCGCGGGATCAACACGCCGGGCCCGACATGAAGCTCGATGTTCCAGAAAGCGCGCCGCCCGGTGATATAGGCGACCGGCTCGCCTTTCAGCCGCCGCTTCAGCATCGCCTGGAAGCGCTTCGGCGGCTGGCGGTCCGGAGGGTTCAGGATCAACCTGTCACGGTCGATGTGAAGCGCCTCGGCCATGAGAAGCTCGGCATCGAGACGCGGCGTGTCGCTCGTCTCCGCAAGCTGGCGTGTCGCGTCAGCGAGCGCGCGTGCGACCGGCTTCACTCTTCGTCCAGCCCCGCGAGCCTTTGCGCCTCGTCTTCGGCGATCAGCGCGTCGATCAGCTCACCAAGCCCCGGCCCCTCAAGAATCGCGTCGAGCTTGTGCAGCGTCAGGTTTATGCGGTGGTCGGTGACCCGGCCCTGGGGAAAATTATAGGTGCGGATTCGCTCCGACCGGTCGCCCGAGCCAACCATCGACTTGCGAGCGCCCGCCCGCTCATTCGCCAGCCGCTCTCGCTCCAGTTCGAAGAGGCGCGTGCGCAGCACCTTGAGCGCCTTTGCCTTGTTCTTGTGCTGCGACTTCTCATCCTGCTGAATGACGACCAGGCCGGTCGGAAGGTGCGTGATTCGAACCGCGCTGTCGGTCGTATTGACCGACTGTCCGCCCGGACCCGACGAGCGATAAACGTCGATGCGCAGGTCCTTGTCGTCGATCTGGACGTCTACGTCCTCGGCTTCCGGAAGAACCGCTACCGTAGCCGCCGACGTGTGGATACGTCCGCCGCTTTCCGTTGCAGGGACGCGCTGAACGCGATGCACGCCACTTTCGAACTTCAGCCTGGCGAACACGCCCGGGCCGTTGATTGACGCGACGGCTTCCTTGTAGCCGCCAACCTCCGACGCGCTCGAGGAGATCAGCTCGAACCGCCAACCCTGCTCCTCCGCATAGCGCTGATACATGCGCAGGAGGTCTCCGGCGAAAAGCGCGGCCTCGTCGCCGCCAGTTCCCGCCCGAACCTCGAGCATCGCCGCCCTGTCGTCGGCAGCGTCGCGCGGGAGCAGCCTGACAGCCAGGTCGCGCTCCGCCTGCGGAAGACGATGCCGGATGTCCTCCACCTCCAGCTCGGCCATTTCCTTGAGCTCCGGCTCGGCGCCGGGATCGTGGAGCATCCCATTCAGCACCTCGAGCTCGGCGCGGAGCCGGCGCACCTCGCGAGCAGCGGCAGCGACCGGCTCGATCGCCGCATAGTCCTTCGAAAGTTTTACGAACTCGTCCGGCGAAAGGTCGCCTTTCGACATCGCATTGGCGAGTTCGTGCTTGCGCGCTTCGATCGACGCGATCCGTTCCGACGATATGGATGTCATCCGGCGACCGCTTCCACCAGAAGGTCGAGCGAGATGGCGCGTTGCTCGCCTGTTTCGAGCGTCTTCAGTTGCGCCTGGCCGATGTCCAGTTCCTCGTCGCCGAGGATCAGCGCATATTTCGCACCGCTCGAATTCGCTCGGCTAAGCCGTTTCTTCATGTTGCCGCGAAAGGCCATGTCCGCCGCGACGCCTTCCCTGCGAAGCCCGGCGAGAATGCCTTCAGCGGCAAGCTCGGCCCGTTCGCCGAGCGGCACCACGACGATCACCGGGCTTTCCATCTCCGGCGCATCGATGAGCATTCCCAGCCGCTCGATCCCGGCCGCCCAGCCGACCGCGGGCGTGTGCGGTCCACCCAAGGCTTCGATGAGACCGTCGTAGCGGCCGCCGGCGATCACGGCGCCCTGCGCACCAAGTTGGTCGGTCACGAACTCGAAGGCCGTGTGCCGATAATAGTCGAGCCCTCGCACCAGCCGCGCATTGCGGACCCATTTGACTCCGGCAGCGTCGAGGCCGGCGGTCACCTTGCCAAAAAAATCGGCCGCTTCGCCGGTCAGATAATCGTCGATGACGGGCGCTGCGTCGGCGATCGGCCGGTCGTTCGGGTCCTTGCTGTCGAGAATTCGCAGCGGGTTCCGCTCGAGCCTGTCGCGGCTCTCTTCCGACAGCTGGCCGGCGCTGCCGCGGAAATGCTCGACCAGAGCCGAGCGCCAGCGCTCCCGCGTTTCCGCATCGCCGAGCGTGTTTAGCTGGAGCGTGACTCCGCCGATGCCCAGCTCCTTCAACAACTGGTCGCCAAGCGCGAGGATCTCGACATCCGCCGCCGGTTCGGCCGCACCGATCACTTCGGCGTCGAGCTGGTGGAATTGCCGGAAGCGGCCCTTTTGCGGCCGCTCGTAGCGGAATGCTGGCCCGTGGGTCGCGACCTTCAGCGGCGAATATTGTTGCCAGCCCTCCGACAGATAGGCACGAGCGATCCCAGCGGTGAATTCCGGCCGCATGGTCACGGGGTCGCCACTTCGGTCGGTGAAGCTGTACATTTCCTTTGAGACAACGTCGGTGGTCTCGCCCATCGTCCGCGCGAAAACGGCTGTGTCCTCTAGAACCGGCACCTCGACCCGCTTGAAACCGTAAAGCCTCCGGACCCGATCGAAGGCGCAGACGACCGCAGCCATCCGGTCGGCATCCTCGCCGAGCAGGCTCTGCATTCCACGGATCGGTTGCGGCGTCTTCATTGCGGCGCGCATGGCAAAAACATTCGACAAAGGAAAGGAATGCATCTGCCTGCGGCGGCAGCTGGGTGGACATGCGCCCGCCAATTATCGCAAGCGATGGTCATCCAATCTGGGGAGAGAATCGAATGCGCTCCACCGCGCTAGTCATGCTTTTGCTTGCATCGGCGGCCACCGCCCAGCCCGTCCCCGGGCAAAAGAGCCTGCCGCCCGCTCCGACATCGAAGACCGCGTCTATTCCGGAAGCTCGCGACATACCGTTCCCCGGCACGATCCAGATTACAGTGGATGCAACCGACACGACGCGAGCAATCTTCAAGGTTCACGAGCGCATTCCTGTCACCGCTGCCGGCGACCTGGTTCTCCTCTACCCGGAATGGGTTCCGGGGGGCCACAATCCGCGGAACGAGATCCGCAAAGTCACCGGCATCGGCTTCACGGCCAACGGCCAGCCGCTGGAGTGGGAACGTGATAACCTCGACGTCTACGCCTTCCACGTGAAGGTGCCCGAAGGGGTGCAGGCGGTCGACGCCAACTTCCAGTTCGTCACCGCGACCGCGAGCAACCAGGGCCGGATCGTCTCGACTCCCGACATGGCCAGCATCCAGTGGCTTTCGACTTCGCTCTACCCGGCCGGCTATTACACGCGGCAGATCCCTGTGCAGGCGACGGTCATCGTTCCCAACGGCTGGACGGTCGCAACAGCGCTTCGTCCCAGCGGGCCCGGCGCCGGAAGCCGCATCACATTCGAACCGGTGAATTACCAGGTGCTGGCCGACTCCCCGATGATAGCCGGCGCGCATTTTCGGCGCATTCCGCTCAGCGATAAGGTCAATCTCGACGTCATCGCCGACACCGAGGCCGAGCTTGCGGCGACCCCCGAGGTCATCGCCATTCACAAGAAGCTGGTCGAGCAGGCGGTGAAGCTGTTCGGGGCGCAGCATTACGATCACTATGACTTTCTCTTCACCATCTCCGACAACCTCGGCGGAAACGGCCTCGAGCATCACCGCAGCTCGGAGGACGGAGTCGGCTTGGGCTATTTCACCGACTGGAAGAACGCCGGCCGTGATCGCAACCTCCTGCCGCATGAGTATACGCACAGCTGGAACGGCAAGTACCGCCGCGGCGCCGACCTCTGGACGCCCGACTTCCGGACGCCGATGCAGGACAGCCTATTGTGGGTCTACGAAGGCCAGACGCAATTCTGGGGCTATGTGCTCGGCGCTCGCTCAGGGATGCTGTCGAAGGAAGATACCCTCCAGGCAATCGCGTCGACTGCAGCAACTTACGGCTATGCAACTCCTGGGCGACAGTGGCGGCCGCTGGTCGACACGACCAACGATCCCATCATCGCCTCACGACAGCCTGCGCCGTGGCGGAGCTGGCAGCGCAGCGAGGATTATTACAGCGAGGGCCAGCTGATCTGGATCGACGTCGACCGGATCATCCGAGAGCAGTCCGGGGGCAAAAGGTCGATCGACGATTTCGCACGCGCCTTCTTCGGAATGAACGACGGCGACTGGGGCGAGCTCACCTACACGTTCGACGATGTCGTGAAGACTTTGAACTCGGTGCAGCCCTATGACTGGACCGGCTACCTGAAGAAGCACGTCTACGACGTCTATGCCGCGCCTCCGCTCGATGGGATCACCAAGGGCGGGTACAACCTCGTTTTCACGGACCAGCCGACCGACTGGATCAAGATGGCCGAGAAAAAGGGCAAGAACACCGACCTGACCTACTCCGGCGGCCTGGTCGTCGGCAGCGACGGCAAGGTGTCGACGGTGATTTGGGACAGCGCTGCCTTCAACGCCGGGCTAACGACCGGAACCCAGATCCTCGCCGTCAACGGCCGCGAGTTTAGCGGCAGCGCCCTGAAAGACGCTATCACCGCAGCGAAGGGCACCACCGTCCCTGTGAAGTTGCTCGTGAAGGCCGGCGACCTCTACCGGACGGTCGACCTGAACTGGCACGAAGGGCTCAAATACCCGCGCCTGGAGAAGACCGGCAAAGGCAACGGTACGCTCGACGCCCTGCTCGCACCGAGGCGTTAAGGCCTAGTCCTCGCCGCCGCCCGACGACGCCCTTCGAAAGAAGCTGGGCGGCGGCAGGAAGAGCTTCCGGATGGTGATGCTGATCGTCCGGCCCTGCGGGTCCAGCAGGTCGGGCTGGAAGTTGAACGGCACTTCGCCGTGTGCATCGCGAACGCGCTGCTTCGTGTCGAAGATGTTCGAAACCTCGAACCGGACTGAGCTTCCGCGAAGCCATGGATGCTTGGCGACGAGGTCGAACCGCTGGCCGAGATTGGCAAAGAGCCTGAGGTCGAATGTCGCGAGCGGCGAGAAGCGCAGGTCGTCGCCGTCGGCGCTCTCCACCTGCGTTCCGCTTTGCCAGTTGGCCGACAGGAAGGCGCCCAGCCCATTGTTGAAATAGCCCGCGCGGCCTTCCACCTGGTGGCGCGGTCTGCCACCGCCCTGCCCGAGGGCATCGCCATCGAGGTAGTCGAGCTTCAGTCCGTCCCGGATCGTCACCTTGTCGACGAGGGTGATGGTGTCGGTCAGCGAGAAGGTGAGGCGGCCGCCGTTGCGGTTGCCGCCGCCGAAACGTCCGAAGCCACCGGCTCCGCCGCCGCCAAAGCTCCCGCCCTGCGCTCCGCGCTCGGAACCTCCCGCTGGCGGCCCGCCGGCCGGCGAAGTTCCGGCGTCAGGTGGCGGACCGCCCTCGGGAGAAGGTGTCTGTTGGCCGGCGCCCTGGGTCGCCGCCCGCCGCGCCCGAAAGGCGGCGATTGCGGCCTGCGACGGCGGAGCCGACTTCAGCGGCTTGGAGAAATCGAAGCCCAGCCGAAGCGTGTCGCGGCGCGAGCTTTCGAAGTTCACCGGCCTCAAGTCGACAGCGATGAGATTGCCGTCGTCGTCGCGAACGAACCGGTCGGGAAATGCGGCTTCCAGGTCCGCGCTTGGACCGGGGAAGCTCGCAATCGGGTCCTCGATCTTCGTGTGCACGTAATCCGCGCGAAGCCTAAGGTCCGTGTTCTGGAACGGCTGCCAGTTCGCACCGAGCTTGAAGACGTTCCTGCGATCGGAATCGAGATTGGGATTGCCGCCGGTGATCGCGGTGACGAGCACCGTCTCGCCGGTAGTGAAGTCGAAGATCCGCGTGTCCGGAGTATCGAGGATCGGATCGCCGAGCTGCTGGACAGTCGGAGCGCCTTCCTCCCGAGTCCAGCTGGTGATGAGGTTGAGCCGGCGAACCGGCGACCAGTTCGCACCGCCCCCAATCGTTGTCAGCGAGCCAAAATCGGATAGCTGCTCGATCTTCGCATTGGCGTTGAGCGTAAGCGTGCCCAGCGCCGCGAAGTCGGAATTGCGGCGCGACACGGGCAGGTCGACGTTGACCGACGCATTGCCGCTGGTCCGGCCGAGCGAATTCGAAGCCTCGACTCGATCGCGGCGACGATCGCTGTCCTGGTGGATCGTGGCGGCGCCCACGTGAAGGGTCGTGCTGGCATCACCGGCCGGGAGCTGGAACAGCTTGCCGTTCGCGACGGCATCGACGTCGCCCGAAAGCGTCGTCGTGTCGGCGAGATCGCGAACGTCCGCGTCCTTGTCCGTGTTGGTGATGTTGTGTGCGGCATCGGCGTTCCCGGTGACCGACCAGTTCCAGCTACTGACATTGCCATCGAAGACGAATCCGCCGTGGGCGGTATCGCTGCTGGTGTTGCGTGCGAGCGGCTCGAGAAGGGTCTCGCCCAGCCCGATCAGCAATTTGCCCTCATTATGCTCAAGCTCGAAATTGCCGGTAGCGCCAATCGTGCCGAGCTCGCGATTGACCGTCACGCTGCCACGCAGATCGCGCTTCGTCCCGATTAGCGATCGCGCCGTTCGCGGGTCGGGCTCGCCCGGGTCCAGATCGTCTTCGAGCCTGATGTCGCGCTCCGACTCCGTCAGCATTCCATTGCCTTCGGCGTGCAGGTTCACCGTCGTCCTGCCCTTCTGCCCGATCATCAGCCTGGTGACGTCGCCGGTCGCACCCGCGAAGCCTCCCTCCGTCGACGCCTGCCCCCGAAGCAGCGCTGCAGTCGAACGGAAGCGTGGACGAAGGACGAAGTTCACCACGCGCTGGTCGGCGGAATAGCCGTACTTCAGCGCCACTTCCTCGGGCAGGATTTCGACCCTGCTGATTGCTTCGGTTGGAAGGTCGCGAAGCTCGCGGAAGCTGGAGATGCGCCGGCCGTTCAGCAGCATGACCGGCCGCTCGCCACCGCGTCCACGAGAGCTCCCGATCTGAGGGGCGATTGCGTCTAGCAGCTCGTTGATGTCGGTCGCTCCGGTCGCCTGCACGTCACGGCTGGTCAGCACGTTCTCGGGCGGAATGTCGCCGATCACCGATCCGGGAAGCTTGTTGCCGGTGACGACGATCGTGTTCGAATCTTCTTCCTGTTCTTCAGGAAGAGCGTCTGTCGGCGCGGCGACCGGTTGGTCGGCCTGCTGTTGCTCCGACGCCGGTGTGTCAGCCGGCGGCGTCGAGTCCTGGGCGTGGGCGTTCGCGGGGACAAGCATCAACGCCGAGCCGGCGAGGAGGATGGGCTTCAAGTTCATGGGAGATGCGTTGTCGCGCAAAGGGTGAATCGCGGCTGACCGTTCCGTTCATTTCGACCGGCGCGATTCCAGCGCCGACGAACGGTGGTGTCAGAGGGAGTCGAGCGCGTGAATGACGAGGCCGACGAGGCCTCCGACGAGAGTGCCGTTGATGCGGATATATTGAAGGTCGCGTCCGACCGCAGCTTCCAGCCGCGCTGTGACGGTGCGTGCGTCCCAGCTCCTTATAGTCTCCGACACGAGCTTGACGATGGAGCTGCCATAGCTTTGCGCCATGCCTGCGGCGGCGCGCCGGACGAACTGGTTAATCGCCGATCGAATGCGGGGGTCCTGCTCGAGCGACGCGCCCATCGAGCGGAGCACTTCGCCAAGCCGGCCCGCAAGCGCGGCGTCCGGATTGCGAGCGGCGCGAATGATCGATTCCCGCCCCTTCTGCCAAAGCGTGTCGATCCACAGCGCCACCGAGCGATTGGCGAGAAGCTGCTCCTTCATCTCCTCCACCTTCGCGCGCGTCTCGGCGTTGGTCTGCAGGTCGTTGGCGAGCTGCGCGAGCGCCTCTTCCACCTTCATCCGGACAGGGTGTGCAGGATCGGTCGACATTTCGGCGGTAAGCTTCCGCAAGCCGTCGAGGATGGCGTCCGCAAGCTTGGCATCGAGCCCAGCAAGCTTCAGCACCCAATTGGCCTTCTTGTGGACCATCTCGCGGATCAGCTCTTCATTTGCCTCCAGCGCCCGGGCCATCCAGCGGATTGCGGCCTCCAGCATCGGCACGTGGCGGTCCTCGTTGATCGCCGAGGCAAGCGCGTGGCCGAGGAGCGGCGCAACCTCCATCTTTTCGATCCGGCTGGCGATGGCGCCCTTGACGATGCCTCCCAGCCGCTCGTCGTCCAGGCCTTCGAAAATATCGGCGATCAAACGCGAAGCGCCGTGGCGGATTCGCGTTCCCTCCGCCGGGCTACGCAGGAACCGGCCTGCCGCGCCCGCTATGTCGATGTTGCGCATCCGCCGCGCGACCACCGACGGGATGAGAAAATTCTCGTTGATGAAGTTGGCGAGCGCTTCGCCGATCCGGTCCTTATTGCGCGGAATGATCGCGGTATGCGGGATCGGAAGGCCAAGCGGGTGGCGGAACAAAGCAGTGACCGCGAACCAGTCGGCAAGCCCGCCGACCATCGCGGCTTCGGCGAAAGACTTTACATAGGCGAGCCAGGGATAGGCCGGCTGCAGCCAGCGGCTGACCACGAAGAGCGCCGCCATCGCGACCAGCAGGCCGGTTGCGGCGCGCTTCATGCCCGTCGCGCCGGGCTGGGCGGGATTGAACCGCGCGAGTGCTGCCGAGCTCATCGGTCCGCCATAGCCGCCCGATAGCGCGGAATCACTCCGCCGGTACGGCGTGCCCGGTCGAGTGTGCGTCGCTTCCAACGAACTTGTGGAAAAGCCGCCCGATCCGCGTTTCGATCGAGATTGCAATCGAGAAATAGGACGGCACCAGCAGCAGCGTCAGCACAGTCGAGAAGATGAGGCCGCCGATCACGGTGATGCCCATCGGTGCCCGCCAGCTATTGTCTCCGCTGATCGAGATGGCAGTTGGAAGCATGCCGGCAACCATGGCGACGGTGGTCATGACGATCGGCTGGGCACGCTTGTGGCCGGCTTCCCAGATCGCCTGGTTCTTGGCCATTCCGTGGTTCATCATCTCAACCGCGAAGTCGACGAGAAGGATCGAGTTCTTCGCGACAATGCCGAACAGCATCAGGATTCCGATCAGCACAAAGAGAGAGACCGGCTGCCCCGCAATATGCAGAGCCACGGCAGCGCCCAATGGAGCGAGCAGCAAGGAGCCCATGTTCACGAATGGCGCCAAGAAGCGGCGATAGAGCAGGACCAGCACCGCGAAGACGAGTAGCACGCCCGAAATCAACGCGACCGCGAAATTGAAGAGAAGCTCGGCCTGCCATTTCTGGTTGCCGAGGTTCATCTTCTGAACGCCCTGCGGAAGGTGCTTGAGCGAGGGCAGCTCGTTGACCTTGGCCCAGACGTCGCCCTCGACCACTCCAGGTGCGAGATCCGCGCCGACTGCGAGCCGTCGAAGCTGGTTCGACCGCAGGATTGTCGTCGGGCCCGATCCGAAGCCGATGTCCGCGACCGACTTTAGCGGCACCGAGCCGCCGCCTGCAGTCGGCACCGGAAGGTTTTCGAGCGTCGAAAGGTCACGACGCGCATTCTCCGACAACGACACCGTGATCGGGACCTGGCGGTCCGACAGCGAGAATTTCGCGCTGTTCTGCTCGATCTCGCCAAGCGTCGCGATACGGATCGTTTGGCTGAGCGCGGCAGTCGTCACCCCGAGGTCGGCAGCGAGATCGAAGCGCGGCTTGATCGTGATTTCGGGCTGGGCGAGCTGGCTTCCGACGCGCGGCGCGCGAAGGCCTGGGACGCTCTCCATCTCCTTGGCGATCTTGTTGGCGACGGCCGTCAGCTGGACCGGATCGTCGCCGCCCAGATACAGCATGATGTCGCGCGAGTCCGCGTCTGGACCGCCGCCATTCTGCGTCTGGAAGCTGACCCGCGCGTCCGGGAATGCCGCGAGCTTGGGCGACAGATTGCGCTCGAATTCCGTGCTCGTTAGGTCGCGGTCCTTCTTCAGGACGATGTTCACCCGTCCGCTTCCGACATTCACGCGCTCGAACACGCGCTCGACGCTGGGATCCTTCTCGACGATGGCCGCAACACGATCGGTCGCGACCTCGGTCTCCTTCAGCGTGCTGCCGGGAGGCATGGTGATGTTGGCCCGAGAATAGTCGCTGTTTTCCGGCGGGAAGAAGGACTGGGACAGCGTCCCGAACAGGCCGACGCTGAGCAGCAGCGTGACCAGGCCGGCTGCGACCATCGCGAGCCGGTGATCGTGCATTCGCGCGTTCCAGCGCGCGATGACGACACCGTACCATTCGGCGAAGTTTTCGCTTCCGATGCGCTGGACGAGCCAGACGATCAGCCTTGCAGTGTAGTAGCAGAGCGCAGCACCTGCAGCGGCTCCGAAGATGAAGGCGACCGCGCCCGGGATTCCGACCTTACCAATTAGCATGGTGCCGGCGCCGGTCCCGACCAGGAAGGCCGCGATCACAACCAGCAGGAGCAGGAAGGCGTAGAACCAATAGAGCCAGCGCCGCGGGATCTTCGGCAAGCGCTCGAGCAGAGCATGCGCCTTGGTCGTGTCGAGGCTCCAGTTGAGGACCTTGAGGTAAACCTCCATCCACTTCCAGTTGGCGTGCGGCTGCTCGCCATGCGAGCGAAGGAAGTAAGCCGAAATGAGCGGCGTGATCATTCGAGCGACGAAGAGGCTCATCAGCACCGAAATCACGACAGTAAAGCCAAACGCCTTGAAATACTGCCCCGCAATTCCGGGCATCAGGGCGACCGGGAAGAAGACGGCGACGATCGCCATCGTCGTCGCGAGCACCGCAAGTCCAATCTCGTCGGCGGCGTCGATCGCCGCCTGGTAGCCCGATTTGCCCATTCGCATATGACGGACGATGTTCTCGATCTCCACGATCGCGTCATCGACGAGGACGCCGGCAACGAGGCCCATCGCCATCGTCGACATGAAGTTGAGGGTGATCCCCATCATCGACATGAACCAGAAGGACGGAATCGCCGACAGCGGGATCGCAAGCGCCGAGATCGCGGTGGCGCGGATATCGCGAAGGAAGAGGAAGACGACAAAGACGGCGAGGACGGCGCCCTCGATCAGGCCTTCCATCGCGGACGTATACTGCGCCTTCGTATATTCGACGGACGTGAAGACCTCCGCAAACTTCACATTGGGATTTTCCGCCTGAAGCTTGCGAAGCTCCTCCCACATATTGTTGTAGGCGGTGACTTCCGACGAGCCCTTCGCGCGCTGCACGTAGAAGGTGACGACCTGCCGCCCGTTCTGCTTGGCGATAGACCTTTGCTCCGAGCTGCTATCCCGAACCTCGCCGAGGTTTGCGAGCTTAACGAACCTCCCGCCCGGCAGCGCGATTTCCATCTGGGAGAGCTGATAGGCGTCCTGCGCGTTGCCCAGGACCCGCACCGACTGTTCCGAGCCGGCGATCTCGGCTCGGCCGCCGGCCCCGTTGAAATTGCTCGCCCGAAGCTGCTGGTTGACCTGGGCTGCGGTGATGCCCTGCGCCTGCAGCGCGGCCGGGTCCAGGACCACTCGGATCGTGCGGTCGACGCCGCCGACGCGCTCGACGGCAGCAATGCCCTCGAGCCCTAACAGGCGCTTGGCGACATTGTTGTCGATGTACCAGCTGAGCTGCTCGAGCGTCATGTCGGTCGCTTGCGCGCCGATGTACGAGATGGGCTCCCCTTCCGCGTCGATCCGGCTGATTTGCGGCTCGAGGATTCCTTCCGGGAGGCTGCTCCGGATCTGCGAAATGACGTTGCGAACGTCGTTGACCGCGCGGTCGCTCGGCGTTCCAAGCTCGAACGTGACGAACGTCGTGCTGTTGCCCTCGACGACGTTGCTGCTGATTTCCTCGACCCCAGTCACCCCGCGAATGGCGGATTCGACCCTCTGCGTGACCTGCGTCTCCATCTCGCCCGGAGCCGCGCCCGGCTGGCTCACCGAAACGATGGCGCCAGGAAAGTCGATGTCGGGCGCGTTGTTGACCTGCATCTGCGCGAACGAAACCAGTCCGGCGAGCATAAGCCCGACGAACAGCACGATCGGGAAGACCGGGTTGCGGATCGACCAGGACGAGATGTTCCGGAAATTCATGACGTCACTTCTTTCCTGGCGTTACTGCGCAGCCTGACGCCGCGGGTTCACCTTTTGCCCCGGGTTCAGGAACGGACCGGCCGACAGGACAACCGCCTCGTTGCCGGACAGCCCTTCGGCGATGGCCACACCCTGCTCGCTGACCGCGCCGATCTTGATGTCGCGCCGCTCGACTTCGTTCTTCTTGTCGATGATGTAGACGTAGTTGCCCTTCTCATCACTGAGCACTGCGCTCTGCGGAAGCATCGGAGCAGTCGTGGTTCCGGCCGTGATCCGGACTTCCGCAAATCCGCCCGGCCGCATCTCCGGCCCATAGGGAACCGAGACGCGAACCTCACCCAGTCGCGACTGCGGGTCGATAATCGGGGAAACCTGCCAAACCGAACCCCCATAGGTCCGGTCGGAGCCTACCGGTCTCACGGTCGCGGGCATTCCGACATGAACGGCGGCGAGATCCTGCTGCGAAATCTGGGCACGCATCTCCATCTGGCCGCCCTCGGCGAGGCGGAACAATGCGCCCGAGCCCTGACCGACGATCTGTCCGACTTCGACGCTACGGGCGAGGATGAGCCCGCTCGCTGGCGCCGTCACATTCAACCGGCCGATCTCCGCGCGCGTCGCGCCAAGCTGTGCCTGGGCGACCCGAACCTGCGCGGAGGCTGCGTCGCGGGTCGCTTTCTTGGATTCGATCTCGGCCTTCGAAACGAAGCCGCGGCCCTGGAGAGCGACGGCTCGCTCGTAATTGGCTTGGGCAAGAGCTGCATTCGCCCTGGCCGCATCCACCTGGGCAGCAAGCTGCGCGGCTTGTTCCGCCTGGACGGAGCGGTCGACGACCGCAAGGACCTGGCCTGCACGCACCCAGCTTCCTGCATCGACGAGGACCCGGACGACCTTGCCGCCCACGCCGGCGATACCGATCGGCTGGTCCCGCTTTGCGCCGAGCGGGCCGCTGGCAGTGATGCTTCCCGCCACTGCGGTCCGGCCCGGAACGATCACCGTGACGCTTGCAAGCTGCGCCTGGTCGGCGGCTCCGTTGCCGGCCGCGGACTCCTTGCCGCCGCTCATCATGAACATTGCAATGGCGATTGCAGCGATGGCCACGACGGCCGCGCCGATGATCGCGATCCTCTTACGCCGCCTGCTGCCGTCGTCGACGAGGACGAGCGTGTCCGAATCGGAGCTGCGAATTGACGTTTCCCGGTTCATTTCAAGCATCTTTCGACTTGCAGCCCCCTGAGCGGCCATTACTGCAGAGCTGTATTACGCGAATAACTCACCAAGGGCAACAGAGCCATGGAACTGGCGTTGGAGCCATTGAATTTCTACCAAGTGCGGCACTTGATCAGCAAAAGTGCGTTGGCCCATCCGATTGCGGTGCGGCATTGCCGAAACGATAACGATAAGGAAAGGGGAAGCGCCAATGTTGGAATCCTACAGCTGGCTTTGGTGGATCATCATCGGCGGCGTTGCCGGGGGGATCGCCAAATTGCTCATGCCGGGCCGTGACCCGGGTGGCTGCATCGTCACAATCCTTCTGGGCATTGCGGGCGCTTTCGTTGCCGGTTGGCTCGGTCATGCAGTCGGCTGGTATGAAAACGGCGAGGGTGCCGGGTTCATCGCCGCGATCGTCGGTGCCTTCGTAATCCTTCTGCTCTATCGCCTGATCGCCGGGCGCCGCGCCTGACGTCCCGGTAATGGCCCCTCATTCACGGACGAGCCATCTCGGTTCGGCGAGACTATCGTGCAACGTCAGTGAACGAGGGATTGACCGAATGAGGAAGTTACTTACCGCATTGCTCGTCGCAGCAGCGATCCCCGCTGCTCCGGCGGCAGCCCAGAGCGCAGGCCAGGTGACGCAGGCGATCGCCGGCACCCGCCTCGACGTAAGCGCAACCGGCGAAGTCACAAGGGTACCGGACCTCGCGGTCATCAGCGCGGGCGTGGTCGCTCGCTCGCCGACCGCCGCCGCGGCGCTACAGGAGACCGCGGACAAGATGGACCGCGTGATCGCTGCCCTGAAGCGCGCCGGCGTCGCCGACCGCGATATCCAGACAAGCACCGTGAGCCTCAATCCGGAATATCGGTATCCGGAGAACCAGGCTCCAGTGCTGACGGGCTATACCGCGTCCAACCAGGTCACGGTCAGGTTCCGCGACATCCGCAACAGCGGAAAGATCCTGGATGCGCTGGTTGCGGTCGGCGCGAACCAGATCAACGGCCCAAGCATGACCATCGAGCATCCCGAGCAGGCGCTCGACGAAGCCCGATCGCAGGCAATAGCGGAGGGCCGTGCAAGGGCGGAGCTGTACGCCCGGGCGCTAGGGATGCGCGTGGCAAAGGTCGTTTCGATCAGCGAAAGCGGAGGTTATTATGCTCCTCCGCCGGCGCCGCCCGCGCCGATGATGGCCGCAGCCGAGCGGTCTTATACGAAGATCGAGCCCGGCGAGCAGAAGCTGCAGGTGAGCCTGTCGATGGTGTTCGAGCTGCGCTGAAAAGAAAAGGCCGCGCGGTGACCGCGCGGCCTTAACTGTGAGTAATCAGCCCTGACTTAGCGAACCGTTCCCCGGCGAACGAGGTTGACGATCGCAAGAAGGATAACGGCGCCCAGAAGCGACCACAGGATGTTGGTCAAGTCGAGCGGATTGGAACTGTTGATGTTCCCGCCGCCGAAGATCAGCCCGGCGATAACTGCGCCGATGATGCCCACGACGATATTGAGGATAATGCCCTGTTGGGCGTCAGTGCGCATGATAAGGCTGGCAAGCCAACCGATGACGCCTCCAACGATCAGCCAAACGATGAAACCCATGAGCGTTCCCTCCTGTTTCGGGCCGCTCGAGACAGCCGGCGGCCATAAGCATCGAGACAGACGCTCGACGCAGGAGGGTTGTTCCGTATCCGGGACATTCTGTCCAGCGGAAGGGTTAATGGAATCTCGGGTTAATCACAGAAATCTGCCGGTCGGTAACCGTCAGTAACGAACGCTCAGTAGCGCTGCTGGCGCTCGTAGACGTCGCGATAATGCTTGATTCGAGTGACCCTGAGGCCCGGCATGCCGCTACGCTCGACCGCGCGCTGCCAACTGGTGAATTCCTCGAGGCTGAGCGTGTAGCGCTTGCAGGCTTCGTCCACGGTGAGAAGTCCGCCGGCAACCGCGGCCACGACCTCCGCCTTGCGGCGAACGACCCAGCGGTTGGTATTGGCCGGTGGCAACGACTCGATCGTCAGCGGCTCGCCGAGGGGGCCGATGACCTGTGCAGGACGAATTTTCTGGTTCTCGAGCATTCCGTCAGACCTGTTTGACCAATTTCCAATGGGCACTTCTTAAAACCGGGCCGTTGAAGATATTCTCAAAGCCGCTGGTTAATTCGACGCTCACTCTTTCTCTGCCGGCCTTAACCACGCCGTCATTTTGTCCGCGAAAGCACCGCCGAGGACGTTCGACGCCTTCTGCCAGCCTTCACTCGCCGAGAGATAGCAGCTCACCGCGCCGCGCCTTCGGAGAGCATCCGACTCGCGATCGCCCACGAGCGCCGCAAGAATCTCGGATGCGTCGACGGCTTCGTCACTTTCGCTTCCTATCTTCCCTTCGTTACGCGACACGGCTCCCCCTGAACTGCCTCTGTGCTGCGCGGACTAGCAGTCAGGAGTGAACTTCGGGTAAAGAGCCGCCCCACAACGACAATGAATGTGAATTTCGGCCTCGACCGCCCCCAGGGCTCGCGGATCGTCGTCGCCATGTCCGGCGGCGTCGACAGTTCCGTCACGGCCGCGCTCGCCGCGCGCACCGGTGCGGAGGTCATCGGCGTGACCATGCAGCTGTACGATCACGGCGAGGCGGTGAAGCGCAGCGGCTCCTGCTGCGCCGGGCAGGACATCTATGACGCGCGCCAGGTCGCCGACCGCCTTGGAATCGCGCACTATGTCCTCGATTACGAAAGCCGTTTCCGTAGCGGCGTGATCGATCGTTTCGCCGACGAATATGCGGCCGGCCGCACCCCCATTCCCTGCGCATTGTGCAATCAGGGAGTGAAGTTCACCGATCTCATCGCCTTCGCGCAGGATCTCGGCGCCGATTGCCTTGCGACCGGTCATTATGTGCGCCGAATGATGAGTGACGGGCGCGTCGAGCTCCACAAGGGCGCCGATCCCAAGCGCGATCAGAGCTACTTCCTCTACGGCACCACCCCGGAACAGCTCGAATTCCTGCGATTCCCTCTTGGCGACCTGCCGAAGGCCAAGGTCCGTGAGATCGCGCTTGAGACCGGCCTCACGGTCGCCGCCAAGCCCGACAGCCAGGACATCTGCTTCGTTCCCGATGGCGATTATGCCTCGCTCGTGAAGCGGCTTCGGCCCGAAACGGCGGCCCCCGGCGAGATCGTCCATCTGGACGGACGCATTCTTGGGCAGCATCGCGGCGTCGTTCACTTCACCGTGGGCCAGCGGCGGGGAATCGAGATCGGCGGAAGCCCGGAACCGCTGTACGTTGTTCGGATCGAGCCGGATTCGCGCCGCCTCGTCGTCGGGCCCCGCAGCGCCCTCGCCGTCGAGCGCATGCGGGTCGAGGAGCTGAGCTGGCTCGGCGAAGGGCAGAACGATGTCACCGTGAAGGTGCGATCCCTGGCACCTGCAGTCCCGGCACGGATCGACGATAGCTGGGTTCGCTTCGAGCGGCCGGAGTTCGGCGTCGCCCCTGGTCAGGCCGCTGTCTTCTACGATGGCTCGCGAGTTCTCGGCGGCGGATGGATCGCCGAGACTCGCGCCGCCGAGGCCGAAGCTGCCGCAGCATAGCCAAGGTTGGTCAAACGCGTTTCGCCAGCTAGACCAACGGCATGAAACGCATATTTCTCATCGCGGCTGCCCTGGCATTGGGTGCCGCCAGTCCTGCGCATGTCCCACCGGATACGCCCGCCGGTCCTGACTTCCTCGCCCAGAACGGCGTTGCCAAGGGAGTGGTCACCACCGCCAGCGGTCTTCAGTATTTCGTCGTGAAATCGGGTCCCACCAGCGGTGCGCATCCAGCGGCGCAGGGCACCGTCACGTTCGACTATGAGGTAAAGCTGCTCAACGGGCAGCTGATCGACAGCAGCTACGTAGCGGGCGAACCGCTCACCGGAAGGGCTGACGCTTTTGTCCCCGGCTTCACGGAAGCGCTTAAATTGATGCGTCCCGGCGACGAATGGATTGTGTGGATCCCTCCGGCACTGGCCTATGGTGCCAAGGACAAGGGGCCGATACCGGGCAACAGCGTCCTTCGATTCAAGCTGGCGCTGCGCAGCGTCAAACCCGCCGGCTAAGCCTGTGCCGCCGCCGCTTAGCGCCGGCATATTGTTGTATCGTCAGCGCTCCGGCGAGACCGAGGTGCTGCTGATCCATCCCGGCGGACCCTATTGGGCAAACAAGCATGCCGGCGCCTGGATGATCCCCAAGGGCGGGATCGATCCCGGCGAGACAGCCGCCGATGCGGCCCTGCGCGAGTTCGAGGAGGAATTGGGCTCGCCGCTCGCGTCGACGCCTTTTCGCTTATGTCGTGTGAAGCAGTCGGGCGGGAAGATCGTCGAGGTCTTCGCCGCCGAAGGCGAATTGGATACGTCGGGCATCAGAAGCACCGAGTTCGAGATGGAATGGCCGCCGCGGAGCGGACGGATGAAGCGCTATCCCGAAGCCGATGAGGCCCGCTGGATGACATTGGCCAAGGCACGCGAGATGATGCTTCCAAGCCAGCTTCCGATGCTCGATGCACTGGAAACGCATTTGAAGGATGAGCCGCGATGATCGCTCCCATGCTCCTGCTCGCAGCGCTGGCTGCACAGCCGGCACCAGCAACTGCAGCCGCACCGACGGCGACTGACGCGAAGAGCTGGCCGACCAAGGAGGGCGATGTCGTCCTAGGCAGCTTCCGTTTCCATGACGGCGAGACGCTCCCCGAGCTTCGGATGCACTATACGTCGTTGGGGCAGCCGCATCGCAATTCGGCCGGGCAAATCGACAACGCGATGATGGTGCTTCACGGCACTGGAGGCACCGGCAAGCAATTCCTGCGGCCGCAGTTTGCCGACGAGCTTTATGGGCCCGGCCAGCCGCTCGACATCAGCAAATATTGGATCATCCTGCCCGACAACATCGGGCACGGGGATTCGTCGAAGCCGTCCGACGAGCTGAAGATGAAATTCCCCAAGTATGATTATTCCGACATGGTTGAGGCGCAGCACGCGATGTTGCTGAAGCTGGGAGTGAAGCAGCTTCGGCTCGTCATGGGCACGTCGATGGGCTGCATGCATGGCTTCATGTGGGGCGAGATGTACCCCGATTTCGCCAGGGCGATCATGCCGCTGGCGTGCGAGCCGATCGAAATCGCCGGACTCAACCGAATGTGGCGGCAGATGGTAATCGACGCGATCGAGGCCGACCCAGCCTGGAACGGCGGCAATTACGCGGCCGAGCCGATGCACGGGCTTCGTACGGCGGAATCGATCCTGATCATCGCCGGCGGCGCCCCGCTCTACCTCCAGAAGGCATATCCGACGCGGGAGAAGGCCACTGCTTATGTTCGCCAAACGGTCGCGAACGGAATGAAGGGCCTGGATGCGAACGACATGATCTACCAGTTCGATTCCTCCCGGAACTACAATCCCTGGCCGAACCTCGAGAAGATCACCGCGCCTCTCACGTGGATCAATTCGGCCGACGATTTCATCAATCCACGGAACCTCCCGGTCCCGAAGGAGGCGCTCAGGCGGATGAAGAACGCGAAGTTCCGGCTGGTCGAGGAAAGCAGCGACACGCACGGCCACGGCACCCACACCTGGGCGAAGTTCTGGAAAGCCGACCTTATCGAGCTTCTGGAGCGGTCGGAGTAGGCTCCACGTCGTAGGCGGAGACGTGGTTCATTGTGATGAGCCACTTGCCGTGGAATTTGCGGAACAGGCGGGTGTTGACGCCCTCGGTCACGCGCTTGCCTCGGACCAGCCTGTACTTGCCGATCAGCATCGCCGCGTCGGCCGCCAGCAAGTCCACCTTCATGTCGTAGAAGTGGAGCTCTCCGCGCCGCTCGGCCGAACCGCCATAATCGCGGACATAATGGTCCAGCGTACCCTGCCAGCCGTCCTGGAACTTGCCGCCCGAGACGAAGACGACGTCGGGGTTTTTGAAGCCCGCCATATAGCCCTTGAAGTCGCCACGATTCCACGCAGCCTCCATCCGGCTGATGACGCGCAGGATAGCGGCACGGTCCTGCGTCGGCTTAGCCGCAACCGGCGATGCAAGCATCACAAAAGCGAGGAAGGCGAGCAGCGCTCTCACAGCTGGAAATGCCCTTCGATGACGGTGACGCAGCGTCCTCCGAGGATGGCCCGGTCGCCTGCCTCACGGCAGTGAATCAGCCCGCCGCGCCTGCTCGCCTGGAAGGCGGTGAACTCGTGGCGTCCGAGCCGTTTCACCCAATAGGGCACGAGCGCAGCATGGGCGGAGCCGGTCACCGGGTCCTCGTCGATCCCGCAATAGGGAACGAAAACGCGGCTGACGACGTCCTCCCGATTTCCCCTTGCAGTGACGATCGCCATCCGGTGGATCTTGCCGAGCGCCGCGAAATCGGGCGCGGTCGAGCGCACGGCCGATTCATCGGCGACCTCGATGATCGCGGCGTCGTTGCAGGCGCTGGCCAGCCACACCGGCGAGTCCGGAAGGCCTAGTGCTCTGCAGAGCTCAGGCTCGCGCACCTCGCTGAGCGGCGCGGCCGGAAGGTCGAGCTGCAGCAGGTCGTCGTTACGAGTCACGGTCAGGATCCCCGACTGGGTCGAGAAGCGGATCCTGTCGCCTGTCAGGAGAACATGCGCCGATGCCAATGTGGCGTGACCGCACAGCTCTACTTCAGTCGCGGGAGTGAACCAGCGAAGGTCGTAATCGGCATCGTCGCGACCCGAAGGTACCAGGAAGGCCGTCTCGCTGAGATTATTCTCGGCAGCGATGGCCTGCATCTGGTCGTCGTCGAGCCAGTGATCCAGCGGCATTACGGCCGCGGGGTTTCCCGTCAGGGGCGCCGACGCAAAGGCGTCGACCTGGAAGAAGGGAAGAGTTGTCATTCCTGCTTCTCCGTGATGTGGGAGGGTAGAAGCCCCTCGCGGTCGGTGTGACCGTGCGGATCGAGATGAATGAGGATCTCGGTCGCCGGGAATTTCTTCTCAAGCTCCTGCTCGATCCGATCCAGCCGGTCATGCGCCTCCTTCACGGTCCACTCCGGCGGTACCCACACGTGGAACTGCACGAAGTTGTGTGTTCCACTCGTCCGGGTTCGAAGATCGTGGAGCCCTTCCAGCTCCGGATAATCCTTCGCTGCTGCGAGAAAACGCTCGCGTTGCTCGTCCGGCCATTCGCGATCCATCAGCTGGTCGAGCGCGTGGCTCGACGACCTCCACGCCCCGTAGGCGAGCCACAAGGCGATAAGGAGACCGAAGATCGCGTCGGCGCCGACGATGTGCGCATATTGATCGAGCGCCAGCGCCACGATGACCGAGGCGTTCAGCATGAGATCGGAGGCGTAATGCAGGCGATCGGTCGCGATGGCGACCGAGCCGGTCCTTCGAATGACATACCGCTGGTAGGCGATAAGCGCGAAAGTGAAGAAGATCGCGACGAGCGACACGCCGATCCCGAGCTCGGCATCGGAGGTCTCCGCTCCGCGGATGAGCCGCTGGACCGATCGAAACCCGATGAAGAGCGCAGAAATGGTGATGATGATCACCTGGACCAGGGCCGCGAGCGCCTCGGCCTTGCCGTGCCCGAACCTGTGATCAGTGTCTGCGGGCTGCGCCGCGACCCGAACGCCGAGCAGCACGACCAAGCTCGCGACAAGGTCGAGGGTGCTGTCGGCAAGCGATCCGAGCATCGCCATTGACGAGGTGCCGTAGGCGGCCCAGGTCTTCAGCCCGATCAGGAAGATGGCCATCGCGATGCTGGCCATCGCCGCGCGCGACGTCAGCGTTGAACGCTCCGCGCCGTGGGCATGGCCGTGGTGGTGGTGGTGATGATGCGCTCCGGTCACGGGTAGAGCAGACCTTCCGTCCAGCCGTCGTCACTGCGCGTGAACAACCGCCGCTCGTGCAGGCGATGCGCACGGTCGCTCCAGAATTCGATCCGGTTCGGAACGAGACGATACCCCCACCAGTGCGGCGGCCGGGGAACGTCCTTTCCCTCGAACCTCTCCTTGGCGGCCTGGAACCGCTGTTCGAGGGTCTCACGCCGGTCAAGCGGCCGCGACTGATCCGAGGCCCAGGCGCCAAGCTGTGATTCGCGGCCGCGGGTCCTGAAATAGGCGTCGGCTTCGTAGTTGCGGACGAGATCCACCGGGCCTTCGATACGCACTTGGCGGCGGAGGCTCTTCCAGTGGAACAGCATCGCCGCGCGAGAATTTGCGCCGAGATCTCGGCTCTTAGCGCTTTCGCCATTGGTGAAGAAGGTGAAGCCGTCCGGCCCGTGCTTTTTCATCAGCACCATTCGGACCGTTGGCTGTCCGCTTTTCCCTGCGGTGGCCAGTGCGGCGGCCTCGGGGTCACTGATTTCCTGAGCTCGCGCCTCCGCGAACCAGCTGTCGAACAGCGCGAGTGGGTCGGCGGCATCGGCCATGCCGCGCCTTATCCGGCGGCGCGTCGCACCTGCAACCCCACCGTTCAGCGAAAGGAAAGCTCCATTGGCCGAAAGCGCGCGCCTTGCTCTTGTGATGTTGTATCATCAAAGCTAATCGCGCCGACTCCAGCCTGGGGAATTTGATTTGATCGCACGTTCGCTGCTGTCCACCGCGGCAGCTCTCGCCCTAGTCCCAACCTCGGCACTGGCGGCCGATGCAGCCCCCGCCTACAGCGCTGGTGCAGCCGGTAATGGGAGCGGTTCGTCTGCCAGCACGGCGAACTCGGAGGCACCGACTCCCGGCGACGCAAAAGCAGCTCACCCGGATACCGACCAGGCCATTGTCGTCACCGGGGTTCGCCGCTCGGCAGGCGACGTGCTCGGCGGTGTAACCGTCCTCGACGAGGAAAAGCTGACTCACGATGTCCGGCCAAGCATCGGCGAGACGCTTGCAGGGCAGCCGGGCGTTAGCTCGTCGAGCTTCGGCCCGACTGCATCGAGGCCCATTCTCCGCGGACTCTCTGGAGAGCGCGTGAGAGTCCTCATCGACGGTATCGGCAGCCTCGACCTGTCTTCTTCCGATCCGGATCACGCGGTTGCGATCAACCCGCTCACCGCCGATCGGATCGAGGTGCTTCGCGGACCCTCGGCGCTGCTTTTCGGCTCGTCCGCCATCGGCGGAGTCGTCAACGTCATCGACACCCGAATCCCGCGCAAAGTCCCGACCGAGCCGATCAAGGTAAACGGACTCGCCACTTACGGCTCGGCTGCTAACGAGCGCTCGGGCAATCTGTCCGTGGACGTTCCCCTTGGCGACCATTTCGTCGTCCATGCGGACGGCACCTATTCCAAATTCGACGACCTCGATATCGGGGGGTTCGTCCTCTCCGACCCCCTCCGCGAGCAAGCGGCGGCAAGCAGTGACCCAGCGATCCGCGCGCTTGCCGATCTCAAGGGCAAACTGCCCAATACTGCCGGCCGGACCGACGATATTGCCGGAGGAATCGCCTACGTGGACGGCGGGCTCAACATCGGCGTTTCCTACAACCATCACGACGCGCGCTACGGAGTGCCGATCCGCTTCTCGCTCGATCCGGCGATCACGCCGGAAGTGCCGACGATCGACGCTCACCAGGACCGCGCCGACGCCAGAGTGAACGTGCCCATCGGCGGCTTCTTCGAACTGTTCGAGTTCCGCGGCGGGATCTCCAAGTACAAGCATAACGAGCTGGAAGAGGACGGCTCGATCGGATCGAGCTTCTTCTCAAACGGCGGCGAGATGCGCGCCGACCTCGTCCAGAACACTCGCGGCGGATGGGGCGGCACAAGCGGCGTCCAGTATCTCGATACCGACGTTCGAATCCGCGGCGACGAGAAGTATTTGCCGGACAGCGAGAATCGCCAGTTCGGGATCTTTACCCTTCAGTCGTTCGTGAAGGGTCCGGTCCGCTTCGAAGCCGGTGCGCGAGTCGAATTCGCGAAGCTTCATGCCGACGAGGACGAGACCCTTGCCGAGCAGGGTGACGAGCTGGGCCTCAGCGAGATAGGCTCAATGCCCTTATCGCGTGACTTCACCTCGATTTCGGGATCGGTCGGCGCCAATTATCAGCTCGCAGGCGGCTGGCACGCCGGCCTGTCGCTTTCCCACAGCGAGCGTGCGCCGGCGATCGACGAACTCTTTTCCTTCGGTCCGCACGGGGGGAGCCAGCAGTTCCTCATCGGCGACCCGGGTCTCGGGAAGGAACGTAGCAACTCGATCGAGCTCAGCGTCCACCGCACAACCGGTCCGCTGCATGTTCAGGGGAGCGTCTATTACAGCCGCTTCGGGAGCTTCATCTACCAAGCCCCAACCGGCGAGGTTCAGGATGACCTGCCGGTATATGCCTACGGCCAGAGCAAGGCCGACTATTACGGCTTTGAGCTCGAAACCGACGCCCGGTTCGGCAAGGCCTTGGGGATCGACTGGGGCGGAGAGTTGGTGACCGATGCGGTCAAGGCGACGATCAAGAACTTCGGCCCGGCGCCGCTGATTCCGCCACTCCGTGTCCTGGGCGCAGTCACGGGTTCGCGCGGACAAGTGGACGGTCGGCTCGAAATCGAACACGCCTTTGACCATAATCGGACACCAACCAACGAAACGGACACTCCGGGCTACACGCTGGTAAATGCCTCGCTGGATTGGCATCCCTTCGCCGCAAATCCGGCGCTGACGCTATCCCTGCAGGGAAATAACCTCTTCGACGTCGACGCCCGGCGCTCGACCAGCGTGCTGAAGGACTTCGCGCCACTTGCCGGCCGCGACATCCGCGTGACCGGACGCATCGCCTTCTGACAAAGAAAAAGGCGGCCCGGGGGCTGAGTCCGGGCCGCCTGGCTCCGCGTTTCTTGGGGAGGATAACGCGGGCTGGGGAATATTCGTTTAGAGGTCGATTCCGGCGGCGATCGCTTCCAGCTTCCGAACCCGTTCCTTGAGGTCGGCCAGCTCGATCCGGTTGCCTGCGGGCGGAAGACCGTGGTCCGCGACGGCGTGGGTCAGCTCCATCCGCTTGAGCTCCAGCCAGCTATTCCAGCCCTTGAGCCCTGCGAAGGCGGTTGTCCCGAGTGCTGCAAGGACGCTTCCGGCGACCAGTGCAATCGATAGGGGCTCCATCACTTATCCTCCCGCAGCGCTTCGATCTCGCGCGCCAGCTCATTATTGGGTTTGGAGATATGATCCTCGATCGCCATCAGGCGGCGGTCGATCGGGTCGAGCTCAGTGCGCATGGCATGCACCGAAGGCCGGACCTTGGTTGCGAACTCCATCTTGTCGAAGTCGCTCATGTGGCGCTGGCTGTTGAGCTTGCGCTTCTGGATGACGAACCAGATTCCGAGGCCCGCATAGAGCGCCAGGGTCAGCTTGAAGCTGATGACGATGGCGGCGACCACGAATCCCACGCGAAGGAAGGTGGGATTGATCCCGAATTGCTCTCCGAGGGTCGAGCAAACACCGACCAGCTTGGAATCCCGGCGGTTGAGTGAGTAGCGATACGACTTGCGGGCCATCTGGCGTCCCCCTTCCCTAATTCCTGCTTGCCGCGAGCGCGGCCTTCATCTCTTCGAGCTCGGCATCGACACGCTCGGATGCCCGCAGCTGGTCGATCTCGTCCTCGAGCGATCCCATACCGAGTGCTTCGGCGCGGCCTTCGGCGAAGTCGGCGCGGCGCTCGAGGATCTCGAACTTGCTGAACGCTTCCTGGGTGCGGCCGCTGTTCAGTAGCTCGCGGGCCCTTGCACGGGTGACCGCGCTTTCAAGCCGATGCTGTATTGCATTCTGGCGGGCGCGGGCCTCACGGAGCTTGCCCTGCAGCTTGGCGATATCCACCTCGTAGCCGCGCAGCACATCCTCGATCTGCCCGATCTCGGCGGCCAGACTGTCGGCCATGTCGGCCGCTTTCTGGCGCTCCAGCAGAGCTGCCTTCGCCAGGTCCTCGCGGTCCTTCGACAGGGCAAGCTCGGCCTTTTCTGTCCAGTTCGCCTGGATGTCCTCGATCCGGGCCAGCGAACGCCGCATTTCCTTGATGTCGGCGATCGAACGGGCCGCGGTTGCGCGGACTTCGACCAGGGTCTCTTCCATTTCCAGGATGATCATCCGGATCATCCGTGCCGGGTCTTCCGCCCGGTCGAGAAGCTCGGTCATGTTCGCCGCGAAGATGTCGCGAGCGCGGCTGAACACTGGGCCGCTGAGCCAGCTGGTTACCGGGGCCAGGCGCACCGTCGCGCTCTCAGGCTCCTTGACCAGCACGGGCGTGCGGACCGGGACCTTGGCTTCGAGGATTTCGAGTTCAGGCATTGGCCGAGGTCTGCGCCTGGGCAACGGCGACATGCGCCGGAGCAATGGCTGAACCAACTGCGACCGAGCTCATCAGAAGCGCGCCAACGGCGGCGATGAGGGTCCGAGTGATGGTCTGCTGACCGGACATTGGTAATCTCCCTTTTTCGCGGCCCATTCCTTGGTTGCGGGCCGATGAACATAGCTATTCAATTGCCGTGCCAAACGGAGAAAACAGCCAAAAATGGGAAGAGCCGCAGCTTTCAAGCTCGGGATTTGGGACGATGCGCCACGCCCCGTTGGCAAAAATTCCCAACTGCGGAGGGAACCGCCGGCTGCGCCGCAGTTTAGGAAGCGTGAGAGATCAGAAAGGCGGAAGGATGCTTGGCAAGATTGCAGCTGCGGTCGTCGGAGATCGCATCGCCGGCAGGAACAAGGGCGCGAAAGGCGCAGTCCTCGGTATCGTCGCGGCAACCGCGTTGAAAAGAGTCATCCCGACGATCGCTGCCGCGGCGATCCTCGGTTACGCGTACAAGAAAGCGAAGAACTTCCTTGAGGAGAATGAGCCCGACTATCCGTCGGAAGCTACGCCCTCGCCGCCGCCGGGCTGATCGGACTTGTCCTCGATATAGGGCTCGACCTTGCCCTTGAGCGTGATCGTCATCGGATTGCCGTAGCGGTCGCGGCTTCGTCCGGCGGCCACCTTTATCCAGCCTTCCGAGACGCAATATTCCTGCACATTGGTCTTTTCCTGGCCGTTGAACTTGATGCCGACGGGGTTCTTCAGGATCTCGCCGTCGAAATGGGGGCTTCGCGGATCGAGCGAGAGCCGGTCGGGTAGCTCGTGTTTGTCTTCAGCCATGGCCGCCGCCTAGCGCCCCGCCGTCAGGCGCGTCAACGCACAGGGGCGGTAATGACGCGCCCATCCGGCTCGACATCGTACAAGGTGCCATAGTCCGTGTCGGACAGTGGCGCGGGCCGGGCTCCGCCGAAGAGCTCGACCAGGCCAGGCACGGTATTGCTGTGGCCGACGATGAGCACGGGGCCGCCGGCCGCGGCGACTTCCGCCGCGAGCCCTGCCGGATTGGCGGGATCGTAAGCGGTCACCTTCAGACCGAGCTGCTTTGCCAGCGGCGCGGCCGATTCCATCGCGCGCTTGGTTTCCGTTGCGAAGATCGCTCGAACGCCCTTGTCTTTGAGTGCTGCGGCGAGCCGCTGCGCATTCGCCGCTCCCTCTGCGGTCAGCGAGGGATCAGCTCCTTCGGCCTTTTGAAAGTGCCGGACGATGAACACGCTCTTCGCCGCTCGAACGGCTGTGGACTGGCCGGAATCTGCCGCCCCTGCCTGTACCGGTGCGGCCATTGCCGCGAACAACAGAAAACACGCTTTCAAAGCTCGGCCCATAAAATTCCTCCTTAGATCCAAGCTGCTGCGCTTCCTTTGAAGAGTCGACCGGTCATTCGACGAGCGGCAGTGTTCATATCGAATTTCGATATTATCGATTGACAATAAGGCGCGACTCGCCCATATCGATATTCGATAAGTTTGATATCGGAGAACGGAAAATGGGTGACTCACCGCGAAGCCGGGCCGCCACGAACGGCGGGCACGATATTCTTCTAACCTCGGTCTGGTGGCTGTTGACCGTCCTGCTCGTGATCTGCGCGGCGCTGGCTGTCTTCTGCCTCCTCGCCTACCCCATCATTCTCATCAACAGGGACTTCTTCCTCGCAGGATTCGGCAAGATGGGCATCGACGCCTCGGCTTTGCCGTGGATCGGAGTCCTCGGCGTCCTCGGAGCAATCCAGCTGACGCTGACCTACTTTTTTCTGCGGCATCTGCGCCGGATGATCGGGAGCGTCGCCCACGGGCATCCGTTCGACCGCGTCAATGCCGACCGGCTTCGGTCCATGGCCTGGCTGTCGGTAGCTAGCCAGATCGTCGCCGTTCCGATGACGCGGCTCATCGTCTGGTTCGATGCCCTGCCGCAAAAACCAAACGTCCATCACGACAGCGATGGGCTCTCGATGGGAGCCATCATCCTCACCCTCGTCCTGTTTGTCCTCGCACGGGTCTTCCGGACCGGGGCCGAAATGCAGGACGAACTCGAGGGGACGGTCTGATGCCGGTCATCGTCAAGCTCGACGAGCTGCTGCACGAGCGCCGAATGACGCTCACCGAGCTCTCGGAGCGGGTCGACATCACCCTCGCCAACCTGTCCATCCTCAAGACGGGGAAAGCCAAAGCGATCCGCTTCTCGACCCTCGAAGCGATCTGCCGGACCCTCGCTTGCCAGCCTGGCGACCTGCTCGAGTTCGACAAAAAGTAATACCAAGAACAAGCCGTCCTAGCGCGATGTAAAGCGTCCTTGTCTTCCCCAGTTGCCGCGCGCGCGAGTCCCGACTAAGCGCCTCAGCCGGATGCGAGACAAGGACACATCGAAGAAGGCCAACCGGCCCGAGCTGAAGCTGCACGTACCCGAGCCGAAGTTCAGGCCCGGAGACACGCCCGATTTTTCCGATCTGGATATCGCGGCCGCCGGATCGGCGCCCAAACCGGATATTTCGGCGAGCGCGGCGGAGATCGAACCGCTGACGACGAGTCTCGTCCGGGTCCTCGACGACGACGGCAAGGCCGTCGGTCCATGGGATCCCAAGCTCGACGCGGACACGCTTCGCAAGATCCTTCGCGACATGGTCCTGCAGCGCATTTTCGACGACCGCATGTACCGCGCGCAGAGGCAGGGGAAGACCAGCTTCTACATGAAGGCGACGGGCGAGGAGGCAATCGCGATCACAACCGCCGTCGCGCTCGACCGCGATGACATGAATTTCCCTACCTATCGCCAGCAGGGGCTGCTCATCGCCCGCGGCTATCCCTTGTTCGAGATGATGTGCCAGATCTATTCGAACAAAGGCGACAAGCTGCGTGGGCGGCAACTCCCCATCATGTACTCGACGAAGGAGCACGGCTTCTTCACCATCTCCGGCAACCTCGGAACGCAATTCCCGCAGGCGGTGGGCTGGGCGATGGCGAGCGCCATCAAGGGCGACAGCCGGATCGCGGTGGGCTGGATCGGTGACGGAGCGACGGCGGAAGGCGACTTCCACTCGGGAATGACCTTCGCCGCTGTCTACAATGCGCCGGCGGTTCTCTGCATCGTCAACAACCAGTGGGCGATCTCAAGCTTCTCGGGGATCGCGGGCGCCGAGAAGGCGACCTTCGCGCGGCGCGCGACCGGGTACGGTATTCCCGGCCTTCGAGTCGACGGCAATGACGTGCTCGCGGTCTACGCGGCTGTCCGCTGGGCCGCCGACCGCGCCCGATCCAATCTCGGATCGACGCTGATCGAGTTCTTCACCTATCGCGCCGAGGGCCATTCCACGTCGGACGACCCGACCGGCTATCGTCCCGCGGGCGAGGCCAGGGCGTGGCCGCTTGGCGACCCGATCGACCGCCTGAAGGCGCACCTGCTGGCTCTGGGCGAATGGGACGAGGACCGGCACGAGGCGATGCGCGCCGAATGCGACGCCGAGGTCCGTTCCGCCCAGAAGGAGGCGGAAAAGCTCGGCGTGCTGCCGCAGCAGGGTAAGGACAATATCGAAAGCATGTTCGACGACGTCTACGCTGACGTGCCGTGGAACCTCGTCGAGCAGCGGGCGGAAGCCGTCAGCGAGGGCCGCGACTGATGGCGACGATGAACATGATCCAGGCGCTCAACAGCGCTCATCGGGTGGCCATGGAGCGCGACGAGGACGTCGTCGTCTATGGCGAGGACGCCGGCTATTTCGGCGGCGTCTTCCGGGTCACCGAGGGGTTGCAGAAGGCCTTCGGCAAAGAGCGCGCCTTTGATGCGCCGATCAGCGAAGGCGGGATCGTCGCCACCGCGGTCGGAATGGCCGCCTACGGCCTGAAGCCGGTCATCGAGATCCAGTTCGCCGACTATATCTATCCGGGCTACGACCAGATCGTCAGCGAAGTCGCCAAGATCCGCTACCGAACCGCCGGCGAATGGGCGATGCCGATGGTGATCCGCTCGCCCTACGGCGGCGGAATTTTCGGCGGCCAGACGCACAGCCAGTCGCCCGAGAGCCTGTTCACCCACATTGCGGGCCTGAAGACGGTCATCCCCTCGACGCCCTATGATGCAAAGGGACTGCTGATCTCAGCGATCGAGGATCCCGATCCGGTGATCTTCTTCGAGCCCAAGCGAATCTATAACGGCCCCTTCGACGGTCACCACGACAAGCCGGTGAAGCCCTGGGCCAAGCATCCGGCGAGCGAGGTTCCGGACGGCCATTATACGGTGCCGCTCGGCAAGGCCGCCGTCGTCCGCGAAGGCGCCGACCTTACGGTGCTCGCCTACGGGACAATGGTCCACGTGGCCTTGGCTGCGGTCGAGGAGAATGGAGTCGACGCCGAAGTCATCGACCTCCGCACGCTGGTGCCGCTCGACCTGGAGACCATCGAGGAATCGGTGAAGAAGACCGGCCGCTGCGTCGTCGTTCACGAGGCGCCGCGCAACACCGGCTTCGGAGCCGAGCTCGTCAGCCTGGTCCAGGAGCGCTGTTTCTATCATCTCGAAGCACCGATCGAGCGCGTGACCGGCTGGGACACGCCCTACCCGCACGCTTACGAATGGGCCTATTTCCCGGGCCCGAAGCGAATGAAGAAGGCCCTCGAGAAAGTGATGGCTGACTGATGGCTAAATTTGAATTCAAGCTGCCCGATATCGGCGAAGGCATTGCCGAGGCCGAGATCGTCGCCTGGCACGTCAAGGTCGGCGACGAAGTCGCCGAGGACCAGCAACTCGCCGACATGATGACCGACAAGGCGACGGTGGAGATGGAATCGCCGGTCGCCGGCAAGGTCGTCCAGCTTGCGGGCGAGGTCGGCGACATGGTGCCGATCGGGTCCGTGTTGGCGGTGATCGAGACCGCTGGCGCGGCTGCAGCCGAAGACCGCGCCGATGAATCTCCAGCCGAAAGCAAAAAGGAACGCCCGCTGGCCGACGGCGCGGTCAAGCCGACCGAGGCCCAGGGAGAGGAAATCCCGGTCACTGCCGTGGAAGAAAAGCTGTCGAAGCCGGCCCCCGCGCGCGAGCCCCAGCAAGAACCCGAGGTGTCAAAGGCGGCGGCGGCCCACGTCCTTGCTTCGCCCGCCGTGCGCGCGCGCGCCCGCGACCTCGGCATCGACCTGGCGCAGGTGAAGGCGAAGGAAGGACGCATCCGGCATTCCGACCTCGACGCGTACCTTCTTTACCAGGGCGGCAGCATTCCAAGCCGCGGCGCTGGAGCGAAGCGACCGGACGAGACAATCAAGGTCGTCGGCCTTCGGCGGAAGATCGCCGAGAACATGGCCGAGGCGAACCGGCGGATTCCGCACTTCACCCTGGTCGAGGAATTCGACGTCACCGCGCTCGAAGACGCACGGGCGATGATGAACCGCGACCGCGGCGACAATCCGAAGCTTACGGTGCTTCCCTTCCTCGTCACTGCCATGTGCCGCGCGCTTGCCGACTATCCGATGCTAAATGCCACCTTCGACGACGAGGCGATGGCGGTGACGCGTCACGGTTCGGTCGACATGGGGATCGCGACGCAGACCGATAATGGGCTGATGGTGCCCGTCATCCGCGGCGCGCAGGTCTTGAGCGTCTGGCAGCTTGCGTCTGAGATCGCGCGCCTGTCGGACGCGTCGCGGACCAACAAGGCGAGCCGCGAGGAGCTGACCGGCCCGACGATCACCATTTCGAGCCTGGGACCGATGGGCGGGATCACCTCCACGCCCGTTATCAACCCCCCTCAGGTCGCGATCATCGCGGTCAACAAGATCGAGGAAAAGCTGGTTCCGATCGACGGCGACATCGAGATTCGCAAGCG
>Ga0207701_10000804_pt1 | contig 33362 bp, 20 predicted proteins | sample KBSSwiSSwithPhiX_FD_184294 | JGI IMG/M metagenome (GOLD analysis project Ga0207701, IMG submission 184294) | Switchgrass rhizosphere bulk soil microbial communities from Kellogg Biological Station, Michigan, USA, with PhiX - S5 (SPAdes) (version 2) | ecosystem: Environmental > Terrestrial >... | reverse complement strand
TGCTCGAAGGCCGCGAGGTAGACGAACGGCTTGAACACCGAGCCAGGCTGGCGGCGCGCCGCGGTCGCGCGATCGTACTGCGACTGGTTGTACGACCGTCCGCCGACCATCGCGAGGATCTCGCCCGTGCGCGGATCCACGGCCAGCAGCGCCGCCTGCGCGCGCTGCCGCTTGCGTTTCGCCAGGATCTCGTCCACGCGCGTCAGGCCGTCACGGACCGCGTCCTGCGCGACCTTCTGCAGGTGCAGGTCGAGCGTCGTATACGCGTCGACGGTGCCGGCGTACTGCTTGTAATGATCCTGCAGCTCCTGGCTGACGAAGTCGACGAAGTACGGCGCTTCCGACTCCAGCGCCCGGGCCACGACCTGCAGCGGCTCCCGCGCGGCGCGGTCGGCATCGGCGGCGCTGATGAACCCGCTGTCCGCCATCGCGTGGAGGACCACGTTGCGGCGCTCGCGCGATCGGTCGGGATTGTTGAAGGGCGAGAGCCGCGGTGGTGACTGGATGGTTCCGGCGATGGTCGCCGCCTCGGTCAGGGACAGGTTGGAGACGTCCTTGCCAAAGAACAGCCTGGCCGCTTCGGCCACACCGTGGACCGCGAACGAGCCGCGCTGCCCGAGCCACACGTCATTCAGATACAGCTCGAGCACCTGCGCCTTCGACAGCCGGCGTTCCAGCACGACCGACATGAACCATTCGGTCATCTTGCGGCGCAGGCTGCGCTCCTGCGTCAGGAACGTGTTCTTGACCAGCTGCTGCGTCAGGGTCGAGCCGCCGCGCATGTATTCGGTCCGGCCGAACACGTTGTCCGACACGGCCGCGACGATGGCGATCGGGTCGATCCCGGGATGCTCGTAGAAGCGCCGGTCCTCGATCGCGAGGACCGCGTTCACCATGTGCGGCGGGATCGACGCCAGCGGCACGTCGCGCCGCTTCTCGCGCCCGGTCGGGGTGAGTGCGGTGATGAGTGGCGCCCCGAGCGTCAGGTCGGACAGCTTCGAGGCGCCGCCAATCACGTCGATCCGGTCGATGACCGCCGGTTCGGCGTCCTTCGCCTTCTTGCCCCCGAAGGTGATCCGGACCTGCTTGTCCTTGAGCGGGCCGTCGTTCGGCACCAGCACGATGGTGTCCCGGCCGATGGCGAACTCGCCCGCCTGTTCGACCGCGGGCCGGTTCGAATAGCTGAGATCGTTGAGACGGTCGACCATCTGGTGGGGCGACAGCGACTGGCCGCGATGGAGCTCAAACGGGCGGGCGAAGACGCGGGGATCGACGCGCTGCATCTCGCCATGGATCCGGGCGTCGATCATGCGCGAGAAGACGACGTAGTAGTAGCCCATCACCGCGCAGACGAGCAGCAGCGGGCCGGAGAAGCCGACCAGCGCGAAGAACTTCCAGCCCCGCTTGCGGCGCGGGCGCACGGGTTTCTTGCGGGCCGCGGGCTTCGCGGCAGCCGGACGGGCAGATGGTGTGGGCACGGGTGGAGACCCGCCGCATGCGCCCGATCGTCGGACGCGAAACCCGGCGGTGGTCACTCCGATTATCGGCCGAATCGCCGCCTGACATGACGACGTCTAACCGCGGGGAGTGGTGGGGGACGTTCCGGCGGCGTCCATGACCCCAACGCGTGCCGCTCGTCCGCTGCCATGCCGCGGTGCCGGAAGCACAGATCGTATACTGCAAAATTGGCTGGTGTAACGGGTTTCACCCCAATCGATGGGGTCGACGGCTGCCCTGGAGGGCACAACATGAGGCGAGGATTCGGGATTGCAATGCTGATGGCGCTGGCCGCGCTGGTTCTGCCGCACACGGCGGCGGCGCAGGCGCAGGCCGCTAACGGCAACATCGAAGGCACTGTCCGCGACACCAGCGGCGCGGCGCTGCCCGGGGTGATGGTGACGGTCACGAACATGGAGACCGGCACCTCCCGCACGACCACGACGAACACGGACGGCGGCTACCGGGCGCCGCTGCTGCCCCTCGGGCGCTACAAGGTAGCGGCGGAGCTGCAAGGGTTCAGGACGTTCGAGCAGCAAGGCATCACGCTCTCGGCCGGCCAGACTGCGCTCATCAACGTCGAGCTGACGGTCGGCAACGTGGCCGAGACGATCACCGTCACCGGCGAATCGCCAGTGGCGCAGCCGGGCAAAATCGATCTCGGCCGGACGATCGGTGAAGGGGAGATCCGCAACCTGCCGCTGGTGTCGCGCAACCCCTACAACTTCGCGTTCCTGCAGGCCAACGTCACCGGCTACGAGAACAACGAATTCGGTGTGCCGCGCATCAACGCCAACGGCTCGCAGATGCACACCAACTACATGCTCGACGGCAACACCAACACCGAGAAGGACCGCGCCGGATTGCGCATGCTGCCGGTTTCGGAGATTCTCGTCCGGGAGGTCAAGGTCATCACCAACGGCTTCGCCCCGGAGTTCGGGCAGACCACCGGGATGGTCTACAACGCGATCACACCCTCGGGGACCAACGACCTGCATGGCTCGACCAGTTTCCGTTTCCGCCGCAACGCGATGTCATCGAAGCCGTTCTTCCTGGCCCCGACCGCGCGCAAGCCGGACACCGAGGTCAACGACTTCAATGCCGCGGCTGGCGGCCCGATCGTCCGCGACAAGCTGCACTTCTTCGGCGCCTACGAGTACGTCGACCGCAGCCTGATCACCGGATCCCAGGTGATCACCGTGGACCCGTCAGCGGCCCAGGAGCTCGGGATCACCCTGCCGGAGAGCGGCGTGATTCCGGCGCACCAGAAGGTCAACTTCATGTTTGGCAAGGCCGACTACCAGGTCGACACCGCGAATCGCCTGTCGGTCCGCTACTTCTTGTTCAAGAACTCGTCGGCCTCCAACATCCCGGGCGGCCTGACAACCCCGGAACAGGCCACCGATTTCACCGATCGCATGGACTCGGCCTCGGCCCAGCTCGTCTCGACGCTCGGCGCCTCCAAGCTGAATGAGGTCCGCGTGCAGTACGCGCGGCGCCATCAGTTCCGCACGCTGGGAGACACCGCAGTCGACGGTCCCGCGATCACCGTTTCGAGCGTCGCCAACTTCGGCGGTCCGCGCCTGGGCGACACGAATTCGGTCGGCTTCGATTTCAACCAGGGCATCTGGCAGGTGATCGATAACCTGACCTGGCTGCGGGGACAGCACAGCATCAAGACCGGCATCGACGCGCAGTTCATCGCCGACGATCGCGTTCGCGGCGAGCAGTTCCTATACACGTTCCCCAACAACGCCGCCTACCTCGCGGCGAAGTCCGGGACGGATCCGTTCGGCTACACGACCCTGCAGCAGCTCTTTGGCCAGCGAGACGCCAGCTACAACTCCGCGTTCTATGGTCTCTTCGTGCAAGACGATTGGCAAGTCAACGGCCGGCTGAAGGTGCTCTACGGCCTGCGCTACGACCTGTTCGACGTGCCGCAGGCGCGGACGTTCCCGGCCAACACGCGCTCGGCGGATTTCACGATCGACAAGAACAACATCGGCCCGCGGGCCGGTCTATCGTGGTCGCTGGACGAGCGGGCCACGACCGTGCTGCGCGCCTCGGCCGGGCTGATGTACGAGCCGCCGCTGCTCGACTTCTACGACAACGCGATCCTCAACAACGGCGACCCGATCAGCTATACGGTGTCACTGAACGGCACGTCGGCCGGAGCGCCTGCGTTCCCGAACAGCCTCGCCTCCACGCCACCCGGCTTCGTGCTGCCGCGGCAGAGCATCTCCGCCGTGTCGCCTGACTTCCGCACCCAATCCGCCTGGCTGACCAACGTGCAGCTCGAACGCGCGGTGAGGTCGGACGTGGCGGTGGCGGTCGGTTACGTCAACTCCATCGGCCGCGATCTTCCCGTCCAGATGGACGAGAACCTGATTCCGACCGGCGCGACGCTGGCAGACGGCCGGCCGATCTACAGCACGGCCGTGAGCCCGGCCACGCGGGTCGATCCGACGTTCAATCACATCAACGTGTTCGAGTCGATCGGCGAGTCCACCTACAACGCCTTCACCGCGACGGTGACCAAGCGCATGACACATGGCTGGCAGGCCCAGGCGACGTATACCCTGGCCCGCGGCGTCGACACCGCGCCGCTGACCGGGACCTTCGTGGTCGGCAGCGGTGACGACCGGGTGTCCGACCCCTCCAATCTCGAACGCGACCGCGGCGTCACCCCGTTCAACCAGACGCACACGTTCTCGTTGTCCACCGTTCTGGCGCCCACGGTCAGCGGCACCGGGTTCGGACCGGCGCTCCTGAACAACAACCAGCTCGGGGTGATTCTCCAGAACAACAGCGGCCTGCCGTTCAACATCCGCTCGAACCTCGATTTGAACGCGGACGGCGTCACCAACGATCGGCCGCTCGATCTCGAGCGCAACGCCGGCCGTCTCGGTCGCGTCCTGAACCTGGACCTGCGGTACTCGCGCTTCGTGCCGCTGTCCGCGGCCCGTCGCCTGGAGCTGTTCTTCGAGGCCAAGAACCTGTTCAACACCCAGAACATCTCCGGCGTGAACCGGGTCGTGACCACCAACGCCGCCGGCGTGCCCGTGTCGCCCATCTTGATCGAAGGCTCCGCTTACCCTGACGCCGGGAAGAGCGGATACGACCAGCGCCAGATGCAGCTCGGGCTCAAGTTCCTGTTCTAGACAAAAGGGGTCGCGAGGCGGGTTTCGCCTCGCGGCCCGACCTGCTACCGGCGGCGTGTTGACTGACTTCAAACTCATGTTCCCCGATCCTCGACCCCAGCGTTCCCCTTCACGCACCCTGTTCTTCGCGATCGCAGTGCTCCTCGCGTGGTCGTTGCACCCGGCAGCGCAGCTGCGGCCGCAGCCGGTCGGCGAGCGGCCCGGCGAGGTTTCGCTGTCGCTGCAGCTGCGGAAGCTCGCGTCCATCGGCACGTTCATGCAGACGGATGCCCATCCGGACGACGAGGACAACGGCCTGCTGGCGATGCTCGGTCAGGGACAGGGCATGCGAACCGTGCTCGTGACGGCGACCCGGGGCGACGGCGGGCAGAACGAGATCGGGCCGGAGCTGTTCCAGTCGCTCGGCGTCCTCCGCACCGAGGAGCTGCTGGCCGTGCATCGCTTCGACGGCGCAGAGCAGTTCTTCACGCGGGCGATCGACTTCGGCTTCTCGTTCAGCGTCGAGGAATCGATCCAGAAGTGGGGGCGTGACGAGATCGTCGGCGACTATGTCCGCCATATCCGGGCGTTGCGGCCCGACATCATCGCGGGGTTCCTCTGCGGCGGTGACGGTGGGGGCCAGCATCACCAGGCCTCGGCGCAGTTGACCCTGGAAGCCTTCCGCGCGGCCGCCGACCCGGCCCGCTATCCCGAGCAGATTGCGCAAGGCCTGCGACCCTGGCAGGCGAAGCGCGTCTTCTGCACGGACGCCACTAGTTTTGCGCCGGCCGCCAACGCGACCCGCACCCCCGATCAGATGACCTCCGATGTCAGCGCGTTCGACGCGGTGCTCGGCCGGACCTACGGCGACCTCGGCATCGAGGCCCGCTCGATGCACAAGTGTCAGGGCACCTCGCAGCTGCTGCCGCTCCCGGGCCAAACGTTCAACCGCACCTATCGTCTGCGCGACAGCGTGATCGGCCAGCCGGGCGTCGCCCCGAGATTCCTCTTTGAAGGCATCGACACCAGCCTGCACGGGCTGGAAGCGTTCGCCGGGCGCCCGGTGCCGGCCGGCCTCTCCGCCGGCGTGACGGCGATCGCCGGCGCCATCTCGGACGCCACCACGGCACTGGGCACGCAGGGTCCGGCTGCCGCTGGTGCGCCGCTGGTCAAGGGGCTGGCCGCGGTCCGCGCCCTGCGTGGACAACTCGCGTCGCTCGGGCTTTCGGCCGACGCGCAATACGAGATCGATTTCCGTCTCGCTCGCAAAGAGGACCAGTTCCAGCAGGCGATCGTCGCCGCCTACGGGATGCGGATCGAGGCGCTGGCGGACGACGGAGTGGTGATGCGCGGGCAGCCGGTGAAGCTCACGATCGCCGTAGCCAATAACGGTGCGGACGACGTCAGCATCGCCGGCGTCGACATCGCGGGACTGTCCGCCGCGTCGGCCAGCTGTCAGGCCACAGTGAAGAAGGGATCGTCCTTCACCTGCTCCGCGACGGGAACGATTCCCGCCGACGCGAAGATCACCGGGCCGTACTGGACGCCGCGTCAAGACGCGGCACGCTACGAGTTCGAGCCGGACGCTCCGTTCGGCCGGCCCTTCCGCCCGTCTCCGTACCAGGTGACCGTGCGCGCCACGATCGGCGGAGCAGATGTCGCCATCCCGCGCACTTGGCAATACCGCTACGACAACGTCGTCTCCGGCGAGAAGCGGATGGAGCTGTCGGTGGTGCCGGCCTTCTCGGTGCGCCTGACGCCTGACATCGTGGTGTTCCCTGCGTCCGTTGGCGCCGGTGAGTCACATGCGCGAACGGTGCAGGTCGTCGTGACCAATCAGCACAAAGGCGCCGCCACGGGCAGTGTCTCGCTGGTCGGGCCGCAAGGCTGGACGGTGAGTCCTGCCAGTGCGGCTTTGACGTTCACGCGCGAAGACGAGGAAGCGACGATGCAGTTCCAGGTCACCGCGCCGGCGGGCGCGGGCGCGGGAGATTACTCGGTGACGGCGCGGGCCACCGACGCGGCGGGTACCTACGACACCGGCTACGACGTGGTCGAGTATCCGCACACGCAGCGGCGTCACGTGCCCAAGCCGGCGACCGCGCGGATGAAGGTCATCGACGTGACGGTCGCCCCCAACACGCGGGTCGGCTACATCATGGGCGTCGGCGATCAGGTGCCGCAGGCGTTGTCGCAGCTCGGCGCCCGGGTGGATCTCATCACTCCGGAGCAGCTCGCTTCGTCCGACCTCTCGCAGTACACCGTCGTCATCACCGGAGTGCGGGCCTACGAGCGCCGTCCGGATCTGCGGGCCAACAACAAGCGGCTGCTCGATTACGCCGCTGCCGGCGGCACGGTGCTCGTGCAGTACAACAAGTTCGAGTTCAACGAGGCGCAGTACGGGCCGTATCCGGCCAAGGTGTCGTCAGCACGCGTGACCGACGAGAACGCGCCGATCGAAGTGCTGCAGCCGTCGGATCCCGTGTTCTCGACCCCGAACAAGCTCGGGCCGGAGACGTGGACCGGATGGGTCCAGGAGCGCGGGCTCTACTTTCTTGGCGAGCGCGATCAGCGCTACGTCGATCTCGTCTCGACCGCGGATCCGTTCGAGTTCAACAAGGGCGTCAAGACCGGCGCGCTGGTCGAAGCGCGTGTCGGCAAGGGGCGCTGGGTGTACATTGGCCTTGGGCTCTGGCGCCAGCTGCCAGCAGGAACCGTCGGGGCGTACCGCCTCATGGCCAACCTGATCAGCCTGCGGTGACCTGCCCGATATGAAGTTCGCGCCCGAATACGTCACGTGCGTCCTCAACGAGAACTTCGAGGACGCCAAGGCTCAGTTCCTCCTGCCGCTGATGCGCATCCACTACGCGCACCTGATCATGCTCGCCGAGCAGGGGATCGTCGGGCCGGCAGATGCCGGAACGATTCGCCGCGCCCTCGACTCGGTTTCGACCGACGAGGTCCGCCGCGTCATCTACGACGGCACCTACGAGGATCTCTTTTTCTACGTCGAGCGGCTGATCGTCAGCCAGGCCGGGGCTGAAGTCGCTGGCCGCCTGCATACCGCACGCTCCCGCAACGACATCGACATGACGATGTATCGGATGCAGCAGCGGGGGCTGGTGCTGGCGGTGCTGGAGCGGTCGATCCGCCTGCGGCAGGTCCTGCTCGCCCTCGCTGGCCGCCACCTCGAGGACGTCTTCGCCGCGCACACGCACACCCAGCCGGCGCAGCCGAGCACCATCGCGCACTATCTGCTGGCGGTGGTCGAGCAGTTGGAGCGCGACGCCGTTCGCCTCAAGGCCGCGTTCGCGAGCACGAACCGCAATCCGCTCGGCGCCTGTGCGATCACGGGGACCGGCTTTCCGATCAACCGGCGCCGGACCACGGAGCTGCTCGGGTTCGATGAAGCGACCGGCAACACCTACGGCAGCATCGCCACTGTCGATTACCTGCTGGAGAGCGTGTCGGCCACGGCCGTGCTCTTGACCGGGCTCGGGCGGGTAGTGCAGGACTTCCTGCTATGGTGCACGAGCGAGTTCGGCTACCTCCGGCTGGCGGACGGGTTCGTGCAGTGCAGCAGCATCATGCCGCAGAAGCGCAACCCCGTGGCGCTCGAGCACGCGCGCGCCATCGCCAGCAAAGCGGTCGGCCAGGCCGGCGCGATCCTCACCGCCGTCCACAACACTCCATTCGGCGACATCGTCGACACGGAGGACGATCTGCAGCCGCTCGTGCTGTCGATGTTCAAGGATGCGATCCGGATGGTCGGCCTGGTGTCGGCGGCGATGTCCACCGCGGAGTTCAACCGCGCGCGGCTCGGCGAACGGGCGGGTCAGGGCTGGATCACCGTCACGGAACTCGCCGACACGCTGACCCGAGCGCAGGGCGTGCCTTTTACGAAGAGTCACGAGATCGCCACCAGGCTCGTCGCCGAGTCGTCGCGGCGCCCCCGGGAGCCGCTCGAGCAGGTCCTCGCGGATGTGTCGTTGCGCGTGATCGGCCGTCCGATCACCTACACCGCCGCCGAACTGACGGAGATCCTGAGCCCGCAGCACTTCGTGCAGGTCCGCACCACGCCGGGCGGACCGGCGCCGTCAGAGACCGCGCGCGCCTGCGAGGCGTCACTGACGCTGGTAGCAGCCGACGAGCGCTGGCTCCACACCACCGTCCAGCGTCTCGCCGACGCCGAGGCTCGACTGACCGAGACGGCCAATGCACTCTAGGGCCGCTGTCGGTTCATGAAGGTTCATGCGGTGCATGGGGTTCATGAGGTTGGGTTCGGGGGTTCAAGGTGCAAGGTTCGTCCGAGCGCCGAGCGCCGAGCGCCGGATCCCTGATCCCCGGTCCCCGATCCCGTCTAGATCGTGACGACCCAGTGCTGGCCCGGGTCGATGGGGAGCTCGTCGATCAGGCGATCGATCAGGCTGGGGCCGTACTGGTTCAGGAAGTGGACGACGCCGAGCGTGCGCTCTTGCGGGTGGCCGAGCGGAAAGGCCTGAGCCTGGAGCCGGGTGAATTGGCGACGGAGGGTATCGTCGCGGCGCTTCGCGGCCTGGATCATCTTCGAGTGCAGTGACTGGAGGTCGTGCTCCATTTTCCCGAGCGTCGTCTTGGCGGCGCCGGCGAGCGTGGGGTCTAGTTCGGGCAGCACCTCGATGAGCCTGGTCATGCTCCCCTTGACCGCGTCGCTCGCCTCGCGCATTGCCTCTTCGACGGAGGGCGGCAGCTGCGACTTGAGCAGCTGATTGAGCGCCGCTTCGCCTTGCGGCTGGAGCGACTCGAGATCGACGGGGTAGCGGCGCAGGAAGCGGGCGGCGGCGGCGTCCACCAGCGTGGCGCTGGCGCGCGGCACGATCAGCGGCATCGGGATGTCGAACGCCGCGTACACTCCGCCCAGCTGGCCGAGATACGCCATCTCGCTCGGGCCTGCCACGTAACAGATGGTCGGGAAGAGCGTGTCCTGCACAATCGGACGCAACAGCACGTTCGGACTGAAGCGTGCCGGCGCCCGCTCCGCCTGTTCGACCAGCGTGGCGGCAGGCACAGTGTCGTCGCCGATCGTGAACGCATCACCCTGACGCTTGATCGCGGTGCGGGTGCCGTCGAGGCGGAACACGGCCGGCTGATCGGGTTGCGGTTCGACCTGCGGGGCATGGCCGAGGGCGCGCATCGAGGTGCCCGCCTTGGCCGCGAGCGAGGCGGTGGCGCCTGCGGTGCGCAGCTCGCGCGCGAACACGTGCGCCGCGAGCGGCTTGGCCGCCGGGTCGGAGGACTCGAACACCACCAGCCCGAACCGCCCCAGCGCCGCCTCCATCCACCGGGCGAACGCCTCCGCGACGCCGACACCGGGTGCGTAGGCCGCCCGCAGGCTGGCGATGACGGATTCTGTGAAGGGCGTGGGGGTGAGGATGGTGGCGAGCTCGTCGATCGCCCGGCCGATCCGCTCGTCGAGCGTCAGGGCCGCGACCGGCCGCTGGCCTGCGCCGTCCGGCGCATCGAGGGTGACGGTTCTCGGCTGGAACTCTGCGTCCAGCACCGTACACGAGGCGATCTCGTTCCAGTCGTGATCCTCCGCGTCCACCCAGAAAATGGCGATCGTTGGAGTCCGTTGCTCCTCGGCGACCCGTCGGGCGAGCTGGATCGCGGTGACGGCTTTGAGGATGGTGTACAGCGGTCCGCCGAACGCGCCGGCCTGCTGCCCGGTGACGATCGCGACCGTCGTCGGATCCCTGAGCTGCGCTGCGGCGGCACGGGCCTCCGGCGGCGCGGCACGACGTTCTTGTTGCGCGCCGATGACCCCGGCGATCGCCGCAGGTTGCCGGCGATGATCCGTGACTCGCTGGATGACGTCGCGCCACGCCTCTGGCCGCTGCGGGTCGCCGGCATACAGTGACGCGACGCTCGGAAAGTCGTACGCGTATGCGCCCGAGAGGGGGCGGATCCATGGGAAGCGCCGGACGTCCACGCCGGCACGCGTGGCGCCGTCGGCGAGGAGCGCGGCGCGCGGGCCGTCCGTGGTGGGCTCGACAGACACGTTGGCGTACTCTCTCAGAGCCTTCGAAAGCATGTCAAGACAGACTGCCGGGATTGGACGCGCCCCGCGGCGCGGCGGATCCCGCGCGGCGTCAGCGCATCCGTATACTGACAGCTGACGGCGACTGTGTTACATTTTTTCGATCCCGCCGAGGAGTCCCGTAACTGACCAGAGACGATCCGTCTGCATTCGCACCCCCGCCGGCATTTGGACCCTTCAGGGTCCTGCATCAGATTGGCGTGGGCGCGCTGGGACCGGTGTTCCGTACCTACGAGCCCACGCGCGATCGTCTCGTCGCGGTCAAGGTCTTTCGTCTCGACGTCACCCCTGAACAGGCACAGGCGCTCGCCGACGAGCTGGCTCACGCCGCCGAAGCCGAGCTGATTCATCCGTCGATCGTCGAGCCGATCGCGGCTGGCGTCGAAGGCACGGTCGCGTATCGCGCCGAAGAGTACGTCGCCGCGGAATCGCTCGACGCGGCGATGCGGCATTACGCCCCCGCTTCCTTCGACACCATGCTCCGCATCGTCGGTCAGCTGGCCGAAGCGGTGGACTCGGCGCGCGCTGCAGGTGTCGGGCATGGCGCGCTTCATCCCCGCGACATCTTCATCACCCCGGACGAGGCGCGGGCCTCCGGCTTCGGTGTGGTCGATGCGCTCGAGCGGGTCGGGTTGCGCGCGCCCGTGCGGCGTCCGTACAGCGCGCCCGAGCGGATCGCCGGCGCGGGGTGGTCGACAGCCGCGGACGTGTTCTCGCTCGGCGCGATTGCCTTCGAGCTGCTGACCGGCCGTCGGCCGTCGGGAACCGGCGCGGACATCGGCCCGCTGACCGGCGCGACGGTGTCCGACCCGGGACGCCTGCAGGCCGTGCTCGCGCAGGCGATGGCCGAGGATCCCGCCGACCGGTTCGCGACCGGGCTCGAGCTGGCCGATGCGCTCGCCGCCGCCGGGGCCGCGATTCGTGCCGCGACGCCGACCTTTGCCGAGGAAGAGGACGCTGCTGAGGAGGAGGACGCCACCGAGGTGGAGAGCGAACCGCCGACCGAGGCGGGCTCGGCCATTCGGATGATTGCGCTCCCCGTCGAACCGCCGGTCTTCGCCGACGAACGGTCCGCACGCGCCGCGGCCACGACGCCGTCGCTGTTCGTCGACGTGCCGTACGACCGGCCGTCGCCCACGGCTCCCGCGGCCGCGGAACCGGTGCAATCGACTCAGCCGGAGCCGGACGACATCACTGCCGAACGCGAGGAAGACGAGGCCCACTGGTCCCTGACGCATGACGAAGACGTCGCGCTCGCGACCGGTCCGCGCGACGTCCGCGATCTCGAGGCCGCGGAGTACGCGCCTGACGATGTCGAGGCTGCCGCGGATGCGCTGGCCTTCGAAGCGGCAGACCTGAGCCTGCGGGAGGGCCCGGCACCAGCCGACGACTTCCACCGCTTCAGCCGGGCCAAGCGCGAAGCGGCCGTGGCGTCGCCAGTCGAGGCGGATGAAAAGCGCAGCGCGGACACATTGTACGAACCGCCGCTGGCGATCCCTTCCTCGCGCCTCGATCGCCCGGAGGCAGCCCCGCAGCAGGTTATCGAGCGCGAGATCCCGGTCGCATCGGTGCACGAGGCGGACGAGCGGGTCCCGTTCGAGCACTTCGCCGGCGACTCCGAGCGGCCGCGCACCGCGGTGCTCCCGCTCGCGCTGATGCTGCTGGTCGGCCTGCTGATCGGTTTCGGCGGAGGCTATGTGGTGCGCGGCCGTCAGCCGGCCGCACCTGTGGCGTCATCCGCGGACGCCTCTGCCCCGGCGACGGAACCGGCGCCCGCGCCGGTCGAGCCCGTCGACAGTTCCGCGGCTCGCGGCACCACCAGTGGCCGTGTCTCCACCGATCGGCCCACGACATCCGCGCCCGCGGCCGCGCCGCGGCCGGCGACGCCGGCTGGGGCGGCGCGATCCGGCACGCTGATCGTGCGGTCCACGCCCTCGGGGGCAGGCGTGACGATCAATGGCAAGTGGAGCGGGCGGACCCCGCTCACGCAGCACCAACTGCCGTTCGGCGACTACACCGTTCGCGCGACGCTGCCCGGCTATCAGGCGAAGCCCGAAGAGGTCACCTTGTCGGCCGACGCCGCCTCGCGCACCCTGTCGCTGCAGCTGCAGAAGGAGACCCCCCGCGCGGTGCCGCCGGCCGCGCCGCGTCCTGCTCCGGCCGCGCCGGCCGCGCCTGCCTCGCGTGGGACGACGCCGGCGGAAACGCCCGGGGCGGCGACGGGAGCGATGGAGATCGATTCGCGTCCGACCGGGGCGAAAGTATTCGTGGACGATCGCGCGGTCGGCGCGACTCCCGTTCGCCTGCCCGACGTCACGCCAGGCAGCCACACCGTGCGTCTGGAATTGCCGGAGCACCACGCGTGGACGGAAACGGTGCAGGTCACCCGGGGCAAGACGACACGCGTCGCAGGATCGTTGGAACCAATTCGATGAAAGCCATACTCGCGCTCGAAAACGGGATCTGGTACGAAGGGGAGTCCGCCGGCGCGCCGGGGGAAACCGGCGGCGAAGTCGTCTTCAACACCAGCATGACCGGCTATCAGGAGGTCCTGACGGATCCGTCGTACTCCGGTCAGATCGTCACGATGACCTGCCCGGAGATCGGCAACTACGGCGTCTCCGGCGAGGACGTCGAATCGCAGGCTCCCAAGGTGGCCGGCTTCGTGATCCGCACCGAGTCGCCCATGGCCAGTAACTGGCGCGCCGACGGCACGCTGCGCGATTATCTGGTGCGCCACAACATCGTCGCGATCTCCGATGTGGACACGCGGTCGCTCACGCGGGTGCTGCGTTCCGCCGGGGTGATGCGGGGGATCATCGCGACCGGCGACGTCGATCCGAAAGCGCTGGTCGATCATGCGCGCGACCTGGCGCCGATGGAAGGCTCGGACCTCGTCCTCGGCGTCACCTGCGCCGCGCCGTTCGACTGGCAACCAAGCGACAGCCCGGCGGGCGAGTTCGCGTCGTCACCGGAACGCCGCTCGGACCGGCCGCTCAAGGTCGCGGCCTACGATTTCGGGCTCAAGTGGAACATCCTGCGCCGCTTCACCGCCTACGGGTGCGACGTCCGCGTGTTCCCGGCCACCGCTCCGGCATCGGAGCTGCTCGCCACGAATCCGGACGGCGTGTTCCTGAGCAACGGTCCCGGCGATCCGGCGGCACTCGGCTATGCGGTCGAGAACGCCAAGGCGCTGGTCGAGGCTGACGTGCCGACATTCGGCATCTGCCTCGGCCATCAGATCCTCGCGCTGGCCCTCGGCGGCCGCACCTACAAGCTGAAGTTCGGCCATCGCGGCGCGAATCACCCGGTGAAGGAGCTCGAGACCGGCAAGATCGAGATCACCTCCCAAAATCACGGGTTCGCCGTCGATCCCGACACGCTGCCCCAAGACGTGCGCGTCACGCACTCGAACCTGTACGACGGCACCGTCGAAGGCCTGCGCCACGAGACCAAGCCGGTGTTCTGTGTGCAGTACCACCCCGAGGCCGCGCCCGGCCCGCACGATGCGGACTATCTGTTCAGACAGTTCCTGGACGAGATGGAGAAGAGGGCCTGAACGAGGCAAGGTTCATCGGGTTCATGGGGGTTCATGCGGTTCATGAGGTCGGGTTCAAGGGGTTCAGAGTTCGGTTGCAGGGTTCGTTCGGTCCGGGTTCGTGCGGGTTCGCACGATCGATTCGCTGACAGCAGTTCGCGAGGGACGAACGCCGACTGCTCGGCACTTTGAACCCAGAACTGCGAACGACTCCGGAACCCTGAACCGACGATGAACTCTGAACCGACCATAACCCTGAACCGAACCGATGAACCCTTGGACCCAACCTCCTGAACCCCATGAACCCGATGAACCTCATGAACCGACAGCGTCAGTAACGATCCGAAATGCCCAAGCGCACCGACATCAAACGCGTCCTCGTGATCGGCTCCGGCCCCATCGTCATCGGGCAGGCGTGCGAGTTCGACTATTCGGGCACCCAGGCCTGCAAGGCGCTGCGCGCCGAGGGGCTCGAGGTCATTCTCGTCAACAGCAACCCGGCGACGATCATGACCGACCCGGAGCTGGCCGATCGGACCTACGTCGAGCCGCTGACGCCCGAGGTCCTGGCCAAGATCATCGAGCGCGAGAGGCCGGATGCGGTGCTGCCGACGGTCGGTGGCCAGACCGCGCTCAACCTGGCGGTGGCGCTCGGGGAGAACGGCACGCTCGAGAAGTACGGCGTCGAGCTGATTGGCGCGTCGGTGGAAGCGATCAAGGTCGCGGAAGACCGCCTGCAGTTCCGCGAGGCGATGAAGTCAATCGGCGCCGACGTGCCGGAGAGCCGCTACGTGCGCTCGATCGAAGAGGCCATCGCGGCGGTCGAGATCCTGGGCTTCCCGAGCATCATCCGGCCGTCGTTCACCCTCGGCGGCGTCGGCGGCGGCATCGCCTACAACATCGAAGAGTTCCGCGAGCTCGCCGGGCGCGGCCTCGATCTGAGCCCGGTGCACGAGGTCCTGCTCGAAGAGTCGGTGATCGGTTGGAAAGAGTTCGAGCTCGAGGTCATGCGCGACCGGGCGGACAACTTCGTGGTCATCTGCTCGATCGAGAACATCGATCCGATGGGCGTGCACACCGGCGACAGCATCACCGTCGCTCCTGCGCTCACCCTCACCGACCGCGAGTACCAGCGGATGCGCGACCTGGCGCGGCGAATCATCCGCCGGGTCGGGGTCGAGACCGGCGGCTCCAACATTCAGTTCGCGATCAACCCCGCGGACGGGCGGATCACCGTCATCGAGATGAACCCCCGCGTGTCCCGCTCGTCGGCGCTGGCCTCGAAAGCGACCGGGTTCCCGATCGCCAAGATCGCGGCCAAGCTGGCGCTCGGCTACACGCTCGACGAGATTCCCAACGACATCACCCGGCTCACCCCCGCGTCCTTTGAGCCGACCATCGACTACGTCGTGGTCAAGGTGCCGCGCTGGGCGTTCGAGAAGTTTCCCCGCGCCGACCGCACCCTGACGACGCAGATGAAGTCGGTCGGTGAAGCGATGGCCATCGGACGCACGTTCAAGGAAGCCTTCATGAAGGCGTTCCGCTCGCTGGAGCTCGGGAGCAGCGGACCGCTGCTCGGCCAGACCACGAAGCGGCCGCAGACGATGACCGAGGAAGAGGAGGAGGGGGCGCTCCAGCGCGAGCTGAGCATCCCGAACGACCGGCGCATGTGGGCGATTTTCCGTGCCCTCGACCGCGGCTGGACGGTCGCGGATGTCCACGAGCTGACCCACATCGATCCCTGGTTCCTGACCCAGTTCGCCCAGATTGTCGAGCTCGGCCAGGCAGCAGGTCTGGTCGGCCTGCGTGGTCTCTCGCGCGACATGCTGCGGACGCTCAAGCGCGCCGGCATCGGCGACATCGACATCGCGTCGCTGCTCGGAACCGACGAGGACGCGGTGCGGATGAAGCGTCTCGAAGCCGGGCTCACCCCGGCTTATAAGCGCATCGATACCTGCGCGGCGGAATTCGAGTCGTACACGCCCTACATGTACGGCACCTACGAAAAGGAGTGCGAGGCGGAGCCGACCCCACGGCCGAAGGTCGTGATCCTCGGCAGCGGCCCCAACCGGATCGGTCAGGGTATCGAATTCGATTACTGCTGCTGCCACGCCGCCTTTGCCCTGCGCGAAGAGGGCTACGAGACGGTCATGGTCAACTGCAACCCGGAGACGGTCTCGACCGACTACGACACCGTCGACCGGCTGTTCTTCGAGCCGCTGACCTTCGAGGACGTCTCGTCGATCATCGCCCGCGAGCAGGAAGGCGGTGGCGAGGTCGCGTGCGTCGTGCAGTACGGCGGGCAGACGCCGCTCAAGCTCGCCCTGCCGCTCCAGGATGCCGGGATCAAGATCCTCGGGACCTCTCCCGATTCGATCGACCTCGCGGAAGATCGTGAGCGCTTCGCCAAGCTGTTGTGGGATCTCGGCATTCCTCAAGCGGCGAGCGGCACCGCGACGACACCAGAGACAGCGCGCGAAGTGGCCGCGAAGATCGGCTTCCCACTCGTCGTGCGGCCGTCCTACGTGCTCGGTGGACGCGCGATGGCCATCGTGTACGACATGAGCGCGCTCGATCGCTACATGCTCAACGCCGTCGCGGCCTCGCCCGGCCATCCGATCCTGATCGACAAGTTCCTCGAAGACGCCGTGGAGCTCGACGTCGACGCGGTCGCGGACGCGACCGGCGCGGTGGTGATCGGCGGCATCATGGAGCACATCGAGGAGGCCGGCATCCACTCCGGCGACAGCTCGTGCGTGGTGCCGCCGCACAAGATCATCGAGCGACATGTCGCCCTGATCCGCGACTACACGCAGCGCGTCGCGCGGGCGCTCAAGGTCGTCGGCCTCATGAACGCGCAGTTTGCGATCAAGGACGACACGGTCTACGTCCTCGAAGTCAATCCGCGGGCGTCGCGCACGGTGCCGTATCTCTCGAAAGCGACCGGCGTGCCGCTGGCCAAGGTCGCGGCGCGGGTGATGGTCGGCCGCACGCTGGCGCAGCAGGGGCTGACCCGGGATCTCGAGGTGACCGGCTTCTTCGTCAAGACGCCGGTGTTCCCGTTCGTGCGGTTCCCCGGCGTCGACACCATCCTCGGGCCCGAAATGAAGTCGACCGGCGAGGTGATGGGCGGGGCCGCCACGTTCGGCACCGCCTTCGCCAAGGCCCAGCTCGGGGCCGGTGTCAAGATGCCGCTCGAGGGCTGCGCGTTCATCTCGGTGAACAACCACGACAAGCCGGCCGTCGTGCCGATCGCGCGCGACCTGGGGACGCTCGGCTTCAAGCTCGTGGCCACCCGCGGCACGGCCAACTTCCTGCGCGCGCACGGGCTCGATGTGGAGATCGTGTTCAAGGTCAACGAAGGCCGGCCGCACGTCGGCGACGAGATCCTCAACCACCACATTCAACTCGTCATCAACACGCCACTCGGACGCGAGTCCTTCTTCGACGATCGCATCGTCCGCCGCATTGCGACCATGCAGTCGGTGCCGTGCATCACGACCCTGACCGGGGCCGCGGCGACCGTGAACGCGATCCGCGCGCTCCAGAACGAGGGCCTGACGGTGCGCGCCCTTCAGGAGTACCACGAGAAGATTGCTACCCCGCCGGTTTGATGCCGTCGCAGTTTCTGCCTCGCCGCGCCGACAGTCCCGCATTTTCGCCAATGAAATCGCGCCCTGACTGACGCAGGGCGTCCGGCGGCGGTCCTTGCACCTCCGCCGGCATGCGCGTTCCGGCCGCTCTCGTCGCGCTCCCTCTGCTCCTGGGCGTGATCGCCGGCCTGCTCGCCGCCGATCGCGGTGTCCCGGACCTCGCGGCGAGCGCCGCCGCGGCGGCCGCGCTCGCGCTGATGGCGGCGTGCGGCGCCTTCGGTCTGTCGGACACCGGCAGCACGGTCGTCGCGGCGACGATCGGCTGCGCACTCGCCGGGACGTCGCTGGCGTGGTCGTCATCACGGAATACATACCAGCCGACGCTGTTGCGCTGGTTCGAAGCCCGCGCCCCGGACGACGCGGTGATCGTCGAGGGAGCGTTGCGTGAGGACGCGTCGTGGTCAGGCACAAGCGCGTCGCTTGTCGTCGATGTCGATCGGATCCAGGAGTCGCCGGCTGCCCGCGCCGACGGTTCGCTGGCCACGGCTGGAGGAGTGCGGGTGACTGTGGGCGGGGCCGTCTCGCCGGCACGGCTGGACCAGTGGCGAGCGGGCCGGCGGATCCGCGCCCCCGCTTTTCTGCGGCTGCCGCCCGTCTACCTCGACCCCGGCGTGCGGGACGACCGCCGCGCCCTCGCCCGCCGTGGGATCGTCCTTGTCGCCAACGCGAAGAGTGCGATGCTCGTGGAGGTCGTGCGTCAGGGCACCGCCCTTGCCGAGGCCGCGGCAGCCATCCGGGTCTGGGTTCGCGCCACACTCTCCGACATCGTCGGCCGATGGAGCGCACGGTCGGCGGCAATCGCGACGGCGGTTCTGATTGGTGATCGCACCGGGCTTGCCGATGCGGACACGCGACGTCTGCAGGATGCCGGCACGTACCACGTCATCGCGATATCCGGCGGGAACATCGCCATCCTGACGGTGATCCTCCTCGGGCTCGCTGCGCTGGCCGGCGTGCCTGGCCGTCCGGCGGCAGTCCTCACCATCGTCTCGCTCCTGGCGTATCGCGAAGTGGTCGTGGCGGCGCCGTCCGTCGAACGGGCGATCAATGGCGCCGTCCTGTACCTGATGGCCCGCGTGATCGATCATCGCGGCCCCGCGCTGAACGTGCTGGCAGTGGCCGCGGCGATCGGACTGGCGCTCTCGCCGGTGGTGGTCCTGGATGCTGGATTCCTGCTGTCGTTCGGCGCGACGCTCGGCATCCTGCTGGTGATGGCAGGGCGCTCGCCGCCTGATAGGGATGGCTCGTTGCTCCGGCGTGCGGCTGGCGAGATCGGGCTGATGCTCGCGACGACAGTTGCCGCCGAAGCCGCGCTGCTGCCGGTGTCCGCATGGCTGTTCGGGCGCGTGACTCTGGCCGGCCTGGCGCTCAACTTGGTCGCCATCCCGTTGATGTCCGTGCTCCAGGCGGCGTCGATGGCGGGGCTCGCGGTGTCCGCCGTGTCGATCGCGGTTGCAAGGGCGACAGGGTTCGTGGCGCATCTCGCCGCCACCGGCATTCTCGAGTCGGCGCGGTTGACTGCGTTCGTCCCCGGGCTCGCCCGGGACGTCGCCACACCGGCGATCTGGCTCGTCGCGCTGTATTACGCCTGCGGCGGGGCCTTCTTGTGGGCGCGTCTGCCGGGAGTGCGTCGCGGCGCCGCCGCGGCGATGGCGCTCAGCGCCGCCGTGATCCTGATCGGACCGGCCTGGGCGGCCGACGTGCTCGCCCTGCCCGCTATGGGCATGCGGGTGGTGGTGCTCGATGTTGGTCAGGGAGATGCGACAGCTATCGTCCTGCCAGGCGGCCGGGCAGTGCTCGTCGACGCAGGCGGCGTTGCCGGGGCGATGCCGCTGGACAGTGGGGAAGGAGAGGCCAACGGCTTCGATCTCGGCCAGCGCGTCGTCGCGCCGGCGCTCCGCGCGCTGGGCGTCCGGCGGCTCGAGGCGCTCACGATCACCCACGGCGATCCCGACCACATCGGCGGCGTGCCGGGCGTGGTGCGCGCGTTCCGTCCCGGGTCGATCTGGGACGGCGTCCCGGTGCCGCGCCACACGCCGCTGCAGGCGCTCAACGATCTCGCGGACACGCTCGGGATCCCGTGGCGCACCCTGCAGGCCGGCGATCGGACGCGAATGGGTAGGGTGACGATCAGCGTGCTCCATCCGCCGCTGCCGGACTGGGAGCGCCAGCGCGTCCGCAACGAGGACTCGGTCGTGCTGGACGTGCGGATCGGCGACGTCTCGATCGTGCTCCCGGGCGACATCGGGGTGGAAGGGGAGCGCGCCATCGTTCCGCTCCTGGTGCCGGCCCGCACGGTGATCCTCAAAGCGGCGCATCACGGCAGCGCCACGTCGAGCACGTCCGGCCTGCTCGACGCGTTGCGTCCTGCCGCCGTCATCTTCAGCGCCGGTCGCAACAACCGCTTCGGCCACCCCGCACCGGTCGTCGTCGCCCGTTACCGCGAGCGCGGCATACCCATGTTCTCGACCGCAGAGAGCGGCGCGATCGTCATCGACACCGACGGCCGATCGGTATCAATCCACGGCTGGGCACAGCCCGGACGAGCGCTGACGGTCCCGCCCCGCGAACCGTGACCGGCTCTGCATAGTACGTCGCCCCTGACATTCGACAGTCGCCCGCACACAAAGCCATCGCGGCGCAGTCGAGCTGATCGCGAGGAGAAGGCTCAGCCGGTCCGGCAATTCCCAGGAACCTTTCGTGGTGGCATCAGGGATGACTACCGCAATGTCAACTGGACTCGGCAACTCGCACTGGATCAAGCCTGGATTGCAGAACAAATAGCTGGGCTCTGGCATGGACCCGTATCACCCGTAGATACATCGAACGGCTCGGTCTCGGCTGGTTCGGCCTGCGCACCGATCTTGCGACTGAACGAAACCAGCCAATGAATGCCAGGAACCTACCTGATGGGCCTTTACTGCACGGCTACGAAGACATCCATTCAGCCGAAAAAGACCACTCCAATCGCGCACTTCGCGAGTCGCGCTTCAGCAGCGCAACTCTAGATCCGCAACAACTTGCGGCCTAAATCTGCTTCGTTATAGTGCGGCATCTGGCTTGCTGGTCGGCCGCTTCAGCAAGGGGGATCTATGACTAAGCGCAGGTTGATCGCAGCCCTGTTCACGATCATGGTGTCGTCGCCGTTGATAGTGTCGGCTCAGGGGAACGGCAACGCCTACGGCCGGGACATGCCAAGGGGCGAGAAGCCGATCACTGTCGAGAAGGATAAGGACAAGGACAAGGACGTGACGGACAAGAGCGTCCCAGCACCGCCGGCCCTCGTGCTCCTGGCCGCTGGCGCTGGCGTAGCGGGTGTGGCCCAGTGGCGCCGCCGCAAGCAGATAGCTCCGTAGCTCGTCCCCGTCGGATTCGAGCCGCACCTATGGGCCGCCTCTACGCGAGTAGGGCGGCCCGTTCTACGTACGCGCACGAACCCCAGTCCCAAGCCCCGAGTCCCGCGTCCGTTCCCCCACCTTCAACACCACGAACGTCAGGTCGTCGTGCTGCGGTGCGCCGGTCGCCCATCGGGTCACTTCGGCGGACACCAGATCGGCCATCTGCCCGACTGGCAGATGCAGCCCCGCTCGGAGGACTCGTTTGAGGCGCTCCTCGCCGAACTCGTCGCCGGCCTGGTTCATCGATTCCGGCACGCCGTCGGTGAAGATCAGGAGGACGTCGTTGGCGCGCAGCGTGATCGAGCCGCTCTCGTGGCTGGCCTCTGGAAACAGCCCGAGCACGGTGCCGCCTGAGGCGAGCTCGTGGATCGTCGCGCCCTCGTCGGCCGCCCTAACCACGAACGGTGGGTTGTGGCCAGCATTGACGTACTCGAGCTCGAGCGTGCGCTCGTCGAGCCTCGCGTAGAAGAACGTGGCGTAGCTGTTCGACTGCGTTGAGCGATAGATGAACTCGTTCATCCGCGCCGCCAGCACAGGGAGCGGCAGCGTCGGATCGCTGGAGATGATCCGGAGGGATGCCTGCACGACCGACATGATCAACGCAGCGGGCACACCCTTGCCGGACACGTCGGCAAGGGCCAGAGCCAGACGTCCGTCCGACAGTGGCAGGAAGTCGTAGTAATCGCCGGCGACATTGCGCGCCGCGATCGTGACAGCTGCCAGAGTGACGCCGTCTCGCACCGGCGGCGCATCCGGCAGCAGCCGGCGCTGGACCTCCGCGGCGAGCGCAAGGTCTCGGCGGAGCTTCTCCTGTTCGAGGATCCGTCCCGTCAACCTGGCATTCTCGAGCATCAGCGCGAGCTGGTCGGCGCTGTGCCGGAGCGTCCGCCGCTCGGACGCGCTGTACGCCTCGCGTCCCATTGGCGCGCCCAGCAGCAGCATGCCCAGGATCTGATCCTTGCCGCGCAGCGCCACAACGGCGCGGGCCTGCGCTGCGGCCAGGGCCCCGACTTCCGGCAGGTGCTCGGGACGCCGCTCCTGCGCCCAGCGGATCCACGCGTCGAGATCGCCGGCGGAGATTGGCAGTGTCCCGCTGTGATGCGCGATTCGGTTCAGCAGGAATGCGCCGGAGGTCAGCTCGCTGGGCGCGGCCACACCGTCGGCGCACGCGGCCGCTACTCGCTGCAGCTCACCGCTGCTCTCGAACTGGACGATCAGCGCCCACCCCGCATCCAGCCGGCTGCGCAGGGTCTCGAGCGCGAGCTGGAGCGCCTCGGAAGTCGAGTCCGCTCGCCGGGAAGCATCGACGAACTCGGTCAGGAGCGCGCTGTCGTATCCCTGCGCAGCGTCGGCTCCGTTTCCGACTGCCCCGGTCAGGTCTCCGATTCCGCGACGAACCAGATCCAGCAGCGATCCCTCGCGGCCGGTCGGGTCATCGCGAATCGCCATCATGGGCGTGAAGCGCGATACCCGCCACGCCGGTGCGAGCGAGGCGGCGAGCGCCACGCCGGCGACCATGCCGGTGGAGGACGCGAACGGCAGCCAACTCAGGTGGTGCACTTCGAGATGGCGGACCAAGGTCCAGGCGGATGCGGCGACCGCGATGGCGCCGAAGCCGAGTCCGTAACCGGTGAGCCGTGCCCCACCGCCGAGAACGAGCATCAGCAGGTCGTGTCCCATCGCACCAAGCGCCATGCGTGTCCCGAACTCGACCCGCCGCTGGCGGACCGAGTACGACACGACGCCATACACGCCGAGCGTGGCCATCAAGAGGGCAGCGAACGCAAAAAACGTCGCCATGAACGACCCCACCCGTTGCAGCGCCAGCGACGCCACCAGGATCTCGTCCATGGTCCTCACCTGGTGGATCGGCTGCAGTGGATCGACTTGCTGCACCGCGCGCTGCAGGGCCGGCATCAAGCTCGCCACCGGCAGCGGCGAGCGGACCACCACGTGGATCGGGTTCACCGGCACGATCGAATTGAGGAGGTAGATCTCCGGGATCGTGGCCTTGCCGATGCCGTCATTGCGGATATCGGAGACGATGCCGACCACCTGGAAGCGATCACCGTCGGGCCGGCCGATGTGGCCGAACGCACCCACCGGGTCACGATTGCCCCAGTAGTGGCGGGCCGTCGCCTCGTTGATCACCGTCGTCAGCACGTCGGGGTGCGCATCGCCGGCGGTGAGCAGCCGGCCGCGGCGCAGCTGAACGCCGAGCGCGCGGAAGTAGTCGGGATTGACCGGCAGGAACGCGACCTTCTGCGGCGTGCGAAGATCGATTGACGTGCCGTCCGGATAGATCGCGGTGCTCAGGCAGCAGCCATCGAGCGGAGTCTGGTTCGCAAATCCGACGGCCTGGACGCCCGGGATGGCGGACAATGCGGCCAGCAGGCGCTGTTGGTGCGAGGTCCGTGCCGCTTCGTCGCTGACGACGGCGTCCGGCAAGGTGAGCTGGAACGTGGTCACGCCGTGCGTGTCGAAGCCGGCCGAGGTCCGCTCCAATGCCCGCACCTCGGAGATGAGCGCTGCGCTCACGGCGACCAGCGTAAAGGCCAGCGCCACTTCGGCGACGACCAGGGATCCCGACACGCGGCGGCTGCGGGCCCCTGCCGTCGTGCGGACACCATCGCTGAGCGCGTCCGCGGCCTGCGTCCGCATCGCCTGCCAGAGCGGCGCGAGGCTCGAGAGTGCGCTTGCCGCAGTCGCCGTCGCCACGGCGAACAGCACCACCCGCCAGTCGAGCGCGATCTGATCGGCCCGCGGCACCAGGTCCGCGGCTATCGTCACCACCGCCTTTACGAGGATGGTGCTCAGCACGACGCCGGCGGCCCCGCCCGCGACTGACACATACAAGCCTTCGAGGAAGAACTGCACCGCGAGACGGCGCCGGTCGGCGCCCAGCGCGACCCTGACGGCGGTGTCGCGGGCACGCGCGACCGAACGGGCCAGCAGCAGCGCCGCGACGTTGGCGCAGGTGACAAGGAACAGCAGCGCCGCCGCCGCCAGCAGCATCAGGAGCGTGGGCCTGATGCCGCTGACCACCATTTCCTGCAACGAGTCGAAGCGTCCCGTGTAGCCCGGATGGGATGCCGGCTCGCGGCGCGCGATGTCGGCGGCCACCCGCTTGACGTCGGCGTCCGCCTGCGCGAAAGAGACCCCGGGCTTGAGACGGGCGTAGGCGAAGAAGAAATTGCCGTCACGGGATCCCGGTGCGGTGCCCGTGGCGTCGAGCGGGATCCAGACGTCATTGAGGACGTTGTCCCCCGCGTGTCCGATCTCCGGCAGCCGGAACCGCGGCGGCATGATCCCGGTCACGGTGAACGAGCGGCCGTTCAGGACGATCGCGGACCCAACCAGCGGCCCGCCGCCGAGCCGCTTCCACAGCCCGTCCGAGATGACGGCCTCGTCGCCCTGCGAGAACCAGCGGCCGGCGGCGGGCTGCACGCCGAGGCTCTCGACCAGCGATCGCGTCGCGGCGGCACCCTGGACGTGCTGTGGCTGCCCGGGCGCGGTGAGCGTGTAGGTCTCCGGCCGGAACCATCCAAAGGCGTCGAAGCTGGCCGTCTGTGTTTGATATGCGATCGCGTCGTCGTAACTGAGAGACGACCGCGCGTTGGCGTCGCCGATCGAGGCGCCAAACAGCTCACCGAATCGCTCGCCGTGCGCGTACGCGACCGGCCGCAGCATCACGGCATTGACGACGGTGTAGATCGCGGTGGTGGCACCGATGCCGACGGCGAGGGCCGCAGCCGCCAGGGCGAAGACGCCACCCGCGTGGCGCCACGACTGTCGCGCGTGCACGAGGCTGTTGAGCATGTCTCTGCCTCCCTCGGCGGGCGAGGGGTCGTCAGGCTATTCGTGCGACTTCACGTGCTGCCATCCCCCTTCCATCTCGTCGAGCGACGCATCCTGGAGCGAGCGGCCGCGCTCCGCCAGATGCCGCTCCATGGCGTCGAAGCGCGCCGTGAACTTGGCGTTGGCCTGACGCAGGGCGACCTCCGGGTCGATGCCCAGCTTGCGCGACAGATTGGCCATGGTGAAGAGCAGATCGCCCATTTCTTCCGCGGCGCGGGACTGGCTCTCGTGCTGGACCGCCTGCCGCAATTCCGCGACCTCCTCCTCGATCTTGTCGAGCACGGAGTCGGTGCGCGCCCAATCGAACCCGACCGCCGCGACCCGCGTGCCGATCTCGTATGAGTGGAGCAGGGCGGGCAGCGCCTTGGGCAGGCCGCGCAGCAGCGAGCGGGACTCGCCAGCCGCCGCCTGTTCGCGCGCCTTAATCGTCTCCCACTGCTCGATGACGCGCTGGGGAGTGTCCACACCGGCGGTGGTGCCGAAGACGTGCGGGTGGCGGCGGATCAGCTTCTCGCACACCGCGCGCAACGAGTCAGCCACGGTGAAGTGTCCTGCGTCCTCCGCGATCCGCGCCAGGAAGACCCCCTCGAACAGGAAGTCGCCGATCTCACCCCGCAGCGCCTGGAGATCGCCGCGGTCGATCGCGTCGAGCACCTCGTATGTTTCTTCGAGTACGAACTGACGCAGCGACTCGAGCGTCTGCTCGTGATCCCACGGGCACCCACCTGGTCCACGGAGCCGCGCCATGATATCGACCAGGCGCTGGAACGCGTCACCGGCTGCCCGATCGGGGTTTTCCTGAGGGAGCGTCATCAGGCCGGTATGCTAGCATTCGGAGGTGGAAAACGAGGATCCTCAGCAGCCTTCCGGCATCGATTTCGCCGGCTTCGTTCTGTCGTTGGCGACGACGGCCGCGGTCCAGTTCGGCGACATTCCCGACCCGAACACAGGCGAGCGCGCCGAGCCGAATCTGCCCGCCGCCGGCCAGATGATCGAAATTCTGACGATGCTGCAGGCGAAGACGAAAGGCAACCTGCTGCCGCCCGAGTCCCAGCTGATCGACGACCTGCTCTACGAGCTCCGCATGCGTTTCGTCCAGGCCCAGGAAGGCGAGAAGCGCATCATCTATCCGTAGCCGCCCCTCCTCGCGGGGGCCGCATCATCCGTTGTGAAGATCACGTTTCTCGGAACCGGCACGTCGCACGGCGTGCCGATGATCGGATGCGACTGCGCCGTCTGCAGGTCCACTGACCCCAGGGATCGGCGGATGCGCACGTCCGTGCTGGTGGCGACCGACGATGGCGGGCAGCTGCTGGTCGACACCGGACCCGACCTGCGCGCCCAGGCCTTGTTGCACGACATCCGCCGGGTGGACGGCGTCCTCTTCACGCACGGCCACGCCGACCATATCTTCGGGCTCGACGAAGTCCGCCGCTATAACTGGCTGCAGCGCCGCTCGATGGTCTGCTTCGGCGACGAATGGACCCTGGCTGACATTCGCCGCGCGTTCGGCTACGTGTTCGACCCGGATCGAGCCACCGGCGGCGGGGTTCCCGAGATCGAGTTGTTCCGCATTGTCGGTCCCTTTTGCGTGGGCCGGCAGGAGGTGCAACCCGTCAAGGTAATGCACGGGGTCCGGCCGATCCTCGGGTATCGCCTGGGCCGGTTCGCGTATCTCACCGACTGCAGCGAAATCCCGGACGAGTCGTGGCCGTTGCTGCAGGATCTGGACGTCCTCGTGCTGGACGCGCTCCGCATCAAGCCGCACCCGACCCACTTTTCACTGTCCGAGGCCATCGCGGCGGCGCGCCGCATCGGCGCGCAGCGCAGCTACTTCACCCACATCTGTCACGATCTCTCCCACGCCGGCATCTCCGCCACCCTGCCGCCCGGGATGGAGCTGGCCTATGATGGGCTGATGCTGGAGTGCCGATGACGCGGGCAGATCGTGAGCGGCGCGCCGGCGCCGCGATCGCCTCATGAACGTCGCCCGCTTCCCGGACGACCCGCCGGTCCGCTGGCACCAGCCGGTCATCGCCCTCGGCAACTTCGACGGCCTGCACCGCGGCCACATGAAGATCATCGATCGCGTCAGGCGCCGGGCCGGCGAGCGCGCCGGCACGCCCGCCGCGATGACGCTCGATCCGCACCCGCCCCGTGTGCTCCGTCCGGACAAGGCCCCGCCGCTGCTGATGACAATGGACCAGAAGCTCGAGGCGCTGGGACGGGCCGGCATGCAGGGCGTCGCGGTGGTGCGGTTCACACCCGAGCTCTCGCTGTGGGATCCGGAAGCGTTCGTGCGCGCCGTGCTGGTCGAGTGGCTCCATGTTGCGGAGGTGTGGGTCGGCGCGAACTTCCTGTTTGGGCACGAGCGGGCCGGGACCTTCAGCGTGCTGCGCAGCCTCGGGGCGCGCTACGGGTTTCGCGCCGAGAAGATCGATCCCGTGCGCTACAAGGATTTCGTCGTCAGCAGCACGCGGGTCCGCCGGCTGGTGCAGGAAGGACGGGTCGACGAAGCGGCGGCGCTCCTCGGGCATCACTACTTCATCGACGGAACGGTGGCCCGCGGCGCCGGCCGGGGACGCTCGATCGGATTCCCGACCGCGAATCTCGAGACGGCCAACGAGCTGCTGCCGCCGTCGGGCGTCTACGTCACCACGCTCTCGGTGGACGGCCTCGTGCTGCCGTCGATCACGAACGTCGGCCTGCGTCCGACGTTCGGCGACGTCGATCGGGTCATAGTCGAAACGCACGTGTTCGACCTCGATCGCGACCTGTACGGGCAGACCCTCCGGTTGTCGTTCGTCCAGCGTCTCCGTGACGAGCGCACGTTCCCGGATGTCGATGCGCTCCGGACCCAGATTGACGCCGACTGCCGCAGCGCGCGGCGGCTGTTCGTGCGCATTTCGCTGTAGAATCTGCCTATGTCCGAATCGAGCGGGACCGAGGACGAGTCGACGCTGGTCCTGCGCATCTCCATTCCTGCCCGGTCCGAGTACCACGTGATCGTGAGGCAGATGGCCGCGAAGGTGGCGGCGTACCTCGGAAACACCGAGCAGGAAGTGGCGGCGGCCGGGGCGGCGCTCGAGACGCTCGCCGCGCAGGTCACCGTTGCCGGCGAGGTGGAGGCCGACGCGACCTTCGAGTTTCACCAGTCCGGCGAGGCGCTGCTGATGCGGGCCCGATGCGCCGGCCGATCGGCCGACGCCTCCTGGCCATTGCCGTCGCGGACCTAGCGCGGAGTCCGCGCACCGACGACCGCACCATCCATGCGCCTTTACAACACGCTTACCCGCCGCGAGGAAGACTTCGCGCCGTCGCGCGACAACCAGGTGCGCATGTACTCGTGCGGCTTGACGGTCTACGCACGCGGGCACATCGGTAACTTCCGGACCTTCGTCGCGGTCGACGTGCTCCGCCGGGCCCTGAAGTATCAAGAGGGCTTCGACATGCTCCACGTCATGAACTTCACTGACGTGGACGATCGCACCATCCTCGAATCGAACAAAGCCGGCGTGCCGCTGCGCGAGTACACGGATCGTTTCATCGCCGCCTATCGCGAGGATTCGGCCGCGCTCGGGATCGAGGCCCCGGAGCAGCAGCCGCGCGCCACCGACGACGAAAACATCAGGGCGATGACGGATACGATCAGCGCCCTCGAGCAGCGGCGCCACACCTATCAGAGCGATGGCTCGGTCTACTTCAAGATTTCCACGTTTCCCGAATACGGCCGGCTGGCCCGGCTCGATCACACCGGGATCAAGAGCGGCGCGCGGGTCGACAGCGACAAGTACGAAAAAGACGACGCCCGGGACTTCGTGCTGTGGAAGGCGAGCAAGCCGGGTGAGCCGGCGTGGACGCCGTCCTTTGGCGCGGGTCGCCCAGGCTGGCACATCGAGTGCTCGGCCATGGCGCTGCGGCTGCTCGGATCGCCGATCGACTTGCACGCCGGCGGCGTCGATCTGATCTTTCCGCATCACGAGAACGAGATCGCGCAGAGCGAGGGGGCGACCGGGCACCAGTTCTCGCGCTTCTGGATGCACGTCGAGCACCTGATGATCGAGGAGGAAACGGGCCATACGGACAAGATGTCCAAGTCGCTCGGCAACGTCTTCAACCTCGCCGATATCGTCGAACACGGGTATCGTCCGTCGGCGCTGCGATATCTGTATCTCGGCGTCCATTATCGCAAGCAGCTGAAGTTCTCCTGGACGGCGATGTCGCAGGCCGAGGAATCGCTCAAGCGGCTGACCGATTTTCTGGCCCGGCTCGACACAGTGCCCGCAGGTGCGACGCACGAGGCCGTCGCGACCCGCCTCGGCGAGGCGCGCGATCAGTTCCGGGCGCACATCGCCGCCGACCTGAACACGGCCGCGGGGATCGGTGTGATTTTCGATTTGGTGCGCGCCCTGAACTCGTCGATCGACAGCGGCGAGGTCAGCGACGCCGACGCGGCGGCGATACGCGAGGCCTTCGCCGAGTTCGACAAGGTGCTCGGTATCCTTTCGCTTCGGGCCGCAGAGGACGAGCGGCCGCCCGTGCCGGTGGCCGAGATCGAGCAGTTGATCGCCGCGCGCCGGGCCGCGCGGTTGGCGCGCAATTTCGCTGAAGCGGATCGCATTCGCACCGATCTCGACAGCCGCGGCATCACCCTCGAGGACAGCGGTGCCGTGACGCGGTGGAAGCGGAAATAGCCGACGCCTCGAGCCAGCCATGGACGCGCCCCAGATCAGGACCTCGCTGCCGGGCCCGAACGCCAGGGCGATCATCGAGCGCGACGCAAAGTACGTCTCTCCGTCCTACACCCGTGACTACCCGTTCGTGATTGCCCGTGGCGAGGGGGCGGTGGTCGAGGACGTCGACGGCAATCGGTTCCTGGACTGCGCCGCCGGCATCGCCGTCAATTCCACTGGCGTTTCGCATCCCGACGTCGTGCGCGCGATTGCGGATCAGGCGGGGAAGTTCATCCACATGTCAGGGACGGACTTCTACTATGAGCCGCAGGTCCGGTTGGCCGAAAAGCTGGCTTCGATCGCGCCGATCGACGGTGATGTCCGAACGTTCTTCGCCAACTCCGGCACCGAGACGACCGAAGCGGCCATCAAGCTGTCGCGGTATCACACCAAGCGGCAGGGCGTCATCGCGTTTCTCGGCGCGTTTCATGGGCGATCGCTCGGCTCGCTGGCGCTGACCGCGAGCAAGGCCATCCAGCGCCGCGGCTTCGGTCCCTTCATGCCGGGCGTGCACCACGCGCCGTATCCCGATCCGTATCGCTTCAACGGCAGCGCCGACGCGTGTGCCGAGGCCTGCCTGTCGTTCCTGACCGACCAGCTGTTCGTGCATCTGGCCTCACCCGACGAAATCGCCGCGATTGTCGTCGAGCCGATCCAGGGTGAAGGCGGCTACCTCGTTCCCCCTCCGTCTTTTCTGCACGGACTGCGCGAGCTCACCAGGCAGCATGGGATGCTGCTGGTGGTGGACGAAGTCCAGTCCGGGATGGGGCGGACGGGCCGGATGTTCGCCTGCGATCACATCGGGCTGCGCGCCGACATCGTCAACATCGCGAAAGGGATCGCGTCGGGGCTGCCGCTCGGGGTGACCTGTGCCCGCGCGGAGGTGATGACCTGGCCGCCGGGTGCGCACGCCAGCACGTTCGGCGGCAACCCGGTTTCGTGCGCGGCGGCGAACGCGACCATCGCGCTGTTGGAGGAGTCGCTGGTGGCCAACGCCGCGGCGGTGGGTGGTTACCTGATGGATGCCATCCGGTCGCTGGCCGACAAACATCCGCTCATCGGTGACGTCCGAGGCAAGGGGCTGATGATCGGGATCGAGCTGGTGCAGGATCGCGTGACCAAGGTCCGCGCGGTCGAGGAGCGGAACGCGCTGGTGCAGGCCATGTTCCGCCGCGGCGTGCTCGTCCTCGGTGCCGGCCGCAACGCGTTGCGGCTCGCGCCGCCGCTCGTTCTGTCGAAGGCGCAGGCCGACAGTGTCGTTCGGGTGCTGGACGAGGCGCTCACCGAGGTTGCGACCAAGGGCTGAGGGCTCAAGGCAGGCTTCGGGCTTCACGCTGCTGGCCAGACAAGCTTCACGCTGATTCTGGCGGCGGTTGTCCGGCGCCCGTGTTCGCCGTCGCCGGGGCTCCTGCGGAGCGCAGTGATTGCAGGGGAGACTGATCAGGCAGGGCGGCTGACTGGCACATGCTCCCGGCGGCGTGCTGCCGCCAGCATCAGCGATCCGACGGCGCCCATGGCGATGACCGGGCCCCAGGCCTGGAGCAACGGCGTCGAGTCGAACGGCAGGTCCCCCCACATCACCATGATGGACAGCGGATTTCCCACGACCGTTGCCACGATCGCCCACCATCGACCGCGTGCGAGCGAGCTCACGCCCATCGCCAGAAGGAGCAGCGCGAGCGGCGAGACCGCCAGCGCGAGTCTGACGTGGTAGGAAAACCGCATGCGGTTCAGTTCTGTCTCTGAGCCGGGAACGTGGCGCAGCGCGCCTATCTGTCGGTCGAGTTCGGCAAACGGCATCTCGTTCGGCCCAGGCGTCAAGGCGACCGGCCGCGGGCGGCCGTCGCCCTCGGCGAGAGCGTTGGCAATCACCTGGCGGAAGCGTTGGTTTCCGGTTGGTACGAGCCACGCCGTCGCAGCCAGCGTGAGGAGCCCGACCGACACCGCGATCGCCGCGAGGCGGACCAGCGCGACGCGCGAGCGCAGAACCGCGCGGCCGCGGAGAGCCAGCAGCGCACCCGCCAGGAGCCCGAGCGGGAGTGCCAGGCCGAGCGCCTGGGGCACGAGCAGTGGGGCGACCTGGAGGAAGAGGCTTGAAGTCAACCACCGCTGATGCATTTGGAGGAGCGGCGGTGCGATGAGCGTGGCCGTCAACAATGCAACTGCTGCGAGCGTGAAGGCGACCAGCCGGCCGATGACGTGATCGTCTTCCGTGACGAAGCCGGTCGCGAAGCGACGGATGCAGGACCACGCCACCGGGCCGGCCAATCGGGCCAGCGATTGGTAGCCTCGCGCCAGGGCGCGGCGTCGGGGCCACGGTCCTGGTTGCCGGGCCGACTCCCGGTGTTCGTGCTGGAGGTCGGCGACCGCCGGCGCAATCAGACGGGTCGTTGTCCGCCGATCGAGGATGCGCTGCGCAAGAAGGAGGACGCGTGCGCCTGGCGTCCTCATCGTGCCGTCTCCGGTCGAAGAGCCAGCGCAAGCGCGGTCAGCGCGCCTTGCAGGCGACGGCCGAGTGGCGTCGGCTCGTACCGGCGGCGGGGCAGGCCGCCGTGTTCAGGGGCGTCCTCATCCACCCGCGACAGCACGTAACCTTTGTCTTCCATGCGGCCCAGGGTGACGTAGACGGTTCCGCGCTTCAGCGCCCCGCTGGACGCTTCGACCAGCTGAAGGCCGTACAGACCGGGCTGATCGCATAGAAGGTCGAGCACTAGGGCTTCCTTGGCGGAAAGGCGCGGCGCAGCGGGTGACATGCGGTCAGTCTTACAATTTATAAGACTGATGTCAAGACGGGCCGGGAGGGCCGCTGCGGACAGGCTCGTCGGGGTGCGGCGTCACGTCAGGAAACACTTGGACGGCGTCGACGAGTCAACGCGTGGCCGCTTGGCGACCCGCTTGCTCATCGCATGACGCTCGAACGGCAGGCACTCGGCAAAGCGGGGGAGAATCGGGCGGAGCGCGAGTTGTGCCGCTGCGGGTACGCAATTCTCGCGCGGCGTTACCGCACGGCGCATGGCGAAATCGACCTCATCGCCCGGGATGGCGAGGCCATCGTGTTCGTCGAGGTCAAGGCGCGGATGACGGCGGAGTTCGGCAGCGCGGCAGAGGCGGTGACCGCGGCCAAGCAGCGGCGGCTGGTGGCGATGGCTACGGACTACCTGGTGCGGCATCGGCTGACCGAGCGGCCGTGCCGGTTCGACGTCGTGGCGCTCGATCTCGCCTCGGACGATGCGGGTGCGCAGGTCACCATCTACCGGAATGCGTTCGATGCGTGAGCCGTTTTCTTGATTCCGTTTCGGGGCGTGTGGTACGATTGGCGTTCTCGGTGAGCGGAAATGTGCGTCGCGCCGAGGCGGCGTACGGCGTCGGTGAGCGGGAATAACTCAGTGGTAGAGTGCGACCTTGCCAAGGTCGAAGTCGCGGGTTCGAATCCCGTTTCCCGCTCCAATTTCGCGGCGTCCCCTGGCGA